>Ga0209543_1000976_pt1 | contig 30138 bp, 27 predicted proteins | sample MesohylFT_FD_187296 | JGI IMG/M metagenome (GOLD analysis project Ga0209543, IMG submission 187296) | Host-associated microbial community of the marine sponge Aplysina aerophoba from Gulf of Piran - sponge mesohyl, lysed by freeze-thaw... | ecosystem: Host-associated > Porifera > Sponge >...
CGCCGACATCACCAATCTCGGGCTCTGGGGCAACGGCGACGTGCAGGTCGAGCTCGATAACGAACGCCAGATCCCGTATGCGATGGAACTCGTCCGACAGGCCCGCGCGGGCAAGCGGCAAGGGGGCGATACCCAGGAGGCGTGAGGGCGGCGGGACGGCCATACCCCGGCAAGGTACACGCGATAGATGGCGGTCATGCCTTCGTCCCGGCCTTTCCCGGCCGTGTTGCGATCCTACCGCTCGAAGGCGAACGTCAGCCCCGGTGCTCCGGCGCCCAGCCGGTTCCGGAAGCCCTGGCGCAGTGCGACGCGGTAGGTCTCGCCGAACGCCTTTACGGCGTCGACGAACCTGCGCTCGGGCGTGCCGTCCCCGACCGAGTTCGCATGCCACCGGCTGTTCACCCACGATGTCCGCGTTTCCCGGGGGAACCGGTGGCCCGCCGGATCGATGAAGTGGCTGACGAACAGGTAGTCGTACGAGCCGTTCCGCCAGAAGACGTTGCCGACCATTGTCGCGGTGACGAAGTGCTTCCGGCGCCAGGCCTTTATCCTGTTATAGAAATCGGACTTCGAATCCCTGTTCGTGAAGACCGCATGGTTCACGATCCAGCAATCGGCGTCCTCCTTGTTGTAGTAATTGTCGGACCCGTTGTGATGGACGTTGTTGCGGTCGCACAGGCGCTGCCGCCGCCAACCCGAACCCGGCCCACCTTCGATGTTCGTCCTCACGACCAGGAACGCCGCGACCGAGTTCTCAACCTTCCGCACGAGGTAGGCGGATCCCACGCTGCCCCAGTTGCGCCGCTCGGTCAGGGTGAAGACGACCTCCCACCTGCCGCCCGGCAGGGGCAGCTGCTTGCCCCCGATATTCGTCACCTTCTCGATCTCCGCGCCCGGTTCCAGGCTCATGAGGTTTGCTGCATGCGAGGTCGATCCGACCGCCGCGATCGCGAGCGGCACTCCCAACGCCGCGGCAAGTCGTCTTGCCTCACTTCTTCCGTGAACCATTGCCCCTCCGCGTCGTTGGTCGCGACCCGGCGGGTGCCGGGCCGTTGCATCTATCCAACGAGTGGAGAGTCCCGCCTATTCGCCAAGCGCGGGGAGCTACCCCTCGCCGGGTACGGCTGTTGTATTCAACGGGCGACCCGACCGAGCGGGCTCGCTGGATAGATGCAGGACGAACGATATTGCACATTGGGGCGACGGGCAAACGAAGAAGGAAGAGGAAGGCGCCGGCCGTTCCGGTTCAATGAACAGCTGCGCCGAGGCGGCGCGTATGCGGATGTGCGGTGCCTGGCGCCGGGATTGCGAACCCGTGTGCGGCCCCTCTGCCGGGGACGAACGCTTCGACGCTTCACGGATCGTTCCACCGGTAGAGGTCAGTGCGGCACAGCCGCCGGGTCATCAATCCGCCCGGCGCGGGCCTGGAGCGTCCTGGTACCGGGTCACACTCCCGGCGCGTCCAGGGTTTCCGCGGGCCCCGCGCGTTCCCGCTCGCGCCGGCGGGCGATCGCATGTTCGACTTCTGCCTCCCGGCACCGACGCTCGTCCCTAGCCTCGCACTTCCTGATGTCGCGGTGCTGCGCAAGGTATTGGAGAGCGACGACGAGCACCATGATGACGGGGACTCCGAACCCGGCCGCCACCACGATTGCGGTTCCCCAGGTCATGGCGAAACCGGCCCCGGCTCCGTGGCGGGCGGCGGCAAGGCAGGGTCCCGCTCCGGATTCCACAGCCCGACCGGCACCGCATGGCCCCCGCTCGCATCCAGCAGCAGGCCGAGGCGCGCGACCTTCTCCGCGACCCCCTCGTCCAGGCCGAAGGCGTCGCGCCCGAGGAGGTGCCGGAACAGGGTCGCATTGACCGCGTGCGACAGGTCGTGGGTCACCCACAGGTGAAGGTCCGACGGCCCGTGCTCTCCGCCGAAGATCACGCCGACATTGGCGTAGCGGGTCTTTCCGGAATACGAGTCGCGCCTGACGTCCGCCGCGTCCCCCCCGAAGAGGTGCCGCAGGCGCCGCCCGAGAAGACGCCGGCCGACCCATGCGATGCGCCCGACATACTGGTATCCCGAAGCCACGGTGAGGTCGTCGGCGCCGCACCCGCAGCCCCGCCGCTCGCTCATCACCTGCTTCCGTTTCCCCTTCAGCGCCTCGGCGAACACGCGGTCCAGCACTTCCCGGTGGAGGTCGATCGCGGCGAGAACCGCGTCGCGCATCGCCGCGTCGCCGTCGCCGTCGTCCGGGCGCGGCTCGAAGATCCACGTCGTGGACCCGAGACCGCCCCCCGGCCCGTGGATGCCGAACGCGTAGTCGAAATGCATCAGATCCATCCGCACGTCATCGATCCTCATCGGAAGCCCGCCGCTCGAGGCGGCTCTTGCAATATCCATCAAAGCATGTTAACTGGTAAACCATGTTTAATCAACCCCGGACCGGCAGGAGCGCCATGACCGACCGATCGCCCCCGCTCGCCGCCATGCCGCCCCGGGACGAGTGGTTCGCCGGGATCGAGAGCGCGCACAACCGCGGGAGCTATCTGCGGCACGTGGCGGAGTTCATGGACTTCGCCGGGCTCGATGCGCCGGAGCGTCTGCCGGATGCGACGCCGGAGCAGGTGGAGGGGTGGCGCGATGCGATGCGCGAAGGTCCGCTGAGGGCGGCGACGGTGCGGCGCAAGCTGTCGGCGCTGTCCTCGCTGTTCGAGGATCTGGTGGCGAGGGGTGCGGCCAGGGGCAACCCGGTCGAGGGGGTCGAGCGGCCGGGAGAGGACGATGACACCAACGCGGCGCCGGTGCTCACGCCCGCGCAGGCGCGGTGGCTTCTCGATGCGCCCCCTGGGAACACGCTGAAGGGCCGGCGCGACCGGGCGATCCTGGCGGTCCTGCTCTACCAGGGGCTGACCCGGGAAGAGCTGTGCGGGCTGACCGTGGGCGATCTCCGCCTTCGCGATGGTGTGCTCCACATGTGGGTCACCGGCAACCGGGGAAGGGTGCGCATCGTCGCCGTGCATCCGGAGACAGAAAAGCGCATCGCGGACTACCTGTCAGACGCCGGTCATGGAGGGGACGAAACCGCCCCGCTGTTCCGCCCCGTCGCCAACAACCGGGGCGGCGGCCGGCTCGACCGCGCCCTCGATCCGGCCTCCGTCTACCGCAACGTGGTCCGCCACTACGCGATCCGCTCGGGGCTGGCGGAGGAGGTGAAGGGGCTCCGTGCCCACTCCTTGCGAGCGACCGCCGCGTCGACGGCGCTGCGCGAGGGCGCGCGTCCCGAGGCGGTGCGCGACTGGCTCGGCCATGCCAGCCTCGCCGCGACCGCCCTCTACTACCGCTTCCCGGCGAGCGACCGAATGAGCCCCGGCTTGCGCATCTCCTATCCCGCGCCCGGAGACGAGAGCGCGGACGTGCCGGCGTTCCTCACCGATGGACGGCCGCCCCGCGGCAGCACCGGAGCGGACCGTCCGGACCCGATCCCGGAGTTCTGACCACGATGGCGTTCGAGCCCCCCAAACCCGAACCGGAGCCCTTCCCCATGACCGCCGATCCGCAATCGCGTTCCGGCCCGCTCGCCCGGATGAGGGCAAGGCGCGGACATTACCTCTGGCTTGCCGCCGGCTGGGTCCTGCTGTCGGTCCTCGCCTTCGCCAGCATCGTCATCATAGAGGAGGGCCATGTCGGCATCGTCAAGCGCTGGGGGAAGGCGGTCGCCCAGCTCGACCCCGGCTTCCACCTCAAGCTGCCGATCGCCGACCGCATCGAGGAGATCGAGGTCCGCCAGCGCAAGAACGTCGAGGAGTTGAGGGCGGCCACCGCCAACCAGCTGGCGATCACCGCCAGCGTCAGCATCAACTGGACCGCCAACCGAGAGTCCGCGATGGAGCTGTTCATCCGCTATGGCGGGCTCGACCAGTTCGAGGCCCGCATCCTCGATCCGAAGCTGCGCTCGGCGGCCAAGGCGGCGCTGTCGCGGTTCCCCGCCGACCGGCTGATCCGCAACCGCCAGGAGGCCGTCGCCGCGATCATGGCCAACATGACGGCCGAGCTGGAGGGCTTCCCGATCTCCATCAACTCGCCGCAGATCGAGAATATCGGACTGCCGCCGCAATACGCCGAAGCGCGTGCTTGAGAAGGAGCGCTCGCGCGAGAACGCCGAGCGCGAGAAGCACGCGCTGGAGCGCCAGCGGCTGATCGCGCTGCAGGCGGTCAACAGCGCCGAGGCCAACGCAAGGGCCAAGCGCATCGAGGCGGAGGCCGAGGCGTTCCGGGTGCGCGGCAACGCCGGGCCTGGGTTGGCCATCCATCGGCCGCGCAGCTCCCTCTCTCCTCTCAGCCGATTGGGCCGAATCGCAAACCCGATCCAGGGAAGGCCCTCCGCATGACCGAGCTGGACGCCGCCAATACCACCAGCCTCCATTACCGCGTCGGCACGATGGCGAAGACGAACGCGGAGTACGCCGGCGAAGCCGGGGAGCGGCACGACCGGCACTCTCGGGCCATGAATACAGAGAAGCGCAAACACCGCGAGGCGCTGGCCGCTCCGGACGCGTTCATTCGCCGCGCCGACCGCGGCCGGCAGGGGGTCACCAGGAGAAGCCGCGGTCCTGGCTTCTGTCCTGTTGCCGTGTCTTCCCCTCGGTGAGCTCGCGCCGGATGCGTTCCAGTTCCGCGCGGTCTTCCTGCAGCATCCGTTCGAGCTTCGCCGACAGGCTCCGCAGGGAACCGGGCCCCGGCTCCTCGCTCGGCGCGAGTTTCTCCGCCCCGTCCAGATACCGGCCCGTCTCCGCCAGCAGGGACCCGGCACCGGCACTCCAGCCCTTGTACGCCTCGCGGTGGATGAACCGGCCGCCCTCCGCCTCGAGGGTCTCCCGTTCGCCGAGGCAATCCCGCAACCGTCCCGCCAGCGCCCGGCGTTCCTTCGCCGCATCCAGCCCGGCCTGCATGCGGTCCATGACGCTCCGGAGATCGTCGGCGCGGCGCTGCTCCTCGGCCCGTCGTTCCTCTTCGGCCCGGCGCCGCTCCTCGGCCCGGCGGGCCTGTTCGTCCCGGGCGATCCGTTCCCGGATCTCCGTCTCCCTTTCCCCGATCCCGTCCGGCCCGGCGCCGAAGGAGGCCAGGTGGGCGGCGAGCTCGCTCTCCGGGATCTTCTCGCGGAGGGCGTTCGCCATGTCGAGCACCCGCTGTTCCTGCTTCCGCAACGCCTCCCATCCCGCCAGCCGCTCGGCCGGCATGGACCGCATCGAGGCTTCCGCCTCCAGGTCGCCGCGCGCCTCCTCGACCGCGCTGGCGGCGTCGAGGAACGCGCCGACCCGTTGCCGCTCCCGCCCGCACCACGCGTCATAGGCGAGAATGTCGTCCACCGTCCCGCGCCGGGCCTCCGGCAGGTCGGGCCGCGCATCGAGCGCGCGCACCCGTTCCATCAGCGCGTCATGGATCGGTGCGTCGTAGGCCATCCCGCCGGTTCGCCGCTCGAACTCGAGCCCGGCCTGCATGAGCCCTTCCGCCTCCGCGAACCCGACCTCCGCCACCGCCGCGTCGAGCCCGCGGACCGCCTGGTCCAGCGCCTCGCGTTCCCGGGGCATGCCCTCCAGGTGAGGCGCGTGGGGACCCTCCGCCGCCCGCATCGCGCGGGCCTCTCCGAGCAGCGGCTCCGCGCTCTCCCGCCAGCCCGTCAGGGTTGCCAGCGCCGCATCGGGCCGGGGCAGCTCGTCCAGCAGCGCCGCCGCCCGCGCGGGCCAGCCAAGGATGTCCCGGCGGAGCTCCATGGCCTTCTCGTGGTATTGCATCCATGAGTCCACAGCCGCCCGATCGTCCTCCAACAACCTCGCCTGTCCCGAGAATGCTCGCGCCTCGCCGATCATCTCGCCGTAGCGGGGCAGGTAGAACGGCTCGATCCCGGTCTCCTCCCACTGCCGGTCGATGGTTTCCGTCAGCTGCGCAAACGCTTCGAGCCGATCGAGGCCGAGGGCGTCCCGGGTTTCCTCCACCGCCTGTTGGGCGGCCTCCCGCATGCCCGGCATTGCATCGAGATACGGGCCATGCGCGGCGTCGGGCCGCAACATCCCGTTCGCCAGGTCCATGAGGTCCATCCCCTCCGCCCGCCAGGCCCCTCGGGCGGGATCGCCGGGATCGCCGGCGCCGCGCGCGGGAGCCGCCTGCCACGCTGCGACGCGGTCGGGCAGGCTACGGACCGCGTCCGCCAGCGCGGTCTGTTCCGCGTGGACGGCCTGCCATTGCGCCACCGCGTCCCGGCCGCGGGGGTCGAGCCCATCCCCGGTCACGAGTCTCTCGCCGAGCGCCGCCACCTCCGCGTAGTCCCGGCCGAGCAGCTCCGGGATGCCCGCGCCCGCGGCACGCTCGCGGTGCTCCGCCCAGACCCGCTCGAACCGCCTGGCGTCGTCGAGCAGGCGGGTGCGCTTGAGCTCGGCCACCGCGTCCGCCAGACCCACCCCGGGCATCGCCTCGAGATGAAGGCGCTCCGCACCCTGCGCCGCGAGCCGCTGGCGCCCTTCCTCCACCATCGCCGCCGCGTTCTCGCGCCAGTCGGCGTGCCCGGCGATCTCGTCCACCCCCTGAGCCTCGGCCGCCCAGCCGAGCTCCGGCCAGCGCCGCCCGTGCTCCTGGATGCGCCTCACCAGGTCCTGGATCGCCCGCTCGCGCGCCAGATGGCCCCGGTGCTCGGCCATCATGCGGTCCACCAGCCGTCCGAGATCCGGCGGCAGGTCGCCCACCGCCGCCATCGCCGCCGCCCGCGCCATCGCGTCGCGGTAGCCGGGAAGGAAGAAGGCGACGGTGTTCGTCTCCGCAGCCCGCCTCTCTATCTCCCGCCAGTCCTTTTCAAGCTCCGTCAGCAGCCGCCGGTCCTCCGCCGGAGGTGCGGACGGGTCGATGCCGAGCGCTTCCAGCGCGCCCTCCTCGCCGCCGGCGCGTCCCTCCAGAAGCTCGATCAGCGCCTCCCTGTCGTCGGTCAGCAGCAGGAACTCCCGCCTCACCCGGCTGATCTCGACGTGGAACATCTCCTGGTCGGTGGCGCCCCCGGCATCGAGCACCGCGATCGCGCCCCGGGCCGTCTTGCCCTGCGCGGCATGCACCGTGGTGCAGTATGCGTGGTCGAGATGGCGCAGCTGCGGATCGTCGAGCGCGAGCGAGAACTCGCGCTCCCCGTCGCGGAACCGCACTCTCCGGTAGCCGATCTCGACGATCTCCGCCTCGCCGCCATTGACCAGGTCGGGCAGCGGCGGCCGGCCGGAGCGGGGCCTGGAGGCCTTCCTGTTGCGGGTCCAGCGGATCCGCTCGCCCGCCCGGAGCTCGATCCGCTCGGTGTCGAACAGCCCGAGATAGTTCTTCGCGTTGCCAGCCGGCCGGAAGCCGCGTTCCCCGCCGTCGGGGTGGAGAAGGATCACGCGGCCGTCCCTCTTCTCCATCACCGTGCAGACATCGTCGGTCCGGCAACCGTAGGCGTCGCGGTGGAACACCACCGTGTCGCCCGGCTCGTAGCTCGCGATCCCGGCCGCCTCCGCCCGGGTGAGGTGGCGGTTGACCAGCCGGTCGACCGCGAGCACCCGGCCGTGCAGCGTGCCCTCTTCCTCCAGCCCCGTGCGGATCGCCTCGTTGGTCTGGCGCCGGATCTCGTGCGTCGGCGCCATCACCGCGGTATCCGCGCGCTCCTCCGGCGCCAGCGCGAGCCAGCATCTTGCGGCTTCCGCGCCCAGCTCCTCGCGCGGCACCTCGCGGACCCGGTCCTCGCGGAGCCCGCGGATCGACGCCCCCGGCTCGCCGTGGCGCGCCCGCATCACCGCCTCGCGCAGCTCGTCGTCCTCCTGGCGCAGCACCTCGTCCATGGTGGCCGTGTTCATCCCCGCCTTCTGCAACAGCCGGAAGGGCTGGCCCGCGTCCACCGCGCGGAGCTGCGCCGTGTCGCCCACCAGGGCGATACGGGCCACCCCGAGATCGCCCGCGATCCTGAGCAGCTCGCGCATGCGAACCGTGTCGATCATCGAGCACTCGTCCACCGCCAGCACCGCGCCCCGGTACGCCTCCCGCGCCCGGTCCGGCCCCTCCCCGCAGGTCGGGTCGCCGAACCGGGTGAGGAACCATTGCAGCGTGGTCGCGGGGATGCCGGCCTCGCTGCCCAGCACCCGCGCGGCGGCGGCCGACGGCGCGAGGCCCTGTATCCGCCGGCCGCCCAGCAGCGCCTTCACCTCGCGCAGCATCGTCGTCTTGCCGCTGCCGGCATGGCCCTGGACCCCGACGATCAGGTCGTCGGACAGCAGCACCGTGCGCACCGCCTCCTTCTGGCCCCGGGTCAGCCGGCTCTCGGCGAGGCGCTCCTCCACCGCGCCGGGGCTCCCGAGCGCCTTGCCCTTGCCCCTGCCGTCGCGCATGAAGGCGAGGATCTTCTTCTCGGCCTTCACCGCCTGCTCGGTGACGAAGGCGCGGTCCATCCCCTTGCGCTCGACCTCGATCAGCCCGCCGCCCGCGGCCAGCCTGCCGATCGCCGCGTCCACCTCGTCGAGCGTGTAGCGCCCCGACGCGTGGCCCAGCGCCACCGCCCGGATCTCGGTCTCCGGCACCCATGTCCGCCGCTCGGCGACATGCTCGACCGCCCGGGCCACCGCCTCCAGCACTCCGGTCTCGGGCACCGGCGACAGCTCGGCGGCGGTCTCGCCGGAAGGAGCGTGCGTCTTGCCGAGTTCCGCGAGGCCGGGATCGCGCGGCAGCGCCGGCAGCTTCGGCGCGCGCCGGAGGCTCCTGAGCTCGTTGGCCGGCAGGTCGGGCGGCGCGACCTCGACCGGCGGGACTTGCCTGCCCGTCGCCGGGTCGACCGGCCGGGCCGGGCGGAGCGCCGCCTTGTCCCGCGCCAGCCCCATCTCCCTGGCCCGCGCGCGCCATCGCGGAACCAGCTCGGAAAGCCCGATCTCCTGCTTGGCCCGGCGCGTAAACAGCGCCGCCCTCTCCGTGTTCCTGGCGGTGTGGTCAAGACCGTGCTCTTCCAGATACGCCAGGATCTCCGCGCGGCGGCCCGAGAACGCATCCAGAAAGGACTTGTCGTAGCCCGCCAGCTCGAACCCCGGCACCCGTCCGATCAGCGTCGGCGTCACCGCCATGCCGAGCCCCTGCAGCCGCCTCGCGAGCTCGTTGCGGTAATACGCCCCGATCAGCTTCTCCGAGCGCCGGATCGCCGTCGGCTCGACGCTGCGCATCTCGCCCGAGGCGTTCCGCGTCATGTTGGCCAGCACGCAGTGGGTGTGGAGCTGCGGGTCGCCGGTGCGGCTCGCCAGATGCCGGACCCCCGCCACGATCATCCCGTGCGCCGCCACCCGGGGGCGCTGGCGGGTGATCGGGTCCCAGCCCCTGGTCTGCAGCAGGTCGGTCTCGATCCACTTGAGCGTCGCGCGGACCGCGTCGTCATGCGCCCGGATCACCCGCCGGTCGCCCACCACCAGCCCTTCCAGCGACACCGACTTGGGCGCCGAGAAGGTGATGTCCCAGCCCGGGCGGTGATCGTGCTCGCCCTCGCGCATCCGGCCCAGCCGGGTCTCCGTCCCCGGAACCCAGCCCGCCAGCACGTCCTCGAACTCGCCCGGCAGGACGTGACCCCTCAGCCCGAGATCCCTCGCCGCCTCCCCCTCCCAGAAGCTCGCATCGCGGTGCTCGGGATCGTCCTTCGCGTAGTACCCGTCCTTCTCGTAATACGACACCGCCGTCGCCGACGATCTGAGCTGGGTGACGGTGGCGACCATCTCACAGCAGCCGCGGCTGGGCCGGCGCCGGATCGTCCGGCTCCGGGGCATCCGGAGTACCGGACTCGCCGGCAGGAGCGGGCGGCTCCGGGGCCGGGGCATCGGGGGCCCCTTCGCCGGCGGCCGCCGGAGGATCGGGTTCCGGAGCCGAAGGGCCGGGTTCTTCGGCCGGAGCGGTGGCGGCCGTTTCCCGCGCCGGGGCTTCTTCGCCGGGAGCGTCCTCCAGCAGCAGCGCGTGGATCGCGCGCACCGCCTCAAGCAGGGCGCGCTGCTCTTCCGGCGAGAGCGCCATGAAGGGGCCGCGGTCCTCTTCCTCCGCCGCGTCCCGTTCCACGAGGCCCACCAGGTAGCGCGCCTTGCTCAGCCCGAGCCGGGCCGCGTTGCGGCTCACCACCGCCCATTCCGAATCCCTGGCCGAAAGCGACAGGTGCCGGTGCCGCTTCGCGCGGCGCTTCGACGGCCGCACCGCCCCTCTCATCGCTCCCGCTCCGCAAGCGCGCGCATCGCCTCGGTCAACGTCAGGCCGCCGTCGCCGAGCGCCGCCTTCGCCGCGCGCACGAAGAGCCACACCTCCCCGACCCGGTCGCGCAGCTCCGCCTGCTCGGCTTCCGTCAGCACCACGGGATAACGGTCCGGATCGTCGGCAAGGGCGAGGCCGAGCACGTAGTGCGACACCTTCATCCCCGCCGCCGCCGCGCGGGCGCGGATCAGCGCCTGCTCGTCCGGCCGGCAATGCAGGCTCCGCTGCCGGCGCACGTCCTCGGTCACGACCCGCCCCGCCCCGGGCCTGTTCCGGGGTCCTCCTCGTCCGGCGCGCCCACCGCCTTCCAGCGGTTCGCCGCCCCCGGATCGGTCAGACGCTCCAGCGTCCCCTCGCGCTCGATCCATTCGTCGACCGCGTCGCAGGCATCCTCCCAGACCCGCCCCATCCCCGCCTGGCGCAGCCGCCGCTCCTCCAGAAGCGACAGCGCCAGCATCTCGCGCAGCGCGCGGCGCTGGACCTCGGCGGGCAAGGCATCGGGCATCAGCGCGCGGTGGACCAGGTAGCGCGAGCGGTCCATGCCCGCCGCCCGGGCCAACCCGCCGAGCCGCTCCCACTCCGCATCGGTGGCCATCACGGCGCGCTGTCGGCGCTCGCCCTCGGGACTCATCGCGGGACCCCGAGGGCCGGCAGCGACCGCAACACAGGCCGCCCCATCGGCACAGCCGCGGTTCGCCATACTCCTGTGCCGTTCCTCAACCCGGACCGCCCCTTGTGTCGGTCACGCCCCATCGGTGCAACCCCATGCAACCCGACGCACACGATACGCCCACCCCGACGACGCACGCAACTCCTACTTCCCCCAGTGCAACCACGCATCCACACACGACACAACAATACGTCCTCACGCACCCACCCACAAAACCCTTCCCAAATCCCCTAACCTCCCGTATACTCACACCATTCCACCGAGAACTAACGACCCAATCACCACTTCCCGATCCTTCAAATGCCAACTACAAAGTCCCACACCTTAACCGAGCCGCCAGGCTGTCCGAAAAGGTGGAGCCACCTCAGTGCACGCGGGTCTTCGGATCAGCGGGCGAGGCTCAGCCTGAGATTGGCGGCGCGCTCGCCGTCCGGTGCGTCCTCGAACCGCCCGCCGAGGCCGATCTCGATACCCTCCTTCAGGGTCAGGCCCAGCCCGGCGCTGTAGGCGCGCGACCCGCGCCGCCGCCACGAGACGCCGCCGTGGAGCGACAGCGTCCCGGTGCTGCGCAGGACCGGCCTCGCGTAGCGCGCGCTCAGCCCCGCCCAGCCGTCCGCGTGCGACGCGACCCCCGATCCGGCGGGCGCGAAGGCGTCGGCCTCCAGATCGCGCCGGGCGGCGGCGCGCGGCAAGCCGCGGACCAGATCCAGCCCGAGAGAGAGATCGCCCCCCAGTCTCCTTCGGGAATAGCCCAGGCGCAGCTTGCCGCCCCAATCCCGGAACGACGAGTCGGTGTGTTTCACGAGCCGGTGCCCGGTCGCTTCCACCGCGAAGCCGCGATTCTCCCCCGCCGCGAAGCGCAGGCCGGCGCCGGTCAACAGACCCACCCCGTTCTCGGCGTCTCCCGCGTCGAAGCGGCCGCCGACCTCGAGCGACAGGCGCAGCAGGGCGCCCGACTCGAAACGGCGCTTCCAGCTGCTCTCGACCGTCTTGCGGACGCCGACCACGGTGCTCTTGATCCTGGGCAGGGCGCCGGACTTGCGTGAGCGCAGGGATACTCCGACGGCGCTCACCCGCAAGCGGAGGGCATGCTTCGAGTCCTCCCTCAGCGTCCGCGTCAGGCCGCCCGCCACCATCCGCATGACGAGGCCCAGATTATCGACTCTCGCGGCCCCGGTGAGCGACGCCTGCCCCAGACCGGCGCCGACCATCCCCCAGAGCGACGTGTCGCCGCTCGGATACCAGCACATATAGGGATGCACGCTGGCGAGCGAGGAGCGGAACTCGCCCGACCCGAAACGGGGCAGGCCGTAAGCGACCTTGCCCCTGCTCACGGCGAACGCAAGACCGCTCCTGCGATTGTCGGCTATGCGTTCCGCCCCCCACATGCCCGATACGACGGATCCGTCCATGGATACCGTGTCGGCTCTTCCCGAAAACCCGGCTATCGCGGTCTCGCCCCAATAGGCCTCGCCGTCGCCGCCCTGGCGGTCCGCGCTGCCGAGCGCGAAGGAGCTGTTCCGCAGCGCCTGCCCGGCCGACATTCCGAACCCGTGACGGCGCCCGTCCCGGCTCCACGGATCGACCGGACGGCCACCCATCGCGCGGGCGGCTTCCCGGGCGGCCGGCACGGGCCGAACGTCGACCCCCCCGATGGCGGCACGGTCGTGCAGAAACCGGTCGTGGCGCTCGCAGTCGACGGCTCGCGTCACCGTGCCGGCGATCGCGCGGCCGACCCTCGGCACCGTCTGCTCGACGATCCGCGCCGTCGAATTGCGGCGGCGATCGTCATCGTCCAGCACGGAGACCTCGGCCGCGCCCGCATTGTCCACCGCATAGGCCCGCATGCGCTCGGCGCGCGCCACGATCTTCCCGTGCGCCTCGTCGACCGCGTCGTCGACGGTCGGCACCTTCAGGGTCGCCGCCATGGTGCCGCCCGCCAGCTTCACCAGGCGCATTTCCGGCAGCGACGAAGCGGCAAAATCGCCCTTCTGGCTCAGCTCGACCCGCACCGCCAGCCCGCCCGACGGCGCCGCCTGCGACCGCCTGACGATGAACCCCGCGGTCTGTCCTTCGGCGATCGGCGACGTGTCGGCCGAGAGCATGACCAGGGTCGTGTCGTTGTCCCGCACGACCACCTCCGCCGCGCCCGGGTCGCCCACCGTGTAGCCGCCGGCGGCCTGCAATTGCGCCACGATTTTGCCGTCGGGCTCGTCGTTCCGGTCGTTCGCCGTCGGCACCCTTGTCGAGCCCGTCGCGGCGCCGCCGGCCACGCTCACGACCCGCGTCTCAGGCAGGGGCGTGGTGGCGAAGTCGCCCTCCTGGCTGAGCCGCACCGACACATTCAGACCCCCCGCCGGCGCCGTCTCGAACAGGGTCACGGTGAATCTCGCCGCCCCTCCCTCGACGATCGGCGACGTGCGGGGGGCGATGGTCGCCGCGCGCGGGAGAATCGAGTCGATGTAGTACCTCGACGACGAAGGATAGTGCTCGTATGGCAGGTAATACCGGTCCCCGACGGCGACGAAGGAAGGGCTCAGTATCGTCACCCGGATGCAGCCCGCGGCGGTTTGGCCTCCGTCTGCGCATCCCTGGACCAGAGGATCCCGGTCCCCCAGCTCGATCGTCACGAACCTCTCCGTTTCTCCTTCGGGGATCGTGACGCTTCTCCGGTCGATATTGGGATACTGGACGATGTCCGGGCTGACATCGCTCCCTTTCTCGTTCACGCCGTAATGGACGACCAGCCCTCCGCGCGGGGCGGGCACGTTGAGCGATACGGTGAATTCGAGCGGGTCGCCGGGCGTCAGGCGCTGAACGTTGCTGCCGCCGAACGCGCTGGTATGTCCCGCGAAAACCGACGCGTAGCGCGTGAACGGCACGGATTCGGGCGGCGCGGAACTCCCCAGGTCCCGAACGTCCACCCGCGCCCAGCAGCCCGCCGGTCTGGCGGCGATCGTCGACACGTCCAGCGAGTTGGTGAGGTTGCAGGGCTGGCCGCTGAAGTTGTTGTGCGCGCTGGGGCCTATGTCGAAGATCAGGACGACGTCGGTCTCGTCGAAATCGTCGGCGACCGTCCGGTAGGTGACCGAGGCGGATGTCGCGCTCTCCGCGATGGTGACCGTGCCGCGGTGATGCGTGTTCAGGTTGGGCAGCGGGCGGAAGTCGTAGGCGTCCGCGCCTTCGGCCAGCGCGAGCTGCTTGAGCGAATAGGCGACCCGCAACCCGCCCGCCGGCGCGGCCCGCGAAGACTGGACGGTGAAGGTTACCGTTCCGCCTTCGTCGATCCGCGCCACGCTCGCCGTCACCCGCAGTCTTTTCCTGACGGTGGGCGTGGGAACCAGCACCATGAACGAATCCAGCACGCGAATGTCCACCGAGACGGCGGCGGTTCCGCCGCGGTCGTCGCTCGCCGAAACCTCCACGTCGTAGGCGTTCCGCGTTTCGTATTCCAGCGTCGTCGTCGCCGCCGTCCGCAGCTGACCGGTCGCGGAATCGATCGCGAACAAGGCCGCATCGGTGCCGCCCAGCGTGTACTGGATCGTGTCTCCGTCGGGATCGGTTGCCGAGACCGGGGCGCCGAACGCGCCGCCGGACGCGGTCTCCTCGCCGACATAGCGGCGGGTCTCGCTCCCGCCGGAGAATGTCGGGGCGGCGTTGTCCTGCGCGGCGGCATCCCGGATTTCCAGCGCACCGGTCGCCGACACGCATGCCAGCGCGATCGCCGCCGCGGCAAGGCGAAGCGGCAACCGGCGGGTTTCCGTTCGGGCCTGCCCCGCCGGATTGCCGGCCTCGGCCCCCCTCGGCCGGCCGGTGTCCACGCTTCCGGTGCCGGCCGGTCGGGAGCGAAGCCCCGAAAACGGCGGCGGGGCGCGAGGCGAAAGCTGTTCTTCGGGACCCGCGCATGGGCGAGCCGTCGGCGTCCCCGACATCGGTGCTCCTCCCTCGGGAGGCACGCGCAGGTACCCGGACGGTTCGATGCGACGGCGGCATAGCCGACAAGTGGCTCGACGCTTTTCGGGTTCGGCCGGCAAGGTTGTCTGCGGGTTCCGGTCTCCGAAGCTTCTCGTGACCGCTCGGTTGACGGAGCTGCCTCGAACGCGGCTTCCCCCCTCGGATCACCGGACGTGTCCCGAGGTGCCGCTCCTTCGAATGAACAATGGTAATATCGCTGTCCTGACAGGTGTCGATGCGACCAAGTGACGCACCCACCGGCGACGGGCCGGTTCGACGGACCCGGCGCAAACCGGCGCAGGGCGTCCGGCCGCGCCCCTAAGCCTTGGGCCTGGCGCGCGTCATGCGCCAGAACGCGCGCACCCGGTCCTGGGCGAGGCGGAGCAGGGTGCCCTCCGCATACCCCGTCCCGGAGTCGTACTCGCCCGCCTCCATGCCGGTGAAGAGCGCGAGCGCCTGGTGGATGGTCTCGACCGCGTAGACCCCGAACGCGCCCGCCGCGCAGGCCCCGGCGACCTCGGCATCCAGCATCAGGTCGCCGGCATTCGCCCTGGGCACGATCACCCCCTGGGTGCCAGTCAGCCCGGCCTCCTTGCAGACCGCGAAGAAGCCCTCGACCTTCTCGGTCACCGCGCCGATCGGCTGGATGCGGCCGAGCTGGTCGATCGCCCCGGTCATCGCCAGGTCCTGGCGCAGCGGCACCAGGGTGAGCGCGCTCAGCAGGCAGCAGATCTCGGCGCCCGACGCCGAATCGCCGTCGATCCCGCCATAGCTCTGCTCGAAGGCGATCGAGGCGGAGAAGGCGAGCGGGTGAAGCGGCTTCAGGAGCTGGCGCAGCAGCCCGCCCAGGATGTGGAATCCCTTGGTGTAGAGGACTTAGTGGTTGGTGGATGGTGCGTCGGTTGAGTAAGGTAGGTCGTTTGTCTCCGATTAGAGTGTTATATTAGAGGGGGTTAGGAGGGGCGTCAAGGGGTTCGGGAGGAGTTGTGGTTGGTGTACTCGGGAGGCGCTGGAGGGAGGTTGTTGCGTTTGGGGCGGTAAAAAGGTAGATCGGGCGAGGTGAGTGTATCGAACTGAAGGATATGGGGTAATGGATTGGCGAGGAACGGGGGTTCGTGGCGCGTCCGGGAGTGGGGTATCAGGCGCCGGTCGTGGCACGAATAATAGTAGGAACGTTGAAGGACTGGAAGGGCGACAAGGCGCCGTCCCCGGGGTCGCCGCGCCGTGAGCCGGCGCCGGGCGGAGCGCCGCACCCAGCACGCGGTGCAGGCGACGGCGAGCGAATGGGCGCGGATCCGCGAGCTCGCGGAGGGGGCGGGGATGGAACTGTCGCGCTACGTCGTGCACCGGGCGATGCGGCCGGATCCCTTGCCGGCAACGGTTCTGCGCCGCGCGGTGCGCGAGCTCCTGCTGCTCTCCAGGCTCGAGGAACGGCGCATGGCGGACATGGGGCTGGAGGAGCGCTGGACGGCGCTCGGAGATGCCGTCGATGCGTGGCTCGACCGGGAGGCCGAGCTCGACCGGCTGAGCGATCCCGGCGCGGCCGGGCGCTGGCGGGCGGTGTCGGGGAGCGCCGATCCGCAGGGCGGCCCTGCGCCGCGGCCCTGAGCGATGGCGGGGGTGGTGCGCCGCACGCTGCGCTGCAGCCGGGCCGAGAGGGCCCGCATCAGGGAACGCGCGGCGGCGCTCGACATGCCGGTCTCGGGTTTCCTGGTGGCCTGCGCGCTGCACGAGAACGCGAGCGGCCCGGAGCGCGAAGAGCCCCGTCTGGCGCTGTCGGAGGAAGAGCAGCGGGCCCTGTACGACCGGGTGGGGGAGCTCGACCTGGTGCGCCGCGCGCTGCACGAGCGGCTCCCGGGGATGGACGTGTCGCTGTTCGGGGCGATCGCCTTCATCGAGCGCGCGCTGCGGTCGCGGGGGGCGGACCACCGATGACGGCGCGCCGCGAGCCCCCCAGGGTCGGGTTCTCGATCTCCTGCCTGGAATCCGAGTGGGAGCGGATCCGCGAGATCGCGGAGGCACGCGAAGTCTCGATCAACGACCACGTGATCTCGGCGGGGCTGACCGTGGAGCTCGATCCCGCGGCGCAAGACGCGCCGGCGCTCGCGCTGAGCGGGGCGGAGCAGCGCCGGCTGGTCGAGCGGGTGGACCGGCTGGCCGACAGCATGCTCGCCGATGCGGGGCAGGGCACAGGCTCGATCGCACTGCTGCGCCAGTCGGTCGAACTGGTGCTCGCGGAGACGCTGCGCGACATGGTCCGGCAAGGCCGCGACCGCGAGCTCGGGCCGCTTCTCGCCGAGACGTTCGGCCCCGACTACGGGCCGGAGGTCGAACGCCAGTTCCGGGCGTGGATGGAGCGTAACCCGCCATCCGGTTGACTGTCTTGCCGAACCGGGCGGACATACCCTCACATGCCGAACCCGGTGTCCCGGCCGAGACCGCGGCCCCGCTCCCGGGTCCGCTGGCGTTCTTGCTCGGGAGGGTGGAGGATGCGCTCGCGGCGCGCCTCGTCCCCCCACGGGGCGCGGAAGCAGCCGCGCGCTGTCACGGCGTCGGCGGGCCGCGCGATCGCGTTGCCGGGCGCGGGCGCGCCGGCTCCGGCGGCCCGGACCGTCCGGAGCTCCAGCTCGTACCCGTCGGGGGTTCCGGTCCGGGTCGCGACCACCGCTTCGATCGTCCGGACCTCTCCTTTCCGTCCGGCGGCCTCGGTCCAGACGATGCGGTCTCCCGGGACGGGTTCGGGGCAGGGCAGCCGGCAGGCGGCGCTCGGCACCGAGCGCTGCCGGGCGAGCTCCAGCTCGCGCAGCCCCTCGTCCGGCCAGGCGGCGCGGATGCAGCCGCCCTCCAGCAGGGTCCGCGCGCCGGCCTCGAAGAGCCGGCCCTCGGCGGGGATTGCCCGCTCCCCGGGGTCGGCCATCCGGAGGATCAGCGTGTCGTTACCGCGCATCCCGCCTGACCCGCCCGGGGATACCACGACCGCCTGCCGCACGCCGCCGCCCGAGCGGAATGCGATCCGGTCGCCCGCGATCAGCGGCGCGTCGCCGCTCCAGGCGATACCGCGCTCCAGCGGCGGCAGCCGGGCGAGCCGGCCGGTCTCGCGGTGGATCGCCTCGGCAACCGCGGGCAGCTGCGCCGCCTCGCGGCGTCGGGACGGATCGGCCCGTTGCTCCCCGGACCCGGCGAGCGTCCGCGCCGTGTCCAGCTGCGCCCGCCACTCGCGGTCGCGCTCCAGCCAGCCGCCCGCCATGCCGCGAACCGCTTCGGGCAGCGCCTCGCGGCCGGCGAGCGCCCGCGCCATGTCGGTTGCGCGGGCGTAGCCCTCGGCATGAAGCGGCAGCGTCCGCTCGCGCCGGGCGCCCGCCTCGACCGACGCGGCGGCGGCGCGGAACGCCGCCGTCTCGTCGCGCAGCTCCACCGCCTCCAGCCGGTCGAGCATCTCGTGGACCCGGCTCTTCAGACCGGGCATGTCGGCAAGCCTCGAAGCGGCCTGCCTCTCCGCCGCTTCGCCGCGGATCTCTCCGAGGAGGGAACGGGCGGTCTCGCGGAGCGCGCGCGATCCCTCCCGCCACTCCTCCGGCGCGCCGGGCCCGGATCTTGCGAGGCCGGGCAACCCCACCTCCGGCGCCGCGCGCCGCTCCAGGTGCCGGGCGCCGGCTTCCAGGAAGGCCTCGACGGGGGCGGTTTCGATCTCGATGCGGATATCGTGGGCGAGCACCGCCTCGACCGCCTCGCGCGCCTCCGGTGCAAGGCCGGGCTCGTCGCGGAGCGCTTCCGCGCGCTCCCGGAGGGTTTCCCATGCGGCAAGGTCGGCCGGATCCCGGCCGGCTTGCCGGGCCTCGCCCGCGACGCTCTGGCGGGCCCGCATGAACGCCGCCGCCCGCAGCCGCCGCGCTTCGTCCGCCAGCGCATCGAGTGCCTGGCGTACCCGTTCGCGCTCGCCGTCCGCGCCGGCGAGCCGGATGCGGACCGGATCGTCGAGCCTCGCCCCCTCGCCCTCGCCCAGCATCCGGAGACCCTCGCGGCGAAGATCCTCCGTCCTGTCGAGCCACGATTCCAGCGACCCGGCCGACGGGACGCCGTCTCCGGCGATGCCGATCCCGGCGGCCCGCTCCATGTGATCGCGGCAGTCCCGCAGAAACTCGCCGATGCGGCGGCCCGCCTCGGCGTGCCGCGCATGTTCCGCACCCCGCCGCCCGGCGTCCGGGGCGGGCGCCTCGATCCCGGCGCTCCACGCCTCGACCGTCCGGCGGGTTTCCGCGGGGAGCCCGCGCCCGCCGAGCGCCCGCGCCCGCTCGGCGAGAGCGTCGGCTCCCGCCATGACGCGGGGGTCGATGCCCGCCGCGCGCGCCCCGGCCTCGTGGCGGGCAACGTCTTCCCGGAAGCGCTCCGCCGCGTCGAGCCCGAAGCTCTCCACGATCCGCCGGAGCGCGGCCCCGATCCGGCCGGCGATGCCCCGGGTCTCCCGCAACCCGCGCCCGGTCTCCGCCAGCGCCTCGCCGTCCGAGAGCCATTGTGCATGCTCCGGAAGTTCGGATACCGCGAGGCCCCGCTCCTCCGCCGCCCATTTCAGGAGCGGCCGCCTGCGGCAGTGCATGTCCGCCTCCTGGACGAAGGCGAGCCCGCGGTTCCGCCGCTCCACGATCTCCGTGTCCCGGCTCCGGACCTCGGCCGCGAACGCCGCGAGCTCCGCCGGCAGGTCCGTCCCCTCTGCCAGCGCCGCCACCCCGGTCACGATGCGGGCGTAATCCTCCATGCGGCCGGGTTCCCTGTCCTCCGCCTCCGCCCGGGCGAGAAGCGCGCGCCAGTCGTCGCGCAGCGCGCGCATCGTCCCGAGCGCCGCCGCCGGCGCGCCGGCGGATGCATCCTCGCCGACCGCCTCCAGCGCCGTCATGCCGGCGCCGTCATTCTCCTCCAGCGCGTCGGCCAGGGTCTCGCGGTTGTCGGTCACCAGCACGAACCGGTCGCGCGCCCGGCTCGCCTCGACATAGAGCGCCGCCTGGCCGGACAGCTCCCCGTGCCCGGTATCCAGCACCGCGATCGCCCCGTCCCGCGTCATCCCCTGGGCGGCGTGCACGGTCGAGCTCCAGGCATGGTCGATATGGCGCAGCTGCGGATCGTCCCGGGGGAGCGACAGCATGTTGCCCCCGCCGAGGTCGAACCGCACCCGCCGAGAACCGATCCGGTCCACCACCGCCTCGCCGCCGTTCAGCAGGCCGCGCAGCTTGTCGTTTGCGGTCCAGCGGATACGGTCGCCCGCCCGGATCCGGATGCGCGCCGTCTCGTAGACCGCGAAGCGGTAGCGCACCCAGGAATCGCCGGGCCGGATGCGGACGGTCCGCCCCGAAGGGTGCTCCAGGAACACGGACTCGCCTTCCGTGCGCAGGATCCTGCAGGCATCGCCCTCCGCCACCCGGAGCGGCGGCACGCGCGAGTGGAAGATCACCGCCTCGCCGGGCTCGTGGTTGCGCACGTCCGCCCGCTGCGCCGCCGTGAGGTGGCGGTTCACGTAGCGGTCGATCTCGAGTTCGCGCCCGTGCAGCACGCCCTCGTTCGCGAGCCCCTCGCGAACGACGCGGTGGATCCCGGCACGGATGAAGTGGGTCGGCGCCAGGATCGCCGTCCCGGCGCGCTTCTCCGGGTCGAGCTCCAGCCAGAGCCGGGCCGCCGTGGCCGCGAGCTCTTCGTTCGGCACCTCGCAAACCTCTTCCAGCCCGCGCAGCGCCTCCGCCGGCCGGCCCTCTTGAAGCCGCTCGACCACGCTCTTCAGGGCCGGATCGCGCTGGCGCATGATCTCGTCCATCTCCGCCGTCGACACGCCCGCGTCCTGCAACGCCCGGAACGGCTCTCCCGCGGTCACCGCGCGCAGCTGGCCGCGGTCGCCCACCAGCACAAGACGCGCGATGCGGAGCCGCCCGGCGATCTGCATCAACAGCTCCATCTGCGCCGTCGACACCATCGAGGATTCGTCCAGCACCAGCACCGAGCCCTCGTGCTGGCCGCGGGCGTTGTCCATCTTCCGCGCATCCCCGACGTCGCCATGGCGCGTCAGGAACCATTGCAGGGTGCGCGCCCGGCCGCCGGTCTCCTGCGCCAGCACCCGCGCGGCCGCCGCCGAGGGCGCCAGCAGGATCGCCGGGCGGTCCCCGATCAGCCCCAGCGCCTCGCGCAGCATCGTCGTCTTGCCGGTCCCCGCCGCGCCCTGGACCGCGACGATGCGGTCGCGCGACAGCACCATCGTCCGCACCGCCTCCTTCTGGCCCTCCGTCAGGGTCGTCCGCTCCAGCCGCTCGGATACCCGCGCCTCCGGGGCCAGCGCCCCGGCCGCCCCCTTGCCGTCGCGCATCCGGGACAGGATCTCGCGCTCCGAGCGCAGCGCGTCGCCGGTCACGAACGAGCGGGCGCCGCGAACGTTCGCTTCGACGAGATGACCGTCGCCGAGCAGCCCCTCCACCGCGGCGTCGATCTCGGCCAGCGTGTACCGTCCCGGCGCATGGCTCAGCGCCATCGCCCGGACGTCGCTCTCCCGGAACACCGAGGCGCGCTCGGCGAGATGCTCCACCGCGCGCCAGACCATCTCGCGGACGCTGAGCCCGGGCGGCTCCGGGGCGAGCTCGGCCGCCGTCCGCACATAGGGCCGGCCCGCCCGCCGGGCCGTCTTCTTCGAGGTCTTCCTCCCGCGCCCCGGCCTCGCGGCGTTCTTCTCGCGCGAGACCCCGAGCGCCTCCGCTCGCGCCGTCCACTCCGCCTTCAGCTCGTCGAGGCCCCGCTCCGCCTTGCGCGCGCGCGTGATCAGCGCCGCCTGCTGGGTGAGCGCCGACGAGAACGGGAGGCCGTGCTTCTCCAGCCACGACAGGATCTCGCGCCGACGCGACGAGAACTCGTCCAGCAATTCGCGCGGGTAGCCCGCGATCTCGAACCCCGGAACCCCGCCGATCATCGTCGTTTCGATCCGGAACCCCATTCCGATCAGACGGCTCGCCAGCTCCTGGCGGTAATAGGCGCCGATCAGCTTCACGCTGCGGCGGATCTGCGTGGGCTCCATGCTGCGCCACTCGCCCGCCCGGTTGCGCGTCATGTTGGCGACGATGCAGTGCGTGTGAAGCTGCGGGTCCTGGTCCCGGCTGGTCAGATGCCGGAACGTCGCCGCCACCAGACCGTCCGCCGCCACCCGCGGACGCCGCCTCGTCGCCGGGTCGTAGCCGCGCGTCTGCAGGAGATCCTTCTCCACCCAGTCAAGCGTCGCACGCACCGCCGCGTCGTGTGCGGCCGTAACCCGACGGTCGCCGTAAAGAAGCGCCTCCAGGGAGACCGACTTCGGCGCCGACAGCGTGAGATCGAGACCGGGCCGGTGCTGGTGCTCGCCGTCCCGCGCCCGACCCAGCCGGATTTCCGTCCCCGGAACGAAGCCCGCCAGGATCCTCTCGAACGCCTTCGACGAGACGTGCTTCGGCAGCCCCAGCGCCTTCGCCGCCGCGCCGTGCCAGAAGCTCGACATGTACGACCGGCGGTCGCCCTTCGCGTAGTAGCCCTCGCGCGCGAAGTACGCCACCGTCGCCGACGTCGAGGCGACCTCGCTCAGGCTCGCGACCAACGGTCAGCCTCCCGCGGGGGAAGCCGGGCCGGGCAGCGGCGCGCGGCTCAGAAGTACTCGACGTCGAAGCCGCACCTTACGACCCTCTTCGTCCGCAGGGATTCGAGCATGCAGTTCTTGACCGTCTCGCCATGGCTTTCCCAGACGCCCTGCCTCCAGCCCCGCGTCTCGTCGTATGGCCGGAAGATACGGAACTCGCTCTGCGCGTAAGCGCCCACCACCGCGAACGACGGCACCGCCAGAACAAGAGCCGCCGCCAGCGCCGGCACCGCCCAGCGCCGCGTCGCCGTCCACTCCCGGCGGATCGCCTCCAGCAACGCCTCGCCGCTCTCGTCCAGACGCTCCAGAAAGCCGTCGTTCTGCTCCTTGAACTCCCGGACGTTGCCGAGGGTCCGTTCCAGGATGGCAAACTGCGCCTGCCTGTTCTTCGTGACGCTCTCCCGCAAGTCGGCGCCGCCGTCCCGGAGATCCCGCGACAGCGCGGCGATTGCCGTCCGATGAGCCTTCGACTCGGTCGTGAATGCCTCGTAGCGGTCGGCAAGCGCCTGAGTCTTCGAGGTAAGCTCCTTCAGCCGCTGATCGGCGCTCTTCCACAGGGCGCGGAGCGCATCGACGCCCTTGTCGATCGCCTCGTGCTGCTCCTTCAGACCTTCCTCGCGGAGCTTCAGCGCCGCCACCACCTTGCCGAGATCCAGCCGCCCCGCCTCAACTGCCCTGAGGTCACTGCCCACCGCTTGCTGGAGCTTGTCGTTGATCGCCCTGATGCTGCTCGACCACGCGCTCGCCGACTCGATCGTCCGCTTCAACTCGGCAAGATGCGACCCGAACTCGCGGACCGCCGCGAGCACCGCCGTCATCTCCCCCAGCTTCGCTTCGATCCGCCGCAGGCCGGCGGAGGAGCCCTCGGCGGCGGTTCTCGGACCCGGGTCGTCCGCCGCCGCCGGCAAAGCGGCCGGCGGGGCCGTCCCGGGACCGTCGCTATCCCGCGGCAAGCCGCGCAGCAGTCCGCGCCCCTCCCCATCCGCCCCGGCGGGACGGTCGGAATCCTTCCTGTCCGATGTCATCGCGCGCGCTCCTTTCCTGCCGGCGTCCGGACGGACGGGCCGCCATGCCGGCCGCCGCGCGCCTCCCCGGTCCGCCCCGCGCGGACCGCATGACGGCCGATCCCCGGGCAGGATAACACCGCCCCGACCCACCTGTAGCGCCAACTCGTCGATGCAAGGTCGAAGATTCTCTCGAACATCGTCGCAGACGGACGGATCCCGATGCCTTCCGTTGGACCGAAGACGTTCCCCATCTCTAATCGCTCATCGGCCCGATCTGCAATATCGTCGATCCCGCAAGCAACACACGGGTACCCGCTCAGTCGGGTCGCCCGCCAAATAGAACAGTCCATCCGACGGGTTTGGGGTAGCTCCCCGAGCCCCGGACGAATAGGTGGGGCATTCCACGGAACCCATGAATTGCTTGCAACGGCCCGGCACCAGCCGGGTCGCGGCAAGCGACGCGGAGGGTGCGATATCTCACGAAGAACCTTTGGAATTCACGGTAGCCATCTTGCTCGGGGTGGCGGTAGCCGTCGGGCTGGGGCTGGCGGTCGCGGTCATGGCGGCGATGTCGAGCGCGCATGCCGGCGACCTCATGAGCCTGGAACCGGGCACGGAGATCGAGAGGACAGCGAGCATCGGCAACAAGCAGCTCCCCCTGCCCGCCGGCAGGAGGGAAGTCGTCATGTCCGAGGACGACCGGCGGGGCTCCGTCAAGACGGGCAACGTGTTCCTCGCGCGGCAGGCGAAGGGCCGGCTCGCCGCCGACCTCGCCGTCAGGACCAACCTGGAGATCGGAAGCGGCACCGGCTGGAAGCGGCACCGGTGGTGCGACCGCAGAGCCCGTGCGATCTGGCGCGAAGGATGACCTTGGCTGCCGCCTTCCTGAGCGCCTCGTCCTTCGTACCCGCGGCCAGCTCACGCGTTGCGTGACTTTCCTCCCGTGTCAGCTGCTCCGTCTGCGTCTCGTCGGTGTTGTCTACCAGCCATAACGCCGGCTTGGATTCCGCGAGCATGACGAATGCCTAAAGTATGTCGGGGAATGGAGGGAAGCCGCTGGCAAGGGGTGTGGGTACTCGATGGTGCGGGTTCGTAACTGCTTGCCGTCAAGATAAATCAAATCGCAGTCTTTGCGTATCGATTTGCTCGGGGGGGAGGGCGGCGCCAGCGGCGGGTTTCGGTGTCGGGGGAAGGTTGTGCGTGGCCGCGAGGCCTTCTTCCACCGGAGATCGACGGATAGTTAACCGCGCGATGGAACGGCTCCGCAACGGCGGGCCTCTCGGGGCCGCAGCGAAGCGCCCGTGGCGCCTCGGGCTATGGCCGGGCAAGGCCGCGCATCGCCCGGTGCCCGGTCTTGCAACGAACGCCGTCGTCGCGAGGAGGCCACGGGTCCGCGCCAGGGTCGCGCCGGCCCTGGAGTCAGGACTCACGCTCGTCGAGGCGCTGCATGTAATCGTGGTGTTCGTCCATGCGCTTGTGGAACTCGTCCATGCGCTTGCCGAACTCGTCCATGCTCGCCCGATGGGCGCGGCGGTCGGCGGCGGCTTCGGCCTGAAAGGCGCGGCGGTCGGCGGCGGCCTGGGCCTGAAAAGCGCGGACATCTGCCTGGGATTCGGCGATGAATCTGTCGATCCGGCTCTCGATGCGGCCGGCGGTGTCGAGCATGAGAATGCCGAGCGCTACGCCCACGCCAATGATGGCGATGAGGTTGGGTGTCAGCGCAGACCTGATCTCGGGTGCGATCACCGGGGCGGTCTTCGTGTCGGGCTGGTTCGCAGTCTACGGTCTCCCCGGACGGATGGGAAGCGAGGGGAACCCGGCGCCGTCGATCCGTTGGCTGTCTTCATTCCCCGGAAGGCTCGACGGGTTCGTCCGGGTCTTCGTCGTCCAGCCCGAGCCTGCCGAGAACTTCGCTGTGGGGGATCGAGTTACCCGCCGCCAGGTCGCGCTCGGCCTCCTCCACCAGTTTGCGTTCTTCCTCGGTGACCGGCTCGTCGTCCCAGGGCGCGTTCACCAGCGCTCGGATGAGCGGGTCCAGCCCCACGAGGGACTTCAGATATCGTTCGGCTGCAGGGAGCCCGGCCTCGGGAACGAACTCCACCAGGCAGCGCAGCCGCTCCCTGCGATCGGGCAACAAGTCCGATCGTGCGCTCTTTCCGTCACTCTCGACAGCCATCGCCGCTTTCTCCAAGCATGTGCGGTCCCTTGAACCCTACGGAGATGGACGACGCCGGCGTCGCGACAAGCGGCGCCGGCGCGGCGAGCGGTCGTTCCGCTCCGAAGCCTCCGCGGTTCCGGGCCGCCCGGCTGCTTCCGGGCAGCAGAAACCGCGACCTCGCAGGCCCGTTCATCGCCGTGCGCCCTCATGGCCACTTCCGGACCGTCACCCGACCCGGAGAAACGTCGCCACATAGGGCGAAATCGGCGCCGCGCGTTGTCGCGTCGATATCCAGACGTCGCGATGGCGGCAGGACGCCAGGAAAAGGTCGGAGGTTGCCCCGCGACCTCCCAGGCCGCTCCGGTTGGCCGATGTCCCGCAATAGCCCGACCGCCCGGCCGGGTCGGGCCGGGCGGACCGGGAACGTTCCCCCCTCTTCTTTGTTTGCTCATCGCCCAGATCTGCAATATCGTCGATCTCGCAGACAACACCACGGGTACCCGCTCTGTCGGGTCGCCCGCCGAATAGAAGAGTCGATGCTTGGCAAGGGGTAGCTCCCCGCGCCACGGCGAATAGGCGGGGTCATCCGCATCCGTGCGTGTTGTCTGCAACGGCCCGGCACCAGCCGGGTCGCGGCAAGCGACGCGGAGGGTGCGATGTCTGACAAAGAACCAGTGGAAATCACGGTTGCCATCTGGCTCGGGGTGGCGGTCGCCGTCTTTCTGGGGCTGGCGGTCGCGGTCATGGCGGCGATGTCGAGCGCGCACGCCCGCGACCTCATGAGCCTGCAACCGGGCACGGAGATCGAGAACGCAGCGAGTATCGGCAACAAGCAGCTCCCCCTGCCCGCCGGGAAGTGGGAGGTCGTCATGGCCGCGGCCGACCGGCGGGGCGCAGCGAAGGCGGGAAACGCGTTCCTCGTGCGCAAGGCGAACGGCAGGCTCGCCGCCTATCTCTTCGTCAGAACCACCCTGGAAACCGGGAGCGGCAACGGCTGGAAGCGGCCCGGCTGGTGCGGTCGGAGCAATGTCCACCACAACGGCTCCGACAACTATTACAACAAGGAGGACGCCGACTGCTGGATGGTGATCCAGCGGGTCTTCACCAACAAGATGCTGCGGGTCGACTTCTACAACCGGATGAAGGATTACCTGCGGAAGCACGAGGCCACGTCGACGCTGGTCGGCAACATGTACTGGCGGAACGATCCCCACGACTACATGCTGGTCTCCCATTTCGTCGACCCGGTCGCCTACGGCTTCCCGCCTGAGCGGGACAAGCGGTGGGTGGAGAGCAAGTGGCATGTGAAGGCGGTGGGCGAGGACACGCCGCGCCGCCGATTCGTCGACGCCGTCAAGGCCCATGGCGAGAGATACCGCGACGCGGTTCGCAACGGTTTCCGCAACCGGCTGGGCGCCGGAGCGGCGAACCTCAGGTTCGACTTCCAACGTTGATCCTTCCACCGGCCCGTCCACGGAGCCTCGATACCACGGCACGGCCGGGGCAAATGCGGAAGACCCGGACATGAACTCCACATACACCGAATATCTCTCTACTCACTATCCGCCCGAAGTCCGTCGGCGCTGGCGCCTCCTGGAAATTCTCGAAGACGACAGAGTCCGCCAAGTCGCAGGTTGGGACCTCGATACCGTGGCCTATCTCGGCACGGTCCTCCGCGTTCTCTGCAGCGAAGAGCCCGAGGTCGGCCGCTGGCCCGTGCTGCGGCTGCCCGTGAACGGGATGCCCTATGGGTGGCGGGGCAACCCTCGCCGCGTGAAACGCTGCGAACAACGGCTGGCCGAACTCGGCGTCATCGTTCCGCGCGGTTCTCGTGCCGACCTTCGGCCCTACTGGTCCGATCCGGTAACCGGCATGACCTATGCCGCGTCCGGAATCGATTTATCCCCCATGGAAGACCTCGCGGCCAGGCTCGAAGCCGAAGCGCCCAAACTCGTGGCCGCCTGGAAGGAACGGAACGCTCTTCACGATCGCCTGTACCGTCTCAACGCCCGCATGCGCCGGCACATCCGCGCGGCGGTCCTCGACGGAACCCTGACCGAGTGCCAGGCTTCGGAGATCCGGGCGCGGCTCCCGAAGACGCCTCATGTTTCAGAGGCCGATGCCGAAGAATTTCGGCGCCGCCTGCGGATCGCGGAGGCGATAGAAACCGACTTTCGACAAGGAAATACAGCGCTAACAGGGGCAAACCGTGACCCTGCCTGACTTCGTCGACGGGTTCGTGGAGACGGGTGGCGAGCGGATCGTGAGCGCCGGGGGAAACCAGGACGGCAGCGGCGCCAGCCGCCCGCTTCCGCAATGGGGCATTGCCCGTCAAGCAGGGATTCATGTGACGACCGTCCCCTCTATGCCCGCGGTCGGGCCGATGCGAGGAGGAGGGAGCTGCTGAGCCGCAACCCCACCGGACGGCGCCCGCGCGGCCCGCAGCAATTCGCATCCGAAGGCGCCGCCTCCGAATTTCCCGGAGTCCGGAAGGAGAGAGTCACCTCGAACTCAAGGACATCCTCGAGGAGCACGGACGCAGGGCCGGCATGTCCGAGGCCCTCGTCAAGCACTTCATCCTCCTGCTGAACTGGAGCAGGCCGCAGGACTGGCGGCCAGGCGCCCAGCCCATCGTCTGGCTCTCCGTCAGGGAAACCGCCCACAAGCTCGGCATCTCGACCTCGCAAGTGCGCCGCAACGAGGCGATCCGCAACGTCTCGGCCGAGATCGAGCCCGAGCGGGTCATCGTCCTCCAGGTCGACGCCGAGCTACAGGACGAGCGGCACTACCATCCGCACGAGCTGCCGCCCCGGATCGACATCAAGGGCCGCTACGGGACCGATTTCCGGCCGGGCTTCGCGCGCCTCGCCGAGCAGCACATCCGGCCCGCGGTCTGCCTCTATTTCACCGACATCGATTGCAGCGACTACCCCGAAACCCGACCGGATTTTCCCGTCGTCTGGGTCAATTACGGACCAAAGCCGTCCGACAGGAACCGCGAGCCCTGGGGCGAGCGCATCGACATTCCCACCCCACGCACCCGCAACAGGTAGACGGAGCGCCGCCATGCTGCAGCTCATCGAAACCGTCGTCTACCCGATCGGCGAACTGTGCGACGCCGCACGCCGCGAAGGACACCGCGCGGGCCTGGTACCGCCAGCACTGCATGGACCACGCCTGGTACGACTTCGTCTACGAGGACTTCGAGACCATCTGCGCCATCCTCGGCATCGCGTTGCGCACCAGCCCCGCACGGCTCGCCAGCTGCGCCACCCGCGAGCAACGGCACATCTATTGGACCGGGTTCTGGTCGCAAGCCGACGGCGCATGCTTCGAGGGCACCTACTCCTACGCCCCGGGCGCGGCGGCCTCCATCCGGATCCATGCCCCGCTCGACACCCGGCTGCACGCCATCGCCGACACCCTCCAGGCGGTCCAGCGCCGCAACTTCTACCAGTGCCACGCCCGGATCGAACATCGCGGCCGCTACTACCACGAATACAGCATGGCGATCTCGTCCGAGCGCGACAGCCCCACCTGGCAGCCCATGACCGCCGACGCCGAGGACACCATCGCCGAAGCCCTCCGCGATCTCGCGCGCTGGCTCTACCGCCAGCTCGAGAGCGAATACCAGTACCAGACCTCCGACGAGGCGGTCGACGAGATGCTCGCGATCAACGGCTTCACATTCACCGGCGACGGCGAGCGCTTCGGCTCAGCCGACCCCAACACAGCCCCCTAACCGTTCCATTCCCACCACGGCTACTTCACAAGCCCACCTCGACAACATAGGATACCGACATGGCACAAGGCACGGTCGTCTTCGATACCAACGCCGCGATCGAGGAACTTTCCGACGCTGGCATCCCACGCGAGCACGCCGTCGCTCAAGTCCGTCTGACCACAAGGCTGATCCAGGAAAACTTCCCCACCAGCACCGACTTCGAGCACCTCGAGCTATCGGTCAGCAAGCAGATAGCCCAGCTGCGCACCGAGATCGCCGAGCTGCGTACCGAGATCGCCCAGCTCGAAACCAGGATGACCGGCAAGCTCGACGAACTCAGGAACCAGCTTTCCGACAGGGCCTTCGACACCCTCAAATGGACCGCCGGGATGCAGGTCGGCACTATTATCGCGATCATAGCCGCGATCAAACTGCTCTAGCCTGATCTATTCGTGCGCCGTGGAAAGGTGCCGTCACCCAGCGGGTGCGAACCCCGCCCGGCAACTGTCGCTCCAGCCGGTAGCAATCGGAGCGGTTGAAGGAGGTAACGACTTCGACTGAAGCACTCCGGTGCAACGGGCCGCCTTGGGCGGCTTAGCGACCATGTGGGCGTGTGCCAGGCTAACTGGCAGAGGATAGCCGGTGAGAGTCCGGTAGGGAGTAGAGGTTAACCACCACTCTCGCCCCGAGTCATGCGCCGGTCGTCGCGAGGCGGCAGGTGAAGCGTTGACAGG
>Ga0209543_1000978_pt1 | contig 30099 bp, 27 predicted proteins | sample MesohylFT_FD_187296 | JGI IMG/M metagenome (GOLD analysis project Ga0209543, IMG submission 187296) | Host-associated microbial community of the marine sponge Aplysina aerophoba from Gulf of Piran - sponge mesohyl, lysed by freeze-thaw... | ecosystem: Host-associated > Porifera > Sponge >...
CGGACGGAAGCGCGCCCTCTGGCTTTCCCAGTCCGACAAGCTGCTGGAGGACGCGCGCCGCGACTGGACCGCATTGGGCGGGCTGGAGAGCGACGTCTTTCCACTCGGCAACTTCCGGCAGGGCATGGAGATCCCGCTCGACGAAGGGATTCTGTTTGCGACCTACGCCACGCTGCGCTCGCCGTCCCGCCAGGGGAAGCCCTCGCGCCTCGACCAGATCGTCGAGTGGCTGGCCGGCTCGCTCGACGAGGAGGACCGCCACGCCTTCGACGGCGTCGTGGTGTTCGACGAGGCGCACGCGATGGCCAACGCGGCGGGGTCGAAGAGCGAGCGCGGAGAGACCAAGCCCTCCCAGCAGGGAAGGGCCGGGCTGCGGCTGCAGAACGCGCTGCCCGATGCGCGCATCGCCTATGTCTCCGCCACCGGCGCAACGACGGTGCCGGGATTGGCATATGCCGGGCGGCTCGGCCTCTGGGCCGCCGGGGAGACGCCGTTCGAGAAGCGCGTCGAGTTCGTCTCCGCCATGGAAGCCGGCGGCGTCGCGGCGATGGAGATCGTGGCGCGCGATCTGAAGGCCCTCGGCCTCTACCAGGCCAGGGCGCTCGCCTATGACGGGATCGAGGTTGACATCCTGGAGCATCCCCTTTCGCCCGAGCAGCGGCGCATCTACGACGCCTATGCCGGCGCCTTCAAGGTGATCCACGCCAACATCGAGGAAGCCTTGAAGGCCACCGGCATCGTCCAGGGCGAGGACACGCTGAACAGGAACGCCAAGGCCGCCGCTCTTTCGGCGTTCGAGGGCACCAAGCAGCGCTTCTTCGGCCATCTCCTGACCGGGATGAAATGCCCCTCGACGATCCGCGCGATCGAGGCCGACCTCGCGGCGGGCCGGTCCTCTGTGGTCCAGCTGGTCTCGACCGGCGAGGCGCTTATGGAACGCCGCATCGCCGACGTCCCGGCCTCGGAGTGGGACGACCTCAATATCGACCTCACCCCGCGCGACGCGATCCTGTCCTACCTGATGCACGCCTTCCCGGTGCAGTTGCAGGAGCCCTTCACCGACGACGGCGGCAACCTGTTGAGCCGGCCCGCCAGGGACCCGGACGGCAATCCCGTCATCTGCCGCGAGGCCGAGGATCGGCGCGACGCGCTGATCGAGAAGCTGGCGGCCCTTCCGCCGGTACCGACGGCGCTCGACCAGGTGGTGCAGCATTTCGGGCACGAGGCCGTCGCCGAGGTTACGGGTCGGTCACGGCGGGTCTTGCGCATTACGGATGCGAAGGGCGAGCGGCTGGCGCTGCGCAGCCGGCCCGCATCCGCCAACTTGGCCGAGACCGCTGCCTTCATGGACGGCGAGAAGCGCATCCTCGTGTTCAGCATGGCGGGAGGGACAGGCCGCAGCTACCACGCCGATCTTTCCTGCGGGAACACCGAGCGGCGCACCTACGGTGCTAACATGCTGACATAGCGTTGCTTTTTTCCTCCTGATTCGGCGGTTCGTGGCGAATTCGGTAACCGATTTCGCCCCGGCTGCAACACCGGGCACAGGAGGAACATCAATGGCGACGCTTCGCCTCAACCAACGCCGCGTCGACGCGCTCAAGCCCCGCAAGGCCGCCTACGACGTCCGTGACCGAGACGTCAAGGGCTTCGGCGTCAGGGTCCTGCCATCCGGCGCAAAGCGCTACTTCATCCATAGCCAGCACGACGGACAGCGGGTCTGGAAAATCGTCGGCTATGCCGGCTCCATCGCCACGGACGAGGCCCGCGGCCGGGCCAGGGCCCTGGTGGCCGCGATCCGCAAGGGAGACGACGATTCGGCCGCAGCGCCGCCCGACACCCCGTTCGAGATCGTCGCCGCGGAAGTGTTCCGGCGATACGCCCGGAACTGGAAGGCGTCCACGCTCAAGGTCAACCGGGGCTACTACAAGAACCATATTCTGCCCTGGTTCACAGGACGCCCGATTTCGGAAATCGCCGCCCACGACATCCAACTCTGGTTTGCATCCCTTCACAACACCCCGGTGGCGGCCGACCGCTCCGCCCCCATCCTCTCGGTCATCATGCGACAGGCCGAGGTCTACGGCTATCGGCCCGAGGGAACCAACCCGTGCACGGGCATCAAGCGCTACCGGCGACAGGGGCGGGAGCGCTTCCTGTCGGCGGCCGAGATGCGCCGGGTGGGCGAGGTGCTGGTGCGCCACGAGGCCGGCCATCCTCAGGCCGTGGCGATCATACGGCTGCTACTGTTCACCGGATGCCGCGTCGGCGAGATCGTCTCCCTGAAGTGGCGCTACTACCGCGAGGGCAAGCTGTTCTTGCCCGACAGCAAGTCCGGCCCGCGCACGGTCTGGCTCTCGTCTGCCGCGCGCGCAATCCTCGACGGCCTGCCCCGCAACGCAACCTGGATCTTCCCTTCGCCACTGACAGACGGCTGTCTGAATCCGGCGACAGTTGGCAGAACCTGGCATCGCGTGAGGGCCGAAGCGGATCTGTGCGACGTCCGAATTCACGATCTTCGTCACAGCTACGCCAGCATGGCCCTGGCGCAGGGCGAGACCGTGCTGACCATCGGACGCCTGCTCGGGCACCGCAACCCGGCAACGACGCTCAAGTACACGCATCTGTCCGACGCCATGGTGCGCGAGGCGGCCGATACCGTCGGCGCCGCCCTTGAGGGCTGACCCATGGCCGCGAAGAGGCGGCGTCTGACCGACGCCAACGTGGCCCGGCTTGCACCGGCCGCCCGCGAGTACACCGTCTGGGACACCCGCCATGCCGGCCTCGGCGTGCGCGTCCGGCCCTCGGGACATCGAAGCTACGTGTATCACCGGAAAGGCGAAGAGGGCGCGCGCAGGATCACCCTCGGGTCCGCAGCGCTGTCGAGCGTCGAGGAAGCGCGCGCCAAGTGCCTCGCCATCGAGACCGGTTCGCCGTCCGGTAGGCCGGAACGGGGCGCGGTTCCGACCTTCACAGACTTCGTCGCAGGTCCGGGGCAGGCGTGCTTCGATCGATGCAAGCCGTCCACCCGGAATGCCGCGACCCTTGTCCTCAACGCACGCCTGCTGCCGGCCTTCGGATCGCTGCCGCTGGACCGGATCACGCGCGCCGGCGTGATCCGCTGGTTCGACGACTACAGCCTGACCGCGCCCGGCGGGGCCAACCGTACGCTCGACCTGCTCCGCCGCATTCTGAACCACGCGATCGCCTGCGGCCATCTCCAGACAAACCCGGCGCGCGGCATCAAGCGCAACCCCCGCCCGAAGCTCACCCGCTTCCTCTCGCGCGAGGAAGTCCGCCGCCTCCACCGCGTGCTGGACGGCTACGCCGGCGCGCGGCCCTCGCGTGCGCGGCAGGCGGACATCATCCGCCTGCTCCTGCTGACCGGCTGCCGCAAGAGCGAGATCGTCACCCTGCGCTGGCAGGACGTGGACGGCGACAACATCAAACTGAGCGACGCCAAGACCGGGCCGAGGCGGGTCGTTCTGAACGCGCCGGCGCGCGCCATCCTGGAGCGCCAGCCCCGATGCGGGTGCGCCCATGTCTTCCCCTCGCCGAGGAACCCCGCGAGGCCGCTTTCTCACCACCTGCCGCTGTGGCCTTCGGTACGCAAGGAGGCCGGGATCGAGGACGTGCGAATTCATGACCTGCGTCACACCTTTGCGAGCCACGCCGTCCTGCAGGGCGTCCCGTTGCCGGTCGTCTCCCGCCTGCTCGGCCACGCGCATCCGAGCATGACGCTGCGCTATGCGCATGTCAGCGACCGCGAGACCGAGGCGGCGGCGGAGCGCATCGGCGCCGCCATCGCGCGGGCGCTGGACCGGAGCGGGGCCGGCCCGGACGGCTGAGCCGGCGCGCTCGACGGGCGCAAGCCCGCAGAAGTGGGTCCGCGGCTCGATCGGAAGCGGCACAAACCGCTTCTCGTTCTTCAGCATAATCTCGCGGAGAGCGAGAGCGCCGGCTCGCCCAACTCCATTCCCGCGCAGACCGTCGCATCCAACATCCAGCTCCGAAGCATGACTAACTCGCCGGACGGCACCTTAACACGAACTAACTGACCGGAAGCGTCTTGTCGACGCTGAACCACGCACGCCGAGAGCTCGTGAAAGCGATGCCAGGAATAATGGATCCTTACGATTTGCCCGACATGGGCAGAATGAAGCGAAGATGGTCGTATCGCGCCTGCTCGGCCACAAGCACCCGAGCATGACGCTCCGCTACGCTCAAGTCGGCGACCGCGAGATCGAGATCGAGGAAGCTGCGGAAAGAATCGGAGCGACTATCGCGCGAGCATAGAATGGTAGCGACGCAGTGCAGTGCACAGTGTGCGCCATCAATCCGCGCCTCCATCGGATGACCGAGGCACTGTGCTGGATCCATGGCAGGCGCAAGTTCTAAGAGTTCGCCGACATCGCTGCCGGCAAGAGGCGCAGCAAGAGTGCGCCGCCGATCTCGCCGCTGGCGTTGGAAGCGGTGACGCGGATCGACGCGCTGTTAGCTATCGAGAGCACGATCAACGGCGAGAGTGCCGCCCGCCGCTTCGCCGTGCGCCGGGAGTGGAGCACTCCGCTCGTTGCCGAGGTCGAGGACTGGATGCGCACGGAGCGCGCCGGGCCCTCGCGCCACGCCGACGTGGCCAAGGCGATGGACTACATGTTGAAGCGCTGGGACAGCTTTGCCCGCTTCCTCGATGACGGCCGCATCTGCCTGACAAATAACCCCACAGAGCGGGCGCTCAGGCCGCTCTGTCTCGGACGCAAGTCATGGCCATTCTGCGGCTCCGATCGCGGCGGTGAGCGCGCACGGCGATGTACACGCTGATCGAAACGGCGAAGCTCAACGACATCGACCCCCAAGCCTGGCTCGCCGACGTCCTCGCCCGCATCGCCGACCTGCCGCAGACCCGGCTGTACGAACTCCTCCCTTGGCACTGAAGGCCAAACGGGAACAGGCCCTGGCCGCATAGCCTGCAGTCCCTATCGTTTACAAGTACCGACCTGCACCGGCGGACATGGCACCGTCGCGTACGAGCAATACACGCAGCAATCACCGGGTTTGGGCTTGAGGACCGCGCCGCAATGACGGCAATCGAAGAACCACTGACAAGCGTCCGTCGGCATCGTCTCAGTCTTGCGGTGACCGCACGCCGGACAGGTAACGGTCGACTCGAGTGTCACCGATGTCTGCTGCACCGCCATATCTCGTACACCGTGGCCGCGACAAGCGTAACCATCCGGGGTAGGCCGCCTGTTGCGATGGCGCGATCTTTGGCAGGTTGAGCGATCGGGAAGTGGGCGCTTCGTAAGTGTCCACTTCGATTTAGGTGGACGCTTAGCTGATGTTGATTTCCGAGGAGAGGCCGGATTCGGCGGGCGGCGGATCGGTTGGTCGCCGTCGTCGGCGGTGGAGCGAGGCACAGAAGCGGCAGATCGTTGCGGAGACCCACGAGCCGGGGGTCTCCGTGCCGATGGTGGCCCAGCGCTACAACCTCAACGCCAATCAGATTTTCAGGTGGCGGCGTCTGTTTCGCGAGCCTGAGCGCGCCGGCGGAACCGGCCGGTTCGTGCCGGTGGTGGTCGAGGCAGCACCGGGCCAGGAGCCGGACGCGGCGACGATGAGCCCACCATCCGAGAGTGTCGTCGCGGAGGGCCAGCCTGCGACGGGCCGGATGGAGATCGTGCTGGCGAGCGATCGCCGGGTGATCGTCGATCGGGCGGTCGACTCCTCGGCGCTGTCGCGCGTGATCGCGGTGCTGGAGCGGCGATGATCCCTGTTCCGAGCGGTGTGCGGGTGTGGCTTGCGACCGGGGTTACGGACATGCGTCGGGGCATGAACACGCTGGCGCTGCAGGTTCAGCAGGATCTCGGGCGCGATCCCCATGTGGGGGATCTCTACGTCTTCCGCGGACGCAGAGGCGACCTTTTGAAGATTCTCTGGCACGACGGTATCGGGATATCGCTTTATGCCAAGCGCCTGGAACGGGGACGGTTCCCCTGGCCGTCGACGGCGGGCGGGGCGGTATCCATCAGCGCAGCGCAACTCGGCTACCTGCTGGAGGGGATCGAGTGGCGCAATCCGGTGCGAACTTGGCGGCCGTCGCGGGCGGGCTGAGGCCCAGCAACACAATCTGGGCGGCCCATCACGATTAGCAATTGCCGTGAGCGGGCGAATCTGATTCGCTCCCGGCCCCATGACCGGTACGGCCCGCTGCGACGTTGAAGCCCTCGAAGCAGCCCTTGCGGCATCGCAGGCGCGGGTGTCGGCAGCCGAGGCGCAGATCGCTTCCCTGACGCTGATGATCGAGAAGCTCCGCCGCGCGCTTTACGGGCAGCGGTCCGAGCGCAAGGAGCGCCTGCTTGACCAGCTTGAGCTCGCCCTCGACGATCTCACGGCCGACGCCAGCGAGGACGATCTCGCGGCCGAGAAGGCGGCGGCAGCAACGACCGAAGTGAAGGGCTTTGTCCGTCGCAAGCCCGGGCGCAAACCCTTCCCCGAAGATCTGCCGCGCGAGCGGGTGGTGGTACCGGGACCTGGGTCCTGCGCGTGCTGTGGATCGGAGCGGCTGTCGAAGGTGGGCGAGGACGTGACGGAGACGCTGGAGGTGATCCCGCGCCGGTGGAAGGTGATCCAGACGGTGCGGGAGAAGTTCAGCTGCCGGGATTGCGAGAAGATCTCCCAACCGCCGGCACCCTTCCATGCGACGCCGCGCGGCTGGGCGGGTCCCAACCTGCTGGCGACGATCCTCTTCGAGAAGTATGGGGCGCATCAGCCTCTGAACCGGCAGAGCGAACGCTACGCCAGAGAGGGTGTGGCTCTCAGCGTCTCGACCCTGGCCGACCAAGTGGGCGCGTGCGCTGTGGCGCTGAAGCCGCTGCACGACCTGATCGTGGCGCACGTGCTGGCGGCGGAACGTCTTCACGCTGACGACACGCCTGTGCCGGTGCTGGCCAAGGGCAAGACAGCCACAGCGCGGATCTGGGTCTATGTGCGTGACGATCAGCCCTTCGCGGGCCCGGACCCGCCGGCAACTCTGTTCCGCTACTCGCGGGACCGTTCGGGCGATCATCCGGTCGAGCATCTTCGGACCTTCGCCGGGATCCTGCAGGCCGACGCCTATGCCGGCTACAGACGGCTCTACGACCACGCTCGTTCGCCGGGACCTGTGACCGAAGCCTTGTGCTGGGCCCACGGCCGCAGACGCTTCTACGAGCTTGCGGACATTGCCGCCGGCAAGAGACGGGGCAAGCGCGCGCCGCCGATCTCGCCGCTGGCGCTGGAGGCGGTGACGCGGATCGACGCGATCTTCGATATCGAGCGCACGATCAACGGCGGGACTGTCGAGCAGCGCCTGGCCGTGCGCCGGGAGCGGAGCGCGCCGCTCGTCGCAGAGCTCGGAGACTGGATGCGCACCGAGCGCGCCGGGCTCTCGCGCCATGCCGCCGTGGCCAAGGCGATGGATTACATGTTGAAGCGCTGGGACGGCTTCGCCCCTTTCCTCGATGATGGCCGCATCTGCCTCACGAACAACGCCGCGGAGCGGGCGCTCAGGCCGCTTTGTCTCGGACGCAAATCATGGCTCTTCGCGGGCTCCGATCGCGGCGGCGAGCGGGCAGCGGTGATGTATACGCTGATCGGAACGGCGAAGCTCAACGACGTCGACCCCCAGGCTTGGCTGGCCGACGTCCTCGACCGCATCGCCGAGATGCCGCAGACCCAACTGCACGAACTCCTCCCCTGGCACTGGAAGGCCGAACGGCAGCAGGCAATGGCCGCGTAGCTGGCTCTCTCCATTCAAGACCGACTGGGCGTCCAGCGCCGGCAAAATCATGCCCAATAGAGCGCGGCTTTCACCGGATGCTTACCGACAAGCAACGAGAACGCCGGGGGTCACGCTATAACTTTGCCAAGGCGGAAGCAACCCGAACAGGCGACCCACGCCAGATGGTTACCACGAAAATACCGAAGCGGAGACTGCATCAACGCCGGTATGACCATGGTGGCCATCAAATCGCGCCAATTGTTGCGCGCCCAGGTCAGCGCCAACTTCCGCAGTCTTGCGCTAATCCGAATCGGTCAGAGTTTTGCAAGCGGCTCAGGGTATGGAAGATTATTGGTCAACCACCGAATCTCTAACAAGAATCTCAGGAATTGGGGATCTCGTCTACCATTTTCGTGGAATTCAACCGAGCTTGTAGTCTATTGTAGCGATGTGGACTTGAATCCGAATATGCGATAGCACTTCGCAAGAATGTTCTCCCTAACAGTCGGGCCGGAGAAGGACCGATGCTGTCGATCGCAGAGGAAATTTTGCTCCTGGCACTGGACGATGAAACCGGCAAGCTGAGCACGCGGCTGCCAGTTCACTCTCTGCGCAACGCGGTTAGCGGTGCGTTGCTGATGGATCTCGCTTTCGAGAACCGGATCGATACCGACCTGCACCGCCTCATCGTCATTGACACGGCGCCGCTTGGCGAATTTGTCCTGGATGACGTTCTCGCGCGGATCGCAAAGGAGGAAGAAGACCGGGAGACAGGCCACTGGGTTAACGTGTTCGCCGGCGAGTACGAGACGTTTCTGCCTCGAGCGCTCGATCGTCTGGTTGAGCGAGGCATCCTATCCCAACGAGAGGGCAGGCTGTCTTGGCTCATTGGCGTCCGCCGCTATCCGACCGTCGATGATCGTCCTCAACACGACGTCAAGCAGCGGATCATGGACACACTGCTGACCGACGTGATTCCCGACCCGCGCGATATCGCAATCATCTGCCTGGCCGATGCCTGTGCCCTGTGGCGCACCGTGATCGACGAGCGTGACCTTGCTGATGTCAGGCCCAGAATCGAGCAGATCGTCAAGATGGACCTGATCGGCCAATCGGTCACCCGCACGATCCGTGAGCTACAGGACGCCGCGCGCGGTGTAGAGGCCAAGTGGTTTCGTTAAGGCAGGACGCGATCACGCGATCACACCACCCACTGCAAGAGATAGGCCACCGCGACGCTGACCGCGAGGCCGATGAAGGCCTTGAAAGCGTCCTTGACAACGATCATCGTGGTCTCGCGGTTGGAGCGTAAGTGAGTGTCCAGAGCCACGGCGAACTCGCGTCCGGCCAGCAGGCCCAGGAATACCCAGGTAGTGCTCATGGGCACGTTGCTCAGCTCCTTGAAGAAGAACAGGATAAGCCCGTAGATCAAGTCGATTATCGTCGCCGAGCGGATGTCCTGAGTGTTGATCTTGGTCGTGACGATGCGTTGGATCTGTCCTCCGCGGCGATAGAAGATCCAGGCGTGCAGCACCACCATCACGCCGATGACCATAGCCAGCATCTCTGGCCCCAGGGAGCGGGGCAAATAGACGACGATATTGGCAAGGTCCTGGACCAGCCACTGGCTCCACAGGAATGCGGTGGAGAGCCATTGCAGCACCACCCAATATGACGCCGGTGGGCGGCTTGATGTCTCGATAAACCGGCGCTCGACGACGCGGGTTACGAACTTGTACACCAGGTAACCGACGACCGCGGCCACGGCATAGCCCAGGAGGGACTTGGTGAGCATGCTGGTCAGCCCGCGCGGGTTGAAGGCGGTCAGCACCAGGAATGTCGTGCTGACAGGGATACCGAGGCGCGTGAGACCGAGGATTACTAACGGCGGAATGATCATCCACCAGGCGTGGGTCTCGATCTCGGGGATTTTCGACAACCGGCCGTAGGCGACATCGCCGTCATTCATGAAATAGCCGTACAGAAACACGGCAACAAGGATGCTGCTTGCGTACAGCCACAGAAGCCACCAGGGCCGACGGGCGTTCGAGGCGAGAAACGTGCCCAGGGTTTGAATCGCGTCGTTGGCGACCACCGCATACGCTGCCAACAGGAAGCCGACGTACATGTAGATTTCAGTGGTCACAGCAGGCCTCGCCGCAAACGCGGTTAACTGGCAACTCTCCCCAGGAGTCGTCGCAAGACGCGCCAGGAGTGAGCAGAAAACAGGGCGGCACTGCCGAGGACGAGTGCGAAGAGAACCAGCGCTGCCACCACGATCGAGGGACCGGACGGCGTGTCCCAAACGAGGGAGCCGTGAAGCCCGCCTGCCACCGACACTGCCCCGATAACGCTCGCCAGCAACGCCATCTGCTCGGGCGTGCGCGCCAGCCGTCGCGCCGTCGCTGCCGGAATGATCAGCAGCGATACGATGAGAAGCAGACCGATGATCTTCATTGCGATCGCCACGGCGAGCGCGATCAGTAGCGTGAAGGCAACACGGACGAGGCCGACCCGCACACCCTCGGCCCGCGCCAGTTCCTCATGGACGGTGATGGCCAGCAGAGGCCGCCAGATCAGCGCCGTCGCGACAAGCACGACACTGCCGCCGCCGTAGATCCAGATCAGGTCGCGGCCGCTGACCGCCAGGATGTCGCCGAACAGGTAGCTCATGAGATCCACCCGCACGCTCTCGAAGAAGCTGATCCCGACGAGGCCGACCGCAAGCGCGCCGTGCGCGAGGATGCCCAGCAGCGTATCCGTGGCCAGGCGCCGCTGCCGCTCGAGCAGCAGAAACAGCAGGGCGAGCGCGACACAGGTGAGGATGATGCCAGCATTGAGGTCAATGCTCAGCGCGATACCCAGGACGACGCCGAGCAGCGCGCTGTGGGCGATCGAAGCTCCGAAATAGGACATGCGCCGCCACACTATGAAACAGCCGAGCGGCCCGGTGGCGAGCGCTACGCCGATGCCGCCGGCCAAGGCGCGCGCGAAAAAATCGTCGAACATCGCGTGCCCTCAACCGGCCTTGCCGGACGGCGAGCCGGTGCCGGGGTGACTGCCCTCGGTCGGAACCAGCGAAACAGGGAGGTCGTGACTATGGTCGTGCTCGTGAGTGTAGACCGCGAGCGCAGCGGCCGATTGGGGACCGAACAGAGAGATGTATTCGGGATGCCGGCTCACCGCTTCCGGCTCGCCGGCACAGCAGACATGCCCGTTAATGCATACCACTCGGTCGGTCGCGCCTAGCACCAGGTGAAGGTCGTGGGAAATGACCAAGATGCCGCAACCGCGCCGGTCCCGCAGCCGGGCGATCAATTGATGCATCGCCAACTGGCCAGCGAAATCCACCTGCTGGACCGGTTCGTCCAACACCAGCAGGTCGGAATTGCGCAGCAGGGCGCGGGCAAGCAGGACACGCCTGTATTCGCCGCCGGAGAGGCTGCTGAGCTGCCGCTCCATCACCGCCGCCGCCCCTACCTCATCGAGAGTCGCTTCGGCCTCAGCGCGACCGCCGCGCCTCGCCATTGCGAGGAAACGCCGCACGGTGAGCGGCAGCAGTTCCTCCGGCGCGATGCGTTGGGGGACGTACCCCACGACCAAGCCAGGCGCGTGCCGGACGGAACCCGAGTCCGGCTTGATGAGCCCGAGCAAGGCACGCACGGCGGTGGTCTTGCCTGCACCGTTCGGGCCAATCAGGCTCAAGACCTCTCGCCGGCGGACCTCGATGGAAACCCGGTCCAGCACTGTGCGCCCGCCGTAACACACGACGAGGTTCTCGCCCAATGCGAGCGGAGGTTCGGCAGAAGGGCTGGGGCCCTGCTTCGTGCCGTCGGCGGATGCGTCGCGCCGCGAGGACAACTGCTTCACAGCCCGAACATCGCCGTGAGTGGTCGACTTCGGGCTGGAATTCGATCCCCGTCACCACGCGTGCGGATGACGGACGCGCCCCTGCGCGGTGATGCTCCAGTTGTAATCGTCGGCCTCCGTTCGAAGCGGCTTCAACCGCCGGCGCTGGCCATTTCGAGCACTCCACCTTCGCGACCGCGCGGCTTCAATCAGAAAAACACCACCAGCAGCATGATCCCGGCCGCTCCCCCAACGATGAAGGCGACAGCGCTAACAATGCCGGTCAGCGTGGCCCAGTCGGCCATCTGCCACGTTCGGGCTTCGACGTTGAACATGACGTCGGAGCGATCGCTGTCGCCGTCGACGAAACGCTTCAGTGCGGACTCGGCGCCGTGCGCTTCCTTGATGGACACGATCGTGACCAAGAACATTGTCAGCGCTGCCGTCAACGTGCCGATGCCGAACACCAGGATGGTCAACACGGCTAGCCAATGAAAAATGCCTTCGTTGCCGGCACCCGTCGTACTCATGAAACCGATGATGAGGGCGGTGGCACCGGCGTTGCCGAACAGCAGAAATCTCGTCGATTCTAGGATCATCCGGAACATGATGTTCCGGCGCATCGAGACGACCTTGTAACCTTCGCGGAGCCATTCCTCGCCGGTCTCCTCCAGCGTGAAATCTTCGAGTTTCTTCACTCGCCGGTCTCCCTCGTGCGCTCGGAACCGCCAAGATGTTCCAACCGAACGTAGTCCGACCCAACGTTCGTGCCTTCGTGGAACTCAACCACCCAGTCGTCGATGTGGACTGGGGTCGGCGCCAGCGCCGCTTCCAGGAATGCTTCCCGAGTGAGCTCATCCGGCATTCGCTCCAACACGCCGATGATGAAGCGGCCCAGGATGTAGCCCTTGAGCGACAGCGAATCCGCCTCGCGCTCTTTGGCCCCCGGATCGACCTCCCTGTAGGCGGCGAGGGCTGCACGGAAACGCCTCACCAGCGCGACGTTGTCATCTTCGAGGCTCGGTGTGACTTTCGTCGCTATTACCAGCGCATCGTGGTCATCGACCAACACCCTCAAACGCTCCATACTTATGAAGGACAGAACCGCTATGATGTAGCCATGGCCGAGAGACGTCGCCGTATTAACTATTTCGGTCACTACCCCAGAAGTGGCTCCGAGCATCACCACATCCAAGTCGGCCTTGGCCATGACAAACGCGGCCCCATGAACGGCATGGGTGTTCCGCGAGTAGGAAGACTTGGCGAGGATGGGCAGACTAAGAGCGGTCAGTGCGTCCTCGAAGTGTTTCAATATCGAGCGGCCGAGTGCATCGTCCTGATAGATGATGCCAAACCGGCGAGCTCCCTCATGGTCGTACAAGTGGTTAACCGATAATTCTACTTCCTCTTGGTACCCGGCGTGCAGATTGACCACGTTCGGGCTTCGCTCGGCGTCCCTCAGGAAATCGGCCCCAGTGAAGGGGCCGACGAAGGGAATCTTCGCCGAACGGAAGATGGGCAGCATGCGTTTGGCAGTCGGCGTTCCGACGCTGCCGACAACGGCGAAGACCTCGTTTTCGGCGATGAATTGTCTTGCGTTGGCTGCGGCGGGGTTCGGCTCGTAGCCATCATCTCGCGTCACGAGCTTCAACTGTCTGCCGTGTACACCTCCTTCGGCGTTTTTTTCGTGAAAGGCTGCGAGTATGCCGGCGCGATACTGGCGGCCGCTTCGCTCGCCGGGACCCGAAAGGGGGGCGCTCTGGCCGAAGGTGACGGCGTCTTCGGTCACCCCCGGCTCTGCTGCCGCAGGTTCGCCGCACCACGCTGCGCCGACAGCGAGCACGACGGCGAGCGCAGCGAGGCAGCCTCTCCGCAGTGACGAGGTTCTCTTCGCGTTCACGATCGCTTTTAGCGGTGCGCGACTCACTTGGCGACCTCCCCTGTCGCCTCTTCTGGCGCTCCACCCTCGACGTTCTTTTTCTTGAGCTTCGCCTCTTCCTTCGATCCGCCCTGAGTTTCTCCGCCTTGGCCGTCCTCATCGACCGCGGTCTTCTCCACCATGGGAGGCTCGTTCCTTTCCGTAGCAGCGCCTACGCTCGTCAGGGGAGCATGGCGATGGTCGAAAATCGAAAGATCGTCGAACATCAACGAACGCGGATTGGCGATGGTCATATGGTCGCGCTCGCTCAGGCGAGTGTGAAGCCGTCCGTCGACAAGGAAACGATCCGCCTCGACAGCTTCCAGTCCGTGCGCGCCCGACTCACTCGCAGTCGTGATGGACGTCTGCGCGCCGGCCAGATTCTCGGCGGGAATGGAGGCCGCCACGGTTGGCGCCAGCCGGTGACCGACGCCGGGTATGTACCCCTCGATCATGTTGATGTCGATCACCGACGTGTTGCCGGGGTTCACCGCCGAGAGCGTCGCCTCACGAAAGATGCTGCGCATGCGCTGCCAGTATCGCGTGACGGTTACCGAGGCTGGATCGCTTCGATACGCCGCCAGAAGATCCAGGAATGCCCCGGCGCTGCTCTTGGCTTGTATCCGGCGTTCCCACGCCTTGGCCGTGGCGTCCAACAGCACCGCCTCGGCCTGGCCCCGGCTTCGGGCCAGGAGCCTTTCTCTCTCGCGATTGGCGTGGCTGACGGCCTGAACGCTTTCTGCGATCGCGTCGCTGACGTCGCGGAAGGCGGCAACGGTCTCGTCGATGGGACGAAGATCCACAATGTGGAGCGCCAGCAGCTCGATACCAATGTCGTTGGTGCTAAGGTAGTCCAGCGTGTCCCTGTGCAGCTCGGCCTGAATCGCGTCACGATTGTTGGTGAGGATGAGATCGATGAAGTGCCGGCCCATGATCTCGATCAGGCGCTCTCGCACGATCACCCGCAACACGGTGTCGGGATCGGTGGTTGCGTACAGGTAGTTCCTCAAGTGGTCGATCTTGTATTGCAGGGCCACGTTCACTTCGAACAGGTTCGTATCTCCCGAGAGGATGGAGAAAGTAACGCTGCCGTCGCCGCCCTGTGTGGCCACGCTGTCTCGCATGATGCGCCTGACCTTGCGCACGTGCGCCTTCTCGATGACCGGAACCGCATAGTGAATTCCGGGCGGGATCTCCTCGTCCACCACCTTGCCGAAGCGTGTCAGGACCCCCTGCTCCTCCTTCTTGACGACATAGATACCGGTCGCCAGCACCGCGATGACGACGATGGCCGCCAGCACCGTCAGGATGAGCGCCTTATGGTCGCGCGCGTAGTCGAACGTCGCGTAAATTACGCGCGTGCTCGGTGCGAGACTCTCAGCGGCGGGTTCCGACATGATCTCGTCTCGCTACTGCGATGCCGGCGCCGGTATTTCGTTGCTGTCGAGATACTTGAACAGCTCGTTGTCTGCCGGCAGCATCAACGTGGTGTTCTGGTCGATGATCGAATCGTAGCTATCGAGCGCGCGGATGAATTTGTAGAAGTCCGGATCTTCGCGGTACGCAGCGGCCAGCGTCGTCATGGCGTCGGCTTCGGCCCGACCGAGGATGGTTGTGGCCTCCGCATGGGCGTTCGCCATGATGTGCTCGTGCTCGTTGATGGCGTGCGCCTCGATCCGCATGGCCTGCTCTTCGCCTTCGCTGCGGTAGCGGGCAGCGATGCGGGCGCGCTCGGAAATCATCCGCTGGATGATGCTGGGTCGGTTTTCCGCCGGAAGGGTGTATTCGACGATACCGGCCCGAATGACCTCAATGCCGTAGTCCGCATCGGCTATGGGCCGGACGTGATCCAGCAGCTCCCGGGAAGCAACGGTGAGGTCTTCGTTCGCCAGTCCGAGGCTCACGAAGGCGTCGCGAGACTTGTTGCTCACCACGATGCCGACGCTTGAACGATACAGATCGCTTAGACGCTCGACGGCCCTGGCCTCTGTGCGAACGGCTTCCACGTAACGAACCGGATTTGTGATGCGCCACAGCAGATAGCCGTCCACCAGAACGTTCTTCTGATCCTCCGTGATGAATTCCTGGGTGAGGCCGGTAAGCGGGCGCACGCGCCTGTCCACCTTGTAAACCCGTGAAACGGGCCATGGATACTTGGCGTGCAAACCAGGCTCCTTCGGCGGCATAGTTATCTTGCCGAAGTGAGTGAGAACGCCCTGTTCCGACTCGTCTATAACGTACAGACAGTCATAGACGACGATGGCCACGAACAGGACTGCAATGGCGGCCCCTATTCGCTTCTTCGTTATCATGGCTGGCTTCCTAATCGTTCGTGTCGCACTGGCACTCCGACGAGTGATCGGCGTCCATTTCAGTGGTGGGGAGTCTCGGGGGCGCCGTTCCACGACTTCCACAACGCAACCCGGTTCAACGTGTCGTCGCTCGGGACGATGATCTTGCTCTTATTGGCGAGGGACGATTCCAGTTTCTCTCGCCATAGCATGGTCTCGAGCACCTCGGGCGCAGCGCCAACGGCTTCCGCGATCACTCGGATGGCGTCACTCTCCGCCGCCGAGATCACGGTTCTGCGTGCGGCGTCCCCCTTGGCCTGTTCTAGCTCGTACGCCGCATTGCCGTGCGCCTTGGGTATCAGCGTAACCAGGAACCGTTGTGCGTTGACGATGATGCGCTCCTTGTCCTCCTGCGAGCTCGACACCTCACGGAAGGCGTTCATGGCGGCATCGACCGGAGAAACCGAGAGCAGACTCACCTTGACGATGTCGATAGCGTCGAGCACTTCGCTGTCCCCTTCAGGGACGCGGCCCTGGAACACGTCCTCGATGCGATCCTGCAGCGCCAGGCGCTCCACGTTCAGCAGGTCGTCCAATGTCCGAGACGAGACGAACTTGCGCAGCTCGCGGCGGACATTGTCGCCGATGGCCTGCCGCGGGTTGTCGACGCGATAGTGATAGGTATAGGGGTCGCTGACGCGGTACTGGACGCTCACCGAGAGCGACATGAGATTGAGGTCGCCGGTCAGGTATTCCTGCGTGTCGCCGCTGGCGATGGACTTGATCTCTAGCGCCGGCCACTTGTCGGCCTTGGCGAACGGTGCTGGCGGAAGATAATGCAGGCCCGGCTGCAAATCCTTCCACACCACCGCGCCGAACAGGCGTCCGTAGCCGACCTCGCCGGGGCGCACGACGGTCAGGCCGCTCAGCACGAATACGGCAATGGCGATCAACCAGACGCTGATGCCGGCCGGCGTGCGCGGGTTGATGGCACCGAGGAGTGGCGCTTTGCGGGTCATCCGTACCCACCACCACTTGGCGGGGGCAAACCAGGGGCCGATGTTGGAGACCAGGTCCTGGTATCCGCTCTTCAACGCCCCCGCTCGGAAGCGCCAAACGATGAGCGCGGCAAGCCCCAGCGCAGATGCCCACTGCAACACCATAATTGCCGGGGAGTCAGATGCATCCAGGTTCACGGCGAGCGAGACCCCGAGGGAGATCAGGGCCAGATCGATGATGATGCCCAGCACCAACGTCACGGCGATCACGGAGCCCACATAGATCGATGCGAAGCGCAGGCCGAACTGGCTGATGATGATGGCGATCGTGCCGGTGTTGGTGGCGGGGCCGGTCATCAGGAAGATGGCAGCCGCGCCCGGGCTGAACCCCTTGGCGATCAAGGCTGCGGCGATGGGCGTGCTGGCAGATGCGCAGATGTAGAGCGGCACGCCGACCAGAACCATGATGGGATAGGAGATCCAGCGGGCGTGCTCGTACTGCATCAGGTCGCTCGGGATGACCATGAAGAGCACGCCGCCAAGCGCGAGGCCCACCAGCAGAGCGAAGAGGATGTCGTCGGCGACCTCGACGAAGCCGTAACGAAGAATGTGTTTGCAGACGGTGGTGAACGTGAGGGTGCTGCGCTCTTGATCCGCTTCTTCCTCCTTGGGGGAAGGTGCACCCTGAGACGGCGAGAGGATCGCGCGGTAGAACTCCGGCTTGATCCAGGTCATGGACCGGATGCGCCCTATACGATCGACCGTACGGCGCAGCCAGGCGTTGAAGAACGCCCTGAATTCCCTCGGGCGGACGTAGCAGTCGTCCTCCCCCCACCGGAGAGGCTTGTGACTGTGGTCGTGATCATGACCGCAGCTGGCGTCGTGCTCGTGAGCGTGGTCGTGCTCGTGCTCGTGGGCGTGGTCCGCGTGAACGGTGTCCGCTCTGTCCTCGTCACGGCCGCGGATCAACCCTATGCAGAAGATTCCCGCGACCACGCCCGTAATGAAGCTCATGACCGGCCGCACCAGGGCCGGTATCGGGCCGAAGAACGCGTTGGTGACGAGGATCGAGTCCGCGCCCGTCTCCGGTGCGGTAATCAGGAACGACATGCACGAGGACCGCGAGGCACCCTTGCGCCGCATCTCCGCCACGACCGGTACCACGGAACAGCTGCAAAGCGGCATCGGCACGCCGATAGCCGCGCTGGTGCTGACGGATTTCAGGCTGTCGTGCCGTAGCCAACTTTGAATGGCCTGCCTCGAAATGAACACATGGATCAGGCCGGCCAGGAACAGGCCGAGCAGGAGCATCGGCGACAGCAGCAAGAACGACGACCAGAAGAAGTCCAGAAATCCCGCCAGCTGATCCATGATGTTGGCTCGCCTTGTACTAGTGTTCCTGGCCGCTCCGTGGGAATTCTGCTATCGGGCGTGATCGACGCCATTCCACTCCAGCGGGACTCGGCTCCAACGGAACTCGCTGCCGTTTACCTGCATTTGGCGGGTAATCACGCCAAGCCAGCGCGCATTTCACCTCGCCCTGCCGCGCCGTTTCGCCATTCCCATGGCCCATGCCTTCAACCACGACCACCGCGTCGACAGCCCCGCCGCGCAACAGGTGAAAGAGGCTACAGGGCGAGTGAGACGTCCGCGGGACCGACGATAGTCCCGGCCACTGTCCGGTCGAGGATCCGTGATGGGAAGAGGTAGTGCTGTAGGAGGTGTCGGAGTCCCACTGCGCCAAGGGCGCGACGGGGAGGGGTTGGTACTCAGCCGGGGGGGAGGCGCTCCGCCGAGCACGAGTTACAGTCATCGGCTCGGCTCGGCTCGGCTCGGCTCGGCTCGGCTCGGCTCGGCTCGGCTCGGCTCGGCTCGGCTCGGCTCGGCTTAATCATACAAATCTGGGGGAGCACCGACGCCGCGAATGTCAAGACGATTATCCCATGCCCTGTCCGATGCGAACGATGCCAAGCCTACATCCCATTTACAACTGAAAATATTAGGATCCCGCCAAATGCCGGAAGTGAAGCGCAGCGGGCGCGGGCTACAACTCCGCCTGTTCGCCCGCGCTCTCAACACTACGCCAAGCTGCGTGAGTGGGTGCTGAGCTTCCGATAGGTGCCGCGCATGCGCCAGCGCACGCCGCGACGACTCAAGACCTGGGCGGCACATTTCCTGTTCCAGCCAGCGCGCCAGCCAGAAATCTTCATAGCCCGCCTCGTAACAGCACAGAACGCGCACCTCTCGGTCGAGAGCCCGTTCAGCCTTGGGCCGCTGATTCTCGATCAGATCCCTGAGGCCTTGCTTGTCCGCCGGCCCGAGCGAGTGCAGCCCGATCTTCTCGCTGGCCGGACTCTCGACGCCAACCACCCAACTCTTCTGACTAATCTCGATCGCGACGTACAGCGTGCTATGTTCCGCGCTGGCCGGCGCGGCGGTCTCGTTCGTTGGGGACATCTCTCGCCTCCTGATGAGATTTGGCGAAGACGGCACCGTAGCGCCGGTCTCCGAGTCGGCCCCTAGTGAGAGCGCATCTTCCCCTGCCGTGGCCTGGCAGGGGCAGGTCATGTTGGCGCCCCCAGCTGCTTCGATGGGTGGATCAGGCCAATAGGCCTTCAGCACCGGAGTGAACTGCTAGTCGATCCCTGACTGGCCCTGATGACGGGTCGAGTCTTGCCATACGGCCTGCCGGCACCGATATCCATGTCTTCGTAGTTCGTGAACGACTCAACATTGGCCGGGAGGCGATCATGGCGCCCGAAGGCGAGAGGCGCAGCGGCGCACAATCCGGGAAAGATGACTTCGACGGCCGCGACCTTCTGGTCGGCCGGCCGGAAAAGTCAGAGGGCCGGTCAGTCACCGAATCCCCAATGCCCGCACCGACGCCCCCGCTGCCGACATCGCCGCAAGCCGCGCCACCCTGCCAACCCGGTGCCCGTGATGACCGTGACGACCACGGCGACGCCATCCGCGAGATTCTCGACGCGGTGCGGTCGACGGCGGCCCGCGTCGACGCGCTCCGGGATGCGCAGGAACCGGAGCGGGAGACGGCCGGGGCGCTCGCCCGCGAGACGGCGGCGCTGACGCAGGCCGTCGCGGACGCACGTGATGCGCTGGCCAAGGCGGCAGAATTGGCCGCACGCCGGGACGGGGCGGCGGAGACAGCGCGCGCCCTGGCCGGTGCCGCAGCAGCGCTGAAGACCCAGGGCGAGGCCCTGGATCAGCGTATCCGCGCCGCGGACCGGCAGTCGGCGGTGGCCGCCCACAGCTTCGAGGACATGAACCAGTCGGCGATGGCGCTCAACGACCAGCTGCGCACCCTCGGCAACGACTTGCTCCGCATCTCCGACAGACTGAAATGGCGGCACTGGCGGTTCGGTCTCGCCGTGGCGGGCGCGGCGTTCGTCTTCTTCGTGCTGGGCGCTGTGCTGCAGCGGGAGACCGATGTCGTCTCCTTCGGCGATCCTCGCCGCGAGTGGAACGAATTCGTCGCGGAACACTATGCGCCGACCATCGCCGCCTGTGCTTCGGAAGCGCGCACCGACAATGTGATCATTGGGTGCCGGCTTCGCATCCATCCATCGCTGGACGTGACGATCCCGCTTTATCCTGACGTAATCCTCACCGACGTGCCGCCCGATGAGCAGGGCGATCCCGAAGCGGAGCGGTAGGCAACCATGGTGGCGACCGTCACGCGCCTGAAGGCCGCGGCCACGACGGTGCACTACTTCGAAGCGGACGGGTACTACGCGAAGGGAGACCCCGAGCACCGCAAGGCGAGCGGCTGGTACGGCGAGGCAGCGGCAACGCTGGGCCTGCACGGGCCGGTGAAGCCCAAGCGCTTCGAGGCCCTGCTTGCAGGCTATGTGCCCGGCACCGACATTCGCCTCGGCCGGCTGCGCGACGGCGAGCACCAGCACCGGCCCGGCGTGGACATCACGTTCTCTGCGCCGAAGTCGGTATCCCTGGAAGCGCTGGTCTACGCGGCGCCGAAGACGGGCTCACGGGTTGTGAAGGCGCACGACGAGGCGGTGCGCGCCACGCTGGGCTTCGTCGAGAGCGAGCTTCTCCAGACCCGGACCTACGAGCCCGAGACCGGGCGCAGGCCAAGGGTAGAGGCCGACGGCATGGCGGCGGCGACCTTCCGGCATCTCGCCAGCCGCAACCTCGATCCGCAGCTTCATACGCATGCCGTGGTGGCGAACATGACGCGGGGCCGGGACGGGGCGTGGCGGAGCGCCGAGTTCACCTCGGTGGAGAGATCGAAGCTTCTGATCGGGGCCTACTACCGCAACGAACTCAGGACCCGGCTGGAGGAGATCGGCTACGCCACGGTGCCGACCCTGGTGGGGCGGATGCCGGGGTTCGAGATCGCGGGCTATAGGAAGCCGGTGCTTGACGCGTTCTCGACCCGCCGGCGCGAGTTGCTGGACTACATGGCCGAGCGCGGCTGGGAGAACACGCCGGCGCTGGCGCAGCAGGCGGCGCTCTACACGCGCCGGCGCAAGATGGAGCCGGACCGGCAGGTGCTTGCGGCCTCATGGCAGGAAAGGGCGCAGGAGCTCGGGCCAGCCCGTGACCGGGACCACGCAAGGGGCCGCGACCGCGCGGCCTCGCCCGCGCCGGAGCCGCGGGCGCAGCCGTCGGCGCTGGCGGTGGTGCGGCAGGCGGTGGAGCACCTGGAGGAGCGGCGCACGGTGCTGCCTGCCAACGACCTGCGGGCCTGGGCGCTGGCCCACGGGGGCGGGCGGCATTCGCTGGGCGCGCTGGACGCCGCCACCGCCCAGATGAGGCACGACGGGAACCTGATCGAGGTGACGGCGCGACGGGCCGATCTGGCCTTTGTTACCGACAGGGCGCGCAACGCCGAGCGCGACATCGTCGCCGGCATGCGCGCCGGCCTTGACGCAGGGCACTGCCTGGCGCCCGCAGAGACGGTCGAGGCAAAGCTGAACGAAGCCGGGCTGAACCCCGGGCAATGCGACGCTGCGCGCACGATCCTGCTCTCGCCCCACCGCACGGTCGGGGTGCAGGGCCACGCGGGCTCCGGCAAGACCACCATGCTGCGCACGGTGAGAGAGCTGGCGAGCGAGCGGCAGTTGATCGGCCTGGCCCCCTCGGCGAGCGCCGCGCGCGTGCTCGAAGGCGAGGCCGACATTCCGGCCCGCACGCTGCAATGGTTCCTCACGCGCTACCGCGACGTGGGCGACGGTATCGCCTCGCCCGAGAGGACGGAGGACGCGCGGCGTACCCTCGGCGGCTCGGTGCTGATCCTCGACGAGGCGTCGATGGTGGGCACCACCCAGATGCGCGCATTGACCCGGATCGCCGCCGAGACCGGTGTCGAGCGGCTCGCGCTCACCGGCGACCGCCGGCAGCTGCGCGCGGTGGAGGCCGGCCAGCCCTTCGCCCTGCTGCAGGACGCGGGCATGCCCACGGCCAGGATGGACGAGGTGATGCGCCAGCGCGACGCCGCCCTCAAGGCTGCGGTGCTGCACATGGTGGCGGACGAGCCCCGGCTTGCGGTGGAGGGACTCGGCAACGGCGTCCTGGAGACGGCGGGTGACGACCTCGGCAGGAAGGCGGCCCAGCTCTGGCTCGACCTCGATCCGTCCCTGCGCGCAGGCACGGCCATTCTGGCGCCCACGCACGAGCTCAGGGCCGAGATCAACGCAGCCGTCCGCCACGGCCTGGAGGACGAGGGCGTGCTGCACGGTCCCGCGCTGGAGATCGAACGCTACGTCAACCTGCACCTGACTCGCCCGCAGAAGGGCGACATCGCCAACTACCGAGAAGGCGATGTCGCCGTCTTCCATCACGACGTCTACGGCGTCCGTGCGAAGGCCGGCGACGCCTGCAAAGTCGCGGAGGTCGATACCGAAGAGGGGCGCGTGGCGCTCACTTTCCCCGACGGCCGGGAGCGGCGGATCGACCCGTCCGGCTACCTCCGCTACAGGCTCGACCTCTTCGAGACGCAGCCGATCGTCCTCAGGGCGGGCGACGCGGTGCGCTGGACCCGCAACGACGCTGCCCGCGGCCTGATCAACGGCGAGCATGCGGAGATACTTTCCGTCGGCTGGGTCAACGTCAGGATCAGGACCCAGGACGGCCGCGAGCTCTCCATGAAGCGCGACGACCCCCACCTTCACCATCTCGACCACGCCTACTCATCCACCGTGCACGCGGCCCAGGGGATGACGTGCGACCGCGTGATCGCGGTGCTCGACACGAACCGCGCGCCGGCCGACCAGGCGATGTTCTACGTGGAGCTCACGCGCGCCCGCGACAACGTGGTGCTGCTGACCGACGACCGGGAAGCGCTGATCGAGGCCCTTGAGACCGCACCCGGCGAGCAGATGTCGGCGCTGAAAGCCATCGGCGAGCAGTTCGAAACCTCAGTTTCCGTCTCACCCGAAACCAGCCCGACGCTGCCGCCTGCGGAGAAGGCAGCGGTCCTCGATGAAGCGACGAGGGAGAACCGCAAGGCGGCGGAGCGCTACCTGGACCGGGTCCTGTCGGCGGCCGCAGACTCGATCCGGCAGCGGGAGGAGCGCGCCCACCATGCCGGCCAGGACGGCGTCCATGTCACTCGCGTCGCGGGCTACGGCGAATGGCGCGACGACGCCCGCCGCGCCCTCGACGGCTGCCGCCGCATCCTTGACGACCCCGAGACGTTCGGAAGGCATCTCGACCGCCGCCCCGGCGCGGATGACGAGCTGAAACGGATGTCGTCGCGCATCGAGACCGTTCTGGCGCACGACAACGCCGAAATCGAACGCCTCCGGCTGGAGCGCGAGGCACAGGAGAAAGCGCAGGAGCGCCAGAAGGCGAAGACCCGCGACATGGGCGGCCTCGAGCTGTGATTCGCCCCGCCGGCTTTCCTTCAATCGCCCGTGGTCCGACGCCCCGGCACGCCGGCAAACTCCCGCAATTGGCAGCGGACCGCCTTTCGATTATCGCAAGCCGGAACTCTCGGGAGCCATGCGCGCACGCAGCCGCTCGACCGTGGCCGCCGCAACCTGCTCGCCGAATAGGTCCGTCAGCATCCCCCGCAGCTCCCCTTCGCGACCGTCGCGCAGCATGGTGCGCATGGTCTCTTCGGCCAGGAAGGCGAGCGCATTGCGGATACGCGTCAACACCGCCTCCTCCGTCCCGGCCTCCGCCGTGCGCTCAGCAATGGTGACGACACGATCGTGAAGGGCGCGCTGCTCGGCCTCGTCGAGCACGAGGATCGGCGGCGGTGCAGGCTCCGTCTCAGGGTCCACGGTGAGACCGCACTCGACCATGTAGCGGGAGATGGACAGCCCCCGCCGCTCGGCCAGCACCCGCACGCGCCCCCACTCGCTGTCGGTGCAGGAGAGCGAATACGCCCTCGGTTTGGTGCCACGACGCTTCCTCACGAACCGTCTCCGCCGGATCGGGATTGCGCCTCCCGGGCCAGGAAGGCCAACGCACCCAGCGCCGATATCTCCGTCCCCGGAAGACGCGAAAGCAGCGCCTCGTTGCACCGATCCAGAAGCGCCACGCGCTCGAAGAGCTGCCGCTGCTCGTCCTCGCTCAGAACCAGGCGAGGACCGTCCTCGCCGTCGTCGGCATCTGTCCCATGAAGCGCGCAGACGATCATGAAACGCGAGAAGCTCATCCCCGCTTCCTTGGCCCGCCGACCGATCAATGCACGGTTCTCCGGCGAGCAGTAAATGCTGCGGATGCGCGCAATCTCCCGTTTCCCTTCCTCTACGGCCGTCATCCGAGTCCCTCCTCGGCGTCGATCCGTGCTCCGGCACGACGCACCAGAGCCTGCCACGTCTCCGCCCCTGCGGTGCCCTCGACGCGCTCTTTCTCGACCTCGTAGAGCACCCTGACCATGCGCTCGACCCGCACCAGACCGACGGCAAGATCGCGCACAACGACCGCGTCCTCCGGCACCGCAACAGGCGCCGTCAGCCGTTCCAGGATGAAGCGCGAGATGTCCATTCCGGCCGCGTCCGCGCGCTCCTTCAGCGCCTGCCAGTCGCTGTCCGTCGCCATCACCGCGCGCTGCCTCTTGCGTCCCACGGCCGCCCCGCTCATGCTGTCCGCCTCCACCGACTTGAGAGTTCCACGCCCCCGATAGACGCCACAAGATCAGCGAATGTCGTGCGTATTTCGCTGCGACATTCGCGCGAAATCTGCCTTCGGTACGCCTATAGGTCAAATAGCCACGGGATACTATGCTACATATGTCTTATGGCTCTCACAAGATAGCTCATGATGCCCCACATCGGAGAGCTACCAAAGTGCGCCTGCGACATTCGCGCGAAATACGTTAATTCCCTGAGTGCAACTATCGGGATATTGAGGATTGTGCCTTATTGAGCCGCCGTGAGAACGAGATCCCCGTTGACGACGCCGCCAACCCATTGTAATATGACCATTATCAGGAGGATGCAGTAACGCTGTGCAGGTGCTATCAAACTGGTAGTTCTTGCCTGTAGGTTGTCACACCGAGCGGCGTATCCACTATCTTCTGGAGCCGGGCTGGCGCGCCGATCAGGCGATCCAGGGGCTGGGCCGCACCCACCGTACGCACCAGGCCTCCGCGCCGCTGTTCCGGCCCGTCACCACGGATGTGAAGGGCGAGCGCCGGTTCATCGCCACCATCGCACGGCGGCTCGATAGCTTGGGCGCCATCACGCGGGGACAGCGGGACAGCCAGGCCGCGATGGGCGGCAGCGACGCCGTGCTGTTCCGCGAGAGCGACAACCTCGAGAGCCCCTACGCCAAGGCCGCGTTGCGCCAGTTCTACGGCGCGCTGTGGCGGGGCAGCATCGAGGGCTGGACCCTGGAGCGTTTCGAGAAAGCCACGGGGCTGAAGCTCACCTGGGAGGGCAGTCTCAAGGAGGACCTGCCGCCCATGCCGAGGTTCCTCAACCGGCTGCTGGCTCTCCCCATTGCCGAGCAGAACCAGCTCTTCGCGGAACTGGAAAAGCGCATCGCCGCCAACATCGAGCAGGCGATCGAGGCCGGCAGCTACGAGGTCGGCGTCGAGACCGTGACCGCCGATTCGCTCGCGATTGCCGGCCGCGAGGCGCTCTATGAGCATCCCGGCACCGGGGCCGCCACCGAGCTGGTCGAGATCGTCCGCCGCGACAGGCTGGCGCCGCTCACGGCCGATGCCGCGCTGGAGGCCGGCGAACGGGATCCGGGACCGGACGGCAAGCCGCGCCTCGCCGTCAACGCCCGCTCGAAGCGCGCCGCGGTCATCCTACCGGCGGCATCGCGCATGCTGGACGACGGCGGGGTACGGGAACGCGTGCGCCTCATCCGGCCCGCGACCGGCGAGAGCATGGCGAAGGCCGAGCTCGACGCCTCCAACTGGCGCCGCGCCGACGAGGCTCAGTGGCGGCGCGTATGGGACGCCGAGATCGCTGATCTGCCGTCCCACCGGGACTCGCGCTTCTGGCTCGCCTCCGGCCTGCTGCTGCCCGTCTGGGACCGGCTGCCGGCCGAGAACATGCGGGTGCGCCGGCTCACCAGCGATGACGGCATCGCGCTCATCGGGCGCGTGCTCGATGCCGAGCAGGTGCGCTCGGTACGTGCCGGGTTCGGCCTCGACGGCGGTCCCGCCATGACCGGCGCGGAGGCCTTCGCGGCGTTGTTGGAGCGCGGCAACGCGCTCGCGCTCGCCAACGGCTGGCGTCTCGCGCGCCGCCGCCTGATGGGCGCCGACCGGATCGAGATCGAGGGGCCGGCGGACACCGACATGGCCGCGCTGAAGCGCATGGGCTGCGCGACCGAGATCGTCTCGTTCCGCGCCCGGATATTCGTGCCCAATGCGGCCGCGATGGAGCGCATCCTCGACCGCTGGCCGCTCGCCGCGTGACTCGCCGAGAATTCACCCGTTCAATGCCCGGCCGGGATACGTATTGCCGGCCGGGCGGCGGCTGGAACCGCCAAGACAAGGAGACCGAGGCAATGACCGCGCAGACCCTGCCGGACGAACCCAACTTCTGTTTCTGCCCGGCCTATGACGTCGAGACCGAGGTGCAGCAGATCCGCATCGTCATCGAAGGCCTCGCCGGCCACGTTCCGACCGCGCTGGTCACGCTCGACGTCGAAGATGCCCTCAACATCTGCGACAAGCTGAACCGCCGGCTCGGGCTCGACCGCGAGGCCTGGCAGGCCATGGTTGCGGCCTCGATGCGCGCCGAGGACGACGATCCGGAAGGCAGCGCCTGGCATTGACGCGCCTAGCTTACTGCACACCCGCCCCGACCCGCGCCACGCCGGCCTCCCGCGATAGCACCCGGAAAACCTCCGGTCCCGCTGCAGACGGCTGGGCTCTAGCGCATGTCCCCGAATCGTTGCGTCATGTAGCTAGCCCATTCCGGCTCCGGCGCGTGGCGACACACCAGGGGCAGCACATCCTCCACATAGACGCCGACGAAACGCTCAGGTCCGACAAGATTGCCCCACACCTCATGAACGTCGGAGCCCTTCGACCGCAGCGCCGGTGACGTCACGCGGTTCACGAATTCCCGGTTCGACTTCGGTGCCATGTGCAGCAAGCACACGACATCCGCGTCCATCTCTCCTTCGCGCTCCATCGCGGAACACAGCAACTGCTGGCGCATCAACTGGTCGAACGGATCGAAGAACAGCGATTCCTGCTGCACATCCCCCAAGACAATCTGGCAATCAGCAGCATCCAGCGAAGGCTTGTAGATTTTCAGGCGGTCCGTCCCGCTGTCGCTGAAACGCATGTTCCGATCCTTGGAATAAAGCTCGGTGTACTTCCACTCACCGGCAACGATCTGGATGACCTCGTCCGATCGCCGGAACCTGCATGCGAAGTCCAGGCTCGTGAAGTGATGCCCGCGCGAGCGCGCCTCGTCCCTGACAGCCTTGCCGCCTGGCCCTTCCCCCAAATAGTTCTTCTCACCGATCCACTCGAAGGCCATGTAACCCGCCTTTCCTCCGGGTCCGATCCGGTCCAACTCGAACGGCAGCACCTCCACTACATCGAATCCTAGTCCGCGGAGCACGGCCGCCAACGGTCCCGGCGCGTCTCGGAACGGGAACCAGAAATTGACGCAGAAACTCTGAGAGCAGCACAGATGGTTGCTGGGACCGCCACCGATCCCGTCGTGCCACGGGATGTTCCTTTGCCCGAAATAGTCGACCGCCGCGTCGCGGATGCTGGCGTGCAGGTTTTCCGTCGCTCGATCATTGCGTAGGCAGAAATCGTATCGCTTCTTGCCATACCGCCCGGGCTCGCAGGCCTCGGCAGAAAACAACGCGGGCTTCAACGGAACAAGCCGCCGCTTCTCCCTGTCTCGAAATCCCATTCTCCTGATCCCCTCCAACCCAATTTGCCGCCTCAGGCGGGTTCGCGTCGTGTTCCGCGACCGCCTGTTTCAGGGTGTTGGCGGGGACGGCGCGCCGTGCTTTCCCTGGTTGCCGAGCACGGGCGCCTTGCTGGCCCAATCGCGGTCGTAGCCGCAAACATGCAGGATTGCGTCCAGCGCATGTTGCAGCTCGCCGGTGTGCCCGATGATGCCGGATTGCTCGCTAGCGTAGCGCCAGCGCACCGTGTCCTCTCGGGCCTCGGCGAGCGCCGCCCGGATGTTCCGGCGGTCCGGCGCTTGCAATGCGCGCTCCGGCCAGCTTTCGTCGCCTGGCATTTGCCTGATCAGTTTTTCTTGCGTGTCGTCGCTCAGCGCGTCGAACAGCTTCAGCAGGTCGTGTTCCCGGTCATGCGGCCCGTGATCGCGTTCGCAGCGCTGCAGGGCCTTCAGGCCGAGTTCGATGCCGTGCAGCAGCAGGATCACGTCAGCGAAGCCGCCGGCTGGCTCGCGCCGGTTGTCGGCGTCACAGATGATCGCGGCAGCCTCGGCGAGGCCGGCTGCCTGGCTGACCATGCCGCTCGTTTTGAGTACGTCGGGCGGGCCCTCTTGCGACCCGTCAGATTTGCCGTGCCCTTCAGCACTTCTTGTTGTTGCCAGGATTAGGCTGTCACCGTCTTCGGGCGCGATCGCGATGCCAGTACTTTCGCGAAACTCCCGCTTGTAGGCGCTTGCCCTGAGCCAGCACACGCGGCCGTTATCCATGAGGAACGCGGTCTCCGCACGGCCGCGCGGCCTGTCGAGCGGTGAGGTGGCCGCCTGCAACGCCGCGTGGTGGTGCGTGCGCAGCGTCTCGGCGCCGATCTCTTTTGCGGCGGAGAGTTCTTTCGTAGTGAAGCGGCGGTTCATGCTGTAATTCCTGGGAGTTCGTTGCTGCGCGCCTTGATGGTGTAGCTGGGGAGCAGCTTAAGTGCTACCTGCGACTCGGCCCGTCAGTTCAGACCGGCATACGTTTGAAATAACCGAAGTGCGCCAAGCCACTGGTCCACTGAATCATTCGCCAGCCGCGTCGTCGGGTCCTCGGCATCGACCCCGACGCCGAGCCCGCGCGCGCCCGCAAGGCGGTGAAAAGCCACATGGCGCGGGCACGGTGGATGGGCAAGGTCGGGTACCTGCTGCTTGCCGCCGGGGATCGTCCGGGCGCCGAGCGCGACGGGCGCGACGAGGCCGAGCTCCTCGAATTCCTGGAGTCCATCGGCATCACGCTCGCGCCGCGCGGCGGCACGGGCGGTGAAGGGTCGTAGGCGTCGAGGCCTGCGGGCACGCGCGGTCGGCGTCCGTCGGATCAGCGCAGCATCACACAAACCGGCGTGTCACGGCTGCTCCGGGGGGACTTCCGGGAGTATTCGCTGGAGAGCCTGGTGCGGCTGCTGACGCCGCTGGGCCGCAACGCCGACGTCGTCATCCGCCAGCCGCGCTCCGCCGGCGGTGGCAAACTGCGGATCGCCGACTCCGAGACGGTTTTACCTAGCGCCTGACGCGCGATTGCGTCGTCTTCCCTGCTCCGCAGCCGGCCCGCCGCCGTCTCCGGTCAGGCCCTCCACGCGAGCCACCACCACGCGAACCAGACCGGGAGCCCGATCGCGACGGCGCAGACCGCAATCGCAATCGGCCCGAGCAGTCCGGCCGGCAGCGTCACCGCCACCGTCGCCGCGCCGAGCGCGACGCCCGCGGTCCACGCGCCGCGCCGGTAGCCGAGCCGCCAGAGGCGGCGGCAACCCAGCGCCAGCGGCAGGCCGCAGGGGGCCGCCACGACCAGCGACGACACCGCCATCGGGACCGTCGCCGCCCACATCGCGGGGTCCGGCGGCCCGTCTGTCGCCGGCTCGAACCGCACCGCCGCCTGCGCAACCACCCCGGCGGGCAGCCAGAGCAGCGCCAGCGGCCAGAACCCGTGCCG
>Ga0209543_1000983_pt1 | contig 30006 bp, 22 predicted proteins | sample MesohylFT_FD_187296 | JGI IMG/M metagenome (GOLD analysis project Ga0209543, IMG submission 187296) | Host-associated microbial community of the marine sponge Aplysina aerophoba from Gulf of Piran - sponge mesohyl, lysed by freeze-thaw... | ecosystem: Host-associated > Porifera > Sponge >...
CCTACGAATCCCCCGTACCCCCGTCACACGAACCACCACCCCCCGCCTACGAATCCCCGGTACCGCCGTCACACGAACCTGCCCGAGCCGGCGCGCCCGCACCCGGGCTCCCCGACCTCGGCCCCATTGAGCCCGAAGTCCCGTATGTGGAGGCCGAAGCGCCCCGCATGCCGAGCTTCATGCCCTCGCTCACCGGCGCCGAGACCGCCGCGCCGGCCCCGGAGGCCGACGTGGTCGCCTCATCGAACCGGGGCCTGGCCGGCACCGCCATAGGCGACGCCATGATGCTGTGGCAGCTGTCCCGGATCCGGCGCCGGCGTGGCGGGCAGCCCGACGCCGTGGACCCCATGGAGGAGTCCCTCAGGCAGAGCGCCCGGGTCGACACGCTCAACTTCATCGAGGTCGCCATGCGCCACCTGCGGGCCGTCACCGTCGGGCAGTTGCGCGAGAAGCCGGCGGTCCTGGCCGTGCGGGTCGGCACGTACGGATTCGAGGTTCTGCTGAACCGGCCGACCCAGGGGCCCCCCGACGGATGGCAGACAGCTTCCGGCGGCTACGTGCTGGAGTTGCCCCAGGGGGTCACCGCCGAGGACCTCGACACCACCGCCCAGGGGCCCACCCTGTGCCCCGCCCTCGTCCCGGTGGGCGACACCATCGAGGGCCCCCTGCTGCTGAACATCGAGGAGATCGGCTGCCTGATCGTGTCGGGGCCGGGCTCGCCGTCGGTGAACCTCCTCAACGCCGTCGTCGGAACGCTGGGCTCCTCGCCCCTGGCCGGCGACATCCGCATCATCACCGTCGGTCTCGACACGCCGGCGGGCCTCCCCGGATGGGACCGGGTCCACTCCACCAGCTTCGACTCCCCTCAGCTGGAGGAGTTGCTCTCGACCGCCCACACCGGCAGCGGCGCCTTCCTCGATGTCCTGGTGGTCGGTCCCGGCAACGACCTGCTCATCCAGCGGGCCGGTCAGGTGGCCACGACCCCCGGGTCGCGGCTGGCCCTGGTCGGGGCCACGTCCTCGGTGGCGGCCCGCTGGCCGTGGCGGATCCACGTGGACGAGACCACCACCGCCGTGGTGCATCCCATCGCCTGCACGATGGCCGCGGCCCAGGCGGCCGCCCCTGCAATGTCCCAGCTGTTGAGCGAGGCCGCAGATCCCTCGCTTCTGGCTCCCCCGAGGTTCTAGACGATGCCTGACCAGTCTTCCCCGTCGCCGGACGGCGTGCCGGCGCGCCCCCGGACCCTCAAGTTGCCGCGAGCACGGATACTCGCGCTCGGCGGTGTTGTAACCGTTCTTGGCCTCGTCGCAGCAGCCTGCGGCGGCGGTGACAGCGCAAGCGGAACGGTTCAACCAGACGCAGGCGGCTCCGAAGCCGCCGTCGCGGAGCCCGTCGCCTCCAGCGACTTCATGGCGACGCGGCCCGGTGCCGGCATCGCCGCCGCAGGAGGCAACCTGCAGGCGATCCGGGGCGACAATCCCTGCGAGCAGCCTGGAGCAACCTCCGAGCCCATCGTCGTCTCCTACGTGGGCGCCAACCTTGCTGAGCTGGACGCCATCGGTCTCGAGGCCCTCGTCATCGAGGAGCCCGGCCTGATCATCGAGGCCTACGTGAACGAGGTGAACTCCAACGGCGGCATCAACGGACAGTGCGTCGAGTTCGTCAACCACCTCTGGAGCCTGGCCGACCCCGCCGGGAGCCTCACCCAGATCTGCACCGATCTGGCCACACAGCAGCCGGTGGTCCACATGACCCTCAGAATCAACGAGACGACGCTCGAATGCGCGACGATCGGGGCGCAGCTTCCCACCATCGGTCTGTACGCCTTCACCCCGGCCGCGACCCTCGAGCGGACCGGCGACCGGCTCTACGTCGACGACGGCACCGTCGAGCGCCTGCTGTCGGCCAGCCTGGACGTTGCGCTCTCGTCGGACGCGATCAGCGGCAACGATCGCGTCGGGCTGCTTCACGGCATATCCGACATGGCCGCGTCCATGAGAATCATCGAACGCTTCGGATTCGACGACGTGCCGGCCGCACACGTTCCAGCGGAGTTCTCCGACCTCTCGTTGCTGCTTCAAGAGAAGCGGGTGCGCCTGCTGGAGGGCGACCTCACCGCCGACGAAGAAGCACAAGCGCAACGCAACCTCGCGGCTATGCCGCCCGAGCAGTCCGAGGTGTTCGCTCAGATGGAGCAGTTCTTCCTCGACGCAGCTGCCCGCTTCAAGGACGCCGACGTCACCGCGGTGGTCGCCACCGCCGACTGGGCCGACATGCGGCGGATGATCCGGGCCGCTGAGTTGATCGACTGGACCCCCACATGGGTCGCCAACGACATCCAGCCCGCCACGATCGTGCTGGCCGACGTGCCCAAGCGGCAGGCCGAGAACCTGATCCTGGTCAGTTCCCGCCGAGCCGCCGGCGACGAGATTCCAGCACTCGACCAGGGCTGTGTCACCCTGCGCAACACCGCGGTCGCCTCCGAACCGTTCTCTCACCGGCTCCACACCGATGCCTGGACGTTCATCACATCCATCTGCGACTACCTGGACGTGTCATTCAGCGCCATGACCCGGGTGCAGGGCCCGATCAATCCGGACACCTTCGCAGAGGCCCTCAAGGACACCCAGTACGACACCCAGTACGGAGGGCTCATCACCTTCGCCCCCGACGATCCCAATGGGGCGGAGCGTTTCAGGGTGCTGCAGGCCGACCCCGAGTGCGTGCTCAATTTCTGGGGCTGCATGCGCTCCACAACCGACTGGCTCCTTCCGGCCAACCTGGCCGGAGCGGGCGCCGGGTAGCGGAGCAAGCATCCGCATGGCCCGCCGTCCCACGCTGCGAGTCCTGGGAGCACTCCTCGCGGCCGCGGCCCTGCTGGCGGCATCCTGCGGCAGCGGGGGTGGCAGCACCACCGTCACCGCCGATCCGGCCGCTGCGGCTCAAGAGTTGAGCCCCCCGCGGTCTGATCCCGTGCGGGTCCGCCTGGCCCTGGCCCCCGACCCGGTCTGGGAGTGGCTCAAGGGCTCGGGCACCGTCGACCAGTGGGAGATGACCCACAACATCAGGATCGAGGCCAGCAACCCCTTCGACCAGTTCTCGGCGTTCGCCGGCGGCCACGTCGACCTGGTGGTGGTCAACGCCCTCGACGTGCCCCAGTTCGTGGACCAGTCCGACCGCGAGCCGGCCATCGTCGGCAAGTACACCACCGACCGCAGCATCCTCGCCGTCAAGCGCACATCGCGGGCCGAGGGCCTCGACGACCTCGTGGAGGCAAGGATCGCGGTCTCGAGCTCGCTGGGGCCCACCCTGCTGTGGGGACTGATAGCCGAGGCGCTGCACGGGCTGGAGCTCGGGGTCGACGGCGCCGACTTCGATCTGATCGTCGTCGATGCGGCCGGGGTCGCCGATCTCGTCATGAGGGGCGACGCGGACGCCTGCATCTGCACGCCGGACTTCGCGGTCCCGTACCTGGCCGACGGCAAGATGAGAACCCTCTACGGCGGCAGGTCAGCCGCAGAGATCTACGCGCAGGAGGTCGTCGGCGACCCTGACGCCCTGCCGATGGCGGACGTCTTCCTCGTCGACCGGCCCTGGCACGACCGCAACGAGGCGGCCGTGGCCGCCATCCTGGAACTGTGGGATGCCGGACTCGAGGCATGGCAGTCGGAGAGGCGCGACATCATCGCCGACTATCCCCACCTGTTCTCGGTGACCACCGACGCGGAGATCGCCTGGATCTCCGACTACGCCACCGAACACGACTGGGTCGTGTCGTCGGTCCACATCACCGCGAGCGAGGCCGCGGCCCACGAAGCCACCTTCGCCGAGATGCAGCGGATCGGCCTGTTGGACGCCGACGCCCGCAAGCCGGACCTGGACACCGGCCACGAGTCCGGCACCGACACCCACGACGAGCCCGACACCCACGACGAGCCCGATGCGGCCGCCGGACATCGCCACAGCGCGGCCTCGGCACGGCCCGAGCCGCCGGAACCGGCACGAGGATAGCCATATGCTGACCGTCCCCTCAGTCACCCCCGACGCCATGTCCGAACTCTCCGCCCGCGAGATGCGCCGGGCGGTCGTGCGCCGCTGGTTCTTCCGGTTCAGCGTGCTGATCGGCTGGATCGCGTTCATCGGCGTCTGGTACCTCTTCTCACGGGTGGTCTTCAATCCCCAGCAGCTCCCCGAGCCCCACGTCGTGGCCGGCGAGTCGTGGACGCTCATCACCGAGCGGGACTTCCGAACCAACATGCAGGCGAGCCTGTTCCGCGTTCTGGCCGGCTTCCTGCTGGCCGCGGTGGCCAGCACCGGGCTGGGCTGGCTGATCGCCTACAATGCCTGGTGGCGCACCCTGCTGCGCACCATCGTCCAGTTCGTGGTGAGCACGCCCATCGTGGCGTTGGCCATCCTCACGCTGGTCGTCTTCGGCGTGTCGTCGCTGGGCCCGATCATCACCACCGCGCTGGTGGCCACGCCCTACATCATGATGAACGTCGCCCAAGGGCTCACCGGCGTGGACCGCAGGCTCATCGTGATGAGCGAGTCGTTCGGCCGCACCCGCTCCCAGATCATCTCGGGGGTGCTGTTGCCGTCGTCGCTCATATCGGTGCTGGCCGGGGCCCGGCTGGCCTTCGCGGTGGCGTGGCGCATGGAGCTCCTCACCGAGATCTTCGCCGCCTCCGAGGGGGTGGGCTTCCAGATCCGCCGCAGCTTCGAGAGCTACGACGTGCGCGGCATGATCGCCTGGACGGTGCTGTTCATCGCGGTGATGCTCATCTTCGAGAACCTCGTCTTCCGCCAGATCGAACGCCGCATGCAGGGACGCACCGCCTAGCGCCCGCCGACACCGGAGCCGAATGACCCATGACCGACGTCCCCAGGACACCCGCCGACACCGAGGCCGAATGACCCATGACTGACGTCGCCCACAGCGCCCCCGCCCAGCCGGGACCCAACGAATCGGCAGCCCATGCCCCTCCCGGTGCGCCCGCCCCGCCGAGGGCCAACGACGCCACGACCTTCGCCAGCGGCTTCCAGGAGCTCCCCACCCTGCCCGCCGGCGACCTGGGCCCGGCCGGCGACCGGGCCTACTCCGCGCCCCGCCGGGTGCTGCGACGGCCGTGGGTGGTGCAACTGATCGCCTTCGCGATCCTGCTGGCGATCTGGCAGTACCTCGCCGTCGCCGGCGACCGGGTGCCCAGCATCGACGAGGTCGTGTCGTTCATGGTCACCGAGATCACCGGCGGCTCCCACGGCGGCGTTCTCGTCGGCGAGTTCTGGAGCCCGCTCGGCCTCAGCCTGCAGCGCTACGCCATCGGACTGGCCATCGGGATCCCCGCCGGGGCGGTGCTGGGCCTGCTGCTCGGCGCCTCGAACTGGGTCCGGGGGCTGCTCAACGACACCACGCTGGTGCTGCTGGCGCTGCCCGCGGTGGTGTGGGCCTTCCTGGCGTCGCTGTGGTTCGGCCTCAGCTCCACCGCCCCGATCGTGGCCGTGGTGCTGACCGCCATCCCGTTCGTGGCCATCAACCTCAGCTCCGGTGTGCGCAGCATCGACCCCGCGCTGATGGAGATGTCCAAGTCGTACAAGGTGCCGCGCCGCAACCAGATCGTCGACCTGCTGCTCGGCGGGACCCTGCCCAACGCCTTCACCGGCGTGCGCCTGGCCATCACCACCGGATGGAACAGCCTGCTCATCGTGGAGTGGTTCAGTGCCACCGCGGGGGTCGGCTGGAGGGCCCGGTTCTGGTACGACGCCCTGCGCTACCCCGGCTTCGTGGGCTGGATCTTCCTGTTCGTGCTGCTGATCACCGTGCTCGACCGGCTCGTGCTGCGACGCGTCGAGCGCCAGGCGTTCCAGTGGAGCCAGAAGCCGACGCTCACCTTCGCCGAGGACTGGGGCATGTGATCGCGCTCCCCCGGCGCACCACCCAAGATCACAACACCAACAGCGCAACAGACCGACACCGCAAAGACTGCAACACCAAGTCCGCAATAGACCAAGGAAGGGCCTGATGGCGACTGTCCTGATAGAGAACTTGACCAAGATCTACCCCCCGACGGTCACATACTCGCACCGGGTGCAGGCCCTCGGCGGGGTGAACATGTCGGTCACCGGCAACGTGTTCGTGGCCGTGCTGGGACCCTCGGGCAGCGGCAAGACCACGCTGCTCAACATCGTGGCCGGAGTGGAGACCCCCACCTCGGGCTCGGTGCGGGCCGTGCAGGACGGCGTGCCCGCCCAGGTCGGCTACGTGTTCCAGGAGCCCCGGCTGCTGCCGTGGCGCACCGTGTTGAACAACATGCTGTACGTGCAGGACCGCAAGTCGGACCGGTCCCGGCGCGAGGCCGAGTTCTACCTGACCATGGTGGGGCTCAACGAGGTCGCCCACCTGTACCCGTCGCAGCTGTCGGCGGGGATGCAGCAGCGGGTCGGCATCGCCCGGGCGTTCCTGGTGAACCCCGACATCCTGTTGATGGACGAGCCCTTCAGCCACATGGACGCCCTCACCGGCCGGTCGCTGCGCGAGTACCTCCAGAGGGTGTGGCTGCACACCCGCAAGACGGCGCTGTTCGTCACCCACGACGTGTCCGAGGCGGTGGAGCTGGCCGACCGGATCGTGATGCTGCGCCCCGGCGGCGTGGTGTTCGACGACATCCCCGTCAACCTGCCCCGCCCCCGCAACCCCGACGACCCCGCGGTGCGGGCCGTGGAGGGCGAGGTGCTGCGCCGGTTCGACTCCATGGAGGCCGCGGTCCGCTTCGGCGCCCAGGCCCACTAGCCCGCCGTCTGCCGGTGCGGACCCCCGTCGCCGAGTCGACGGAGAATCGCGCCGCGAATCGACCGGACCGCCACAGGTTCCGCTGCTCGAGGCGCACCGGCCGCCGGGTCGTGGCCGCTCTCGCTCGCAGCGGGCCGGCCGGCGGCCACGCCCGCGGCGGACCGCATCCGCACGCGGCGCGGGGTGCCGCGCTGGCGCTGGCATTGGCCGCGGTCGCGTGCGCGGGGGGTCCGGGCGCCGAGGGGGCGGAAGCCGCGAACGGCGGCGGCTCGCCGTCGGAGAGCGCCTCGACTGCGGACCGGGGCGGCGACCGTCCCGTGGTGGAGGTCGCATCCGGAGGCACTTCGCCGCGCTTCCTCGACCCCGACGCTGAACCCAGCACCGACCTGGGGCGGCTGCGGGCCCGGCATCTGCCGGTGTGGACCGCCGACTTCGACTGGGCCTTCCCGCCCGAGGCCTGCGGCACCGCCTGGGAGCTCGACGGCATCGCCGAGCCCACCGCGGGCGCCGAAATCGCGGTGCTGGGCGACTTCGCCACCGCGGCCGCGCTGACGGTGATGCGCTACGAGCACCAGTTCTCCCGAGCCCTGGCCGAGCCGAGCGCTCTGGCCCAGTTGTGCGTGGCCACCGCCACGGTGGAGCCCGCCCGCAGCGACGACCTGGCGGTCCTCGCGTCCTACCTGGCCGCCGGGGCCCGCCGCTCCGAGCCGGCCGCCCACCCCGAAGAGGTGTGGATCGTGGCGGTGGGCCCGACCGCCGCGGTGTCGGTGGCCTGCGTCACGCCCGGCTATCCCGCCGTCGTCGGCGCCGGCGGCGAGACGGTCGCGCCCGCCGGGGCCCCGGCCCGCCTTCAGGCCTACCTGCTGTCGGTGTCGCGCGGCCTCGAGGACCAGGTCGTCGACATCTCCTACCGGGTGTCGGGCGCCACCCACCGCCCCGCCGAGGACTGCGGAGACCTGTCCGGCTGGGCCCTCGAATGGGACGGCCACGTGCAGACCTGGATCGCCGAGGGCCAGATCTGGACGCCGCTGGGCGCGATCCTAACCGCCAACGCAATCTGTGACTCGCCCCCGCCCGACGGTCCCGACGAATGCCCCAAGGACTGGCCCCGATGACCAGCGCCACGCGGCGGGCCGGACCGTGGCCTAGCCGACCGGGGGACGGGTCTCGACGCGCACCTCGTGAACGATGATCCCGACGGGCGTGGTCTCGGTATAGTTGCCGGCGTTATTGCTGCCTCCACAAACCACCCTCAGGTCGATGGGGAACGGGCAGCCGGTCATACCCTCGGCCGCTTCGCTGTACAGCCAGTCGTCTGCTGGCGTGTCGGGCGGCCGCAGCGCGGGTGGCGGGCCCTCTTCCATCCCGACCTCGCCGAAGGACAGCCCCAGCGTGTTCAGGTGGCCCTTCAGTCGGGCAAGGTTCGCCTGCGTCTCGAGGAAATCATCGAGGTTCTCGCGGTACTCGTAGCGGTTGCTAGAGCCGCCATATAGCTGGCCTGCACCCCATCGGCGAGGGTTGGCCTGCACCATCGGCCAGCCCCCGACACCGACCACGCGGTAGTAGCCCGGGCGCTGCGGCCGCCACACACACTCCAAGGTATGTTCGTGGCACTCAACCGTGCTGCGCAGAATGCTGCGGCGGTGGCCGCGTTCGTCCTCTCGTTCCCGGCGTGTGCTCAGGTCGGCCCACCACGTCAGACCGCGGGCTTCGGTCAGGCGCCTCCTCGCGTCGTCGGACAGGGTGTCGTCCCACCACTCGAGCGCTCCGTCTCCGAACAAATCCGCAATCGCCTCTCGCCCGTCGGGCTCGTCGGGCCACAACTCCTCGATCTCGACGTTGAACAGGGGCACGTCCCTAAAACTGCATTCCAGGGCGACCATCTCGTGCAGGTTCTCATGACGTCCGGCCTCGTCGATTTCGCTCAGCTGCCTCGGGACTCTGTCCCGAAGGTCGGGGTCGGAGTATTGGGGCAGATTGCGTGAGTACAGGTTGCTGTAGATGGCATCCCGGCCCTTTGTGTGTTGGTAAGTCAGGAAGCGCACTCGACCGAACTCGAAGGGCAGGTCGACGATCCGGAGGATCACCGGCGAATTGGTCACCGCGAGCTGCGAGAAATGGTTGCTGGACCATTCCACTGCCCCCGACGGCGGGTCGACGCAGACCGTATCGCTTTCGTCGGGTTCGTCGGGGCAGTCCCGGATAGGGCCGGACGGCCTCCAAACGTTTGGGGGCCCGCTGAAGTCGCTCTGGCAGAGCAGTATGCTCTGTTGACGATTGTATGCGTGATTCCACGGATGGTTGCGCGTGGATGCCCGGGTTGTCTCGTCCCGGCAGGTCGACGGCTCGAAGGGCAGCGTCACACACGGTGTGCACCCGGCGTCCCGCACGTCCCCGGCGGCACTGATGATGCCGCGCCCGAAGGCGGCCTGATAGCCGCGGCACCGGATGGTCTCGATCATCTGGTCGCAGCCGCCGGTCCCGCTGGCCCGCTTGAGGCAGAACGACCACTGCGGCGAGCATCCGGCGGGGAGCGGGGCGGGTCCGTGGCAGCGGGGATCAAGCAGTGAGGCGTCGAACTGGCACCAGTGGCGGTTCTCCGGGTTCGCGACCATCTGCACCTGGCGGAATCCGGTGAAGCCGGCCGGGAACGCGCCGGTGGTGTATCCCGAGCACGGGGACCCTTCCGGGGAGCGGAGTACGTCGGCGCCCACGTAGCCCTCACAGGCCTGATCGTCTGCGCTGAAGACGCCGAAGTTGGGCGCCCCGTCCAGGCAGGCCGGAACCGCCTCGCCTGTGGCGTACTCGGTGGGCAAGAAGCAGAGGGGGAACTTGTTGCCGGGGTAGTAGTCCGCCTCGCAGGTCCATGAGCGGCGCAGGACGGCCCTACAAGTGTGGCTGCCGTGCTGGTGCAGCCCCGAGACGCAACTGATGGGATAGAAGATCCGGCATACGTTGCCGTCTTTCTTGACGGCGTACCCCCGCAAGCTGTCGCATCTGTCGTAGGACTCAGGCGCAGCCGACCTCTCTATGCGCTCCTCGCAGAACTCGGGGTAGCGGTCGTAGCCTTCGACGATCTCATAGACGGCTTCGGGGAACTCGACCGCGACGTCGTCGGGAGGCCGCGACAGTCTCATGATCTGTCCGGTCAACGGGCTCTGGGGGCAGGCCTGGACCTCCAGCACGCACTTCTCCGGCTCATCATCGTCGGGCTCATACTGCAGGGGCGTGCTGGGGCACGGGTTCGGAGTGCCGTCCACCGCCGAGGGAAGGCTGCCATCGGGCGGTATGGAGTCGTCGGTTGGGGGACCAGAATCACCGGTGTCGCCGTCGCCGGTATCGCCGTCGCCAGTGTCAACAGGATCGCCGCCAGTGTCAACAGGATCGCCGCCGGTGTCAACAGGATCGCCGCCAGTGTCAACAGGATCGCCGGGGTCCCCGTCCGGCGGATCGATCTCCTGGGCGTGCACCTCGCTGGCTGAGCCCAGCAGCAAACCCGGCTCCAGCGGGACGACGACGGCTGCCAACGCGACGACCACGCCCACGAGTGCCCTTCCTGCACGGTGCCCGGACCTGAGGCGCGGCACGCGCAGGGCACGCCGGCCGGCACGCTGCGGCGTCACTGCTGCCGACGTCGCCCGAACAGGTGCAATCCCCTGGACCATCTGCGATCCCAGATGCCGGCAGGGGTGACGCTCACGCCCCACCGCAGCCAGGCACAGCCCAACCCGGCGGCGATTGCGTTGCGTCAGGCGACCAACATGGGGGCCGAGCGAATAGGCACCGTTCAGCAAGCGACTTCGCTACGCGCTGAGCGAAGCTCTGGTCCGGGCGGCCCGTGAGTACAGCATCCATCCGCGGGAGACACGACGCCGTGACTCGAGGCACTCGCAATCTATTCGCGCTCGCCCTTGAACACTGGGCCATGTTATCTATGCAACCGGCGCAATCGACGGGGAGCGCCGCCCGGGGGCGACCCTATGTCTGTGTGGGTGGCATGCGGTAGCCGACGCGGGGCTCGGTGAAGATGTACTTGGAGTTCTCGACGGAATCGCCGAGTTTGCGGCGGAGCCGTTTGACGACGTCGCGCAACAACCAGGGCTCGCCCACTCTCTCGGGCCCCCAGACCCGGTGCAGCAGCATGCTGTGGGTGAGCACCCGGGGGGCGTGGGCGGCGAGTTCGTGGAGCACGGCGTATTCGGTGGCCGTCAACTCCACCGGCTCTCCGGCCACCGCGGCGCAGCGCTGGGCGTAGTCGATGCTCAGCCCTTCGGCCTGATAGGGCGCCGACGGCTCGCCCTCGAAGGAGTCCAGCCGCTTGCGGAGGGCCGCCCTGATCCTCGCCGTCAGCTCTGTGGGCGAGAAGGGTTTCACGACGTAGTCGACCGCGCCCATGTCGAAGGCCCGCGCAACGGTCTCGTCGTGGCCGTATGCCGACAGAAAAATGATGGGTATGTCCGCTTTCGCCCGGATGTCGCTCATGACTTCGATGCCGTCGCGGTCCGGCAGCACCAAGTCCAGCAACACGAGGTGGGGCTTCTCCTCGGCCATGATGCGGGGAATGTCGGCGGGGTCGCCGGTAGCGATGGCCGCGTAGCCCGCGGTGGTGAGGGTGTCGCGGATGTAGCGGAGCGCCTGGGGGTCGTCGTCGACGGCCAACACGCGGACCTGGCGTTGGGCCGCCGACCGCGACCGGGCGGACTTCGGAGCCGCAGCGGCGGTCGGGGCCGCTGCCGTCGGCAGGGTGAAGGTGAACCGCGCTCCCAGCCCCGTCCCTTCGCTCTCGGCCCAGATGCGACCTCCGTGGCCCTCCACGATGCCCTTGCAGATGGCGAGTCCCAGGCCCGACCCGGCGAGGCCGGATCCGGAGTCGGGGCTGCGGCCCCGCGAGAACTTGCGGAACAGTTCCGGCATCTGTTCGGCCGGTATGCCCCGGCCCTGGTCTGTGACAGAGACCGCGACCTGGAGGCCGTCTCGCGCCGCGGCCACCCGGATCGGCGACCCTTCGGGCGAGTACCCGGCGGCGTTGAACAACAGGTTGCTCAGCACCTGCACGATGCGGTGCCGGTCGGCCATCACCAGCGGCAGGTCCGGCGCCAGGTCCACGTCGAGGGAGTTGGCGGCGCCTGCGGTGAGGAACCTGCTCTTGGCGTCGGCCACCAGCAAAGACACATCAGCAGGCTCCGGAGACACCGACAGGGTGCCCGTGTTGATGCGGGCAACGTCCAACAGCTCGCCGATCAGGTGCCGCATCTGGTCGGACTGGTCGCGGATGATTCGCAGGAACTGCGTCGTCTCGACGGGATCCAGCCCGCTGCCGGTAAGCAGCGTGGCGACCGACCCCGTGACCGCGGCCAGAGGCGTGCGGAGTTCGTGGCTCACCATGGCCAAGAAGTCGGCCCGCAGCCGCTCCTGCTCATGCAGCGGCGCCATGTCCTGCAGGGTCGCGACCAACGACCCCACCGCGCCGTCGCCAGAGCGGATCGGGGAGGCGTTGAGCAAGGCGCCTACGCTTCGCCCGTCGGGAACCCGCAGCACGATCTCCTCAGCCCTGATCGTCTCGCCGGCCCCGGGAGAATCCGACAGCAGCAACCCCTGAAGCGACACCTCGCGGCCGTCGGAACGCACGCAGGTCACCACGTCCAAGAGTTCCTCCAGCGACTGGTCGGCCTCCCGCAGGCCCTCCACGATGCGCACGGCCTCGCGGTTGAACAACACCAACTCCCCGGTCACAGCGTCGATGACGACGACGCCCACCGGCGAGGTGTTCACCAGTGTCTCCAGGTCGGCGCGGGTCTGCTGCTCGACCCGATGCCTGCGAGCGTTGGCGATGACCAGCGCCGCCTGGGACGCGAACATCACCAAGGTCTCCTCATCGGCGCGGGTGAATTCGGTTCCGACGTCCTTGTCGCCCACGAAGATGTGTCCCACCCGGTCGCCCCGGTGGAACATCGGCGCCGCCAAGAAGCTGAAGACCTCCACCGGCACGGGTATCGTGAACTCGTCGAAGCCCAGCGACTTGACGTGTTCCACCAGGTCGGCGACCCTCAAGGGCTCGGAGATCTCCGTCAAGGCCCCGAGGATCTGATGGCTGTCCGGGGTGAGCCATAGCTGCTCGGCCTCCTCGGCGCTGGTCCCCGACGACAAGAAGTCATGCACCTGCCCGCCCTCATCGAGCAAAGTCATCACCCCATAGCGGGCGTTCGTGAGGTTCCGAGCGGAATCGAGGACCCCCTGCAGCACCGCGTCGAAGTCCAGGCTCGCATTGATGCGCACGCTGGCCTCACTCAGGCGCGACAGCCGCTCCTGAAGCGCCTCGAGCTCCTGGTCCCGCTGGTCTGGGTGCGTCATTGCTTGCCTCCCTGGATTGGGCGCCGCAGCGCCCGTCGTGCAGCTCTACCATCTTTGACCATATGAGACAATACACGTTCTTACAGAGATCCATATGTTCAAGCACTCATATCACATGGCTGAGCCCAACCAGTGGGACGGTGAGTTCGAGACGTTGCGGGTTCGGGAACTACGGCGTGTAGGAGAACACGACGTTGTCCATGCTGGCCTCGACGCTGTCCTCTCCGCCGAGGTTCCGGACCACGGTGAGGCGGGCCGCGCCGCAGTCGCCGAAGGCGTCGCAGTTGAGCGTGCCGACCAGTCCGCGGTAGTCCCGCACTGCGTTGAGGTGGTCGCGGACGCCCTGGCGATCGATGACCAGATTGTTGTCGTGGACCGCGGAGGCGGAGGCGATGGCGTCGAGCAGCAGCGTGGTCGCGTCGTAGCCGAACACCCAGAACGGCGACGACGGGCTCTCTCCGTGCAGCGATTCGTAGGCGGCGAGGAACCCGGTCCCGCTGCGGCCCGTGCTCTGGTTGACGTTGGCGCCGAAACGCTGGTCAGGGCCCGAGAAGTAGATGCCGGCGGTCTGGGGCAGCGCCAGGTAGTTGGTGTTCAACAGGCTGTCGGCGGTCACCAGCACGGTGTCGGTGAGGCCCGGCACACCCGGCGCCTGGCCGGCGATGAAGTCGCCGGCGGGTTGGAAGATCGGGAAGAACAGCGCCCCGGGGCGACCGGCCGCGATCTCGGTGAGGACCGGGACCATGTCGGTGTCGTCCTTGTTGATTGCCGAGAAGCCGGTGATGGCGCCGCCGGCGGCCTCGAAGGCGTCGGCGAAGGCCTGGGCCAGACCCTGGGTGTAGGGGTCGCCGTCATGGATGGCAGCCGCAGTGGTCAGACCCAGCTCGCCCACCACGAACGCGGCCATGGCCGCACCCTGGTGCAGGTCGTTGGTGGTGGTGCGGTAGTAGCCGACGCTGTGGTCGGGGCCGGGGTTGCCGGCCAGATCCGAGGTGAGCGCAGGCGACGTGTTGCCGCCGGAGATCAGCACCATGCCGGCGTCGGTGATCAGCGGGGCCGCGGCCACCGCCGCGCCCGAACACGACGTGCCGATCACGCCGATGACGTCCTCGTCGGCGACGATGGTCTGGGCCGCGGCCTGGCCGCCGTCGTTGGAGCACAAGTCGTCGAGGCTGGCGCCGAGCTCCACATCGAAGCCGTGGATCGGCCCGTAGTCGTCCACCGCGATCCGCGCCGCCCGGTCGATCGGCAGACCGAAGAAGGCCACGTCGCCGGTGATGGTGTTGAGCGACCGGATCTGGATGGCGTCGCCCTCCTCCACTTCGACGATGCCGAGAGAACCGTCACCCAGCGCGCTGACGGAGCCGACGACGCCGGCGCCCTCATCGCCGCTGCAAGCTGCCGCGACGACAGCAAGCACAAGCATGGCGCCCAGCACCGCCGCCGACGGTCGCCGACTCGTCGCGGCGCGCCCAGCGGCGCGCTTCCGTCGACAGATGAGACGTTCCCGCCCGCGCCACGGTTCCCGGGATGCTCCCAGCCGGCCCAGCACCGCCGTCGGCTCGGGCGCGATCATGGCGTTCTCCGAGCGGGTCATATATTCCTTCGTCCTGAGAAGACCCAATCGATGCAGTCACAATAGCCTTGGCGCACAAGAGAGGTGCGACTCATGCCTGCTGTGTTCAAGGGTGGACCCGGAAACGGGATCGCGACAATGGGATCCGGCGCGCGGACGGTGCCGGGCCGCGTGCGGTGGTGCGCGGTCATGGCGGCGGTGCTGGTGGCGTCCTCGTGCGGGTCCGGATCCTCCGAGCCCGACGGTGCGCCGAGCGCGGCGAGCGAGCCGGCAGCCTCGGAGGCCCCTGCCCCGGACGACGGGTCTCCAGACGACGGGCCGGTCCCGGCGGATGACCCTCCCGTCGTAGAAACCGTCCCACCGACGGGCGACCGCGAGGCCGGCGGGGCTGACGACGGCTCCGCCGGGTCCGTGGACGCCGCCGGCGCTGACGGCGCCGGCGGGGCTGGCGAGGTCGTGTTCGAGCCGCCGATAGTCGGGGTGGACTGCCCGAGCGGAGTGCCCTTCGCCCGCGGCGCCCGCTGCGCGCTGGCCACCGTGCCCATCGACCGCGGCGACCCCGGCCGGGGCACCACCGAGATCAGCCTGCTGGTGTGGCCCGGCGTGGCCGAGGCCCGTGCCGGCGACGCGGGCCCGCCGCTGGCGGTGCTGCAGGGCGGCCCGGGCGGGCCGAGCAGCGACCTCGTCGAGTACTACCCCCGGCAGCCCTACACGCAGGTGTTCATCGACCAGCGCGGCACCGGGTTCGGAACGGCCGACTTCGACTGTCCCGAGATCGAGGCCTCACTGCCCGAGATCCTCCCCGCGACGCGGGACGAGGCCCGCTCGATCGAGCTCGCCGCCTACGGCGCCTGCTTCGGGCGGCTCGCAGGAGATCCGCTGCTGGCCCACACCGACACTGCCGCGCATGCCGCCGACGTGGTGGACGTGATGGAGGCGCTCGGCTTCGACCGGTGGTCCGTGTACGGGGTGAGCTACGGGACGACCATCGCGCTCGAGATCCTGCGGCACGCTCCCGCCGGCCTCGACGGCGCCGTGCTCGACGGCGTCTACCCGCCAGAACTCGAGGCCACTGCGTCGCTGGCGTTCTCCGCGCAGCGGGTGCTCGACGAGGTCGACAGCGCCTGCGCGGCCGACGCAGGCTGCTCGATACTGGTCGAGAGCTTCAGCGACACGCTGGAGGGCCTCATCGCCGAACTGAACGAGGAGCCGCTCACCGTGAGCCTCGGGAGCTTCGACTCGAGCCTCGGCGAGGCGGTGGACGTCCTCCTGGACGGCGACTCGCTCGCGGGGCTCGTGTTCCAGTTCCTGTATCTGGCCGAGCTGACCCAGTCGCTGCCGCTGGTCCTGTACGGGCTGGGCGAGGGCATGACCGAGTCGGCGGAGTACCTGGCCGTGCTGGCGGTGGAGTACAGCCTGCTGATCTACGAGGCCGAGCACGAGGCCACCTACTTCGCGGCCAACTGCGCCGACAGCGTCCCGTTCGACTCGGCGCCGCCCGAGGGCATGGGCGTCTTCGCCGCGGCGGTAGTGGGCGAGGGCATCGAGCACCTCTGCGACCTCATCGACGTTCCCGCCTCGCCGCCGGCGGCCGCTGAGGCGGTGTCCAGCGACAAGCCGGTGCTGATGCTGTCGGGGCGGTTCGACCCGATCACGCCGCCGGAGTTCGCGGCACAGGCTGCGCAGCATCTGCCCAACGCCACACTGGTGGTGCGCGACGGCGCCCACCACGGCGTGTGGGTGGGCGACGACTGCATCAACGACATCGTCGGCGACTTCCTGACCGATCCGGACCAGGTGCCCGACACCTCCTGCGCCGACGAGCCCCGACCGATCGCCTGGGCCCTGGGGTAGACGGGCCACCACGGGTCCCCGGCCGTGATCTTGGTGGCGCAGACGGCGCTGGCGGCAGGCACCGGCCCCGTACAGCAAATGCCAGGAGTTCGGTCCTGCCTCCCGGCCATACAAGCCGGGTTGGGCGGCACAGAATCTTGGTGCGAGTTCTGTGGACTCTCCACACGGAACGAACCCGAGATTCCCTGGAGCTAGCCCGCGGGTGGCCATCAGCCATGATTCCTGACTAATCCGGTCGGAATAGTCATCATGGGTGGCTAGCCTGTGGGCAGTCCGCCACGACCTGGAGGTAACCCCCATGGGCCTACGCATCAACGACACCGCTCCGGACTTCAACGCCGACACCACCGAGGGAGCGATCAACTTCCACGAGTGGATCGGCGACGGATGGGCGCTGCTGTTCTCGCACCCGAAGGACTTCACCCCGGTGTGCACCACCGAGTTGGGCGCGGTGGCCGGCCTGAAGTCGGAGTTCGCCGCCCGCAACTGCAAGATCATCGGCATCAGCGTCGACGGTGTGAGCGACCATCACGGCTGGTCCGCCGACATCGAGACCGCGACCGGCAACGCCGTCAACTACCCGCTGATCGGCGACCCCGGGCTCGACGTGGTGAAGCTCTACGACATGCTCCCGGCCGACGCCGGCGACACCTCCGAGGGGCGCACCGCGGCCGACAACGCCACCGCCCGCTCGGTGTTCATCATCGGCCCCGACAAGAAGATCAAGGCCTCCCTCACCTATCCGATGACCACGGGCCGCAACTTCGCCGAGATCCTGCGCCTGCTCGACTCGGTCCAGCTCACCGCCGCCGAGCAGGTGGCCACCCCGGCCAACTGGAAGCAGGGCGAGGACGTGATCATCGTTCCGGCCGTCTCCAACGAGGCCGCGGCCGAGAAGTACCCCGACGGCTGGGAGGCCCCCCTCCCCTACCTGCGGATCGTCCCGCAGCCCGGAGCCTGAGCCATGGACTGCCCGGCAGTCGATGGGCGGAGATGTTCGTGGGCTGCGGACCGGGCGAGTCGCTGATGGCCGCCTGGCGCTCCACCCCCGGCATGGCCCTGCCCACCGACGGCTGGCTAGTGCCGAGCGACGCACCCGGCTTCGGCATAGACCTGACCCGCGACCAGCTCGACGCCGCCATCGCCTAGGCCCACCTGCACATGCGGCCCGTAGCTCATCGCTGGCCTACCAGCGCGACCGGCTCGACGCCGCCATCGCCTAAGCGGGCCGCCCGCGAACTGGCAGCACAATGCACGCCATCCGTGCAAAACGCTGCCAATTCCAGCGGAGCCGGGGGCGGGTCAGTTGACGATGGTCACGCCCTCGGCGGCCATCTCATCGAGAGCGGCCGCCGAGGTGTCGGGGGCGACCCCGGCACAGTGCGCGACCAGCACGGACGTCGCGAACCCGGCCGCGGCCGCGTCGAGCGCAGTGGCCCGCACGCAGTGGTCGGTGGCTATGCCCACCACGTCCACGGCCTCCACGCCCCGCTCGGCGAGCCAGTCCCGCAGACCCACGCCCTCGCTGGACCCGGCGACTCCCTCGAAGCTGCTGTAGCCGTTGCTGTACTGGCCCTTGAGGAACACCTCGTCCAGAGCAACCTGCAGCTTCGGCGAGAACGCGGCGCCCTGGGTGCCGGCCGCGCAGTGGACCGGCCACGAAGTGACGAAGTCGGGGTTGGCGCCGGGCTCGGCGAAGTGCGGCCCGGGGTCGATGTGCCAGTCCTTGGACGCGACGACGTAGCTGTAACCGCCCCCAGCCCGGTCGAGGCCCACGAGGTCGGTGATGGAGGCGGCCACCGCATGCCCGCCCTCCACTGCCAGCGAACCGCCCTCGCAGAAGTCGTTCTGCACGTCGACGATGATCAGAGCCTTGGACATGTCAGCTCCTCCCTTCCCAGCCTGCCACGCGGACTCCGACCGCGCCGGCTGCCCGTCCGCTCCGTTGGCAGATTCTGTCGCGGCCGGCGACTCCATTCCCACCCATTCGGTGGGCACGGCCGGCGACCTGCGGGGATGGGGAACCCGGTCCTCGGGTCGCAGGCCGCGCCGGCGCTCCGCGCAGCGGCTGCGAGCCTCAGCCGGATCGTCCCGCCAGGCCCGTTCGCCGCCGTCCACCAGCACCACCTGGGGGTGGTGGGCGCCTGTGGCGGCAACCGCGGCGCCCACCGGCGAAAGCACCTCCGCGGACCAGAAGCCCGACGGGTCGATGGTGCGATGCACATCCTTGCGCCCGCCCACGGTGATCTTGCCCGGTGACAGCTTCCCGACGGCCCGCAGGGGCGCGCCGACGCCGGCGGAGTCGCCGATGGCGACCAGCTTGTAGACCACCGACGCGGTGGGGTGGCCCGAGCCGGTGACCATGCTGGTGCCCACGAGGTAGGCGTCGATGGGGGCGGCGGCCTCCTCCAACTCGGCGATCTTGAACTCGTCGAGGTCCCCGGAGGCCACAATGCGGCAGCCCTCCGCGCCGAGGGCGTCGAGCAGGGCCCGGGCCCGGATGCTGGCCGCGAGCAGGTTGCCGCTGTCGATGCGCACCGCGCCGATGTCCGGGCCCACCACGGCCACCGCCCGCCGGATGCCCTCGAGCACGTCGAAGGTGTCGACCAGGTACGTGGAGCCCGTGCCCAGCGCGTCGCGTTGCGCCGCGAACGCACCCTGCTCGTCGGGATGGGCGAGCACGAAGGCGTGCGCGGTGGTGCCCCCGGTGGGGATGCCGTAGCGCCGGCCCGCCTCCAGGTTGGAGGTGGTGTCGAACCCGCCGATGTGGGCGGCCCGGGCTGCGGCCACCGCGGCGTCGGGGTCGGCGCGGCGGCTTCCGCCCTCGATGAGCAGGCGGTCGTCGGCCACGTCGCGCACCCGGGCTGCGGCCGAGGCCACCGCGCAGTCGTAGTTGAGGATCGACAGCACGACCGTCTCGAGCACCACGCACTCGGCGAAGCCGCCCTCCACCGTCAGGACCGGCGAGTAGGGGAAGAAGAGCTCGCCGTCGGGGTAGCCGGTCACATCGCCGCCGAAGCGGTACGAGCGCAGCCAGTCGGCCACGGCCGGGTCGGCCACCACTCCCGCACGCATCAGGTGCTCGACGGTGTCCTCGTCGAAGCGGAAGCGCTCGATCGCGTCGATGACCCGGTCCACGCCGGCGACGACGCCGTAGGCCCGGCCCGCGGGCAGCCGCCGGGCGAACGCCTCGAACACCGCACGGTGCTCGGCAATCCCGGACTGGAGGGCCGAGGCCACCATGGTGATCTCGTAGTGGTCGGTCTTCAGGGCCACGGAGCCACTGCGATCCACGACTCGAACGCTACAAGCTGACACGGTCCGTAGGCTCGGCCGTGATGATGACTGCGTGGGGAGTCATGCATTCCATGGCGGCCGACCGCTCCGGTCTGGCGGGCAGGACGATCACCGCCGACACCCGCCGCCGGGTGTGGGGGTTCGCCCGCCCGTACCGTGCCGCGATCGCCGTGTTCATCGTGACCACCGTCGCCTCCACGTTCCTGGGGCTGGTGCCGCCGCTGGTGATCCGGGAGGTCTTCGACTCGGCCATCGCCGAGGGCGACGGCGGCTACCTGAACGTGCTGTTCGTCGTGCTGATCGCCACTGCGGCGGGCGAGGCGCTGCTGATGCTGGTGGGGCGACGGCTCAGCTCCGGCATCGGTGAGAGCCTGATCCTGGATCTGCGGCTGCGGCTGTTCGACCATGTGCAGCGCATGCCGCTGGCGTTCTTCACCCGCACCCAGACCGGCACCCTGGTGAGCCGGCTGAACAACGACGTCATCGGAGCTCAGCGGGCCTTCACCGGCACGCTGGGCACGGTGGTGGCCAACATCATCACGCTGGTGGCCACGCTCGTCACGATGGTCCTGCTGGAGTGGCGGCTCACCCTGCTGGCGGTGGCGATCCTGCCGGTGTTCGTGCTGCCGGCGAGGCGGGTGGGGCGGGGCCTGCAGGCCATCACCCGCGAGGGCATGAACCTCAACGCCTCAATGAACAACACCATGACCGAGCGGTTCAACGTGGCCGGTGCGCTGCTGGTGAAGCTGTTCGGCCGCCACGACGACGAGGCTGCCGACTTCTCCGACCGGGCCGGGCGGGTGCGCGACATCGGGGTCCGCAGCGCCATGTACTCGCAGGTGTTCCTGATCGCGCTGACCCTGGTCGGTGCGGTGGGAACCGCCATCGTCTACTGGCTGGGCGGCCATCTCGCCATCGACGGCTCGCTGAGCGCGGGCACACTGGTGGCACTGGGCCTGTACACGGTGCGCATCTACGTGCCCCTGACCAGCCTGTCGAACGCCCGGGTCGACGTGATGTCGGCCTTCGTGAGCTTCGAGCGGGTCTTCGAGGTGCTCGACACGCCCAATCCGATCACCGACGCGGCCGACGCCCGTGACCTGCCCCGACCCGAGGGGCGGGTCGAGTTCCGGGGCGTGCACTTCGCCTACCCGTCGGCCGACGGGACTCCCGAGTCGTTGGGCGTGGCCGCGGCCGACTCCGAGGCCGGGCCGGAAGACCCGGTCGAGGTGCTCTCGGGCATCGACCTGGCCGTGCCTGCGGGCTCGATGGTGGCGGTGGTCGGGCCGTCGGGCTCGGGCAAGACCACGCTGGTGTCGCTGGTGCCCCGGCTCTACGACGTGACCGCGGGTGAGGTGCTGGTCGACGGCCTCGATGTTCGCCGCCTGTCGCAGGCTTCGCTGCGAGCGGCCATCGGGACGGTCACCCAGGACCCGCACCTCTTCCACGACACCGTGGCCTCCAACCTGCGCTATGCCCGGCCCGACGCCGCCGACACGCTGCTGGTGGAAGCCTGCCGCGCCGCCCGCATCCACGACGTGATCGCGGCCCTGCCCGACGGCTACGACACGATGGTCGGAGAGAGGGGCTACCGGCTGTCGGGCGGGGAGAAGCAGCGTCTGGCCATCGCCAGGATGCTGCTCAAGGACCCGGCCATCGTCATCCTCGACGAGGCCACCTCCCATCTCGACACCGAGAACGAGGCCCTCGTGCAGGAGGCCCTCACGGAGGCTTTGCGGGGACGCACATCGCTGGTGGTGGCCCACCGCCTGTCAACCATCGTCGACGCCGATGTGATCGTCGTGCTCGACGAGGGCCGGATCGTCGAGATGGGCACCCACGACGAGCTGCGACCGGCCGGAGGCCTGTACGCCGAGCTCTACGAAGGCCTGCTGAGGGCCGAGGTCGCGAAGGCAGCCGCGCCGACAACCGAGGCCGTAGAGACAGCCGCGCCGACAACCGAGGCCCCAGAGACAGCCGGGCCGACAACCGAGACCGCGAAGACAACCGGGCCGACAACCGAGACGACAGAGACAACCGGACCGACAACCGAGACGACAGAGACAACCGGGCCGACAACCGAGACCGCGGAGGCAGCGGGCCGGTGAGCGGGCTGATCAGCGCGGACCAGACCCTGACGGTGGGCGAGTTGGCCCAGGTGCTTCGCTGGACCCTGGACGAGGCTTTCGGTAGCGGGGTATGGGTCGCCGGGGAGATCGAGACGGCGGCGACATGACCGGTCAGATCGGCGCGGACCAGACCCTGTCGGTAGGTGAACTAGCCCAGGCGCTCCGCTCGACCTTCTACGAGGCCTTCCCGATCGGAGTCTGGGTAGCCGGCGAGATCGACGGCCTCACGCGAGCCCGCAGCGGCCATGCGTACTTCAACCTGATCGAGCGGAATGGCGAAGACCAGGGAGCTGAACCTGCGGCAATCGTGTCGGTGGTGCTCTTTCAAGACGACCGGCAACGCGTCAACAAGATGGTCAAGCGCTACGGCAACAAGGTGACCATTGAGGACGGTGCGCAGATTCGCATTCAGGCGATGGTGGATTTCTATGCCCGTCAGGGCCGATTGCAATTGCGGATGACCTCGATTGATCCCGCCTACACGCTCGGCGCGATTGCCGCCGGACGCGCGGCTGTGCTGGCGAGACTCGATGATGAGGGCCTCATGAAGAAGAACTCCGAAACGGCACTTCCGCCGGTACCACTGAATGTGGGGTTGGTCACGTCCGTGGGGAGCGCAGCCCACGCCGACATGCGTCGTGTTCTTGAGGCGAGCGGGTTCGGGTTCACGATCACCGAGGTCGACACGGCTGTTCAGGGTCTCGACGCGCCTGAGGCGATTGCGGCTGCCATCGCTGCGGCTGCCGACCGGGCCGACGTTGTGGTGCTTGGCCGTGGCGGAGGCAGCAGCACTGACCTAGCCACGTTCGATCACGAGATGGTGGCCAGGGCAGTCGCCACGTGTGCCCGGCCGGTACTCACTGGAATCGGCCACGAGACCGACACGAGCGCGTCCGATCAGGTGGCCCACACGAGCTGCTCCACGCCCACCGCCGCAGCAACAGCGGTCGTGCAGCGAGTCGAGGACTGGCTGCAGCGCCTCGACAACACGGGCCGGTCGATTGCGATGCGAGGTCGCCGAGCCCTAGCTGCGGCTGAGCATCGCACCAACACGGTGACCGTCGCCACGTCTCGGGGCGCGACCGCCGCGGTCGGGCGGTCGGGGCGCAACCTCGACGCGGCCGCCCAGCACGTGGCCCACACGGGACGGGCGGCCACGGCCCGGGCCGGGCGCCGGGTGGCCGCTGTCACCTACCGGCTATCGCAGGCCGGGCCCGCGGCCGAGCGCAGGGCCGGCAGCCGCCTCGATCGGGCCTCGGCCCGGCTGTCGGTGGCCGGTCGTCACGAGATCCGGCACGCCCGGCGCCACCTGGACGCCGTCGCCACCAGGGTAAGAGCGCTCGACCCGGCCCTGATCCTGGGACGGGGCTGGTCGCTCACCCGCCGCGACGACGGCACGCTGCTGCGGTCGGTGCAGGACGTCTCGCCCGGCGACGGCATCGTCACCCACCTGGCCGACGGCACGCTGGACAGTACGATTCACGCCCGACACCACGCTGGCGGAGAGGACCGAGCCCGATGAACAGCCAGGCGCCCGCCAGCAAGGGGAGCAGTCCCACCCGCGACGGTGCCGCCGAGGCCGACGGTACGACCGCACCCGGTCCCGAAGGCAGCGAACCCACCCGCGACGGTGCCGCCGAGGCCGACGGTACGACAGAGATCGGCTACGCCGAGGCGATGGCCGAGCTTGAGGGCATCCTCGAGGAGCTCGAGGGCGAGGACCCGGACGTAGACGTCCTAGCCGATCGGGTGCAGCGGGCCGCGACGCTCATCGAAGTCTGCCGGCGCAGGATCGCCAACGCCGGCGTGCAGGTCGAGCGGGTCGTCGCCGCGCTGGAGTCGGACGGAGCGACGTGACGGCGCGCCACGCGGCGCACGCATGCCCGGGCGTTCGACGCCAACAGCACCACCCAATGCCGCCACCGGACGCCCGACCCCAACAGCACCACCCAATGCCGCCCCCGGACGTTCTCCCGCCTGCCGGATCCGGCTTCAGCGAGCCGACGTGACCGTTCCTGCCGGGGAGAGTCCGAGCCCTCCCGCCGAACTGGCCGCAATCGCGGCCCGGGTCGAGGCCCGTCTCGGCGAGATCCTGGCCGCCGAGCGCCGCGAGTGGGCCGGACTGGACCCGAGCCTCGACGAGCCTCTCGGCGATCTGGCCGACATGATCCTCGGCGGAGGCAAGCGCATCCGGCCCGCCTACTGCCACTGGGGCTGGCTGCTGGGCGGCGGCGAACCCGGCAGCGACGGGGCGCTGGACGGCGGATGCGCCCTGGAGATCCTGCACGCCTTCGCTCTGGCCCACGACGACGTGATGGACGGCTCCGACACCCGGCGGGGGGCGCCCACCGTGTGGCGCAAGTTCGTGCAGCGCCACCGCGACCGCGCCTGGCGGGGCGAGGACCGGCGCTTCGGCGAGGCGGCCGCGGTGCTGGCGGGAGACATGGCCATGGTCCTGGCCGACCGCACGCTGGGCCGGGTGCCCTCCGAAGCACGCGACGTGTGGGACGGGCTGCGCACCGAGCTCAACATGGGCCAGTACCTCGACGTGGTCGGCTCGGCACGGGGCAGCGCCACCGCGGACGAGGCCCGCAAGATCATCGAGCACAAGACGGCCCGCTACACCGTGGTGCGGCCGCTGCAGCTGGGCGCGGCGCTGGCCGGCCGGGCCGACCTGGCCGAGCCCCTGGCCCGCCACGGCCGCCCCGTCGGCATGGCCTTCCAGCTGCGCGACGACGTTCTCGGCGCCTTCGGGGATCCGGCCGCCACCGGCAAGCCCGTCGGCGACGACCTGCGGGAGGGCAAGCCCACCCTGCTCATGGCGCTGGCGAGGGCAGCCGCCACCCCGGCCCAGATCGGAGTGCTGGAGACGGTCGGCTCGGAGATGGACGACGAAGCCGTGTCGGAGGTCCAGCAGGTGATCGTCGACACCGGAGCGCTGGCCAGCCTGGAGGCGGAGATCGCCGCGATGCTCGACGAAGCCCTCCACGCGCTGGAAGCGCTGCCCGACGTGCCCGCCGCCCAGGAGGCCCTGGCCGCCACCGCCCGCTTCGTGGCCCTCCGCCAGGCCTGAATTCTCCCTCCCAGCCAGCGGTGGGGTAGAACCCGTCCAGGAGTAGGCGATGACGCTGTCAGTGGAGCTTGCCGGGATCGTCGGAGACGCCGGGATAGAGACCGACCCGGCCTCGATCGGGGCCCGGCTACGCGACAACTCGTGGCTGTCGCCGGTGCTGTCGGGCCACATCGACGCCATGGCCGGAGCGTCGGCGGGCGGCTCGCTCGGGGTGGAGGCCGTCGTCGGGCCGGCCGATCTCGACCAGCTCGCGGCTTGCGTAGCCGCGGCCTACCGCCATGACGCACCCATAACCATGCTCGGCGCGGGCACGTCCAACTTCGGCCAGTCCATTCCCATGCGGGGTGGGATCGTGATCGAGTTGAGCCGACTGTGCGAAATGGGCGATCCGGCCACCGCCGCCTCCGAGGGCCGCATCACCGTGGGAGCGGGCGCCCTGCTCGGCCGGGTCGACGCAGCGGTTCGGGCCCACGGCGCCGAAATGCCGGTGATGACGACGACCTATGCCGCCTCCCATGCGGCCGGGTGGGTGGCCGGCGGCCATGTGGGGCTGGGCAGCTCGTCGTGGGGAACGATCTGGGACGCCAACATCGTCGGAGCCACCGTCATGACCTGCGAGGCCGAGCCCCGGCTGCTGACCCTCGACGAGGACTCGGTCGAGCCGGTCCTGCATGCCTCCGGCACGACCGGGATCATCACCGACGTGACGTTCCGCCTGGTGCCGGCCCGATCCTGGGTGGAGATGGTGGTCGCCTTCCCGCGCTTCGACGGCGCAGCCCGCTTCGTGGTCGACCTCTCCGAGCAGACCGACGGCATCCGGGTGGCCGCAGCCCAGGAGCCGATGCTCACCCCGGCCTTCACCGCGCTCGCCGACGACGCGGGCACCAGCGAGGCGCTGGTGATGACCATCGTCGCGGCCGAGGAGGTCGACACGGTGAGCGCGCTGGTTGCGGCTCGCGGGGGCCGAGTCATCCCGTGGCACGGTCTGGGCGCCGACCGCCGGCCCACCCTGGCCTACATGGTGTACGGCCATCGAATGTTGTGGGTGAAGAAGCTCTTCGCGTCCGCCGCCTTCCTGCACTGCTACCTGTCGGAGACGCGGCCCGTCGATCAGCTCCTCGCTATCAAGGCGCGGTTCGGCGACCACTCGCTGGTGGAGTTGAAGTACATCCGGTCCCGCTGGCTGCGCGAGCGCTGGGGGCAGTCGGGCGACGGTGTGATCTTCGCGCCGCTGGTGGGGATGGTGAACGGGCGTGACGACCTGGAGGATCTGCTCGCCTTCTGCGACGACATCGGCGTGGCCTACCAGAATCCCCACACCTTCTTCCTTGACGAGCAGGGCCTGTTCGCCGATCCGCGCCTGCTTCGCCGGTTCAAGCGGGAGGTGGACCCCAAGGGGCTGCTAAACCCGGGCAAGCTGAGCGACGACCCGGCGGCGAGGATGGCAGTGTCGTGATCATCGACCACGTGGCCCTGGAAGTGGACGACATCGACGAGCGCGTCCGGGTGCTGGAGGCCGCGGGTCTCAGGGTGCTGCGCCGCGGCACCCGCTACAGCACCGGTCAGCAGATCGTGATGATGGGCGACGGCACCGGCAGCAAGCTGGAGCTGATCGAAGCTGGGCCGGGCACCGATGGCGCACCTGCCTTCGCCCATCTGGCCCTGCGCACCGACGACGCCGACGGCGCGCACCGCCGCCTGCAGGACGCGGGCTACGAGAGCCGCTCCGAACCCCACGATCTGACCGCGGCCCGGGCCCGGTCGGCACTGCTCGACAGCGGCGGCGGCTTCCGGGTGCAGGTCATCTCCTACGCCGATGACAGCCCGGACGCGGTCACCTGGGAACCGTCCGGGGAGGGATAGCTGCCGTGGATCTGGGATTGGCGGGCCGTGAGGCCCTGGTGGTGGGCGGCTCGGCCGGCATCGGTCTGGCCACCGCCCGCCTGCTCGCAGCCGAGGGTGCTTCGGTGACGATCGCGTCCCGGGACGCCGAAAGGCTCCAGGAAGCCGCGGCCGGCATCGGTCGCGACGTCTCGACCAGTCCCGGCGGCGGGCCGGCCGAGGTCGCATGGTTCCCGGTGGACGTGACCGAGGACGATGCCGAGGCCCGTCTGGCCGCGCAGTACGGCGACGGCAAGGGTCTCGACATCCTGATCGTCACCGTCGGCGGCAGCATCCGGGGCCGGTTCGACTCCTTCGGCGACGACGCCTGGCACGACAACTACAACATGAACGTCATCGGACCGGTCCGCACCGTGCGGGCCCTGCTGCCAAACCTCGAAGCGGGGCGCTCCCCGGCGATCGTGCTACTGGGCGCGGCCGGGGCCAAGATGCCGTACGTGAACCAGGTGGTGTCCAACGTGCACAAGGCCGGGCTGCTGGCCCTGGTGAAGACGCTGTCGCACGAACTGGCTAGCAAGGGCATCCGGGTCAACGCCATCAGCCCGGGCCGCACCCTCACCCGGCTGTGGCTGGACCGGGCCGAACGGATGGCAGCCGAGCAGGGCACCACTCCCGGCGAGATCATCGAGGAGTTCGCGGCGGAGGTCCCGCTGGGTCGCTTCGCCGAGCCCGACGAGATCGCCCAGGCGGTGGTGTTCGTGGCCTCGGACCGGGCCGGCTACATCACCGGTCAGTCCATCTCGGTGGACGGCGGCATCGGACGGGGCCTGCTGTGACCGGCAACACCCAAGGCCCACTATGACCGGCAACACCCGGAGGCCCACCGTGACCGGCAACACCCCAGGCCCACCGTGACCGGCAACACCCCAGGCCCGCTATGACCGGCAACACCGCAGAAGGCCCGCCGTGACCGGCCGCATCCTCACACGCTCTGGAGCCGATACTCGTGGCGACCACGCCGATGGCGGAGGCAAGCCACGATGAGCAGGCCGCTCATGACCCGCAGGCACGAGGCCGTGCAGTCCACGCTGGACGAGATCCGGCGGCTGCGGGACACCCTCGGGCCGTCTGAGGAGTTGCTCGACGCCGTCGGCCCGGTGCTGACCGGCCTGGCCCTGCAGGGAGAGCTGTTCGACACAGAGGCGTTCGCAGTGGACGCCGGGGCGTTGATGACCATCTACGAACTGAGCGTGGACATCGACGGGCGGCTCGGCCTCTACGCCTCGGCGGGCATGCCCGGCAAGCAACAGCCGCCGCACGACCATCGCACCTGGTCGGTCATCGCGGGGGTGCGGGGCGCCGAGCACAACCAGTACTTCGAGCGCACCGACGACGGCCGAGACCCTCAGCGGGGCCGGCTGGAGCCCAAGGGCGAGCGCACGCTGAGGCGGGGCGACGCCAACGGCATGATGGGCGACGGATTCCACACCATCAGGGTCCTGGACGAGGGCCCGGCCATGCATCTGCACCTCTACGGCCACCCGCTGGACCGGCTGGCCGGCCGCATCTACTTCGACGGCGTCGACGGCGGTGAGGAGCGTCCCTTCATGGGCCGGCCCGATCTGCGCACCGCCAGGGTGACCGCGGCCGAGTTGGCCGCCATGCGGGCCGACGGCGAGGAACTGGCTGTGCTCGACACCCGCGATGTGGCCGTCCACTCCAGCGGCCACGTGCCGGGCTCATGCCCGGTGCCAGCCGCGGAGTTTGAGTGGCGGCTGGCCGGGCTGCTGCCGCGGCGAGCCGTGCGGGTGGTGGTGATCGGCGAGGACGACATGGCTGCTCATGGGGCTGCTCACCAGATCCGTAGGAGCGGCTTCACCAACGTGGCCGTGCTGGCGGGCGGCGTCGAGGCGTGGTCAGCAGCCGGCTACGACGTCCACGACGGGATCCACACCATGTCGAAGGCCTTCGGCGAGCACGTCGCTCACCTCCGGCACACTCCGATGATCTCGGCGGAGGAGTTGAGAGGCCGGCGACACAACGGTGAGGCGGTAGCGCTGGTGGACTGCCGGCCCGAGCCCGAGTTCGAGGCCCTGCATGTGCCGGGCGCGGCCAACGCCCCCGGAACGGAGCTGCTGGCCCGGGTGCTGGGCATGGACCTCCAGCCGGGTACCCCGATAGCCGTCAGCTGCGCTGGACGGACCCGCTCGATCATCGGTGTGCAGACCCTCATCGACGCGGGCCTCGAGGCCCCGGTACTGGCCTTGGAGAACGGCACGATGGGTTGGAGGCTGGCCGGGGACGAACTCGACAACGGAGCCGACAGGACCGCGGCGGACCCGCCCTCGTCGAGCGCCTTGCGGGATGCGGCCGACCGGGCCCGCCGGTTGGCGGAGGAGCAGGGTGTGCCGGTCATCGGCGAGGCTGACCTGGCCGGCTGGCGGGCCGACGACTCTCGCAGCACGTACGTGTTCGACGTGAGTTCGCCCGCCGGTTACGAGGCCGGCCACCGCCCCGGGTTCGCCTCCGCCCCGGGGGGCCAGCTCATCCAGGAGCTCACCGCCCGGACCGCGGTGCCGTCGGCTCGCATCGTGGTGGCCGACTCAGACGGCGTGCAGTCGCTGTTGACGGCCTACTGGCTGCGGCTGATGGGCCGTGAGGCCTACGCGCTGCCCGACGCCAACCGGGGCCGCTGGCTGGAGTCCGGCACCGATGCCGTCGCCGAGCCGGCTCGGCCCACCAAGCCCTACGAACGCTCCGTGGACGCTCTTCAGGCGATGCGCGACTACATCGAGTGGGAACTCGACCTGCTCGACCGCGTGGACGCCGACAACTTCGGGCTGAAGCATGGGACGTGACCGCGCTGTCGCGGCGCCGGGCCGGGACGGTCACAGAATCTCGGTGCGACTTCTCTACCTACAGTCCACACAACCAACCCGAGATTCTGGCGGCGGGACGGTCACAGAATCTTGGTGCGACTTCTACGCGTACAGTCCACACAACCAACCCGAGATTCTGGCGGCGGGATCCAGGGTGGAACCGTGAGTCCGGCGGCGGGCTCCAGGGTGAAGCCGTGAGTCCGGCGGCGGGCTCCAGG
>Ga0209543_1000985_pt1 | contig 30003 bp, 26 predicted proteins | sample MesohylFT_FD_187296 | JGI IMG/M metagenome (GOLD analysis project Ga0209543, IMG submission 187296) | Host-associated microbial community of the marine sponge Aplysina aerophoba from Gulf of Piran - sponge mesohyl, lysed by freeze-thaw... | ecosystem: Host-associated > Porifera > Sponge >...
CCGCTCAGCACGTTCGCTACCGCCCAGTTGCCCTCGTGGCAGGCGTACTCGAACAGGCCGCCGACCGTCACGCCGCGTGACGCCTGGTCGTTGGTGAGCGGGGCCGAAACGGTCCACGGGGCGGTGAACATCGTCTCGTCCTCGACCGTGAAGCGGTAGTCGATCGTCCGCTCGTCGATCCGCGTGAACCGTTCGACCAGCCTCATGGTCGGCCGCGAAGCCCGCCAGAACCGGCTCCAGTGGTAGTGCGTCTTGTCGGCGATGTTCGTCGTCTCGACGACCAGCGTGTCGCCCTCCCACCGCCCCCGGGCATCGCCCAGCCAGAGCCCGATCGCTTCCGGCAGCCGCGGCCGGCCGTCAAGCGGCACGATCCGGATCTCGTGGTACATCTCGTGCAGCATGACGACCGTGTCCGGGGTCTGCAGGATCAGGAAGTTCATGTTGTAGGGCTGAATCGGGACCATCAGCGGCAGGCCGTCCGTGATGCAGCGCTCGCCAGTGTCCAGATCCGTGTGGTCCAGGTAGGGCCCAGTGCCGTAGCGGGCCAGTTCCCGCCTGCTGGCCTCCCGCACCTCGGGTGTCCACGGAATCCGGCCGTCCGGCGGATCGACGATCAGCGAAGTGCGCCGCTCCGCGTCCACGCGGGTAGAAGCATCCATCCAGACCAGGTTGTAGCCGCCAACCGTGCCTGGCCGGGACGTACCGTCGGCGGCGACACGCTGCTCCACCGTCGTCCGTTCGAGTTCCGCCGCCTCCGCCTCGCTCAGCGCCTCGCGTCCGGCCAGCGCCTCGGGCCGCTCGAGCGGCGTCAACGTCGCGCTGGTCCAGGTCCCCTGGAAGTCCGGATCACCCCAGGGCGTCCGCGGCTGGGCGTCCACCACCGCAGGGGACAGGACGACCGCGGCGGCGAGCAGGCCGCCCCCCCACCGCAACGGCGCCTGTCCGCTCAGGCGTCGCACGCCCGATAGGCGTCGATGACCGCGCGCTCGCCTTCGCGGCCCGGCTTCGCGTTGCCGTGCTCCATCCCCACGATGCCGTCGAAGCCCCTGCTCTTCAGGTGACGGAAGACGTTGAGATAGTTGATCTCGCCCGTGGTCGGCTCCTTCCGCCCCGGGTTGTCGCCGACCTGAATGTACGCGATCTCGTCCCAGGCACGGTCGAGGTTCGGGATCAGGTTCCCCTCGGTGATCTGCTGGTGGTAGAGGTCGTCGAGGATCTTGACCGAGGGTGAGCCGACCGCCTTGCAGATCTGGTACGCCTGCGGAATCCCGGTCAGGAACACGCCGGGGTGGTTCGTCCAGTGGTTGAGCGGCTCGAGCACCGCGACCAGGCCGGCCGGCTCCAGGATCGCCGCGGCCCGTTTCAGGTTCTCCACCACGTCTACCGTCTGGTACTCCCATTCGAGGCCCGGGTCGAGCTGGCCAGGCACCACGGTGCACCACGTCGCGTTCACCCTCTTGCCGATCTCGACCGCCTTTCGCATGTCCGCCTCGATCGCCTCGCGCACCGAGGAGTCGGAGGAGGCGAAGCTCACGCCTCCCCAAGAGGTGTGGGCGACGAAGACGCCCATCTCCATGCCCAGCCGGTCGAGTTCGGCGGCGATCTTCTCCTGGAGCGAAACCTCACGACCGCCCATGCCGTTGTCCTCAAGGGCCCGAAAGCCCTCGTCGTGCATGAACCGGAGTTGATCGAGGTGGTCGTCGCCGGCGTGATGCCGGAACATCCCGAAGTGTGGCGCGTACTTGAGCCCGAATGCACCGTCCCCGGCAGGCTGCGCGGCCCGCGCTCTCGCCGCTCCCGGCACGGCGGCCTCGACCGCAAGCGCGGCGCCGGCCGCAGCGCCCCCGGCAAGCAGTTCGCGACGGCCGATCGGTCTCGCGCGGTGGCCCTTCGATTGACCGCTCCCGGCTTCCATTTCGGAGTCTCCATTTGATCGTCGCATCGTGGCAGAGTAGCAGCCCGTTTGCCGCTCCACCGCGGCCTGAACCGGAAGGAAGGACATGATGAGCAACCCCCTCAGGCAACGCATCCTCTGGACCGTCCTGGTCGCCGCCGCGACGGCGACCGCGACGTCGGCGGTCGACGTCTCGGACACCCGGCTCCTGTCCCAACCCGCGGTCAGCGACGAGCACGTGGTCTTCGCCTACGCCGGCGACCTCTGGATCACCAGCCGCGACGGCGGATCTTCCCGGCGCCTGACCTCCCACCCGGGCAACGAGACCAGCCCCCGGTTCTCGCCCGACGGCTCGCTCGTCGCCTTCAGCGGCGAGTACGACGGCAACGTCGACGTGTTCGTCATTCCGGCCGCCGGCGGCGAGCCGAAGCGCCTGACCTGGCACCCGGGCGCCGACCTCGTTCAGGCGTTCACCCCCTCCGGCTCGGCGGTGCTCTTCGCCTCCCAGCGAAGCATGTTCACGAACCGTCATTTCCAGCTCTTCACCGTCCCGCTGACCGGCGGTCTGCCGGCGAAGCTGCCGATTCCGCATGGTCTGCGCGCCAGCTACTCCCCCGACGGGGGCCGGATCGCCTACATCCCGACGCCCGAGCGTTTCCAGCAGTGGAAGAACTACCGCGGTGGCACGACCTCGCGAATCTGGATCTACGACACCGGAGACCACTCGGTGCAGACGATCCCCCAGCCCGAGGGCCGCTCGAACGACACGAACCCGACCTGGATCGGCAGCCGTGTCTTCTTCCGCTCCGACCGGGACGGCGAGTTCAACCTGTTCTCCTTCGACACGGGAAGCGGCGAGATCGTCCGGCACTCGGACTTCGAGGACTTCCACGTCGAGAATCTCTCAGGGTCCGCGGACACATTGATCTACGAACAGGCCGGATACCTGCATCTCTACGACCCGGGTTCGGACCGCCACGAACGACTACGGATCGGCGTCGCCGCTGACCTGACCGAAACCAGGCCCCGCTGGGTCGAGGGCCCCGAGTACATTCGCAGCGCCTCGATCTCACCCTCCGGGGCCCGCGCGGTCTTCGGCTATCGCGGCGACATCCTCACGCTCCCCGCCAAGAAGGGCGACGCCCGCAACCTGACCCGCACGTCCGCCATCCACGAGCGCTTTCCCGCCTGGTCTCCCGACGGTGCGAACATCGCCTTCTTCTCGGACGAGGGCGGCGAGTACGGGCTCCACATCCGCGACCAGGACAGCGGCGAGGTCCGCCGCCACGAACTCGGCGGCGAACGCGGCGGCAATGGCTTCTACGAGAACCCCGAGTGGTCGCCCGACGGCGAGCGGATCAGCTACGTCGACAACTCGATGTCCCTGTTCGTGATCGACGTCGAAAGCGGCGATGTCGCCAAGATCGCCAGCGAGTACTACTACGGCCCCTCCGCTCCGGCGCGCCCCGGCCACTCCTGGTCGCCCGACTCGCGCTACATCGCCTACACGCTGAACACCCGCTCCTACATGCAGCAGGTATTCGTTTACGACGTGGAGGCCGGGACCTCCCATCCAGTGACCGACGGCCTGAGCGAGGTCGGCGAACCGGTCTTCGACCGCGGTGGCGACTACCTCTACTTCTCCGCCTCGACCGACGCCGGACCGGTGAAGCACTGGTTCGCCATGTCGAACGCCGACATGGAGGCGTCGAGTTCCATCTACGTCGCCGTCCTGCGCGCGGACGGCGAATCGCCCCTGGCCCCGGAGAGCGACGAGGAAGCCGTCGTGTCGGGCGGCGAGGAAGCCGACGGCGAAACCAACGGGGACGAGGAAGCCGACGCCGAAGGAGAGAGTGACGGCGATGAGGACGAGGACCGGGTCGAGATCGACTTCGAGGGGCTCAACCAGCGCATCCTGGCGCTTCCCGTCCAGACCGGCGGCTACGGCAACCTGGAGGCCGGCGCCGCCGGCAAGCTCTACTACCTCCGCAGCTCGCCCGCCGGCAGGTTCGGGGGCGGCGGCGGCGATCTCGTCCGCTTCGACCTCGACGGCCGCGAGGAGACGGTCCTGCTCTCGGGCGTGGTCGGCTTCTCCCTCAGCGCCGACGGCAAGAAGCTGCTCTACGCCGGCCAGGACGACTTCGGCATCGCCGACGCCGGCGGCAAGATCGACCGCGCGAAGAGTGCGATCCCTACCGACAAGCTGACGGTGCGCATCGACCCGCGGGCGGAATGGCAGCAGATCTACGACGAGGTCTGGCGGATCAACCGCGACTACTTCTACGACCCCGGCATGCACGGCGCGGACTGGGCGGCGATGGCCGAGAAGTACAGCGGCTTCCTGACCGACGTCACGTCCCGAGCCGACCTGAACAGGGTGCTGCGCTGGATGTGCAGCGAGATCGCGGTCGGCCACCACCGCGTCGGCGGCGGCGACCAGCGCGCGGACCCGGAGCGGGTAGGCGGCGGGCTGCTCGGCGCCGACTTCGAGGTCGCCGACGGACGCTACCGCTTCGCCCACGTGCTCGGCGGCCTGAACTGGAATCCGGAACTCCGCGCGCCGCTCACCGAGCCCGGCGTCTCGGTGACGGCCGGAGAGTACCTGCTGGCGGTCGACGGAATCGACCTCGTGCCCGACGACAACGTGTTCGCCCGGTTCGAGAACACCGCCGGCAAGATCGTGGAACTGACCGTCGGACCGAGCGCCGACGGCTCCGACTCGCGCACCGTGTCCGTCGTGCCGATCCCGAACGAGTCGGCGCTCCGCAACCGGGAGTGGGTCGAGCGCAACCTGGCCAAGGTCGAGGAAGCGACCGACGGCCGGGTCGCCTACGTTTACGTGCCGAACACGACCACCCTCGGCCACACGTACTTCAAGCGCTACTTCTTCCCGCAGGTCCACAAGCAGGCCCTGATCGTCGACGAGCGGTTCAACGGCGGCGGCCAGGTCGCCGACTACTACATCGACCACCTCCGGCGGCCCTACATCAGCCACTGGGCGACCCGTTACGGCGCCGACTTCCGCACGCCGAGCGCGGCGATCCTGGGGCCGAAGGTCATGATCATCGACGAGACGGCCGGTTCGGGCGGCGACCTGCTGCCCTGGATGTTCAACAAGCTCGGTCTCGGCACCCTGGTCGGCAAGCGGACCTGGGGCGGCCTGGTCGGCACCCTCGGCTTCCCCGTCCTGATGGACGGCGGCTTCGTCACCGCCCCGAACCTCGCGATCTGGACGGAGGACGGCTTCGTCGTCGAGAACGTCGGCGTGCCGCCCGACGTCGATGTTGAGCAGTGGCCGGCGGACGTCATCGCCGGCCGCGACCCGCAGCTCGAGAAGGCGATCGAAATTGTCCTCGAGCAACTCGAGGAGAACCCGCCCGCCGAGCCAGTCAAGCCACCCTTCCCCGTGCGGGGCCGGCGCTAGCAACTCACCGGCCGTGGACGTCAGCTACCTCCTCCCACGCATCCGCGCCGAGTGGCGCAAGACGATCGGGCGCGAGCTCTCCGAGGTCGACGTTCGTCCCCACTTCCGGGTGCGGGAACGACACTTCCGCTCGCCGCCGATGACGGCGGAGATGGTGGCCGCGATCGCCCGCCTTTCACCCCAGTTCCACCTGAAAACAGGAGAGAGTTCGCGGGCGTTCTGGGAACTGACCCAGAACGGCTCCTGCTGGGGAGAGTTCGACGCCGCGGAGCCCGTTCTTCGCCTCATGCCGCAGCCCACCAGGGCGCTCGACATCGGCTGCGGCCTCGGACGTTCGACCGCCTTCTTCCGACATGCCCTGGGCTGGAACGGCACGGAGTTCCACCTCTACGACGGCGACGGTCCGCGCGTCGACTATCCGCGCAGCGGGAAGCGCACCGACCGCTCATTCTGCGGCGACCTGAACACCCTCCGGGCGGTGCTCGAACACAACGAAGTCCCGAACTTCCGCATCTTCGACGCCCACAAGCTGGACCACCGCCTCGACGCCCTGCCGGGCCCGTACGACCTCGTCTACTCCTTCTACGCCGCCGGCTTCCACTGGTCCCTGGCCGACTTCTGGAGCGAGTTCGAAGCGATCTCGCACGGGAGGACCGTGGGCATCTTCACGATTCACCGCAACTTCGAGGAGTTTCCAGGCCTCCGGGACTGGGCAACCCGCATCGTCCCCTTCGAGCGCAGCCTGATCAAGGACCGGCCCCACCGACTGCTGATCGCCTCGCGCGACGAAGAACTACTGGCCAACCTGCCACGCTAGGCTAGGCGTCGCAGAAACGCACGGAGGCCGGCGCTGCGCGCCGAATGCCGGCCAGAAGGCCGGCGCACCTATGTTCCGCTGCGCCAATCCGAGTACCAACCACCAACAGCCCAGGGAGGGAAGCGATGCTCAACGCGCTCAAGAACTGCCAGCCCCAGACCTACGCCGCGCTGCGGATTTTCGCCGGCTTCCTCTTCCTCTGGCACGGGACGCAGAAACTCCTTGGCTTCCCTCTGCCCACTCCTGAAGGCGCCCCGAGCTTCATTCTCTACATCGCCGGGCCCATCGAGCTGATCGGCGGCGCGTTGATCATGCTCGGCCTGTTCACCCGCCCGGTCGCCTTCCTCGCGAGCGGCCTGATGGCCTTCGCCTACTTTCTCGGCCACGTGTTCCGGCCGGGCCTTGAGGACCCCGGCGTCCTCCATTATCTGCTGCCCCTGGTGAACCGCGGCGAAGCCGCCGTTCTCTTCTGCTTCGTGTTCCTCTACATCGCCGCCAAGGGCAACGGCATCTGCAGCCTCGGCGGCGACGAGGACTGAGCGGCCAACACCCTCCGCCGAGCTTCAGCTCACCGCGAAGATGCCGCCGTCGACCGGGATCGCGGCGCCGGTGACGTAGGCCGCCGCACGCGACGCCAGGTAGATCGCAACACCGGCCATGTCCTCCGGCGTGCCGATCCGCTTGCGCGGATTGCGGGCGCGGATCTCGTCGCCGAACTTCTTCAGGTTGTACTCCATCATCTTGCTCTCGAACGGCCCGGGACAGACGGCATTGACCGTGATGTCGTCGGGCGCGAGCCGGCGGGCCAGGGCGCGGGTGAGGTGGATCATCCCGGCCTTGCTGGCGCTGTACGGGTAGTGCTCCGCCGGGTTCAGGTGCAGGCCGTCGATCGAGGCGATGTTGATCACCCTCCCCGGATCGTCCTCCGTGGCGGCGGCCCGAAGTTCCGGCAGCAACCGCACCGTGAGGAAGAAGGGCCCCTTCAGGTTGATGTCCATCACCTTGTCCCAGCCTGACTCGGGGAATTCCTCGAGCGGCGCGCCCCAGGCGGCGCCGGCGTTGTTGACCAGGATGTGGAGCTTGTCTTCGCGTTCCCGGAACTCGGCGCGGAAGCGCTCGACGCCCTCGACCGAGGCCAGGTCGTTCGGTAGCGAAATGCACTCGCCGTAGGCGGAGAGTTCCTCCGCCATCGCGTCGCAGACCTCGGCCTTGCGCGAACTGATGTAGGTCCGCACACCGTTCTCCACGAAGCCGCGGGCGATCATCGCGCCGATCCCGCGGGAGCCGCCGGTGACCACCGCCACCTTGCCGGAAACATCGAACAGGTTCTTCATTCTTCCTACTCCACGGTCAGTGCGTCGGTCAGCACGGAGCCTGCCCGTGCTGTCTGGTCCCAGAGTCCAAGTGCAATGCGCTGCCGGCCCGCCGGCAGCCGAACTCGCAACCCTGCACGGTAGTGGCTTTCCAGAGCTTCCGCCAGCGATTCGGCGGGTACCTGAAGCGGTACATCGAGGTGCTGGGCCGCGGTCAGCGCGTCGTCGTCGTCCATCGCGACGACAACCAGCCGGGTCGCGGAGGTGTGAACACCGTCGACCTCGAACAGTTCGACGCTATTGATCGGGAACTCGATCCACATCTGTACGTCGAACAGGTCCTCGCCCTCGACGGGGATCATCGCGTCCACGCTGACCTCCATCCGGTGCGAGTTGTCGCTCTCGCCAACGTACACGGCCGCGAGCGCCCGCTCCGAGATGCGGGAGCGCACGCCCTTCTTGATGTAGCTCTGCCGGTAGTCCGCGTTCATCCCCCGGCCCTTGACGCGAACCTCGATCGTGGTGAACTCCCCCTCGGCCTTGTCCCCCGCCGACAGCCCGAGCGAGTAGTACGACTGCATCCCGCCGACGGCCTGAGGCAGCAGGCCGGTCAGACTCCCGCCGCCGGTGCGCGCAAACCCGCCCGTGCCTTCGGCCAGGCCGTGCAACGCTTCCCGGTAGTCCGAAATCTCGAGCAGGGCGCCCCGCCCCTTGGAGCGCCGGGCACTCGTCGCCGCGTCGCCGGGCGGCGGCTTGGCCCCGAACAGGGTCACGCCATAGGTATTCGCCTCCGCGACGATCGCGCGGATGGTCGCCGTGGCCCGGTACTGCTCGACCTCCTGCTGGAGGCGGCCGACCTCCTGGCTCGCGTTGCGGTCGAAGACGCCGCCGGTGCCCGGAGTGCCTCCGGCCAACCCGCCCGACCGGTTCTCCACCAGCCCGCCGGCGGTGGTGGCGCTTCCCGTCAGCAGATCCTGCAGATGCTCCATCAGGGAGCCGAGCGGCCGCTCCACCACGCCGTCCGAGACGTAAATCAGCGCCTTGCGGCCCTCGAGCCAGGACAGGGTGCGCACGAAGTTGCCCAGGGCCTCGAAGCTGCTCTCCGAGTCGGCGTAGATCTCGCGCGCGTAGGTCCGCATCTCACCGAGCAGCGCGTCGATGGACAGGGCCGCGTTCTGGCGGTCGAGGCGGTCGCTGCCGCGCATCCGCTGGAACGCCGAGGTCACGGAGAGTTGGGCACTCTGGCGCAGGCCGTCTCGCGCGTCACCGACCGTCCGCTGACCCTTCAGACTGGCCAGCGCGCTCCGGATCGCCCCCCAATCGCGGGTGAAACCCTGGAGCACCCGAGGCTCCTGGTCGTGCGCGGCGATCATCACCCGCACGCGGCGATCTTCCAGCACCGCCGGCAGGTCGAACTCGAGTTCGGACAGCGCCCGGTCGCGGTTCGCGGACAGCATGTTGTGCTGATCGAAGTACAGCGTGAGCCAGATCGGCGTGCTTGCGTCCGGATCGTCGCTCACGACTTCGTAGAAGTTCACCGGATCGACCCGGCTCCCGTGTTCGAAGACCTGGAAGTCAGACACGGTGAGGCCCGTAACAGACGCCCCCTGCCGGTCGGTGACCCGCACGTCGATGTTCACGACTTCGACGTCGACAGACTCCTGGATGACGCCAGCCCCTGGCTCCGGCTGCTGGGCGCTCACGGACGCTGCCCCGAGAACAAGGAGGGTGGAAAGTAAGGCGAGGCCGGTTCTCTTGCTGTTCTTCATGACAGTTCGAACCCCTCATAGTGGTTGGCCGCTACTGCGTTGCATTTCTCCACGTACGGAGGAAAGCCGAGGTAGGGCATGAACACGCGCGGCTTGCCGGGCACGTTGGCCCCTAAGTACCACGAGTTGCAGGTCGGATAGAGCGTGTGGCTCGCTACCTCGCCGACGTGGGCCACCCATTCGTCCTCGGCCTCCGGCGTGGCCTCGATTGCCGCGTGGCCGCGATCTCGCATGTAGGCCATACAGTCGGCGATCCAGTCGACATGCTGCTCGATCGACGGCAGCATGTTCGACAGCACGGACGGACTTCCCGGGCCGGTGATGACGAACAGATTCGGAAAGCCGGCGATGCCGAGTCCCAGGTAGGCCCGCGGACCTTCCTCCCACTTCGCGCACAGGCTCCGCCCGTCACGGCCGCGAATGTCGATCCGCGTGAGAGCGCCGGTCATCGCATCGAACCCGGTAGCGAAGACGATCGCGTCGAGCTCATGGTCGCGGCCACCGACGCGGACACCCGACCTCGTGATCTTCTCGATCGGTGACGCGCTGACGTCGACCAGCGACACGTTGGGCCGGTTGTAGGTCTCGAAGTAGCCGCTGTCGAGACAGATCCGCTTGCAACCGATCACGTTGTGGGGACTCAGGCGATCGGCGACTTCAGGATCCTGGACAATGCCGCGGATCTGCTCGCGGACGAACCCGGCGGCGGCGTCGTTCGCCTCCTGGCTTTGCAGCAGGTCGGCGAAGGAGGCCATGAAGGAGAAGCCTCCGTGTTCCCAGCGTTGCTCGAAGCGGCGCCGCCGTTCCTCCGGAGACACCTCCTCGAACGCGTCGTGCATCGGGTTCATGTCGGCGCCGAGCCCGGCCGGCATGCTCTTGTTGCGCGCCCGGAAAGCCGAATACTCCGCCTTGACCTCGGCCTCCCGCTCCCGGTCCATCGAGGCGTTGCGGGCCGGAATCGAGAAGTTCGGCGTGCGCTGGAAGACGGTCAGATGACCTGCCTGCTCCGCGATCAGCGGAATCGCCTGGATCGCCGACGACCCGGTGCCGATGATGCCGACCCGGAGACCTGTGAAGTCGACGTCGTCATGTGGCCAGGCGCCGGTGTGGTACTTCGCACCCTCGAAGTCACAGATACCGTCGAATGCTGGAAGGTTCGCGGCCGAGAGGCAGCCCGTGGCCATGATGACGAAGCGGGCGCGGACCGTCTCGCGTGCCTTGTCCTCGCCACGTCCGTCACCGTTACTCCGACCGCTACCCCAGAGTTTCGTGTTGGTCGGCTCCGCCGCCGCGACTTCGACCTGCCAGTCGGAGGTCTCCGGGCAGAAATGGGCCGACACCACGCGGGTGCTGAACTCGATGTCGCGCCTGAGGTCGAAGCGGTCGGCGACATGGTTCGCGTAGCGGAGAATCTCCGGCTGACCGGCATAGCGCTCGCTCCAGGACCACTCCTGCTGCAGCTCCTCCGAGAACTGGTACGAGTACTCGAGGCTTTCGACGTCGCAGCGCGCGCCCGGATAGCGATTCCAGTACCAGGTCCCGCCGACATCGTCACCGGCCTCGAAGGCCCGCACGGAAAACCCGAGCGACCGCAGGCGGTGAACCATGTAGAGGCCGGCGAACCCCGCGCCGACCACCACCGCATCGAACTTGCGCATCGCGCCGAATCGTATGCTAAGCGTCCACTCCACGTCCGGCGACGGCGACCGGGCGTCTACGCCCAGCAGGAAGGCCAACCATGCCAGCTCTCGACGGTCTCCGCATCCTGGATCTCACCCGGATCCTCGCGGGCCCCACCTGCACCCAGTTGCTCGGCGACCTCGGTGCCGATGTGATCAAGATCGAACGGCCCGGTCACGGCGACGACACTCGCTCCTGGGGGCCGCCCTTCGTGAGAGACGGCGACGGCGGGGACACATCGGAGAGCGCCTACTACCTGTGCGCCAACCGGAACAAGCGCTCTGTCGCCGTCGATCTCGCCTCCGCGGAGGGCGCGGATCTGGTGCGCCGCCTCGCCGCCCGATCCGACGTGCTGATCGAGAACTTCAAGGTCGGCACGCTCCCCCGCTACGGCCTCGGCTACGACGACCTGAAGGAGGATCTGCCGGGGCTCGTCTACTGCTCGATCACGGGTTTCGGCCAGACCGGTCCGAACGCGCATCGCGCCGGGTACGACCTGCTGGCCCAGGGCTACGGCGGCATCATGAGCCTCACTGGCGAACCGGACGGCGAGCCGATGAAGGTCGGCGTCGGCATCGCGGACATCGTCTGCGGCATGTACGCCGCGACCGCGATCCTGGCGGCGCTGCGCCACCGCGACCGCACCGGCAACGGCCAGCACATCGACCTCGCTCTGGTCGACACGCAGATGGCCTGGCTGGTCAACGAAGGGACGAACTACCTGACCTCAGGCGAGGTGCCCCGGCGGCGCGGCAACGAGCACCCGAACATCGTTCCCTACGGCGTGTTCGAGACCGCGGACGGCCACGTGATCGTCGCGGTCGGCAACGACGCGCAGTACGAGCGGTTCTGCGAACTCCTCGGAGCACCCGAACTCGCAACGGACGAGCGCTACCGCACGAACGCCGGCCGGCTCGCCCACCGCGACGAACTGGTCGCCGAGTTGTCGCATCGCGTTCGCAAGCTGAGCAGCGCCGACGTGCTCGGCGGCCTCGAAGCCCGCGGCGTGCCCGGGGGTCCGATCCACGACCTGGAACAGGCACTGGCATCCGACCAGGTGCGGGCCCGCGGGATGACGATCGACATACCGCACCCCCTGGCCGGCAGCGGCAGCGTCAAGGTGATCGCCAACCCGATCAGGATGTCGGGAACCCCGGTTGCGTACCGCCGTTCGCCGCCCGTCTGCGGCGCCGACACGGACGAGGTGATCGCGGAGCTGCTGGGCGACGACGACTGAGACGACTTGCGCGCATCCGGTGCGGAACCGGTCTTCCGAGTATGCCCACCGCGTCGGTGCTCCAGGTGGTACCGTGACGGAGCCATACGGCGATCCCACGCCCCTAGGAGACCACTTGACGAATACGGCCGTAGGAATCAGCGGCTTCGGCGGCTACGTGCCGAAGCGCGTGATGACGAACCAGGACTGGATGGAGCACGTCGACACATCCGACGAGTGGATCGTCGAACGAACCGGCATCCACCGGCGCCGCTTCGCGGCGGAAGACGAATCCACCGCCGACCTGGCGATCGCCGCTGCCCACTCAGCCCTCGAGAGCCGAGGCGTCTCCGCCGAGGAGATCGACGAGATCATCGTCGCCACGGACACGCCCGAGGTCTACACGCCGGACACCGCGTCCTTCGTGCAAGAGGGAATCGGCGCCCGGGAGATCCCCTCCTTCGACCTGGGCGGCAGCGGCTGCGCCGGCTTCGTGCAGGCCCTGGACGTCGCCCAATCGCGAGTGCTCACCGGCACGCGCCGAGTGCTGGTGATCGGGGTCGAGCTCATTTCGCGTCTGGTGAGCTGGAAGATCCGCGAGACCTGCGTGCTGTTCGGCGACGCCGCGGCCGGAGTGATCATCGAGCGCGGACCGCAGATGGCCGAGATCCTTGGCGCCAAAACCGGCACCGACGGCAGCCAGTGGAGCATTCTCACCCTGGAGATCGGCGGCACCCGCAAGCCGTTCAGCCTCGAGTACGCGCAGAAGGAAGAGCATCTGAAGCTGATCATGGAGGGCCGGGCCGTCTTCCGTCACGCCGTCCACCGCATGTCGCAGGTCGGCCTCGACGTGCTGGAATCGGTAGGCGCAAAGCTCGAAGACGTGGCAATGATCGTGCCCCACCAGGCGAACCTGCGCATTGTCCAGGCAGTCGCGAAGAACCTGTCTGTACCGATGGAGAAGGTCTACACGAACCTCCAGGAGTACGGCAACACGGGCTCCGCCTCCGTGCCGCTTGCCTTGTGGGAAGCGCACCGCAACGGCCGCATCTCCCCCGGCGACCTGGTCCTTTTGACCTCCTTCGGCGCCGGGTTCCACTGGGGCGCCATGCTGCTGCGCTTCAACGGCTGAAGATCCGGAAAGCCGACCCTGTCGGTCCGCATCCGGCCGTTGGAGCGATCCGGTAGACGGGTCGCGACATTGCAACGTGATACGTTGCGCGTTACAGTCCGCCGATGGAGTTCGCTCATCGCGGCTTGCAACGGCTCTACGAGCGTGACGACCCACGACGATTGAACCCCGACCTCACACCACGCATCCGCCGAATCCTGGCCGCCCTGGACGAGGCGACCGAACCACGTCACATGGACCTGCCGGGCCTGCGGCTCCACCGGTTGAAGGGAGGTCGAGGCAATCTGTGGAGTGTTCGCGTATCCGGGAACTGGCGAATCGTCTTCCGCTTCGACGCTTCCCAGGCCGTCAACATCGACCTGGTCGATTACCACTGAAAGGAGAGCATCGTGTCTGCAATGTACGCCCCCCCGCACCCGGGCGAGATTCTGCGGGACGCGATTGAGGCCGAGGGATGGACGGTCTCGGACGCCGCCGCCCGCCTTGGGGTCACACGCAACACCCTGTCACGTGTCGTCAACGGAAGAGCGGGCATATCACCGCGTCTTGCGCTCGCACTGGAGCGCCTCGGCTGGAGCGACGCCGGCCACTGGGTCCGAATGCAGGGCGCCTACGACTTGGCCCAAGCGCGCCGAGCGGAGTCCGCAGCGTGACTCAAGGTGTGGCTTGATTCCCAAGGCTCCTAGCATCGCGGTACCTCCTCCTCCAAGGAGGTAGTGTCCAGTCGCGGGCCGCCTAGTTCACAGGCGCATCTACAAGCACCTGTTGACGGCACTGGTTCAGAGGACTAGTCTACTGGACCATGAAAGAAGGATCCGCGCTGCGTACTCGTTCGGTCAGATTCTCGGAGGATGTAGTGCCTCTCGGCGACGTCAAGGTAAACCCGGGCGCCGTCGTGCGGCAGACGAACGAGTCGGGTCGGCCGGTACTCCTGACCTCGCGCGGCCGGGGGGTCGCCGTCGTTCAGTCCCTGGACCGGTACGAGGAAGAACAGGACGAGCGGTCCTTTCTGCGCGCGGTGGTCGAAGGGCTGGCAAGCGCCGAGGAAGGTCGAGAACTCACGCTGTCTGAGGTCAAGGCGCGCTTCCAGCAGAAGTGAGCGCAGCACTACGCCGTGAACGCGAGTCGAGTCGCGGTCGTTCTGACCGAGCTGGCGCTCTCGGACCTGGAGGAGTTGGTGGCCTGGTACGCGGAACAGGGCCGACCCGAGACTGGCGCACGGACCGTCGCCGACATCCTGAGTCGGCTTGAGCCGCTAGCCGACCTGCCGGACCTCGGCCGCGTGGTTCCTGAGTTCAGCCATCCGCTCCTCCGGGAGCTCGTTCGCCCTCCCTTCAGGATCGTCTACAGGCGTGAACCGGCCGCCGTACGGATTCTGAGAGTGTGGCGAAGCGAACGGTTGCTTCAACTGCCGCCCGACGAGTAAGGCTCCGCAACCCACCGTCGGATCAGCCGAAGATCAGGCCCCAGATGGTGTACAGGGTGAAGGACACGTAGACGGTCGACGCGATCAGCATCATCACGATGTTGAGCGCCTTCGGCCGGGCGGACTTCGGCAGCTTTGTCAGGTTCACGTAGAGCGTCAGCGGCACGTAAATCGCCATCGCGAAGCCGCCCAGGAGGGCGGCGTTAAAGATGAAGCCGAGCGCCGAGACGCCGGTTACTTCGAAGAACGCGGTGGAGGCGGTGCCGGCGACCATGAACATGATCGCGAAGATCAGGTACCACTGGCTCTGGGTGCGCTTCTTGCCGAACTTGAACATGGAGCCGAGCAGGTAGGACCAGGTGCGGGCGCCGCCGTCGACGCCGCCGAGCTGCGAGCTGAACAGCGCCGCCATGCCGATCAGTAGGAAGATGTACCTTCCCGGCGTTCCGAGGCTCGACTCCAGGATGACCGACATGTCCCAGACGATCTGGCCCTCCTCAGGGACGATGCCGGCCGGACGCAGCACGGTCAGCGCGCCGAACATGAAGAGGAACATCGTGAACGTGTTCCCCAACCAGAAGAAGATGACCTGGTCCTGGATCACGAAGCGCATCCAGCGCCTGAACCGGCTCGCGTTCTCCGGAGTCTCGTGGTAGCGGAAACCGGTCTGGACCTCCGCCGTCTTGTGGGTGCGGAGCGGGTTCGCCAGCACCGGGATGCGTCCGCCCATGCCGATGTTCTTGTCCCGCAGGTAGAAGGCGTACCAGAGGTTACCGGCGCCGCCGATACCGGCGAAGACGACCGCGCCGAAGAAGCGGGCGAAGGTGAACTCGTCGTCCAGTTCGATGTGGCCGAAGTTGACGAGACCTCGGCCCATCTCCTTGACCGCGTCCCAGGTGCCCACCGAGAAGGCGACGTAGATCAGGCCGATCGTGATGACCAGGACCATGATCCCGATCGCCCGCTCGACCGCCCTGTACATCTGTTTGGGCCCGAACAGGATGAGCGCGATGAAGCCGAACGTGACCGCGGTCCAGAACCACTCGGGGCCCGGCCCGTCGGGGCCGAAGATCAGCGCCTTGAGTGCCGCGCCCGACATCCTCGCCCAGCCAGGCAGGAACAGGCCGACGAACCCGAGCGTGAGGAACGCGTAGATAACGGTCATCGACATGCGGGCGTACGACGTGTACGGGTGCTCGCCCGTGACGACCGCCCAGCGGCCGATCTCGATGTTGATCCAGAGCTGCAGGAAGACGCCCAGCGCCGCCGCCCACAACATGACCGTGCCGAACTTCGCCGTCACCCAGGGCCACACCGCGAGCTCGCCGGCGCCGATCGCCAGGCCGATCATGATCGCGCCCGGACCGGCGAGCTGCCAGAAGGACAGCTTGCGCTCGGGCAGGTTCTCCTCGCGCAGCGGTGGGATGGGTACCGGCATCTGAGCGACCTCCTCTATGCCGGCACGGGCCGAGGCCGCCAATCCGGCTTCTCGCGATTCAAGAAACTCTGGAGCGCGAAAGACTGTAGCAGCGGGCAAGTCGCCTGCACGCACCAGGGAGGCAACGGGTACCATGTCGCCGCCACCCGCAACAGACACGACCGTTCCCGCGAGGAGACACGCCGATGACTCGACGCCTTATCCCGAACTGCCGCCTGATCGCGGCCCTGCTACTCACGCTCACCCTCGCCGCCGCCCCGGCGCTGGCCGCCGCCGACGCAACTCTTACGGTCACGAAGCCCGAACAGGTCGGTCTCTCGTCCGAACGCCTCGCACGCATTGACGCCACGATGAACGGCTACGTCGAGGCGGGCAAGATCGCCGGCGCCACGGGCCTGATCGCCCGCCGCGGCGAGATCGCGTACTTCAACACCTACGGCTACCGCGACCTCGAAACGAAGGAGCCGATGCCGAAGGACGCCCTCTTCCGCATCTACTCGATGTCCAAGGCGGTCACCGGCGTCGCCGTGATGATCCTGCACGAGAAGTACGGTTTCCCGCTCCGCACGCCTGCGTCCCGGTGGATCCCCGCCCTCGGCGACATGGAGGTCGCCGAGTGGAGCGTCGATCCGGGGACCGGCGACCCGAGCATGGAACTCGTGCCAGCCAACCGCGACATGACGGTTCAGGACCTGCTCACCCACACCGCCGGCATCAGCTATGGCGGACCGCGTAACGCCCAGGGCCAGTCGTTCTACGCCGAACTCGGGGTCAGCAGCCGCGACCAGAACCTCGCGGAGTTCGTCGAGAAGCTGGGACAGTCGCCCCTCCACGATCACCCCGGCACGGTCTGGCGCTACGGCCTATCCATGGATGTCCTGGGCCGCCTGGTCGAGGTGATCTCAGGCAAGACCTTCGACGTCTTCCTGGAGGACGAGATCTTCGCGCCGCTGGGCATGAAGGACACGGCGTTCTACGTGCGCCCGGGCACCGAGGACCGGCTGGCCGTGCTCTACACGCCTGATCGCGAAGCCCGCGACGGCACGATCGTCCGCTCGACCGCACCACCGCAGGACTCCTACCTGCAAAAGCCGAAGATCTTCTACGGCGGCGCCGGCCTCGTGTCGACGACGACCGACTACTTCCGGATGGTCCAGATGCTGCTCGACGGCGGGAAGTACGAGGGCGGCCAGATGCTCAGCCCGAAGTCCGTCAAGCTCCTGTCTTCCGACCACATCGGCGACATGCCGCGCGTCGGCCAGTTGATGGGACCGGGCGACGGCTTCGGCCTCACCTTCCGGGTCAATGGGAACCCGGGAATCAACGGCGCATTGGGCTCCCCCGGCGAATACAGTTGGGGCGGCGCCGCGGGCACCCGGTTCTGGATCGACCCCGACGAGGAGATGGTCGGCGTGTTCATGATCCAGATCCTCCCCCACGGCGGCCTGACGTACGGCACGGAGTTCCACAACCTCGCCTACCAGGCGATCGTCGACTGATCTGTTTGGAGAAAGAGAAATGACCGACCGCAGCCTGGAAGTCCGTCTCGCCTCACGTCCCGCGGGCGAGCCGGAAGCCGCGAACTTCGACGTCGTCGAAACCGACATGCCGAGCGTCGGCGAGGGCCAGGCCCTCGTGCGCAACGTGTACATGTCGGTCGATCCGTACATGCGCGGCCGCATGCGAGACATCCAGTCGTACACGCCGCCGTTCCAGATCGGCAAGGCACTCGACGGCGGCGCGGTCGGCGTCGTCGAGGCGTCAAACTCGGACGCCCTGGCTCCAGGCGACCTGGTGTCGAGCCGCTTCGGCTGGCGCAGCCACTTCGCCGCTCCCGCTGTGGAGCTCCAGAAGATCGACACCCACGGCGCGCCGCTCTCCGCCTTCCTCGGCGTGCTCGGCATGCCGGGCATGACCGCCTATGTCGGCCTGCTCGACATCGGCGAACCGAAGGAGGGCGAGACGGTCTTCGTCTCCGCCGCGGCGGGCGCCGTCGGCAGCCTGGTCGGCCAGATCGCGAAGATCAAGGGCTGCCGGGCCGTCGGTAGCGCCGGGTCGGCCGACAAGGTCGCCCACCTGGTCTCCGACCTCGGCTACGACGCCGCCTTCGACTACCACGGCGACCTGAACCGGAATCTCGCCGACACCTGCCCGGACGGCATCGACGTCTACTTCGAGAACGTCGGCGGCCCCACGCTCGAGGCCGTCTTCCTGCACATGAACATGTTCGGCCGCATCCCCGTCTGCGGCATGATCGCGCACTACAACGACAAGGAACCCCGCCCCGGCCCCAAAACGCTCATCTCGATCATCCCCAAGCGTCTCAAGATGCAGGGCTTCATCGTGTCCGACCACATGGACCGCCGCGCCGACTTCGTCCGCGACGTAGCCGGCTGGATCGCCGAAGGCAAGGTCACCTACCGCCAAACGATCGTCTCCGGCCTCGAGAAGGCCCCCGAGGCGTTCATGGGCCTCTTCCGCGGCGAGAACACCGGCAAGATGGTCGTGCAGGTCAGCGACGATCCCACGCAGTAGCACGGGAACCGAGCCTGGCTTCCGCGAAGGCGGCGCGAGTGGAGAGGAGCCAAGCCCACTGCGACCAGGGCAGACCTACGGCATAACGCTCTTCGCACGGCAGAGCGGCAACCGGGAGGAGGCATGGACCATAGCCACTTCGCTGAGATTCCCTGGGACGACGAAGCCGGCGTCTGGTACGTCTCGGACACGGACTTCCCCGTGGACGGGAACTGAGGTGGTCCCGGTCCTTTGGACGGTTTCGAGACCGGGCTGAGGTGTACGCCGCCGGTCCGGAGCTACGGATAGTCGAGTTCGAGAAGGAGCATCCGCCGCACCTTCGCCGACGTCAACCGCTCCGGCAATGGCTTTCAGGCGGTCGGTGCCGATCGCCTACGTGCCCGGATTCCCACCTTGACCGCGTCCGTGCCCCGCACTACACCACAATCGACAGCAACGCCATATTCACGACGCTTTCGGATAGATGAGACGCGCTCGGTACTCGTCGCATGCAGCCTCAAGGGACTCCGGAGCGGGCTGACGCAGCGACCCCTGCCGGCACATGTCCGTCAGCACGCCAACATGTCGACGACATTCTCTCGGCCTCGCCAACCTAGGGTAGTCCTTCCGACTCTCGTCCACGGTCTCACCGTCCAGGTAGGCAAGCCACGTCTCTATGTTCCAAGTGGGTACGAACACAGCAACGTCGTCCTCACGCGTTCTGGACGCCACGCCCCGCCGCTTGCATGCCTCGTCCAGTCTGCGTAATCGCTCCTCAACGCCAACCCCGTCGCCATCGGTAAGGACAAGCAGGGCGGAAGCGACATGAAGCCGGCGGCAGGCCGCCAGTTCCGTCACGTAGGTCTCTTGAACAAACCTGTCAGCGGCGCCCCGGCCACAGGGACCGCGCTCTACGCGCAGTTGGTGGTTGTTCGTCACGATTCTCGTCTTCTGTAGGAACCGGCGTGCGAACGCCTCATGCTGCTGATCCTCGCACAGGAGGACAAACTGCACTCTTCGGCGAGCCATCACCGCTCCCAGCCCCGGGCCATCAACTGAGAGAGCCTCAGCGCCGCGTCGCGCTCCGAGTCCCCTTGCCTTTCGGCCAGAGACTCCGTCCTAGTCGGCCCATCTCCATCACGCCACAGCAAGATGCCCCGATCCCCTCCCAGATAGTCGATCACTTCCGGGTGGTGCGAGCACAGAACGGCCTGAGCAACCTGATGCCCGCAAGAATCCGCGAGCGCCATCAGCCACGGCTGAACCTCTCGGAGCCCTACGTAGTTGACGGGTTCGTCGATAAAGAGCGCCGTCCCCTCAACCGTAAGGAGTGTAATGGCGTAGAGGACGATCAGGGCACGCTGTCCATCGGACAACTCGTGAAATCTGTACACGTGGCCCTCGTCAGCCTCGCCAAAGACCGCAGACAACACCCGCGTATCGACGCCGGCCTTCTCCAAGGCGAGGTTACGCAGTCCGCCCAGAGCACGACTCAGAACGCCAACATACTCTTGATACAGGTGAGGCCGTTCCTGTAGAAGATGACGGTACCAATCGACGAAGTTCCGCGCGTCCCTCGCCAGGATCGGATCCTCGCCGACCGCCTCCGACGCGAGAGCCGGCGGATTGAGCCTGCAGACCAGCACACCGCGCATGAACTCGACGAAACGGGTGAGAGCAATGTTGTGCTCGACAGGCACCACGCGGGCGAGCGCGGATTCCCTCCAGTCGCCCTTGAAGGTCGGACCCTCCGAATGGTCGTCCCGGTACAACTGCACGTCGCCCGCCGCGAAGTTAAACAGTAGGCCCTCACTTGTCGACAGTCTCTCGAGGACGATACGGGCGCGTCGCCCCCGGCGGTCATGCTCCACGTCCAGGCGATACTCGAAGGCATCTCCCTCCAACTCCGCTTCCAGTCGGAAACACTGGACGTTCCGCTCTTGCCATCTCGTAAGGGACGAAGGAGGAAACACGTCACGGTCGGTGACCCGGGCCGTGCCTTCGAGCAGTCTCCGCAACGCGTAGACCACGTCCAACACCGCAGTCTTCCCAGCACCGTTCTGACCGAGGAGCAACGTGAGGTCCTGAAGTCGCAAGTCGAAGTTGACAAGGGACTTGTAGTTGTCGATGTAGATGCGCTTGAACATTGTCGCCGGCGTTGGAATCAGTCCTGTATCGATCCACGGATAACCGTCTTCAGTTCGAGCTGCACCCAGCAGTTGGTCACGCTGATCCGAACTCAAGTCACGTTGCTCTAGTACAGCCCTAGCCGAACCCGTTGCCCAGAACCGTCCGCACCGAGAACAGTCGTAGTAGTAGTAGTCGCCTCCTGTGATGTACCGCGCGGTTTCCCCTCGACATAGGGCGCACTCGGTGGTGCCCTCCGTTCGTTGTCGCACTTTCGCCATCTTCTAGATCCTACTCAGTCTCCTCTGTCTTGCCGACGCGAAGCTCCCTCGATTCCAGTTACGCGCCTCGGCGAAGGAGGCACTAGTCGGGACGGGCCATGGGATCCCGCGCGCCGGTTCGGCGGACGACGGTTTCGAGCAGCGCCGCAGAATCGGACTCGGGGCAGTAGAAGGCGCTGAGGTCGCTTCTCACCAGCGCCAACGAGCCCTTGGGATTCTCGTACGTCCAGACTTTGTTGCCTCTCCCGGCCCTTATCGCGAGCTTGAACGCGAGATCGGTAACTGGCGCAACGTATACCCAGCGATACCCGTTCATGCCGCAACCGTTCAAGACCTTGACCAGCACTTCCGCGTTATCGCGATCGAAGAAGTAGAGAAGGCCGGACTGCCTGCTGTCGAGGCCGTAGCTGCGGGCGTCCATGGTCACAGTCCGGCCCTGGTCATTCTCGTACTCGAAGCACATTTCCACGCTGTAGCCGCCGTCCAGGCTAAGCAGGGTGCGGGTTGGATCGCAATCCGACCCCATCTTCGTAAACCGGAGCCGCCATCGCGTGCTCTCTGGTGTGAACGACCAGAAAGTCGGCCTCACCCAGACCGGTCCCGCTTCGGGCTCGGACAGACCGCCAGCACCTACTTCAAACGCTGCCGCACCACTGAAGCAGTCAAACTTCAACTGCTGCGATTGGTAGACGGTACTCTCTGTGCTGATCCAGAAGTGCTGACACTCGTTGGCTGTCGGCTCGATCAGCCTGACCTGCCACCGTCCTTCGGTCAGGAGTTGGCGGAACTGTTCCGCGTCCGAACCAGTGCCGACGACCTCGAAGGTCTGACCGCTTGCCGCGGCAGCCACCAGGGCAAACGCCAACGGCGCCACACATCTCAGCATCCGTCTCTTCCAACCTGTCATCGGCGGCTTCTTCCGGTTTGAATTTCCGGCTCAACGGTCGCCGAGAAGGAGCACGGGCGCGCGGGCGGCCCGGAGTCATGCGTGAAGTAGACACGCTGGACCAAACGGTGGCCGGCCGACCCAAGGCCGGTCCCCACTTCTGCCCTGGCCGGTGTCCCCACGACATGGTGCGAGTAGCCCGCCGCGTGACAGGCGCTGGCCGACCGTGCAGAAAGGATCTGAATGCGACCTTTTCTACCGTGAAAGGCCGAGACGAACACGCGAACCTCACACTCGTTAGGCGCAAAGCACGCGATCCACAAAGGAGCGTCACGGTGCGTTTGCCGAACCCGCTCTCGTTCACGGTTGGCTTGGCCGTGCCCATCCCCAGGGAGCGTCCACGTCAACGCCAAGGTGGCGAGCACAAGGAAGCGTCGCGTTGGACCTGACTCCACGCGGTCAGGCTCGAGTAGGGACTTCTCCATGGCGAAACATCTTACTCCTACAACCGCTGGTCGCCCGATCGTGAGGCGGTCGTAGCACGTAGAACGACTTCGACCTCGGGTCCAAGTGTACGTTCTACAGTCGTTGATCGAGCAGCCGCGTCGCGCTCAGGGGTACGGGTAGTCGAGGTCGAGGAACGGGATCGCGCTGAGGACGTCCGGGGGATCGACAGGCAATACCCGGTGGAGGTAGGACTCGTCGAGTTCGTCCCAACTCGTGACGCCGAGGAGGCCGAGACAGGTCGTGATCTCGTGTTCGAGGATGCGGAGCATCCGGACGACACCTTCGCGGCCGCCGGCGGCCATGGCGATGCACTCGAGCCGGCCGATGCCGACGGCGTCCGCGCCCAGGATCTTTGCCTTGACGATGTCGGTGCCGCGCAGAAAGCCGCCGTCGACGACGACTTCGGTGCGGCCGTCGACTTCCTTGACGACCTCGGGAAGCGTGTCGAGGGTGCCGCGGACGTGGTCGAGTTGACGGCCGCCGTGGTTCGAGACGTAGACCACATCGACGCCGTGCTCGCAGGCGAGGCCGGCGTCCTCCGCCGTGGCGATGCCCTTCAGGATCAGAGGGATGTCGAACTCGTCCTTGATCCGCTTGACCAGGTCCCAGGTCATCCGGGCCTGGTAGTTCAGAGGCGCGGCACGGGTCGTCGCCTCGCCGACCGACGGCGGACGCCACCGCTTGAGGATGTCCCGTTCACGCCGGCTGTAAACCTGGGTGTCGACCGTGAGGCAGAAGCCGTTGTAGCCCGCGGTCTGCGCCCGGCGAATCAGTCCCCGCATCCAGTCCTCGTCGTCGGCGAGATAGAGCTGGTACACCTTGGCCGAGTCGGACGCCTCGGCGGAACCTTCGAGCCCGGGCAGACAGACCGAGCTCGTGAAGTTCATGATCCCGAAGTCCTCGGCCGCCTTCGCGGCCGTGGCGCCGCCGCCTTCCTCGAAGAGTTGCAGCGAACCGATCGGGGCCAGGATGACGGGGATGCGGAGATCATGTCCCAGTAGCGAAGCCGCGGGTTCGATCTCCGCGACGTTGGTCAGCACGCGCGGCCGAAACGCGACCGAGTCCAGCGCCTGCCGGTTGCGCTTGACCGATGTCTCCGTCTCGGCGCCGCCGATCAGGTAGTCCCACACGTCCTGGGTCAGCTTGCGGCGCGCCGCCACGACCAGTTCATGGAAGGTCAGCGCGCTCTTCGCGGCGGCCCCGGGTTCGAACGGGTCGTCGGTCAGGTATCGGCGCGGGTCGGTCACGGAGTCGCTCGGTTCGTGGTTCGGCGGACCCTAGCAGCAGCCGATCGGCCTCGACGATCCGCCGGCCCGGTAGACAGGCTCCGCCAGAGGGTGGAAGGCTAGCCGCCGATGATCGAGGTAAACCTGCCGCGATTCGAGCGGTTGCTAGCCAGAGCCCTGGACACGTTGCCGGCGGCTTTCGCCGAAATGCTCGACAACATCGCGGTCGTCGTCGAGGAGGAACCCACCGAGGAGGACCTGCGTCTGGTCGGGCTCGACCCGGAGGAGGACGACCTCCTGGGGCTCTACCACGGCGTACCGCTCGACGAACGGGGCGCCGGCTACAGCTCCCTGCCCGACCGGGTCGTGATCTACCGACTGCCGATCCTGTGGATCTGCGAGACGGAGGCGGATGTGGTGCGCGAGGTGCGCGACACTCTCGTCCACGAGCTCGGGCACCACTTCGGGCTGGGCGACGACGACATGCCGTACTGAGCCAGAAGTCCGGCTGCTAGGTTCTCCCACGGATGCCGAAGTCACTTCCCTACCTGGGCATCGCCGGGGCGCTCATCGCCGGGGCGCTGATGGCGGCGGCCGGCGGCAGCCACGGCTTCGAGGCCGGCGGCCTGCCGGCCTTCGCGGTCCTCGTCGCCGCCGCCTTCGCGGTCCAGTGGATCGCCTTCGTTCCAGCCTGGCTCCTCCAGACCGAGCGCTACTTCGACCTGACCGGGAGCATCACCTTCCTGGTCGTGACCGGAGGCGCGTTCACGATCCGCGGTGCGTTCGACGCCCGCTCGCTCATCATCGCCGCGGCGATCGCGATCTGGGCCCTGCGGCTCGGACCGTTCCTCTTCCTGCGCGTTCGCCGCGACGGTGAGGATCGCCGCTTCCGCCAGATCAAGCCGAACTTCCCCGTCTTTCTGATGACCTGGACGCTCCAGGGACTCTGGGTGTCGCTAACCGCCGGCCCGGCGCTCGCCGCACTGCTCGCGAGAGAGGTCAGGCCGCCGGACTGGACTCTCGCCGCCGGCTCGGCGCTCTGGGTCCTCGGCTTCGCGATCGAAGTCACGGCCGACGCCCAGAAGACCCGCTTCCGAGCGGTGCCTGAGAACCGGAGCCGCTACATCACGTCCGGTCTATGGGCCTGGTCGCGCCACCCGAACTACTTCGGCGAGATCCTGCTCTGGATCGGCATCGCGGTGATCGCGGCCCCGGCGCTCGAGGGTTGGCAACTGGCAACGCTGATCTCCCCGGTCTTCGTCTGGCTGCTCCTTACCAGGATCAGCGGCGTCCGCATGCTCGAAGCGCGTGCGAACCGCCGCTGGCGCGACGATCCCGGCTACCAGGACTACGTCCGGCGCACGAACGCCCTGCTGCTCCGGCCTCCGCGCCGCACTTGACGCTGTCGCGTCACTTCCGGGCGGCAACATGTCTTGCCGCCATCGCGCTGAACCTGGCCTTCTGGGCCGCTCTGCTTCTGCTCCTCCTGCCGGCCAAGGCAGTGCGCCGCAGCCGAGGCTGGTTTCGACGCGTCTCCAACCGCATCTACCGGGCCGCGGTGCGCATCGACAACACTCTGCTCCGACACGTCTCACGGGCCGTCTGGAGCTTCGAAGAACTCACCCTCGACCCGACCCGGCCGCACATCGTCCTCGCCAACCACCGCTCCTGGGCCGACGTCCTGATCGTCCAGAGCGTCGTCGCAACCCACGGTCCGATCATCGTGTTCCTCGGCAAGCGGGAGCTCATCTACATGCCGATCTTCGGCGTGATCATCCTTGCCTTCGACTTCCCCGTGCTGCGTCGCCGGACCCGGCGAGGAGCGAGCCCGGCAACCCGGCGGGACGACGACCGCCGCCGGGTGGGCGAAGCGGCCACGGCTCTGATCGAGTCGCCGGCGGCCATCCTCTCCTTCGCCGAGGGCACGCGGTTCACCGAGGCCAAGCGCGCCGCCAGGGGCGGGTCCTACGACCACCTGCTTCCGCCCAGAGCCGGCGGCGTCGCCGCCATGATCGAGGCGCTCGCCCCCGGCCGCGGCACGATCGTCGACCTGACACTCGCCTATCCGCGTGCCGTTTCGTTCTGGGAGTTCCTCGGCGGAGCGGCCGGGCCAGTGGATGTCGCCTGGGAGATAGTCCCGATCACGGACGTGGCACCCGAGCGCGTCCAGGAATGGCTCAATGACCGCTGGCAGCGCAAGGACACGCTGCTCGGGGGCACGAACCTTATGGATTCAGACTCAGATCTAGCCAACTTAAGCGAAATGGAATAAGATCTCTCGCCAGCCCTGTTCCGTCGACCAACTCGACCGACAGGCGAACCGGACAGCGAGGGACAACGACATGACCGAACACGACGACCTGCACGGCCCCCAGGAGCCCGACCCCAAGGCCCTGGCCGCCGAGCCGGCCTCCGACGCGCTTCTTTCGCCGCGAACGACCGGCCCCAAACCTGAGTTGCCGGTCATCGTCCTGCGTGACCTGGTGATCTATCCAGGCGTCACCATGCCCATGTCCGTTGGACGGTCGGACTCCCTGAGCGCCATCCAGGCCACGGCCGAGAGTCCGGACCGCAGGTTCTTCGCCCTCCTGCAACGGGAGAAGAGCGAGGATGTCGATCCGCTCGGCCTGCACACCATCGGCGTCATTGCGCGCGTGGTCCAGCTCCAGCAGGGCCTCGGCGGCACGCAGGCCCTCATCCAGGGTCTGCACCGCGGCATCGCGCTGCGCATCGACACGACGGAGGAGCATCTCCTCGCCACCGTCTCGCCGGCGGAAGAACTCATGCCGGTGGACCCGGATGACCTCGCCTTCGTCGCCCTCGACGAGGAACTCCGCAACCGGGCCGCTGAACTCGGCGAGCGCGCCGGCATCCCCAGCGACGTACTCAACAAGACGCTGCGCGCGGTGAGCGATCCAGGGCGGCTCGCCGACCTGGTAGCAGGTCATCTCGAACTGCCGGCCGGCGACCACCAGTCCCTGCTCGAGACGCTGGCCGTCGAAGAGCGGATGCGGCGGGTGCTGATGCTGGTCCAGCGGCGGATCAAGGTCCTCGACGCCCAGCAGGACATCAACACCCAGGTCGAAGAGGAGATCGGCGACCGCCAGCGTGAGATGTACCTGCGCGAACAGTTGAAGGCCATCCGCAAGGAACTCGGCGATGACGACGGCTCGGAGGATCTCGAGGAACTGAAAGAGCGGGTCGCCGGGCTGGAGCTGCCGCCAGCGGCGAGGAAGGAAGTCGACCGCGAACTCAAGCGACTCGAGCGGATGGGCCGCGAGTCGATGGAATCCCAGGTCATCCGCACCTACATCGAAACGGTGTGCGAGCTGCCGTGGAGCGAAATCAGCGAAGAAAGGCTGGACCTCTCGGACGCGGCGCGCATCCTGGACGAGGACCACTACGGCCTCGAGGATACGAAGGACCGGATCCTGGAGTTCCTCGCGGTGCGGGTCATGCACGATCGCCAGGCGCGCAGACGGGAGCGCGACGCGGAAGCAGCCGACGATGACTCCGCGGCCGCTCCCGAGGGTGCCGGCGACCGACCGACCGACGAGCCGGGGGTCGAAGACACCGAAGGGGAACGCAGCCCGATTCTCCTCTTCTCGGGACCTCCCGGTGTCGGCAAAACCTCGATCGCGAAGTCGATCGCCAGGGCCATGGGCCGCGAGTACGTGCGGGTCTCCCTCGGCGGCGCCCGGGACGAAGCGGACATCCGCGGCCACCGGCGCACCTACGTCGGAGCGATGCCGGGCCGCATCCTCCACGGCATGAGGCAGGCCGGCGTCAAGAACCCGGTGTTCCTGCTCGACGAAGTGGACAAGCTGGGCGCCTCGCTCCAGGGCGATCCGTCGGCCGCGCTGCTCGAGGTTCTGGACCCGGCGCAGAACGGCGCCTTCATCGATCACTACCTCGGAGTGCCTTACGACCTGAGCCAGGTGCTGTTCATCGCCACCGCGAACTTCATCCAGAACATCCCGGCGCCGCTTCGCGACCGGATGGAGACGGTGGAGTTCTCGGGCTACACCGAGCACGAGAAGGAGAACATCGCCCGCCAGTTCCTGCTGCCCCGGGCCGTTCGCTCGGGAGGCCTGATGCCGGAGCAGATCGAGGTCGGCGACGAAGCGCTCCGCGAGGTGATCTCCAGCTACACGCACGAAGCCGGCGTCCGGCAACTCGAGCGGGAACTCGGCCGTATGGTGCGCAAGGTAGCCCGCGAGCTCGCCGTGGCGCCCGAGAACGCGGAGGCAGAACACGACGACGCACCTACGCAGGTCGGCGCCGACAAGGTCCGGGAGTTCCTGGGTCGCCCGCGGGTCCGGCCCGAACGCGCACTGGAACGCGACGCCGTCGGCGTGGCCACCGGCATGTACTACACGCCGATGGGCGGCGACATCATGTTCGTCGAAGTCGAGACGACGAAGGGCAAGGGCCGGCTGGAGCTCACGGGCCAGCTCGGCGACGTGATGAAGGAGTCGGCCCGCGCGGCCAGGACCTACGCCAGATCGAACGCCGAGGCGCTCCAGATCCCGCCGGCCGCCTTCGAGACGGACGTCCACATCCACGTTCCGGCCGGCGCCATCCCCAAGGACGGCCCCTCAGCCGGTGTGACGATGGCCGCGGCGCTGGTTTCGGCCCTCTCCGGCCGGCCGGCGAAGGCAAACCTCGCGATGACCGGCGAGATCACGCTGTCCGGGCGCGTCCTTCCGATCGGCGGCGTCAAGGAGAAAGTGCTGGGCGCCGTCCGGGCCGGCATTCACGAGATCGTGCTGCCGAAGCAGAACGAGGCCGATCTCGAGGATCTACCCGATGACGTTCGCGAGACGCTGACCGTCCACGCCGTCGAGGAGTTGGGCGAAGTCCTCGCGGTGGCGCTGCCTGACGCCCGTTTCGTCGACGGCCGGCTTCTCTTCGAGGGCGACGACCCGGAACAGGTCCGCCGCCTGTCCTACAACTAAACCACTGGGTGCGCCGGCCTTCTGGCCGGCACTAGCGCGATGCCGCGAAGCGGCGAGCCCGAGTCGTCACCCTCGACGCTCCACCAATCAACCCAGAACCTGACTCAGCGCCTCTTCGTGGTAGCCGACGATCAGCGTCGTGCCCACGCGGACAACCGGCGCTCTCAGGTTGCCGGTCGGACCGAGCATCAGGTCGGCCGCGCCCTGGTCGGACGCCGAAAGCTCGGTCTGCTTGCGCCCCTTGGCGACGTACAGCGTCTCCGCATCGGCCAGTAGCGCTTCAGCGTCCGTCCGCCCCAGCTTCCGGCTCGCCGGGGTCCTGTCCGCAATCTCCGCACCGCGTGCGTCCATCAACTTGGACGCTCTCTTGCAGCTCGTTCAGCCGTTGAGGTGGTAGTACCAGTCGACTCTGCTCATTTGCCTCTCCTTCACCAAGTGTGACGCAACTCTAGCCTCACGCCGGTGGCTCGTCGACCGCCCAGTCCTCGTTCACGCGCCGGCCGTAGTAGGGGTAGTAGTCCCAGGGCGCGGGAAGACCCAGAGCCCGCGGATCGCCCGTCGCCGCCAGATGATCCATCAGCCGATCGCGCAACTGACCGATGACCTGCTGTGCCGACGGCTGGCCCGCCAGGTTGTTCAGTTGCCCCGGATCGCTGCGCAGATCGTAGAGCTCGTGCTCGGGCCGGGTGCCGAAGGAGAGTTCCGCCAGGTGGTCGATCCCGGGCTCGCCCCGCGACTCCATCATCAGCGTCTTCGTCGGCGACGAATCGATCTCGCCATAGGGGATGCCCCGGGCGCAGTCCTTCGCGTTCGGCGAGCCCGACGGCCACCGCGTCGGCTCGAAGTTGCGGATGTACAGGTGGTTCCCGGTGCGAATCGCCCGGCACGGATAGCCCTTGCCGCCGCGACGGCAGCCGTCGTGCCTCTCCATCGCGATGAAGGCCGCGTCGCGCGAGGGTTCCACCTGGCCACTCGCCAAAGACTCAAGGAGCGGCAGCAGGCTGCTCGCCGTCATCTCGGCGGGCGCCTCGAGACCGGCGGCCTGCAGGAACGTCGGAGCCAGGTCGCTCAGGCTGACGAAGTCGTCGACGACTCGACCGCCGGGAATGCGATCTCCCCAGCGAACGGCCAGAGGCACCCGGCTGCCGTAGTCGTACAGGCTCGCCTTGGCCCGCGGGAATGGCATGCCGTGGTCGCTGGTGACGACGACCAGGCTGTTCTCGAGCTCGCCCGCCTGTTCGAGGAGATCGAGCGCGGCTTCCACCCTGCCGTCGAAGCGCTCCACCTCGACGTAGTAGTCGAGGATGTCGTCGCGCACGATGGGGTGATCGGGCAGGTGAGCCGGCACCTCGACGTGCGCCGGGTCCTTGCCCGATTCCTGCCCCGAGCCCGCTG
>Ga0209543_1000991_pt1 | contig 29765 bp, 9 predicted proteins | sample MesohylFT_FD_187296 | JGI IMG/M metagenome (GOLD analysis project Ga0209543, IMG submission 187296) | Host-associated microbial community of the marine sponge Aplysina aerophoba from Gulf of Piran - sponge mesohyl, lysed by freeze-thaw... | ecosystem: Host-associated > Porifera > Sponge >...
TGTTGTCCAGCGCCTTCTGCCGGGCATCGGCGAGCGTGACTTCGGGATACGGGCCAAGTCCGATCGAGGTGAGCCGCCCGTCGATCCGGACGCGCTGCCGCCATGTCTTGGTGATCCGGCCGTTGACTGTCCGGTACACCCGAAGGCTCAGTCCCCGCCCGCCTCGTCCGTCGCCGTAGACTCCCGGTCGGCCGACTGTCCGAACGAAGGCGGCGGTGAGCGTCCTAGGTCGCTTCGTCATGCGATCCTTCCTTGATTGTGTATCACATATCGAATCACTCTATAGGGAAGAATACACAGGATCACAACGGACGGCAAGGGACGATGAAACTAAGCAGGACCACTGGAAACGGTTGTCCAATAACGTGTTATGAACGCACTCGTGTACCTCGATGAACTACATGGGACAACGGATATCTAGTTCCACCCGGACTGGGCAACCTCCGTCAATTGACGAACCTGAACCTTCAGGCAAACAACCTCACCGGCCCGATTCCACAGCAACTTGGCAACCTGGACAGATTGCGGAGTTTGTCGTTGGCTGCAAACAGTCTCACCGGGCCAATTCCGCCAGAGTTGGGCAACTTGCGATCCCTGGAAGCCATGCTTTTGGAAGGGAACGATCTGGCGGGGCCGATTCCGCCGGAGCTCGGGAGTCTTGGTAGGTTGACACGGCTTGTGCTCGCTTACAATCAACTGACCGGTCCGATTCCAACCGAACTTGGAAACCTCGCTCAACTGCAGTTCCTTTTCCTGTCCCAAAACCTGCTGACAGGCTCCTTGCCCCTGAGCTTTATTGGGCTCAACAAGCTGACATCGATGGGTTGCCGAGGCGCTTCTTCCGGTGCATGCGTTCCGAGCACCGACGAGTTCAGAGCGTGGGTACGGGAGGTGGAGGCTCGTGGCGAAACGCACCTCGCTGTGGACATGCCCTTCTGCGACGAGATTGACGCGGCTGCGCTCGAGCGCCTCTATCACGCCACGCAAGGTTCCGAGTGGACACGGTCCGAGGGCTGGCTCGAAGACGAGAACCTGGGCCGCTGGTACGGGGTTCGCACCGACCTGTTCGGGCGAGTCACCGGTATCGATCTGAGCGGCAACGGGTTGTCAGGGGCATTGCCGGAGGCCCTCGGATACCTCGCGGGCATGAAGGCGCTGCGAATAGGCGGCAACCTGCTTGTTGGTCGACTGCCTTTGTCGCTCGCTGATGTGCCATTGGAGGAATTCGACTACACGGGTACGTCACTATGCGCTCCGGACGAGCCGGGATTCCTAGGCTGGTTGAACAGCATCCCGCGGCACAGCGGGACCGGTGTGCAGTGTCCTCCTTTGACGGATCGCGAGATTCTCACGCGGTTTCGCAGGCACGTGGGCGGCACGATACCGGGATGGCTCGGACCGCATCTTGACGACTGGCGCGGTGTGAAGACCGATGCCGCCGGGAGGGTCGTCGAGTTGCGGCTTCCCGGCATGGGCCTTCACGGCTCGCTTTCCGCAGAGCTCGCGGGGCTTTCGGAATTGCGGGTCCTGGATCTCGCCCGCAACGCATTTTGGGGCCAGATTCCGCCGGCGTTCGGTGACTTGAACCGTCTGGAGCGGCTGGACCTTGAGGGCAACCGGCTAAGCGGCGGGATTCCGAGAGAGCTCGTTCGGCTGTCAGAACTGCGGGATCTGTCTGTTCGAGGGAACCAGCTTTCGGGCCCGGTCTTACCCGAACTGGGTGACCTGGGCGGCTTGGAGCGGCTCGACCTTGCGAGGAATCATCTCAGCGGCGAGATACCGCCCGAACTCGCCAAACTGGTCGACCTAAAAAGCTTGGATCTCAGCGAGAACTCGCTATCGGGACGGGTTCCCCCGGAGCTCGGTGACCTGAGGCATCTGACGCGGCTCGGCGTCGCGCGCAATCAACTCAGTGGAAGTATACCCTCGACGCTCGGCAAGCTCGCTGCGGTCGAGGTCATCGACCTCTCCTCCAACCAGTTGAGCGGTGACATTCCGTCGCAGCTTGGCGAGTTAGGCGGCCTAGCGGCGTTGGACCTGTCGGACAACCGGATGACCGGGTCGATTCCCGCAGGACTTGCCGCACTCGCGAGTCTCCGGACGCTTCGCTTGTCAGGCAACAATCTCACGGGCTCTATCCCGCCGGAGCTAGGCAGGCTCGCGAACTTGACCATCCTGAATCTGGGCGACAATCAATTGACGGGCTCGATCCCCGTGGAGCTTGGCGGTCTCGCGGACCTGGCCACGCTGAATCTGGGTAGTAATGGGCTATCGGGGCCATTGCCCGCCGAACTGGGGGACGCTGGCGAACTCGAAGATTTCGACCTGCGGTCCAACGAGTTCACCGGTCCCGTGCCGCCCGAATTCGGCGACCTGGTCCTGCTGAGGTCGTTGATTCTCGCCGACAACGCCGGCTTGGCCGGACCGCTGCCCTTTGGTATCACGGTATTGAAGCGGCTGGAGCGCTTCATGGCTGGAGGCACGGGGCTATGCCGTCCGGCGACAGCCGATTTCGACGCGTGGTTCCGCGCCATAGCAGACCGCCGTCTGGTGGCGTGCGAGCGCGGAGCCGCAGTGTACCTTACGCAGACCGTCCAGTCGTGGGACGAGCCAGTGCCGCTGCTGGCCGGACAACCTGCGTTGCTCCGCGTCTTCGTGACAGCGCCCAACGGCAGCGCGGCCACGATGCCCGCCGTGCGGGCCAGGTTCTACCTGGACGGCAACCAGCGGCACACGGTCGATATCGCCGCCGGCACGCGGTCGATCCCCTCCGAAATCGTGGTGGGGGATCTCGCACTGTCGGCGAACGCCGAGATCCCAGCCTGGCTCATTATGCCCGGTTTGGAGATGGTGATCGAGGTTGACCCGGCTAGAACAGTGGATGCGGCGCTCGGCGTCGCGCAGCGGATTCCGGAAACAGGCCGTATGGCCGTCGATGTGCGGCATGTGCCGCCCTTCCACCTGACGCTTGTTCCGTTTCTTTCGGACACAGAACAGGATTCCTCAATTGTGCAGACGGTGGCCGGGATGGCGGCGGATCCAAATGGTCACGAGCTGCTCCGCGGTGCGCGCACGCTGCTTCCGGTTGCCAGGTTTGACGTCACGGCGCGGGAGCCTGTCATTTCGTCATGGACTGCGGATGCAAGCAGACTCCTGACACAGGTCTCCGCGATGCGACACATGGAGGGCGGCTTCGGACACTGGATGGGCTTGGTAGGGAGCGGACGCCCCAGGGGCGTTGCCGATCGACCAGGGACGGCCAGCGTGTCGTTCGCGGACGCCCGCATCATTGCCCACGAGCTGGGGCACAACCTGTCGCTGTTGCACGCACCGTGTGACCGCCCTTGGAGTGTCGACCCGTGGTTCCCTTACGTCAACGGGACTATCGGGGCCTGGGGGTATGACTTCGAGCGGGGCTCGCTCGTCCCGCCGCAAGCAACCGATGTCATGTCCTATTGTACGCATATCGGCTACTGGATCAGTGATTACTTCTTCAACAAGGCGCTCGCCCACCGCCTGGCTTCAGCCGACAACGAGGTGACCGCCGGAGTGCAGACAACCCGGACCCTCTTGTTGTGGGGCGGGCGCGACGAGGACGGTGTACCGTACCTGGATCCTGCGTTCGTCGTTGACGCCGTACCGTCGCTACCGATTGGCGGCGGAGACTACAGCATAGAGGCAGCGTCTTCTGACGGGACGCCTATCTTCTCGTTCGACTTCGATATGCCGGTGAATCCCGACGCCGAGGGCGCGGAGGCGAGCTTCATGTTCGCCTTGCCTGTACAGGCCCGGTGGGCCGACGACTTGGCGAGCATCACGCTGTCTGGACCTGGCGGCTCGACTACGCTGGATGAAAACACCGGTCGCCCGATGGCCATTCTGCGCGACGCCCGCACTGGGCAGGTGCGCGCCTTCTTGTCGGATATGCCGCCCGTGACTGCTGGGGACGCGGTAGGAGATGCCGCTAGGCAGGGGTTGGAAACGCTATTCAGCCGCGGCATTCCGTCTGCGGAAGCTTGGCGACCGTGAACCAACGATCACCCCGGCGACTCAGGTGGCCTGTGTGGCTTCCTGCCGTGATTCGGCCTTAGGGTATTCCGCATACCCCCTTTGGGCATACCCGAAGGGCTGAGGATCTTCCGAACACCTCAGAACCCCCCGTAGTACCGGGCCACCGCTCCCCTGCCGACGGACTCCCCGCGACTGTAGTACGCCGGCATCCGTTCCGACTTCCACCGCCCGGCCACCATGATCGCCGTGAGCCCCATCCCGCTGGCGGTCAGGTCCTGCGCCATGCCGACCCTCGGCGAATGCCCGGTGAACCCTTCGCCCAGTCCGGCCGCCCTGGCCATCGCGGCGATGCGGTTCGATATCGATCGCCCGGACTTGAGGCCGAAGACCCGGGCTTCCGGTGAGGTTTCCGCGCCGCGCAGGTTCCGCAATGCTTCGGCGGCCTGATCACCGATGAAGAGAATCGCCGACGCGGAGGATGTCTTGGAGTGCCGCACGATGATCCTCCCGGAGCCGTCCCGGCGGAGTTCGATGTCCTTCCAGCGAAGCTCGGCAGCTTCTCCGCGCCGCAGCAGCCCGTCCCGCATCACACACGCCAGCGCGATGTCCACGGCTCCGCGGCGGCGAGCGGCCTCGGCGGACTCCCTCCGGCCCGTCGGCCCCGTGCGTGGGTTGCAGGCCGTCTCGCAGATCCTGTCGAGGCGTTCCCCCGTGAGTCCCCGGGCCTGACGCGGTTCGTTGCGGCCCGTGTCGGTCAGCCGGTTTCTCAGCCCCGCCAGCGTCTGCCGGACCCCTTCGGACGAGGTGGGGCTGGGGAGTCCGGCGCTGCGGTGGTGGTAGCTGATGGCCTTCCGGTCCATCGCCAGGCTGGACACCGACAGCCCCTTGCCGGCGCGGAGAGTGAGGTACGCGGCCACCGTCAGGGGGTCGGCGGGTTGCGCCTCCAGGCCCTCGGCCTCGGCCCATGCCTTGAATCGCGCCCAGGCACCCGCGTAGGCCTTTCGCGTGGTCGGCCGCCGGCTATCCTGGACCGCGGCCAGGATCGCCTCCATGTAGTGTTCCGGCAGGTTGACCGGGCCCTTGAGCGCTCTCGGATTGTCGTCGGACATTCATTCTCCTGCGTCGCAGCCCCCTGAAGCGGGCAGATACCATACAACTACGGGGACGGTAACGGTCGACAACGAAGGACTCGGCGGAATCATCGTCCGGCTCTCCGGAATGGCCGATGCATCAGCAACGACCGACGACAACGGCCAGTACGCCTTCACCGGGCTCCGCGCGGGCACCTATTCCGTTGAGATTTCCGGTTTCAACAGTGATGAGGTCGGCTTCGGCGCCACCTCGTTCAGCGCCTCGGTCGGCGTAGGCGAGTCGAAGATCCTCAGCTTCGACGGCACGTACCTCCGTACCGCCGGCATCATGGGCCAGGTCAGCGTCGAGGGCGAAGGCCTTGCGGGCGTGACCGTCACCCTCGCCGGCGAGGGCGAAGAGGGCACCACAACCACCGACGCCGGCGGTCTGTACGCTTTCTCGAAGCTCCGGGCCGGCGACTACTCGGTTGCGATCTCGGGCTACGACACGGACGACTACGAGTTCGAGACCACCTCGATGAACGTGTCGGTCGCGCTCGGCGAGACCGCCAACGTTCCCTTCGAGGGCACGCTGCTCCGCACGTCCGGGATCGCCGGCCGGGTGAGCGTCGAGGGCATGGGCCTTGACGGCGTGGAGGTCACCCTGGCCGGTGCGGCCGAGGCGGCGGCGACGACGTCAAACGGCGGGCAGTACGCCTTCGCCGGGCTGGCCGAGGGCACCTACGTGGTCAGCATGATGAACCCGAACGAGACGGCCTATTCGTTCGAGACGATGTCGGCCACGGTCGTGCTGGGCGACTCCGAGTCGAACATCACGAACTTCGACGGCACGCACACGCGGACCGCGTCGGTTTCGGGTGTGGCGTTTGTCGACGAGGCTCCGGCCGACGGCATGCGCACGGCCAACGAGCCGGCCCTGGCGCACGCCGGACTCCCGGTTGCCCTGCAGGGCCCGGGCGTGAACGACGTGCAGGTCGCCGTGACCGATGCCGACGGCGCCTACATGTTCTCCGACCTGACGGCCGGGTCCTACCGGGTGCTGGTCAACCTGGACGAAAAGACGGCGGCAGCCATCGCCGCGGCCGGCTTCGCCTACAAGGGCGACCTGACCGGTGAAATCGTCACCGTGGACGCGGGCGGCAGCGCAAGCGTCAACTTCCCGTTCGGCATCACGGTGCAGACGATCGCGGTCGGCGCGCGCATGGGCTACGGGGAGCAACTCGGTGTCCCGGTCTCGGGTGTCGAGCTTGCGGTCTACGCCAACGCGGACATGACGGGCATGCTTGGCGAGGGGACGACCGACGATATGGGTCATGCCACGATCGACTTTGCACGTGCCGACAACACCGGCCCGGCCGGCAACGACAATCTCGTGTTCGTGTACGTCGGGGCCACCGGCCATGACGACCTCGCGGTATCCGACAACACCGTGATCGAGGTCCCCTATCCGGCGACGGCCCGCGTCCATGCGGCGCCCGCGGCGGTGACCCTGGTCAACACGCGTGCGAACTTCCAGTACTGGGTCAAGAGCAACGCCGACGCGCGTGGCGGCGACATGGGCCTGGAAGGCTGGAAGGCCGACGTCTACATGGGCGATCCGGAGGCCGAGGACGCGATGCCGCTCGAGATGGGCCCCGAGGCCACCGACGCGACGGGTTTGTCGACGTTCACGTACAGCATCGATCCGACCATGATGATGGACGGTCCCGCGACCTTCACCGTGATGGTCCAGGAAGGCCAGTCCAGCGAAGAGTACAATCAGAGCGACGCGCTCGTGCACATGCACAACGCACTTGCTCATCCTGACATGAACACGGCCGAGATGAACGATCTGGGCCCCGTCTACGTGACGTGGACCACGCAGACCCTGACGGTCGGCGTGTACCGCGAAGTGGACGACGAGCCCGGCTTCACGGACTACCGTGGCGGCAACGGGACGGTCAGCGGCGACGCGCGGCCTGTCGCGGCCGTGGCGGGCGAGATGACCGCCGAGCTGTTGACGCGGGACTCGCGCGACCGCCTGCGTGCATACGAATACGATCACGACGGCAATGCGTCGACCGGCGACATCAGTTCGATGGCGATCGGAGCGAACGGCCTGGCGTCGTTCCCGAACCTGCCGGCAAACATGGAATTCACCGTGCGGCTGAATGTCGGCAGTGACCGGGTGCTGGTCGGCGAGACCGACTCCGGCGACATCGAATCCTTCGGTGCCGACCTCGACCTCGGGATGTCCGTCGGCTCGTTCGGCGAGGCCAGCGGCGCGGCGCCGGAAGTCAAGCTCTGCGCGTTGACCACCGCCAGGCGCGCCAAGGACTGCGCCACCTGGGCCTACCAGTGGGAGACCGGCTCGATCAGCGGCAGCGTCATGAACTCCAACGGCAAGATCGGCGGAGCGAGCATCAGCCTCACGGCCGAGACGGATGCCGACGACCGTGGTACGAAGACGAGCACGACGGCGGCCACGCTCGGTAGCTATGCGATCAACGACATCCGGGACGGCCAGTACATGCTGTCCACGCCGAACACCGATGCCAACTCCTTCGGCAAGGCGGGCAGCGTCGCGGTGTCGTTCTACCACGACGAGGCCGAAGACGACGACGATGACGATACCGAGTACGTCGGGACTGCCGATGCCCGGTCGCACAGCTTCAGCGCGACCAAGCTGCGGCAATCCATCAAGGGCTACGTGGCCAACGACAACGGCGACAGGCGGGCCCGCGGAAACGAGTCCATGTCGGGCGTTACCGTCAACCTCTTGAAAATCGCCACGAACGGTGTATCGAAGGACAAGACGGACACGACCTTCACCACCGTGGCGACCACCGAGACCGACGGCAGCGGCCTCTATGAGTTCAACGATCTCGCAGAGGGCGGCGGCTACTACGTCGAGGTTGAAGCCGGCGACGACTACATGGGCGTCAGGGATCTGGCGAACGGCCCGAACAACAGATCGGGCGCGGTCAGCACCGACGAGTACCCGGCGCTGAACGAGGGCAGCTTCAATCTGCCCAACTGGAACCACATGACCAACACGGCTGGCAACACCACGGTGACGGTCAGCGCCAGCACCGTTTCGGCGACGCTCCAGAACTTCGCGCTGGTCTTCACGGACAACAACATCTCGGGTAACGTGAACAACCTGAGCGGCTCCGACGGCGACATCCTGGTCGAGGGCGCGATGTGCCCGACCTACACGCCGGCAAGTGATCCGACACCCGACGACCCGACCAACGGCGATGAGGTTGCCGAGAGCTGTACATGGTCCCAGTCCGATGTCTTCAGGACGACGACCGACGGGAGAGGCGACTACGAGTTCGACGGACTCACGGAAGGCTACTACGCGGTGTGGTTCACGGGTGGCGCTCTCCAGCCGGCCAACATGGGCGCTGACGGGCCCGACGACGATGCCGATACCGCGGGTGCCATGTCGACCCTCACCTCCGTGATGGGCCGCAGCGACTTCTCGACCGGCAACAGCTTCCACGTCTACAGCGCGCGGGCGAGTATGGCCGACGAGCTGACCGCGCTCGAAGTCGAGTGGACCAGCGCGGCGGGTGTCAAGACGGATCTTGCAGCTTCCCTCAACCTCGCAAGCGAAACTCAAGACCTCAGTGGCTCGAACGCGCTTTCCGGCGTCAGCGGTACCGTCAGCTGGGCAGCCGGCGGGGTCACGATTACGACCAGGCAGTCTGCTGGCGCACGTGCCACGGCCAGGCTGACGACGAAGACCGCGGGACGCTCGCCGAGCGACCTGCCGTACAACGCGACCGGCGGAACCGAGACCGGAGCCGTCGAAAGCAACATCACGGTGACGGTGACGGCGGCGAACGGCTACAACGACCACGACTACACCTTCAACGTCTCGCGTGATGCTCCGCAGGGCAACGAACCGGCGAGCATAGCGGTCAACGGAACCGGCGTGAGCTTCGCCGGCGGCATCGCCAGTCACAACCTGGATGCGGGTGCCACAACGGCGGCGATCGCGGTCAATCTGGTTGGGGAGGCTGCCGACGGCACCATGCAGACCGTCACGGCTACGTCCGGCAGCGACGCGCTGACCGGCGTCGCCGGTACAACCGACCCCACAATCATCACCTTCACGCTCCCAACGCCCTCCGCCGGGCAGAGAACGGTGACCATCACCGTGACGTCGGAGGATGGTGTGAAGAACGTGTTGACCCTCAACGTGGTGCGCCCCGCCAGCTAGGGGCTCACCCCAACCGGCTCATGTCAGGAGTCGTGACAGCACGGGTCGCCCCCGTCCGGTTCGCCGGGCGGGGGCGATTCACATGCCATCCACGATCCGGGCACTGAGAGGAGTACATCATGGCAAAGCTGCGCGCCCCGGGAATGGGGCCCAGAGTAGGACACACCACCACATCGAGCTGCAAGATCTGGATCCGCGCCGCCTCGGACGCGGACGCGAGCCCGGACGCCGAGCGCCGCACGGTCGGGGTGGCCGCGGTTATCCGCGCCGACGGCAGGAAGTACAGGTACATCAGGGCGTACTACTTCCGCATGCGGAGGGAATTCGACCGCGGCGGCACCATCGACCTGGGTCGGGACACTCCGGGTCTCACGCTGGAAGCGGACACGGAGTACGTCGTCAAGGCGGGGTACCTCGTCCTCGACGACCCGTACGACAACGACACAGGGGTGGCGAGCGACGAGCTGGTCAAACGGCTCCCGAAGCCCAGCGCGTGGATCGAGGATCTGCTGGCGCTGGAGCCGACGTGTGCGCAGGCGGCGTTCAGGACCTTTCCGGAGCCCCCAACCGGGGTCACGAGTTTCATGATGGGGTCCTGTCGCTACCCCGGGCTCCTCTGGAAGAAGCGTCACTCCGACCGGATCTTCCGTCCCATGGCGGAGCTCGCCAAGGGGGGGCGCGCGCAGGCCGCGGCGGACCCGGAGCAAGTCGAGCATGTGGTGCGCCCCAGCTTCACGCTGATGATGGGCGACCAGATCTACGCCGACAAACTCAACCGGCACATCCCCCTGGGGCGGGCGGAGTCCTACGACGAGTTCAGGCAGCGCTACATGACCGCGTTCAACTCGCCCAACTTTCGCGAGCTGTCACGCCACAACGCCATCTACTGCGGTCTCGACGACCACGAGATCGAGGACGACTGGTCCAGGAACCGGCTCCGGGGCCGGCATCGCCTCTTCACCGTCGCCATCGACGCCTTCATGAACTACCAGTGGAGCCTCGGGCCGCGGACCTGGGGCACGAACCTGCACTACGCCTTCGAGTGCGGCGGATACCCGTTCATCGTGCTCGACACCCGCACCCAGCGGTGGTACGACGAGCAGCCGGGCAACCTTGAGGGCAACCACATGCTCGGGCGGCCGACGCACCAGGACGCGCCTCCGGGCCAGCTGCAGCGGCTCCTGGACTGGCTGGCCGAGCAACAGTTCGAGCGGGGCAACGTGCCCAAGTTCGTCGTGACGCCGTCGGTCTTCGTCCCCAACCCCATGTCGGCGCGCACGATCCTGGAGGACAGCCACCCCGAAGTGCTGCAGCGCAGCGGCAGCTGGGCCGCCTTCCCGAGCACCCGGAGCGCGATCCTGTCCCGCATCGTCGAGAGCCGTGTCCAGAACGTGGTTTTCCTCTCGGGTGACATCCACTGCTGCAACGTGGCCGAAATGCACTTCACCGGCGGGAGGGCCGAGGATCTGCGGCTGTTCTCGGTGACCTCGTCGGCCTTCTACTGGCCCTTCCCCTTCGCCGACGGCGAGCCCTCAGACTTCGTGCACAACTCGAGCGCAGACGATCAGAGGGACACGTTCCTTTTCAACCTGCCCGACGGCGAGCCGGTGACGATGGACTACGTCGCCCGGAATTTCTCGCAGGAGGACAACTTCACGTTGGTGACCATCCACCCCGACACCAGCCGGATCCGGGTGCAGGTGTTCGACAGCCGGGGCAACATCGTGTTCCCCGATGACAGCATGCTCGACCCGTTCGAGCCCACCCAATACCTGGATCTGGGACAATGGTGAATTGTACGATTGGCCCTGGCCTTCAATCCTGCTGCCTGAACACGTGCGCTCGGAAGTCCTCCCGTAGCGTCTGGACGGATTGAGTCACGCCTCGCAGTTCCCCGCGAACCTCCCCGAGACCCTCGTGCAGGCTGGTCTGTCCTTGCCGGAGCTGCGCGATGTCGGCGGCGAGGCTGTCGTGTACCTTTCTCAGGGCCGCATCCTGCGCATCCCCAAGCCGGGTGATCCTGGCGCCGATCGTGTCGTGCGCCTCGCCGCTCTCCTGGCGCACCTTGCCGAACTCCTGGCGCACCTTGCCGAACTCGTCGCGCACCTTGCCGAACTCGTCGCGCACCTTGCCGAACTCGTCGCGCACCTTGCCGAACTCGTCGCGCACCCAGTCGAACTCCTGATCCACCCTCTCGAACCGCCGATCGACCTCATCGAACCGGCGGCCCATCATTCGCCACACCAGCCCGACCACGCCCAGGCCCGCGAGAACCGATGTCGCCATGGCGCTGCCAGCCTGCCACCAATCCATAACCCCCCCTTCCATTGTCCCCCGTGCTGGTGCCCCGTTCTTGCGTTACGAAGGTACCTACGATTCGACGAAGGTCGCAATGTTCCGACCGGACCAATATCGGGCCGGATCCGGGGCGGTTACATGGCGGGATGGGACTATCTGCCGGAACATTACTCCGGAATCCCCCGGCTGAAGAGGATTTCGAGATCGGGTTCACCCACGGCACCCATCGCCGAGGTGACGGGCCGGCGCAGAATCGCGCGCACCTGCCCCGTAACCGGATCCCGCAGGATCGTCATCGGCAGATCGGTGTTGCCGTCAAGGACGAACGACTCCTCGCCGCCGCTCAGACGGATGCGGCTGATCGCGCCCTCCCAGGTGACGGGAATCGCAAACACGAAGCCGGTCCGTCCGTCGTCGACATCGAGCGTCTCGGGCATGTCGAACCGGTACGAGAACGCCTCGCGCCCGTCCTCGGTCGTGCCCCTCAGCAGGAAATCGTTGCCGGCGGGAGGGAGGCCGGGCAGGGCGTCGGTAATGAACGACGGCTCGAGGTACGGGTCGCCGTCGGCATCCACACCGCCCCACACCAGGAGCGATCGTGTCGGGGTCCAGTCGCCCCCGGCTTGCTCCGTGTCCATCCGGTGCCGAAGCGCGTTGGCGCGGTGGTATTCGCTGATCCACTGACCGCCACAGTACGACATGAGGTCGGGTGTGTGAGGGGAGACGAGCCTTCGCTTCTCGCGGTCGTAACCCCAGGCGCCGATGACGCCCCACGCGTGCGGATACAGCGGATCCGGCCCGCCCGCCCCGCCGCAGGGAGCGTGCCACAGCCCCATGTTGTGCCCGATTTCGTGGGCCACCGTGGAGGGCAGAGCCTGGGAGAAGCTCGTCCAGGAGGGAATGCCGTACGCGACGCCCAGTAGCCCGAACCTGATGGGCGTCTGCATGGCAAGCCAGTAGCCGGGGCGGGCACCCTCCATGCGCCGCATCATCTCGGTCTCGTTCCGGATCGTGAAGCCGTTGGTGGTGGACGTGAGCACCGGGTCGTGGAGTTCGATGTCCCACTCCCCGACCGGCAGGAAGTCCCGCGTCGCCGCAAGCATCGGGTGGTTCTCCGGGTCGGCGGCCATGCCCTTCGTGATGTCCAGAATGGCTTCGTCCGGATCCGGCTCGTAGAGGAAGGGGATCAGGGTCAGCGGGAAGTCGGGCAGCTCGACCACGTCGATGGCCATTCGGCCCGTGGCGGGTATCCGGCTCTGGATCCCGAGGCCGGGACTCAGCGTGTTGTTCGGATCGACCTCGATCACGACCTCCAATCCGGCCTGGATGACGTCTCCCGGAATGTCGGCGTTGGCCGAATGGTCCAGGGAGCCCTCGTCGATGTCGGCCGGAATGGTGCCGGACCCGGCGGCGATCCGGGCCGTGTGGACCTCGGCGCCGCCTGCGTAGAAGGTGGCCCGGACCTCCGGCATCGCCGTGCCGTCGGCCCGAGCGGACGCGACGAACACGCGCAGGAGCGCCGGCCGGCCGGCAACGAGCGGCACCGGATGCTCGCGGGATTGCACCGACTGCGTCAGATATGCGAGGGCCGGTTCGCAGCGCGGCAGGCGCTGGAAGGGGACGCCGCGCAACCATTCGAGGAGGCTGGCGTCCTGTGGCGCGCAGAGACCCGTGCCGCCGGCTTTGAGGGTTGTCAGCTCCTGCAGCTTGGCGAGGGAAGTGGGCACCGGGCCCGCCAGTCCCTCGTTGTCGCCGACCCAGAGTTGGTCGAGGTTCGTCAGATTCCCGAAGTCCGCGGGAAGACCGCCGGTCAGCGCGTTGCCGTCGACCCTCAGTTGCGCCAGTTCGTTCAGGTTGATGAACGATGCCGGGATGGGGCCGCTGAAGCCGTTGTCGTTGAGGTAGAGGTACCGGAGCCTTGAAAGGTTGCCGAGCGACGCGGGAATGCCGCCGGTCAGGTCGTTGTTGCGAAGGTCGAGGCGCCAAAGGTCCGAAAGGTCGCCCAGTCCGGTCGGAATCCCGCCGAAGAGGTGGTTGTTGCCCAGACGGAGTTGCTCGAGGGAGGACAGCCGAACCAGCTCGGGCGGGATGGGTCCTTCGTGCTCGTTGAAGTAGAGGTCGAGAACCCTGAGATTCGTCAGGTTGCCAAGCTCCGCGGGGATGGGGCCGGTCAGGTAGTTGTACCCCATGTACAGGAGCTCCAGCTTCGCCAGGTTTCCGAGTTCGGGCGGCAGAGGGCCCGTCAGGCTACCGCTGCTCCAGTAGAGTCGTGTCAGATTCGTGAGCCGTCCGATTTCCGGCGGTACGGGACCCCCGAGGTCGGTCCCCTGCAGATACAGGCGCGTGAGGCCCGTGAGATCGAAGAGTTCCACCGGGATCGGCCCTTCGAACAGCCCGTTCCACGCCAGGTCGAGCGTCTCCAGGTGCGAGAGTTGCCCCAGCTCCGACGGCATCCTGCCGACGAGAAAGTTGCCGCTCAGATCCAGGCGGATCACGTTGCCGTTTTCGTCGGTATCGACCCCGTACCAATCGCCGAGCGGGGCGTCGGTCAGCCAGTTGTCGCTCTCCTCCCAGGTGATGTCGCCTCCGGTGGCATGGTAAAACGCTTCCAGGATGTCGCGTTCGCTCTGCGTGCACTCGACGCCCGTGCCCTCGTGATGCTGAATGCCGGCGAGCCACACGCGAAACGCGGCGTCCATGGGAACGCACAGTTGCGTGCCGGAATATTGGAATTGAATGAGCGGAACCTGCGTCAGTGACGTCGGCAGCGCGCCCCTCAGGTCTTCGTTGTCGTTGACCCAGAACCATTCCAGCTTGCCGAGCTGTCCGAGTGCTTCGGGCAACCTGCCGGAAAAGGCGTTGTCTTCGAGGAAAAGGATCTCCAGGTTGGCCAGCTTGCCGAGCTGGGCCGGAATCGGGCCCGTGAGATTGTTGGCGTAGAGTTGCAGGATCTTGAGACTTGCGAGATCGCCGAGTTGGCCCGGGATCGGACCTGAGAGATTGTTCCCGCCGAGTGCCAGTGACGTGACCCGGCCATCCGTGTCCACTTGAACGCCGAACCAGGTGGCGAGCGGGTTGGCGCTCAGCCAGTTGTCGCTGCGCGTCCACGAGGGACCGCCGGTCGCGTTGTACAGCTCCGTCAGCGCCGCCCTGTCGGTGTCGGCCGCGGCGGCCACCTGGACCGAAGGACCGCCGGCGTACGTGGCCGCCAGCGTCTGCGCGCCCTTGGCCGAGCCCAGGGTCCACACGGTTCGCGCGATTCCTTCGTCGTCGGTTGCGGCCATATCCGGGTCCGCTGCCCCGTGACCCTCGCCGGGCGTAAACGTGACTTCGACGCCTGCAACCGGCGAACCGCCCGCGTCGAGCACGCGTACCGCAACTGGCCAAGTGCTCGCCTCGACGGGCACAAATACGAGTGCCTCGGCAGGTGGTGTGGCGTCCGATTCGTCGGCAATCCCGAGGATCGGCGTCAGCGATGCGGGCACCTGTTGCACGAGCACTTCGACCGCCGTGCTCACGCCCTCGAAAGCCGCGGTCAGTGTGCCCGTGCCGTTGCCACCCGCCGTGACCGTACCGCCTTCCGCGACCGTGAACACGCGTTCATCGCCGCTTGACCACGCCACGGTAGCAGGGAACGTTGCGCCGTACTGGTCCGTAACCGTCGCCGTGAACGTTGTGCGTTCGCGCAGAGATACGAGCCTCGCCGAGGCCGGTTCGATCGCGATGGACGCTGCGTGCGGTGGTTCAGGCACTGCGGCGGTGTCCGGGTCGCCGCAGCCGGCGATGAGCGCGAGGGGCACAACCAGCGCCAAGGCGCCCGGACGCCGCGATCGGGAGTCATGGGTCCACAAGGACATCGGGCGGCTCTCCTCTCCAGAGGTGCGGCAAGGCTCATCATATAGCGATCAAAGTGACACTATGCATAGCATAGTACGGCTATATCGCGATTTATTGGATGTCATAGATAATATTTGCGTGATATCATGCCTCCGCAAGCTCTTCTTCGGGAAAAGAGTGTCAACTCCGGTTTACAGGATGGAAACTTTACTTGACATATCGATCATTGGCGTCGGGGTTTGGGCGTCGGCAGCGTGAATCTGAGCGCTTGTGACTGGCGGGCAGGACGCTCCAGCCGGGCCTGCGGCGGAGGTGCGCTGGCGGGAACGGGCATCACGTAGATCTCCCAGTTGCCGTCCCGGATTGACACGAAGGCGATCTTGGCGCCGTCGGGGGACCAAGCTGCAAAGTAGTCGTCAGAGGGGTGATTCGTCAGGTTCATCACGCCGCTGCCGTTCGCGCTCATCACGTAGATCTCACTGTTACCGTCGCGGCCGGACGTGAAGGCGATTCGCGTACCATCCGGGGACCACACGGCCGAGCGGTCGGAGGCAGAATGGCTCGTCAGGCGCGTAAGGCCGCTCCCGTCCGCCGCGTTCACCACGTAGATGTCGGTGTTGCTGGGGCCGCCACCTGGATCAAAATGGAAAGCGATTCGGTTTCCGTCAGGGGACCACGCCGGCGAATGCTCGGTACCGGAGCTGTTTGTTACCCGTCGCACCCCGCTACCGTCATCGGAGCTCATCACGTGGATGTCGTAGCTGCCGCGGTTGGACGTAAAAGCGATCCTGCGACCGTCGGGGGACCATGCGGGAGAAGCATCGTCCAGCCCGCTCATCGTGAGATTCGTCACGCCAGTACCGTTCACGTTCATCACGTAGATCTCACGGTTGGCGTCGCGGGCGGAGGTGAAAGCGATCTTGGTCCCGTCCGGGGACCAGTCAGGGCGCGAGTCGGGGGCACTGTGGTTCGTCAGGCGCATCGGGCTGCTGCCGTCCACGTTCATCACGTAGATCTCACGGTTGGCGTCGCGGTCGGAGGTGAAAGCGATCTTGGTCCCGTCCGGGGACCAGTCAGGGCTCGAGTCGTCGGCACTGTGGTTCGTGAGCCGCGTCGCGCCTCCGGCCACCGTCACCTTCACCGCGCTCGAACAGTTGTTGGCCGTGTTCGTCTCTCCGGCGACCGGATCGACGCACATGCCGACATGGAAGCTCCCCGGATTGGAGCCGGAAGGGACCTCCACTGGCACCGTGACCGTGGTTTCCGCATTCGGCGCCAACGCTTCAACCGCGACCTGGTTGCCCAATACACCGTCCGATGTCGTGATCGTTGCGTCCTCCGACCCACGGGCCTGGGCGTTCGTCGGTGCCGAGTTCACGGTGCCTGCGTTTCGAATCGTGAACCGCACGTCGGACGGGACGCCTGGCGTTATTGTGAGCTGTGTCGGCGTGACGTTGCTGAAGGACAAATCCGGGAAGCCAGCCGCGCCTACGCTCACCGAAACGGCCTGTACGGCTGTCAGCCCACCGGGGTCGCTGGCCACGACCGTGATGGTCGCCGAGCCCTGGGCCACGCCCCGGACCGTCAGCGTACTGCCGGTCAACGCGACCGTCGCCACAGCCGGGTTCGACGACGACGCCGTGTACGACAGCAGGTCGCCGTCCGGATCCGTGAAGTGGAGCGACAGATCCACAGTCGTCATCTGTCCGGCGGTGACACTCACGGCGGGTATCGTTCCTCGTGGCTGCGGTGCCTGGTTCCCCACCGCCACCGTCACCCTGACCGCGTTCGAGCAGTTGTTGGCCGTGTTCGACTCTCCGGTCACCGGGTCGACGCACATGCCGACGTAGAAGCTCCCGGGTTGGAAGTCGGCCGGTATCGGAATCGTCAGTTCCAGGCTGGTGGTCCCGTTGGGTGCCAACCCGCGGACCGCGATCGGGTTGCTCGCAACCCGGTCCGAGGTCGTGATCCTTGCGTCCGGCGACTGGTGGGCCCGCGCGCTCGTCGGCGCCGAGTTCCCGTTGCCCGCGTTGCGGATCGTGAACTCCAGTCTCTCGGAGCCGCCCGGGGCGATCGTGACCGCGGTGGGCGTCACCCGGCTGAACAGCAGGTCCGGCTTGGCCGCCGTGCCCACGCTCACCGAGACGCTCTGCGTTGCCGTCAGGCCGCCGGGGTCGCGGGCTGTGACGGTGACCGTCGTGCTGCCCGGCGATTGCCCCGAGATGGTCAGCGTGGCGCCTGCTGCGGTCGCCGTCGCCACCGACGGGTTCGCCGACGACGCCGTGTACGTGAGCGCGTCCCCGTCCGGATCCGTGAAGTAGGAGGTCAGGTTGACCGTGGCCGACCGTCCGGCAGTGACGCTCTGGGCGGGAATGGACCCCTGCGGCTGTGGTGCGCTGTTCCGGGCCGACACCACGACCGTCGCGATTTGCGTCGCGGTCAGCCCGCCGGGGTCAATGGCCGTGATCGTGATCACCGTGAACCCCGTGCCCGTCGCCCGGATCGTGAGCACGCTCCCCGACACCGTCCCCAGTGCCACGGCCGGGTTTGCGCTCGTGGCCGTGTAGGTCAGCGCGTCACCGTCGGGATCGGTGAAGTACGGCTGCAGCACGAGCGTCGTGGTGCCGCCCTCGATCAGCGTCTGACCCGGGATCGTACCCACGGCCCCGGGCGGCCGGTTCGGCACCGTCACCTGGAAGCTCTGCGTCGCGCTCTCGCCGTCCGGGTCCGCCGCCGTCACCGTCACCGTCGCGGTGCCTGGCGCGACCGCTGTGACCGTCAGCGTCGTGCCCGCAACTGCCACCGTGGCCACCGCCGTCGCGGACGACGATGCCGAATACCTGAGCGCGTCCCCGTCCACGTCCGTGAAGTAGGACGACAGATCCACGGCGGTCGTCTTCCCGGCCTCGACCGTCGCCGCCGGGATGCTCCCACGCGGCTCCGGCGACCGGTTCGGCACCGTCGCCTGGAAGCTCTGCGTCGCGCTCTCCCCGCCGGGATCGGTCGCCGTGACCGTGATCGTCGCCGTACCCTTCGCAACCGCCGTGACCGTCACCGTGCTGCCCGACGCCGTGGCCGTCGCCACCGACGGGTTCGATGACGAGGCGCTGTAGCTCAGCGTCTGCCCGTCGGGCTCCATGAAGTTGCCGGACACGTTGACCGTCGCCGTCTCCCCGCCGGCCACAGTCAGCGGCGCGATCGTCCCCACCGCGCGCGGCGCCCGGTTCGGCACCGTCACGTTTGCCACAGCCGTGGCCTGGAGACCGCCGGGATCCCTCGCCGTGATCGTGATGGAGGCGTTGCCGGGCGACACCGCGGTCACCGTCACCGAGCTGCCCGCGGCCGACGCCGTCGCCACCGACGGATTCGACGAGGTTGCCGAGTAGGCGAGCACGTCCCCGTTCGCGTCGTTGAAGCACAGGCTCACGCTGGTCGATTCGCCCACAGTGATCGTTTGCTGAGGAATCGGCCCGCACGAGATCGGGGCTTGCGGGTTCTCGCACGCAACGGCGAGCACCGCGAGGGCCACCGTCAGCGGCGCAAGCCGCCCGGGCATCAGTTCATGGGTCCGTGGGGACATCGGAACGGCTCCTTTGGGAGAAGAACGTCAACTCCGGTTTACATCATGGAAACTTTGCTTGACATTTCGTCTATGGTGCGGGCCTGGTGTTGGGCGGCGACGGTCATCTCCATCACCGCATCCAGGCCGGGAAATCCGGGATTCCTCGGCTGAACAGCACTTCGAAGCCCGGTTCGGGGGGGAGTCCGGCGGCGTTCGCGTTCGCGAGCACAACCGCCGCGTCGGCCTGGGTCCGGGTCTCCGGCGACAGATCCCGCAGGACGGCGCGCACCTGCCCGGTCGTCGGATCGCGGATGATGGCCATGGGCCGGTCGGTGCGACCGTCCAGCGTGGCCGACCCACGGGGCCCAGCGAGTGCGATGCTGGCCAGATCTTCGGCCCAGCCCGGCTGCACGGGCAGCGCGAACGCAAAGCTCGATTCACCGTCGCCATCGGCCACTGTCGGCATGTCGAAGGTGACCGAGAAGAGTTCGCGACCGCCGTCGGCATGACCCGTGATCCGGTAATCGCCAGCGCTCTCGGGCAACGCGGGCGGCGCGTCGACCACGAAAGCGGGCTCCAGGAACGGCACGCCGTCGCTGGCCACGCCGCCCCAAAGCAGGAGCGACCTGGCTGGGACGGGGACGCCGGCGGAGAAGGGGGAACCCTCGTCCAGAACCCTGTACTCGAGCGCGCGCTCGAAGTGGTAGTCGCTGATCCAGCGCCGACTGAAGCAGTAGGACATGAGATCGTTCGAGGTCGGCGGCATCAGGCGGCCCCCGCCCTGGAAGTCGTAGCCCCAGGCACCGATCGATCCGTCGGGTTGGGGGAACGCGGGGTCCACCTGCGACGGGTCTCCGCACGGCGCGTGCGCGAGGTTGATGTTGTGTCCCAGCTCGTGCGCGACCGTTCCCCATTGCGGCACGGACACGCTGGCCCGCCCGGGCCGGTACGCCAGCCCGCCGTACATCTCGAACTGCGCCATCAGGCCCATGTAGTGGCCGCCGGCGCCTTCCATGACCCGGATCGCCGCGATCTGGGAGAGCAGCTCGTGTACCTTGTTGGACGATGTGATCACGGGCTCGTGCGCCGTGACCGACAGCGCGGACACGGGGAGAAGATCCCGGACGCCCCGGAGCAGGTCGTCGCCCCGCGGGTCCGCGGCTGCACCAGCGATCACATCGACCACGCTTCGGTCGGGGGATTCGGACCACACCAGCGGCACGAGGGTCAGCGCGAGTTCGGCCACGGGCCGGACATCGACCCTCAGGCGTCCGAGTGCCGGAATCCGCCGTGCCACGCCCACCGCCGGGCCCAGCACGCCCACGGGGTCGACGTCGACAACCATCTCCAGGCCCGGGCGAACGATGTCGCCCGGTATCGTCGCGTTCGCCGACGACCGCAGATCACCTTCGAAGGCCTGCGCGGGGACCGGACCGGCCGCAAGCGGGATGTCCACGACGTGCAGCTCCTCCGCACCGTCGTGGAACACGGCCCGGACGGGCGGCATCGGGGCGCCGGTGGCGGAGCCGGTTGGGCCTCCGTCGACAAAGACCCGCAGCAGCGCCGGCTCGCCCGCAACCAACGGCACGGTGAAGTCGCTCGACTGCACCGCTTGCGTCATGTAAGCGGGCACGAGAGTGGCCGGACCGGTCCCGGGCCCCTCGATCACCGAGACTTGAACCACCGCCGAGCAGTTGTTTCCGGTCGCCGTCTCATCGGGCACACCATCCACGCAGAGGCCCGCGTGGAACCGGGTCCCGCGTGGATCCGCGCTGGCAATCGTGTACGACAGCGTCACGGCCCCACCGGGAGCGATGGCACCGGGCAGGAAACGCTCTTCCAGCACCGAGTCCGAGGGCGACACGGACCCGTCGTGCGACCCGAAGAGGCGTGCGCGCCCGGTCTCGACGGGCGCGCGGCCAACATTCTCCACCGTGAACAACAGTTCCCGGCCGGGGCCGCCGGAGGGCACGTCCGCGCTCTGCGGCCAGACACCGCTCACGACGACATCGGGCACCCCGGCGGTCAGCACCCTGATCGCGGCCTGTTGAACCGCCTCCGCACCCTCCGGATCCCGCCCCGTCACCGTGAGTCCGGCGGTCCCCTCGCCCACCCCCACGATCAGCACGGCGTTGTCCGCGACGGAGACCGTCGCCACGCCCGGGTCCGTCGTCGAGGCCGTGTAGACGAGCGCGTCGCCGTCCGCGTCGACGAAGTACGGCAACGCGTCCACGATCTTCGTCTCGCCCTCTTCCAGCTCCTGGGGCGGAATCGCTCCGGCCGGGGAAGGCGGCGTGTTCGGCACGGTCACCTGAACCGCCTGCGAGGCCGTCAGACCGTCGGGATCGGTGGCCGTGACCGTCACCCGCGTTTCGCCGCGACCGACTCCGGTCACCACCACGAGGCTGCCGTCGACAGCAGCCATCGCCACGGCGACCTCGGCAGTTGCGGCCTCGAACGCCAGCGCGTCCTCGTCCGGGTCGGCGAAGAACGCCGATACCTGCAACGTGTCGCGTTCGCCCACATGCAGAGTCAGCGAGGGGATCGTGCCCTCTGTCAGTGGCGCCCGGTTGGGCACCGTCACCAGGAACGACTGCGACGCCGACAGCCCCCCCGGATCGGTCGCGGTGATCTCGATGCTCGCCGTGCCCCGTGACAGCGCCGCGATCTTCACATCGCTGTCCGACACCCGCGCTGACACGACACCGGGCGCCGATGGCACCGCTTCGTACACCAGTGCCTCGCCGTCCGGGTCGGTGAAGTGGGCGGCCATATCCAGCGAGGCCGTATCACCGGTCGCCAGCATGCGGGCCTCGATCCTGCCCGTCGCCTCCGGCCGCCGGTTCGGAACCACCACCTGGAACTCCGCGGTGGCTTCGAGCCCCCCCGGATCGGCGGCGGTCATCGTCACGGTCACGCTGCCGGGAGCCATTGCCCTGACCGTGACCACGCTGCCCGACGCGGAAGCGGTCGCCACCGTTGTATCCGACGAAATGGCCGTGAAATGCAACGCGTCGCCGTTCGGGTCGTTGAAGCATACCCGCACGGTCGCGGCCTCGCCCGCGTGGAGCGTGTGCCCGGGGATCGGGCCGCAGGAGGCCGGCGGCAGGGCATTCTCGCATGCGGCGAGCGACGCACCGGTGAGCGCCAGCCATGTGAATGACCGGAGACCGGAGGGGCCCGGGCACAAACGCCCGGACCCCCCAGCCGTGCTCGGCACCCGTCGGCCTCTAACGCACTCCGCGGTTCCGCACTTCGACGGAAGTCACCACGATCTTCAGCGATCCCGGCGGAAGCGCCCGGCGCTCCAACTGCTCCGGCTTCGCAACCGAGGTCGGTCTGACGCGGCTCATCGGCTGCTCTGTCACGCCTTCGCCCTGCTGCTTTTTCACATCCGATTGCTGCGAACTCGCAGCAGTGATCACCACGGTCACGACTGCCCCGGCCGCAGCCGACGAGCAGTTGTTCATGCGTTGGGATCCCACGGCCTCGCCGTTCGCGCCCGTGTTGTCCAAACAGACGCCGATGTAGTACACGTCGCCCGGATTTCCGGCGCCGGTAACCGTATACTTGACCTCCTGCTTCCCGAGGGGATCAAGGAGCGGAACCGGGGAGATCACTTGCTCCTTGACGTCAGTGAGAGTGATCGTATTGTCCGTACTCTTCAGGATTTCCCCACTCGTGAACTGCGTCGTCGCAGCGTTGCCCACGTTCTGGATCGTGAACGTCACGTCCTGACTCTGACCCGCTCGGATCGTGACCGTAACGGGATCAGCCCCGGTCACCACCAGGTCCGCGCCGCCGGATTGCACAACGCCCACACTGACAGCTGGTGAACAGTTGTTGTCCGTGTTGGCTTCGTTGGACAGCACGGCTACGCACATCCCATACCAATACTCCGATCCCGGCGCCTTCCCGCTCGTGATCGTGTGCGACTCGTGGTGACGGCTGCCGGCTCCCAATGCCGGTATCCGAGCGCTGGCGCCGACCCGCATATCGTTGGTCGAGATCTTGTCGTCATCCGACTCGTAGAAGTGCCCTCTGGCACTGATGGACTCCGCTGCCCCGTCGTTTGTCACCGTGAACACGACCGAGCTGCCAGCACCGCCCGCCGTAACCACCACGTTGTCCGGACGCACATCCGACACCGCGAGGTCCGCTTGCGGCGACGCAATCGTCACCCTGACCGACGCCGAGCAGTTGTTGGTCGTATTCGACTCTCCGGTCACCGGGTCGACGCACATGCCGATATAGCTCGAGCCCGCCGGGGTGTTGGCAGGTACGTTCAAGGTCAGCCTGATCGTGGCTTCCCCGTTCGGCACCAGTCCGGGAATCGCAACGTCGTTGGTTGCAACCCTGTCCGAAGTCGTAATCGTCGCGTCCGAAGACTCGTAGCCCTGCGCGCTCGTCGGCCCCGAATTCGCGTTACCCGCGTTCTTGATCGTGAACACCAGGACCTCGGAGCCCCCCGGTGCAATGGTGACGGCCCTCGGCGTCACGCTGCTGAACAACAGGTCCGGCGAAGTCGCCGTGCCCACGCTCACCGAAACGCTCTGCGTCGCCGTCAGCCCGCCGGGATCCCTTGCCGTCACGGTAACCGTCGCACTGCCCGGCGACCGCCCCGTGATCGTCAGCGTGGCGCCCGTCGCCGTCGCCGTGGCCACGGCCGGGTTCGCCGACGATGCCGTGTACGTCAGCGCATCGCCGTCCGGATCCGTGAAGTAGGACGTCAGGACCACCGTCGCCGACTCGCCCGCCGACAGGCTCTGGGCCGGAATGGTACCCACCGGCTCGGGCGCGGCATTCCGCGCCGAAACCTGGATCGTGACGATCTGCGTCGCCGTCAGTCCGCCCGGATCCGTGGCCGTAATGGTGATTACCGAAAAGCCCGCTCCGACCGCACGGATCGTCAGCACGCTCCCGGACACCGTCGCCACCGCCACCGCCGGATTCGCGCTGGTCGCCGTGTAGGTCAGCGCGTCGCCGTCCGGGTCGTTGAAGTACGACCGCAGCACCACCGTCTCGGTGCCGCCCTCGGTCGCCGTTTGCGCAGGGATCGTCCCCACCGCCTCCGGAGCCCGGTTCGGCACCGTGACCTGGAAGCTCTGCGTGGCCGTCTCGTCGCCCGTGTCCGTCGCCGTCACCGTGACCGTCGCCGTCCCCGACCCCGTTCCGGTAACCGTCAGCACCCGCCCCGCGACCGATACCGTGGCAACCGTCGGCGCGGATGATGTTGCCGCATAGCTGAGGTTGTCACCGTCCGGATCCGTGAAGTACGACTCCAGATCCACAGTTGTCGACTCGCCCGACTTCACCTCGGCGTCCGGGATGCTGCCCGTTGGCTCCGGCGCCCGGTTCGGCACCGTCACCTGGAAGCTTTGCGTCGCGCTCTCGCCGCCAGGATCGGTCGCCGTCACCGTGACCGTGGCCATGCCGCGCCCGACGGCCGTCACCGTGATGGCGCTGCCCGAAGTCGTCGCCGTGGCCACGTCGGTATCCGAGGACGAGGCGCTGTAGCTCAGTGTCTGTCCGTCGGGCTCCATGAAGTTGCCCGACACGTCGACGGTGGCCGTCTCGCCGCCCGCTACCGTCACGGCCGCGATCGTGCCCACTGCCTGCGGTGCCCGGTTCGGCACGGTCACGGTCACTGCGGAAGTGGCCTGCAGCCCGCCGGGATCGTTCGCGGTGATCGTGATGGTGGCGTTGCCGGGGGCCACCGCCGTGATGTTCACCGTGCTGCCCGCCGCCGCCACCGTCGCGACCGTCGGGTTCGATGAGGTCGCCGAGTACGCCAGAGCGTCTCCGTTCGCGTCGTTGAAGCATGCGGTCACCGTGGTCGATTCGCCCACGTTGACCGTCACCCCCGGTATCGGGCCGCACGACGCTGGCGCCTGTGGGTTCTCGCAAGCCGCGATCGCGACCGTAGCGAGTGCTGCGAGGGCGAGCCAGCGAGGGCGACTTCGGGCGCCGGCTGAAGCAAGTGGTTGGGGTGTCATGTCATGGGGTCTCGGTTGCGTCAACTGTTGCACGGTCTTCTCGATTCGTTGTTGTGCGTTTAGGCGTTTGCACGCCGCTGGCATCTGTGGTTGTTGTGGACGGCTAGTCCCCGCCCGGCGAACCGGACGGGGGCTTCCTTACTGCGCCGCCGTCGCGTCCCATTCAGAACTCGTGAGGGGTTGGTCATTCCTACTTCCTGGTGGCGATCAGGATGTAGTCGCGTGTGTTGCTCGTGTTCGCGTCCACGTCGGTCGTATCACCGTCACTGTCGGTGATCCTGAAGCACGCCCCGTCGCTTCCCTTCGTGGTCGCCGTGTTCGCCAGCAACGTGAGGACGCCCTCTGTACCGGAGATTGAGGTGAAGTCGCACGTGGGGTTGGTAGCGGTCACGTCGACTTCGCCCCACGTCACCACGCCGAATCCCGTGGTCAAACTGGCGGCTGCAACCCCGAGATTCGTCGTCGGAATCGTCCCGTTGTTGTCGCCCTCGTCCACCGTGATCCTCAAGGTGGTCGTACCGGTCACCGGATCCGTCTCACCGTCGGGATCCAGGTTGAGACCGTCCCGATCCAGTTCGATCCTGTCGCCGTTCCATGAGATCGTGACCTCCTTCACGCGCACGTCGGCATTGCGCCGGACATTGAAGGCCGCCACCTGGCCGCCGGTTTCGGTCGGATCACCATTGCTGGCATAGTTATTCGAGTACCCGTCCTCTGCGAAGACATGGACGTAGAACCTCTCGGATCCCGCCTCGGCCAGCGTGATCGTGGCTTCCTCGTCGGTCACTTTGATCGACCGCATGGTGGCGGTGCTTACCGTCGCGTTCGTCCGGCTGTTGCTCAGCCAGATCTGGGCGCCGGCCGACGCATCGACCTCTACGGAGATCGTTCCGTCGGGGTCGTCGGCGCACCTGTTGACGGCATTCGTGGCGGCTTCACCGAGCGCACAAGTATCGCCGTTGACATCGACACTGGTCAGGACTGCGCCATTGCCCGCGTTCCGGTCCTTGATGTGGAACGTCTCGGTGTCGTCATCGGCGCGCCCGCCCTTCAGTTCGACGATCTGTTGGCTGTGGAAGCCAGCGGCGGTAGCGTCGTCGGAACCGTCCGCGGCGACACTGATGTACCCCGCCGGCAGGTCCACGATCACCTCGTAGATGCCTTCCATTAGGCTTCCGGCGCTCCAATTGCCCTTGGCGTCCACGGACGCTTCCACAACCACGTCCGTGTACTCCGTGCACTGGCTCAAGGGAACCTCAGGAGTCGTTGCGGTGGCCACCTGGTAGTTCGACACCTCGCACTGATGCAGCTCGACTACCGCGCGACTGTGTGCCTTCCGCTCGCTCGGATCCGACACGCTCCCCTCGACCTCGCCGTCTTTGTACAGCAATGCAAAGTTGTTGAATTGGTGAATAGCGAGCGTGCTTGTGTCGTAATCCCAAAATGGTGGCGGGTTTCGGGCGATCAACTCATCGAACCACTCGGCTGTGGAAGCTGTCGCGAGGTCGTAGTTGACCACATGGTCTTCGTCGTCCTTAAGTCCTGGCGTGCGATTCTTGACGACCTTGTACAAGTCCGTTTCGGGAACTCTCAGCAGATAAACCTTGCTTGAGCCGGCTTCGTTTCTCTGGAGACCGGTGAACGAGAACACGCCGTCCTCGTCGGTCACAGCCGTCACGGGGTCGCCGTTCTCATCGATCACCGCATCGCCCGCCACCAATCCATCGGCCACTGAGCCCGATGTATGGTAGATTTCGACGACAACGCCCGCCCTTGACTCACTACCCGTCAAGCTGAGGCTGTTATTGACGTCATTCGCGATCACGCCTTTGATCACGCCCCGCAGGTCGGTGGCGGTCAGGTCGTTGCCGCTGCTGACGTCGCCGGTGTAGTCGTCGTCGGTGTTTTCCTCGTCGTGCATGACCGAGATCACGCCAGTCTCGTCTGCACCCCAACTCCCCGAATTGGCTTCGAGCCTGACCATGTATCGGCCGTCCGGGACATTGCTGAAGGTATAGCTGGCTGCGCCGCCGGTACCGGCCGTCACTTCGATGTCCTGCGCCAGGTCGTCCGCGTAGGCGTCATTACTGTTGACCGGTATCAGCGTGACGGTGGCCTCGTCACCCTGCCGGAGACGGCCGATCGAACCCGTGATCGTCCCGGTCGCCCACTTGTAGCCGTAGGTCGAGCATACCTCGCCGGGGTTGTCGCTTGCCTGCCGTTGCAGCGGGCACAGCCACATGTCGGGACGCGCACCGCTGCCAGCGCCGAACGCGCCGACGATCGTGCCGTCCGGATAGTCGTCCAGCTGGCCGCCGAACGCGTCGATCTCGCGCGACGCCCGGCTGTCCGGAACGACCACCATGCCGCTGCCCTCATCGGCCACGACCGTGATCTCCATGTCCGCCGGGATGTTCTTGAACGACACCACGCCGGAGGCACCCGCCGTCGCTTCAGCCCTCTGGTCGGGCGTTTCGGGATCGGCGTCGTGATCGTACTCGAGGACTCTGAGCCGGCCGCGGCTGTCGGCCGCCATCAGCGCGACTTCGATCTCGTTCTCCGCAGTGCCGGTGGGCCGGCCATCGCCGTCCCCGAGACCGATGAAGTCGGTCATTCCCGTCCGGTCGTCCAGCTCACGGTGCACGCCTACGTAGACGGCCTGCGTCGTGAACGTGACGCGGAGGGGCCCGAGGTCGAGCATGTCGTCATCCGCCCCGGGCGGAAGATCGAGCCCCGTGTGCGTGAACGTGAGCGCGTCGCTCTGCTCCCACGCCTCGCCCTGGTCCGGCTGGCCTGCCTCGGTCGTCACCACCGTGAACGTCGCCGGCAGCGTCGTCGGGTCGACCACGTACGCAAACGTGCTCTTGCCCAGGTCGGCCGCGTTGTCGTCGCCGTCGTCCGTGGGCATCGTGGCGTTGACCATCGCGCCGTCCACCTCGACCATCAGCGGCTCGGAATCGTCGGTGACCTCACCCATGAACACCTGGGTGTTCCAGCCGCCCAGCCCTGCGTCGCCGTCACGCGCCGTCTCGTTGCTCTTCACCCAGAAGTCGAAGCCGACCGCGATGTTGACCAGCGTCGCGACTTCCTTCTCGGCGTCCGCCGCGTAGAGACGCGCCGTCGACGCGTAGTTGATCTCGACGAAGTCGTTGCCTGACACCACCAAGGCGGGATGGCCGGCCTCCACCACCTTCACGAAGACGATGTTGTCGCCGTCGTCGCTGCCGGGACTGGTGTCGTCGGCACGCGCGAAGCTGAACGCCGCCGCGCCCGTCGAGTCGGTCGTGGCTTCGCCCAGCATGCCGGTGCCGTCGGCCCGGGCATACAGCGCCAGCTTCACACCCGCCACCGGAGCGCCGAAGTGGCCGCCACCGCCCATGCGGGCACCGGTCGCCACCGTCTGCGTCGTGATCCGGAACGGGAAGTTGACCGTGGCCGAGCCGGCCGCGTCAACCGTCACCACCGACGACTCGCCAACGAAGGCTACGCCGGCCGCTGCAAGCGCCGCCGCCACCATCTCGTTGTTGGCGGGCAGCTCGACCTGGTATGAACCGGCCACCAGGGCCTCGCCCGTCGTGAAGGTACCGTCCGCCTGGATCGGAACTTCGGTCATTGTGTTGAGATCCGGACCCCGGAGAACCACCTTCGCCTGCGCCAGCAGGCCGGCCAGCATCTCCGTGTCCAGCGCACCGGCCGCCACCAGCGGCGCAAGTGCTTCGACGATCGTGGGCTCGCCCGCGGTGAGCATCTTGTCCTGATCCACCTCGTCGATGAACAGCACGCCCGAGACTGAAGCAGTCCGCGTGTGCGTGCCTTCGAAGTTCGTGATGTTCGACTCGGAGTCGCCCAGCACGACCGTGGCAGTCGTCTCCTCGAACGTGTAGGCGTCCGCGTTCGGGTTCGTCATGGTGAGGACGTAGGTACCCTCGGCGAGGCCGGCGAAGGCGTACTGCCCGCCGTTGGCCGTGGTGGCCGTGGCTTCCGCCGCGCCCGCCAGGGCGATCTCTACGCCGTCAAGGCCCATGCCCTCGACGCTCACCCGGCCTGCGATGCCGGAGGTGCGAAGCAGCGTGCCCTCGAAGGGGATGTTCGCGGTCTCGCCGGTGGCGAGCGTCACGTTCTCCGAGGTGGTTGCGAACTCGTAGTCATTGGTGTCGTAGCCCGAGATCGCGACCGAGTAGTCGCCCGCCTTGAGCTTCGAGAAGGCATACAGACCACCGGCGTCGGTGGTTGTGGTGCCGTCTTCGCCCTCACCGGCGAGGGTGACGGTCACGCCCGCAAGGCCTTCGCCCTCCACGGCGACCTGGCCCATGATGCCGGCGGTGCGGAGATACGTTCCGTCGAAGGTGAGGATCTTCGACTCGCCCACGCCGATCGTGGCGCTGGACGACGTGCTGCCGAAGCCGACCTCGTCCATGTCGAATCCGGAGATCTCGACCGAGTACGTCCCGGCGCGAAGGCCCGTGAACACAAACTGACCGCTGTTGTCGGTCGCGGTCTGCGCGTCGGCCATGCCGGAAAGCATGACAGTCACTCCCCCGAGCCCCATGTTCTCTACCGTTACCGTCCCCATGATGGAAGCGGTGCGGATGAAGGAGCCGCGGAAGTCAACGGTGACCGATCCGCCGGTGTCGGGGATCGTGGCCGCGGAGGACGTCGCGTCGAAGCTGGCGTCCGCCGGGAAGCCGCTGATGGTGACGGTGTAGGCACCGGCCGGAACTGCGTCGAAGCGGTAGGTGCCGCCGCCTGCGGTCGTGGTG
>Ga0209543_1001003_pt1 | contig 29533 bp, 26 predicted proteins | sample MesohylFT_FD_187296 | JGI IMG/M metagenome (GOLD analysis project Ga0209543, IMG submission 187296) | Host-associated microbial community of the marine sponge Aplysina aerophoba from Gulf of Piran - sponge mesohyl, lysed by freeze-thaw... | ecosystem: Host-associated > Porifera > Sponge >...
GGACAACAGCACCCAGCCGTCAGCGCTGCGGAACATCAACTCATAGCCGGCCGCGGCCTCCACGTCGTCCCAACCCAAAGACGCCACCCCCGGCGCCAGCCACACACCCTCCAACACGAAACCCGCGCCCAGAGTCGGCGCAGCCCCAGCCGCCCCAGACCCCTGACCAGTTACTGCAGGCACCGGCTCCGCCCGAGGCGGCTGCTGGGCCGCGGCCGGGGACATCGACGCAGCGACGACCATCGCGGCGGCCGCGGCGGCAGCAAGGGTGCGCGCAATGCTCATGGTGAACTCCTTGACTCGGGGGGCAGGGTCACACAGACAGGCGCAGGCCGGATCTTCGGCGCTGCCTGCTGCTAGTCGAGACGGACAACATCAGGCCGGGCACGGATCGCACTGCGACGGTCTGCGGGGTTTGTGGCTGTTTTCGCCCCAGCAGGCCACGGTGCCGTCGACGCGGATCGCGCAGGCATGATGCGCGCCCACCGCGATGTCGGTGAACTCCCCCGGGGGCGGGTCCGAGAGTTCGTCCCACGAGTCTACGTTGGTGAGGTTCATGCACGCGATCGAGCGGTCCGCGCGCAACGCGCACAACGGGCCCGCAGTGCGATCCACCTGCACGAACTCGCCCGCAGGGTCGCCGTGGTAGGACGAGCACGCCAGCGTGGAGTCGGGCCGGATCCCGCACACGAAGTCGTACGGGATCTCCCAATACGGGCCCCGGAAGTAGTCGTCGGTCAGTCCCCATCCCGGCGACACCGCCACCAGACGCTCATGCCAAAAGGAGTTCTCATGCGAGTGCTCCTGCCTCACCACGTCGTTTGCCTTGGCGCTCCAGCACACGAACTCCCCGCTCGGGCGCAGCCCGCACGGCGGGACGCCCGCATGCACCTCCACAAAGGGCCCCTCAGGCACGTCCAGCGCGTTGCCGGGCGTGTTCAAGTTGCCCGGGATGTGGTTCCAGCACACCGCGGACCCGTCGGTGCGCAGCCCACAGGAGAACCAGCCCGCCACCGACACCGCCGCGAACTCCCCCGCAGGCGTCTGGTCCCCCCCGACGCCGTCGCCGCGGCCGCGAGTCCTGAGGCGCTGCCCGCCGCGGTACGCGCCCCAGCACACCAGCGACGCGTCGACGGCCACCGCGCAGGCGTTGCCCACCCCATAGGAGTCCCAGACGTCCACGGCCACGAACCGGCCCCGCGGGGCTTCGCCGTAGTCGTCGCCCCAGCACTCGATCTCGCCGCCGGCACGCACCCCGCAAGTACGGAACGCGCCCGCGGACAGATCCACGAAAGCCCCCCCAGGAGCATCGGCGCGGCCGAACCCCGGATTGGACGGATAATCCACCTCGAACCGGTCAGCCGGCAGACCCGAAGAACCCGACAACGCCACCGCGGCCACAGCACCCACAAACACCGCGACAGCCGCCCACCGCCACCAAACCCCCCGACGAGCCAACCCCGACACCCCACCAACAACAACCAAAACCAACCCGACAGCCGCCCAGGCCGCCCACCACCACACCCCAGTCACAACCCGACAGCCGCCCCAGAACCAGGCGAAGCCTGCGCCGCGGCCCCAGCCAGCACCGCCACGAGGACTCTCGCGATATTCACAGCGGGCCTCCCTGGATCATCGATCGGCGCTGACCGGTCACGGGCCGCTGGGCTCCCGGGTCACGACGACCCCGGGGCTGCCCCAGCAGGCGACGGTGCCGTCGGTGCGGATGCCGCAGGCGTGTTCGTCGCCTGCGGTGACATCGGTGAACTCTCCGCGGGGGGCTGCAGCCTGCTGGAGCCCCAGTAGTTGTCGCACGCGACCGATCCGTCGTTGCGCAGCGCGCAGTAGCCGCCGTCGCCGACCACAGACACCGCCACGAACTCGCGATCCATGTCCCTGTTCTACGTGATGCATTGGTCGCATCGATGATTCCATAGGGCTGGGGAGGTCAACCAGCCGAGAAGCCTGGTGCCGAGCCCAGGAACCATCCCGTCGGCCGAGGCTGGGCGGTCGCACCGGTAGCATCGCCGTCCATGGCCCCGACTCGAACCGCCATCGTCGCCGGCACGGGCCTCATCGGAGGGTCGGTGGGCATGGCCCTGCGCAAGGCGGGGTGGCATGTGACCGGCATCGAGCCCGACGCCGAGCGAGCCGCGGCCGCGGTGGCGGCCGGCGCGATCGATGTCATCGGCGAGGCCGGGCCGTGCGATCTGGCCGTGGCCGCCACGCCGCCGTCATCGCTGCCCGCGGTCGTCCAGCGGCTGTTGGACGCAGGAGCCGACATCGTGACCGATGTCGGCAGCGTGAAGGCGCCCGTCGTCGCGGCAGTCAGCGATCCGAGGTTCATCGGCGGCCATCCCATGGCGGGCAGCGAGCAGGATGGCCTGACCGGGGCCGATCCGGAGCTGTTCCGCGACGCGGTCTGGGTTCTCACGCCCACCGCAACCACCGACGACGCCGCCCTCGCGGAGGTGCGCGAGGTGGTTTCCGGGCTCGGTGCCCAGGTGATCGCGCTGGCGCCGGAGCGCCATGACGCGCTGGTGGCCGTCGTGTCGCACGTCCCGCACCTCACCGCGGCCGTGCTGATGCGCATCGCCGAGGGACGGTCGACCGAGCACCGGGCCCTGCTGCGCCTCGCGGCCGGCGGCTTCCGGGACATGACCAGGGTGGCCGCGGGCCATCCCGCCATCTGGCCCGAGATCTGTGCCGAGAACAGGACGGCGATCACCGATGTGCTCGACGAGTTGCTCGACGAGCTCGTCGAGATGCGCCTGATCGTGTCCGGGGGCGACCGCGCCGAGCTGCTGGCGCGACTCGAGGCCGCCCGGGACAGCCGCCGAAGCCTGGCCGTCGGCGCTCCCGACCTCGCGCGGCTTACCGAGGTCCGGATCGCGATACGCGACCAGAAGGGCGAGCTGGCCCGGATCACCACGCTGGCAGCCGACCTCGACGTGAACATCTATGACCTCGAGATCGCCCACTCCGCGGAGGGGCCCCGCGGCGTCGTGCTCGCCGTGGTGGAGAGCGACGGGGCCGAGCAGTTCGTCCAGGGCCTGGTCGAGGCCGGGTACCGCCCCTCGCTGAACCCGCTCGAATGATGGACCACTGGCCTCCGAGCCTGGCCATCGCTCCGCTGGAGGCTCCGCCGGACACGGCAGTGAGGCCTCCGGGATCCAAGAGCATCACGAACCGTGCGCTCGTGTGTGCCGCGCTGGCCGCGGGGGAGACCACCCTGACCGGGGCGCTCTTCGCCGACGACACCGAGGCCATGGTCGGCGCGGTGCGGACGCTCGGCGCCGAGGTCGACTGCGATCCCGGCGCGGCCATCATGCGGGTCCGGGGCATCGGGGGAGCGGTCAGCGCCGCGCCGGACATCGTCATCGACGCCCGCATGTCGGGCACGACCGGCCGGTTCATCGCCCCGGTGGCTGCCCTGTCGGAACACGGCGCGATCATCGACGGCCATCCCCAGCTGAGGGCCCGGCCCTTCGGCGATCTGGCCGACGCGCTGCGCCGGCTGGGAGTGAGCGTGGAGTTCCCCAGCGACGGCGACAGCCTGCCCATGCGGATCCGGGGGCCGATTCGCAAACCCATGGCCCACGTTGCCTCCGCCCGCTCCAGCCAGTTCCTGTCGGGTTTGATGATGGCCGCCCCGGCGGTGCCCCGAGGGATGTGGCTGCCCGTCTTCGGGCCAGTCGTGAGCCAGTCGTACGTGGAGATGACGGCTGCAGTGATGGAGGCCTTCGGCGCGTCCGTCAGAGTCGAGCCGGCATTCGTGCGGGTGCTGGGGGGCGGCTACCGGTCCGTCGAGCGCTTCGCAGTCGAGCCCGACGCCTCCTCGGCCTCGTACTTCATGGCCGCGGCCGCGGTGACAGAAGGCACGGTGCGTATCGAGGGCTTGGGGGCAGGCTCCATCCAAGGCGATGCCGGCTTCGCGGCAGTCCTGGAGTCCATGGGGGCGGCGGTCGACCAGGACGGGTCCGCCACGACGGTCACCGGCGGGCCGTTACGGGGCGTGGACGTCGACCTGGCCGACATGTCCGACACCGCTCCCACGCTGGCCGCGGTGGCGGCGGTGGCGGACACACCGACCAGAGTGCGCGGCATCGGGTTCATTCGTGGCAAGGAGAGTGACCGGATCGCGGCCGTGGTCGCCGAACTGGCCCGTTGCGGAGTCGAGGCCCGGGAGCTCGAGGACGGCTTCGAGGTCGTGCCGGGCGCCACCGTGACCGGCGGCCGGATCCGGACCTATGACGACCATCGCATCGCCATGGCGTTCTCGGTGCTCGGCCTGCGGGTGCCGGGAATCGAGATCGAGAACCCTGGATGTGTGGCCAAGACGTTCCCCGGCTTCTTCGAGATGCTCGATCAGCTGAGAGGCCGGGCGGAGGCCCGCACATGAGGGTCATCGCCATCGACGGCCCTGCCGGCTCCGGCAAGTCCACCTTGGCGCAGGCCGTGGCCGATCGGCTGGGTCTCGAGTGCCTGGACACCGGAGCCATGTACCGTGCCGTCGCCTTCGCGGTGCTGCGGGCCGGCGGCGACCCCTCCGATGACGACTTCGCGACGGCGGTGGCCCGAACGATCGACGTCAGCGTCGACGCCGGGCAAGTGCTGGTCGACGGGGTCGATGCCACCGTCGAGATCAGGGGACCGTCGGTCGACCGGGCCGTGAGCCTGGTGGCCGCCAACCCCGCGGTGCGCGCCGAGCTGGTCGTCCGCCAGCGCGAGTGGGTCCGGCGGCGGGGCGGGGGAGTGGTCGAGGGTCGCGACATCGGGACCGTGGTGTTCCCCGACGCCGAGGTCAAGGTCCATCTGGTCGCGGATCCCGCCGTGAGGGCCCAGCGCAGGGCCGACCAGAACGGCCCGCCCCCGCCGGGGGCCGCCCGGGCCGGCCGCGCCTATGACGAAGCCGTCGAGTCGGTGGCCGAGGACATCGCCCGGCGGGACCGGATCGACTCCACACGGCGCGCCTCCCCGCTGCTGAAGGCTCCCGGAGCGGTCGTCATCGACACCACCGAGTTGACCTTCGACGAGTCCGTCGAGCAGGTCATGAGGCTGCTTTGAGCCGCAGCGTCTACGGGCGCCGGACCGAGGGCGAGACGCCGGGAGAGGCCGCCCTCCGCCGGAGTCGCCAGCCTCTGTGGGGGCGGGTCCTCTACCGGGTGCTCTGGACGATGGTCTTCGCGCTCATCAAGGTGCTGTTCAGGCTGCGGGTCGAGGGAGGCGGGAACCTCCCCGCCGGTCCGTTCGTGCTCTCGCCGGTTCACCGGTCGTTCATCGACACGCCGATCGCCGGGATGATCACCAGCCGGCGGCTGCGGTTCATGGGCAAGGAGAGCCTCTGGGAGATCCGGCCTCTGGGCGCCCTGCTGTCGGTTCTGGGCGGCTTCCCGGTGGAGCGGGGCACCGCCGACCGCACCGCACTGAGGGCCGCCACCGACGTCCTCTCCCTCGGTGAGCCGCTGGTCATGTTCCCCGAGGGGACGCGCCGCGACGGCGACCGGGTCCGGCGCGACGACATGCTCGACGGCCCGGCGTTCGTGGCGGCCCGGGCCGGGGTGCCGATCGTGCCTGTCGGGTTGGGCGGCACGGTCAGGGCCCTTCCGGTGGGCTCGGTGGTGCCCCGTCCCCGCCGGGTGGTGGTGGTCGTCGGCGACCCGATCCCGCCGCCGGCCAAGGTCCAGGGGCGGGTTCCCCGCCGGGCCGTCCGGGAACTGACCGACCGCCTGTACCGGGAGCTGAGCGACCTCTACGTGGAGGCTCGGGTGCTGGCCGGCGAGGAGCCGGCCCGACCCTAACCCCTGTGATTCCCGCTCTTGTTCGCTGCGCTCACGGGCCGCTCAGGCCCTGTGATTCCCGCTCTTGTTCGCTGCGCTCACGGGCCGCTCAGGCCCTGGGGCTGAGACGGTCGAGCAGGTCGCTGGCGTCTATCGAGCGATCGTTCAGCGGCTGCCGGCCGGCGGGGCTGGAGCCCAGCGTGACCGCGGCGGCGGCCTCGACCGCGGCCAGCAGGTCGCGCAGGTTCCGGGGCGGCGGGAAGTACTCGTCCTCATCGATGACCGTCACCTCCTGCGTGCCGTACACCGGTGCCAGCCGGTCGATCACCTCCCACACGACGTGCTCGGGAGCGGAGGCGCCCGCAGTCACGCCGATGGTGCCCGACAGGTCGCCGGGCACTTCGTCGGCGTCGTTGATCCGCAGCACCCGCCGGCAGCCCGCCTCGGCGGCCAGATCCACCAGGGACTGCGTGTTCGACGAGTTGGCCGAGCCGATCACGAGCACGGCGTCGCTCTCCGGCGCGATCTCCATCATCGCGGTCTGGCGGTTGGTGGTGGCGAAGCAGAGGTCGCTGATGCTGGGCTGCCACAGGTCCGGGAAGCGGCGCTTGGTGTACTCCAGCACGCCCTCCCACTCGCGGTGGGAGAGCGTGGTCTGTGCCAGCACGGCGACCGGCTCCTTGAACTCGGGCAGCGCCGCGACCCCCCTGGCGCTCTCCACCCGGTGGATCGCCTCGGGAGCGACGGCCATCGTCCCCACGGCCTCCTCGTGGCCCTCGTGGCCCACGTACACGATCTGGTAGCCCTTGGCCGCTCTGGTCTTGACCTCGTGGTGGACCTTGGTGACCAGCGGGCAGACCGCGTCCACGACGTAGCCGCCCCGGTCGCGGGCCGCCTGCACGACCTCCGGGGCCGAACCGTGCGCCGAGAGCATGATGGGCCGCCCCTGCGGCACGGTGGAGATGTCGTCCACGAAGACCACTCCGGCTTGCTCGAAGCGCCTCACCACCTGGCGGTTGTGGATGATCTCGTGGTAGCAGTACACGGGCGGGTCGAAGGCCTGGATCATCCAGGTCAGCGCCTTGATGGCCATGTCCACGCCCGCGCAGAATCCTCGGGGCGCGGCCAGCAGGACTCTCTCGATCACCGCCACGGAGGCTAGTCGCCGCTCGCCGTGTTCGGGGCCGCCGCACGGGGGCGAGGGTCACGTCCGGTGTGGTCGTGGTGGCGGCGATCCGGCCTCGTCTAGCATCGGGGCGCACGTATCCACCGCGCGCCTCGGTCAATGCCATAGAGTCTCCTCGGTATCTTCGCAGGGCGCGCTGTTCATGCGGTGGGCCACCAAGACGTATAACATGATTAGAGTAATCGAAAGGCGACTCAAGCCATGGTTGATGAAACACCCCCGGAGCAAGCCCAGATCGAGTGGCTCGGCACCACCGCGGCAGCCAAGCGCCTCGGCATCACCACGCGGACCCTCTACCGCTTCATCGACGAGGGCTATATCGCGGCCTACCGGATGGGCAGAGTGATCCGTGTGAAGGGCGACGACGTCGACGCCTACATCGAGGCGTGCCGGATCGAGCCGGGGACGATCTCCCACCTGTATCCCGAGGTCGCGCCTCGGGGGGCGGAGTCGGAGTCGACCGACGACTAGGGCGACCGGGCCCGCGACCGGGCGGGGTCAGGGCCGGATCTCGTAGTACCAGTTCGTGGGGTCCAGTTCGACCTCGTGGCGGACGAAGCGGCTGAAGCCCGCGCCCAGTGTCATCTCCTCCAGCCTGGCCGGGTGCATTCCCAGCGTCCCGGTGCCGGCGCCGTCGGGCTCCGACAGCGACGAGGACATGCAGTAGAAGACCGACATCGCGTACATGTAGGGCAGCACGGGGATCGCCCGGTTGGACTCCAGGTCCCCTCGCCCCTTGATGTCGGCGACCAGCCACCAGCCGTCGCCGGTCAGGTTGCGCAGGGCGGCGGCTATCGCATCCTGGGGACGGGGCAGGTCGTGCAGCACGTCGAGGGTCACGAGCAGGTCCACGGGTCCGAAGCTGTCGAGGTCGTCGAAGGTGCCCTGCTCGTAGGAGAGATTGTCGAGGCCCTGCCCGCGGGCGCCGGCTCGGGCGGTGGCGATGGCCCGCTCGGAGGGGTCGATGCCGACCACGGCGGCCTCGGGGAAGCTCGACGCAAGCCGGCGGGCCGCCACCCCGGCTCCGCAGCCGACGTCCAGGATGCGTCCGCCGCCGCGCAGCCGATCGGTCGCTCCTTCGAACGCGGCCAGGACCACCGGCACCAGGAAGCTCTCCTGGCGGGCGGCCGACATGGAGCACTGCATGTGGCAGGCGTGGTCGCCGTGCTCGGCCCAGGTCATTCCCAGCCCGGTCCGGAACGCCTCCGCGGTGCGCTCGATCTCGGTGTGGGTCATCGGCGGGCCGAACACCCCGGGCATGTAGGACCAATGGCCGCGGTCGGTCAGCGCCACCCGAGCCTCGGGCGTCAGCGCGAAGCGGCCGTCGTCGTGCTGCACGAGCTCGGTTGCGGCCATGCCGTGCAGCCACTCCCGCACCCACCTCTCCTGGAGGCCGGCCGCGTCGGCCAGCTCGACGCTCGTGCAGGGCTCCGAGTCGCGCAGCGCGTCCCACAGGCCCAGGCGGGTGCCGAGGTGCATCATCGCTGACACCATCTCGCCCTGCTTGATCCGGAACAGCTCCAGGAGGGTCGGGGGCAGCAGGTCGGGGTCGACTTCGGTGCGCATGCGCCTTCCTCACATTCGGGCTTGAGCGGGCGACCGGAATCGAACCGGCATCATCAGCTTGGAAGGCTGAGGTTCTAGCCGTTGAACTACGCCCGCGGTCCCATCACGGTAGCGGTCCTGCTCCCCAGTGCTGTTCCCAGGCCCGGGACCGGCCCGGCGCCGGGGTCCGGTAGTGGCGCCGGTGGGCACCGGTACAATCCCTGCCGTGCAGAGCAGCTTCGAGACCCTCACCGACAACCGGGTCAAGCTGACCGTCGAGCTCGACGAGGCGGAGTTCGAGAACGAGGTCGAGGCGGCATTCAGGCGCATCGCCCGCGAGGTGAGGATTCCGGGCTTCCGGCCCGGAAAGGCCCCCCGCCGCCTGCTCGAGGCCCAGCTGGGCCACCAGGCCGGGCGGGCGGAGGCGCTGCGCTCATCGCTTCCCGACTTCTACGCCCGTGCCGTGGTGGAGCACGACATCGACGTCATCGACGCTCCCGACATCGAGATCACCGAGGGAGCGGAGTCGGGGCCGGTGTGCTTCGACGCCGTGGTCGATGTGCGCCCCGCGGTGGCAGTGTCCGGCTACGACCGGCTCAGCGTGCAGATTCCCAGCCCGACCGTCGACGACGACGAGATCACCGGCGAGATCGACCGGTTCCGCCGGCAGTTCGCGGAGCTCGCCCCGGTGCGCCGGCCCGCCACCGACGGCGACCATCTGACCATCGACATCACCGGCACGCTGGGAGGCGAGACCATCGACGGCCTCACCACCTCCGACTACGACTACCTGCTGGGCACGGGCGCGGTGGTCCCCGAGATCGACGAGAACCTGCGGGGCGCGGCGGCCGGGGACATCCTCGAGTTCACGGCCGCCCATCCCGACCCCGACGAGGATGGCCGTCTCAGCTTCCGGGTGCTCGTCAAGGAGGTTCAGGAGACCGTGCTGCCCCGGCTCGACGACGAGTTCGTGTCGTCGAACACCGAGTACGAGTCCGTCGAGGAGTTCCGCTCCGAACTGGAGGCCGGGCAGTCCAGGGCCAGGACGATGTACGCCGTGTCGGCACGTCTGGAGGCCGTCGCGGAGGCTGTCGCCGGCCTGGTCACCGACGAGGTGCCCGAGGCCATGGTGGCCGCCGAGATGGAGGGCCGCGTGGCGAGCATCACCAGGGATCTGGCCCAGCGGGGCCATGGGCTGGACGACTACCTGAGCAGCATCGGCCAGCCCCCCGAGGAGTTCGAGGCTGGTCTGAGGATCAACGCGGAGCGCAGCGTCAGGCTGGATCTCGCCCTGAGGGCGGTGGCCGCGGCGGAGGGGCTCGATCCCGACGAGGACGCCCTCGATGCCGAGCTGCACCGGGTCGTGCTGGAGGCGTCGCGACGGGCGCCCGACGGCGAGGCCGCCGACGTGGACGCAGCCGCCGAGGCGACCCGGCTGCGGGAGGCGCTGGCGTCGTCGGGCCGGCTGTCGCCGATGCGGTCCGAGATCTCCAAGCGGGCCGCTCTGGAGTGGATCACCGAGCGTGTCGAGCTCGTCGACCCCGACGGCGAGGTCATCGATCCCGAGCTGCTGAAGCTGCCCGAGGCCTCCGAGCCCGGCGCGCCGGGCGAGCCGCCCGGGGAAGTCCCGGCCGCCGACGTTGGTGATGGCGGCGGGAACCCTCAGGATGTAGGCGCCGACCAATCACAGGACGCATCATGAGCAACATCAGCCCGCGCAACTACCTGGTGCCGACCGTGGTGGAGCAGACCAACCGCGGCGAGCGCGCCTTCGACCTGTACAGCCGGCTGCTCAAGGAGAACATCATCTTCCTCGGGACGCCCATCGACGACGTGGTCGCGAACCTGATCTGCGCTCAGCTGCTGCACCTCGAGTCGGAGGATCCCGACAAGGACATCAACCTCTACATCAACAGCCCGGGCGGGGACATCAACTCGCTGTTCGCCATCTACGACACGATGCAGTACATCAAGCCGGACATCAGCACGATCTGCTTCGGCCAGGCCGCCTCCGCGGCCGCGGTGCTGCTGGCGGCCGGAGCCAAGGGCAAGCGCCTGGCCCTCCCGCACGCCAGGATCCTCCTCCACCAGCCCTACGCCGGAGCCCACGGCGACGCCAGCGACATCGAGCGGATCGCCTCCGAGGTGGCCCGGCTCAAGGTGTCGCTGGAACAGGTCCTCTCGGAGCACACCGGCCAGCCCATCGAGCGGATCGCCACCGACACCGACCGGGACTTCGTCATGACCGCCGAGCAGGCCCGAGACTACGGGATCATCGACGAAGTGATCCAAGCGCGTAATGTGGTCGACAACAGCAGCGCCATCAGAGCGATCAGCTGACGCCAAGGGGAGACGACCGCGTGGCCAAACTCGGTGAGGGCGGAGAGCTTCTCAAGTGCTCGTTCTGCGGCAAGTCGCAGAAGCAGGTCAAGAAGCTCATCGCCGGCCCCGGCGTGTACATCTGCGACGAGTGCATCGACCTGTGCAACGAGATCATCGACGAGGAGCTCGCCGGCCCCTCCGACGACCCGGTGGGCGACCTGCCGGTCCCGCGTGAGATCTACGCCTTCCTCGACGACTACATCGTCGGCCAGGAGAACGCCAAGCGGATCCTGTCGGTCGCGGTCTACAACCACTACAAGCGGGTGCAGCTCGGCGAGAGCCAGGATCCCGAGATCGAGCTCCAGAAGTCCAACATCCTGCTGATCGGCCCCACCGGCTGCGGCAAGACCCTGATGGCCCAGACGCTGGCCCGGATGCTCAACGTGCCCTTCGCCATCGCGGACGCCACCGCCCTCACCGAGGCCGGCTACGTGGGCGAGGACGTGGAGAACATCCTCCTCAAGCTCATCCAGGCGGCCGACTACGACGTGAAGAAGGCCGAGAAGGGCATCATCTACATAGACGAGATCGACAAGATCGCCCGCAAGAGCGAGAACCCGTCGATCACCCGGGACGTGTCCGGCGAGGGCGTCCAGCAGGCGCTGCTCAAGATCCTGGAGGGCACGTCGGCGTCGGTGCCCCCGCAGGGCGGGCGCAAGCATCCCCACCAGGAGTTCATCCAGATCGACACCACCAACGTGCTGTTCATCTGCGGCGGGGCCTTCGCCGGCATCGAGAAGATCGTCGAGCGCCGCACCGGCACCAGGGGTGTGGGATTCGGAGCCGACATCCGCAGGCCCGAGGACAAGGACCTGGGCGCGATCTTCGCGGAGGTGCTCCCCGAGGATCTCACCAAGTTCGGCCTCATCCCCGAGTTCATCGGGCGCCTGCCCGTCATGGGCGCGGTGCGCAGCCTCGAGCGTGAGGCCCTGATGCGGATCCTCGTGGAGCCCCGCAACGCCCTCGTCAAGCAGTACCAGAAGATGTTCCGGTTCGAGAACGTCGACCTCGTCTTCGACTCCGAGGCGCTGGAGGCGATCGCCGACGAGGCGATCAAGCGCGCCTCGGGGGCCCGGGGGCTGCGGGCCGTGCTCGAGGAGGTCCTGGTGGACATCATGTACGACCTTCCCGGCCGCGAGGACATCGAGACGGTGGCGATCGACCGCGAGGCCGTGCAGCGCAACGTGAACCTCACGCTGGTGCCGCGCGCCGAAGGGGGCGACACCCGCTCCCGGCGCGCCAGCTGACGGACGCGACGCCCGCCCGTGGACTACGGCGCGGCCCTGGACCATCTCGACACCCTCATCAACTACGAGTCGAGGCCCCGGGCCGGCCGCGTCCACGGACTGAGCCTCCAGTCGATGCAGGCGCTGGCGTCGGCCATGGGAGATCCGCAGCACCGCTACCGGGTCATCCACGTCACGGGCACCAACGGCAAGGGGTCCACGGTGCGGGTCACGGCCCGCCTGCTGCAGGAGATGGGCCTGCGCGTCGGCGCCTACACGAGCCCGCACCTGGTGGCTCCCACCGAGCGCGTGTCGGTCGACTCCGAGCCCATGGACCCCGAGGCCTTCGGCGCGGCCATCGGCGACGTGGCCCGGTTCACCGACCACATGCAGATGCGGGCCACCTGGTTCGAGACGGTCACGGCAGCGGCATTGCAGCACTTCGCGGACGTGGCGGTGGACGTGGCCGTGGTCGAGGTGGGGATGCTGGGGCGATTCGATGCCACCAACGTGGTCGATGCCGAGGTGGCGGTGATCACCAACGTCGGCCGGGACCACACCGACGGTGCCGGTGACTGGCGCTTGGCCGTCGCTCGCGAGAAGGCGGGCATAGTCAAGCCGGGCTCGACGATCGTCTGCGGCGAGACCGACCCCCGTCTGCGCGACGTCTTCCGGGCCGAGCCCCATGCGGCCATGCTCGAGCGCGGCCCGGACTTCGGGATCGAACGGGAGCGACTCGCGATAGGCGGATGGGTGGCCGACTTCTTCACGCCCTACGGGCGCCATCCCGACTCGCTCACGGCTATGCACGGCCGCCACCAGCTCGACAACGCGTCTCTGGCCGTGGCCACCGCGGAGGCCTTCTTCGAAGCGAGGCTGTCCGACGAGGTGGTGGACGGGGCTCTGGCCGGCGTGAGGGTCCCGGGACGCTTCGAGATCGTGGGCCGCGAGCCCCTTGTGGTGCTCGACGGAGCGCACAACCCCGACGGAGCCCGAGCCGCCGCCGCCACGCTGAACGACGACTTCGCACCGTCGGGCCGCCGCTTCCTGGTGGTGGGGATGCAGTCCGGGCGCGACATCGCCGGCGTGCTGCAGGGCCTCGAGGCCGACCGGGCCGAGCGTGTGGTGTGCTGCACCGCTCCGACGGCCCGCGGCATACCGGCACCGGAGATCGCGGCCGCGGCCGCCGCTCTCGGCGTGGCCTCCGAGGCGGTCGCCGAGGTGGGCGCGGCGCTCGATCGCGCCCTCGAGCTCGCGGACGCTGCCGACGTCGTCACCGTGACCGGCTCCTTCACAGTGATCGGTGCGGCCAAGACCGCCCTCGCGGAGCGCTCGTAGGCACTCCTCGATCGGCTCGCGTGCGCGCATACCTATCCGGTCGGCCTCTTGTAGCATCGCCGGCGTGAATCGCACTCTGGTCATATGCAAGCCGGACGCAGTCGAGCGGGGCCTGGTGGGCGAGATCCTGGGCCGATTCGAGCGGAAGGGCCTGCGCCTCGCGGCGGTCGAGTTGCGGACCCTCGACGCCGACCTGCTCGCCCGGCACTACTCCGAGCACGTCGGAAAGGGCTTCTACGACGATCTGGTGGCCTTCATGGGCAGGAGCCCCGCGCTGGCAGCCGTCGTGGAGGGCCCCGAGGACACCTGGCGGGTGGTGCGCGCCATGATGGGAGCCACCGACCCGCTGAAGGCCGAGCCGGGCACGATCCGGGGGGATCTCGGCACCGAGGTCACCGAGAATCTGGTCCACGGCAGCGATTCGGCGGCGTCCGCTCAGCGCGAGGTGAGCCTGTTCTTTCCCGGCCTGTAGTCCTGTGTCGGGACCGGCTCGCGCTTACGTCAGGAAATCCAGCGGAACCCGATGCGCGCTGACGCTCGCGATCGTCTAGCCTCCATGCGGGCGGGCGGCCGGACCCATCGGCGCGTGATAGTCTTCCGGAGCTGATCGAGGCATGAGAATGAGTGCAGGGACCATGCAATCGGGGCTTGGTTGGGTCATGGGTCGCGACATGGCTCTGGACCTCGGCACCGCCAACACGGTCGTGTACGTGCGGGGCGAGGGGATCGTGCTCAACGAGCCCTCGGTGGTGGCCGTGAACACCCGCTCCCGCAAGGTCCTCGCGGTGGGCGCCGATGCCAAGAGCATGCTCGGGCGGACGCCCGCGCACATCCAGGCTGTCCGCCCGCTCAAGGACGGCGTCATCGCCGACTTCGACATGTGCCAGGAGATGCTCCGCTTCTTCGTCGCGCGGGTCCATCAGAGGCGCTGGACCAAGCCCCGCATGGTCATCGCCGTGCCGTCGGGCATAACCGGCGTGGAGCAGCGAGCCGTGCAGGAGGCAGCCGAGTCGGCAGGCGCCCGCCGGCCGACCCACATCATCGAGGAGCCGATGGCGGCCGCGATCGGAACCGGCATGAAGGTGTGGGAGCCGACCGGGAACATGGTCGTGGACATCGGTGGCGGCACCACCGAGGTGGCCGTCATCTCGCTCGGGGGGATCGTGTCCAGCGAGTCCATCCGCGTGGGAGGAGACGAGTTCGACGACGCCATCGTCCAGTTCGTCAAGAAGGAGCACTCCCTGCTGATCGGGGAGCGCACCGCCGAGGAGATAAAGATCGCACTCGGCTCGGCCCACCCCCTGCCGCGGGAGGCTCGGGCCGAGATCCGGGGCCGCGATCTCGTGAGCGGCCTGCCGCGGGTGGTGTCCATCACCACCGAGGACGTCCGCGACGGCTTGGAGGAGTCGGTCGTCGCCATATGCGACGCGGTCAGGGGCACGCTCGATCGCACGCCGCCGGAGTTGGCCGCCGACATCATGGAAGCGGGCATCGTGCTCGCGGGCGGGGGCGCCCTGCTGAGGAATCTGGACCAGCGGATGGCCAATGAGACCGGCATGCCGATCACGGTCGCAGTCGATCCGCTCCACGCCGTGGTGAGGGGCTGTGGTCATGTGCTCGAGAACTTGGACCAGCTGACTGGCGAGACCACGGCCAGCGATCTGTAACGCCGGGCCATGGCGGCGGCCCAGCGCAGCGGGCGGTCCCGCTACCGCTTGCTCCTGTTGATCCTCACGGCGATCACGCTCCTGACGCTGGACTTCCGCGGCTATGGGCCCCTCGAGACGGCCCAGAGCCGTGTGCGCGACATTCTCGAGCCGGTCGTGTCGGCGGTCGATGTCGTGCTCGGGCCGGTGGCGGAGGTGTGGACGGTGATGTTCTCCTACAACGACCTGCGCGCCGAGAACGACCGGCTCAGGGCGGAGGTCGACAGCCTGCGAAGCGCCGACATGCGGGCCGCGGCCCGCGACGACACCCTCGAGCGGCTTCTGGAGGCCACCGGGGTGACGTACGTGGACGACATCGAGCAGATCACCGCCTCGGTGCTGCGCCACTCGGTGGGCAACTTCGACGACGACATCGTGTCGATCGACGTGGGACACCGCGACGGGGTCGCGCCGGGCATGGCGGTGGTCACCGCGGCCGGGCTGGTCGGAAGGGTCGAGACCGTCGACACCGGGCTCAGCACGGTCACCATGATCAGCGATCCGAATCTGGTGATCGGTGTGCGACTGATCGACACCGGTGATGTCGGGCTGGGTCACGGCATGGCCGGGGAGCCGACCAGGTTCGTGGTGGACACCGGGCTGCGCTGGCCCGGGACGGGGGACCTCTCGGAGCTGCCCGCGATCGGAAGCACGGTGGTCACCGCGGCGGGCAGCCGCTACCCGGCCAACATCCCGGTGGGGCGCGTCTCCACGGTCGAGCCGGCCGAAGGGGGCCTGGTGCAGCTGGTGACCGTCGATCTCGCCGCGGCCGTCGATGATCTCGGCTATGTCACCGTGCTGCTGCAGGCCCCGGTCGAGGAGGCGCCGGTCGGGCCGGACTCGCCGTTCCCGGAGCAGTCGCCATGACCGCCCCCCAGCTGGCTCCGGCAGGGCTGCGGCAGGGGCTCTCGTCGCTGCGCAGCAGCGTGCTGGTGGCCGCCCTGCGGGTGTTCCTGGTCTACATGGCGGCACTGCTGCCGCAGCTGACGATCTTCGTGGAGGTCCGGGTAGTCGGGGTGGCTCCCGAACTGCCGGCTCTGGTGGCCGTCCTGGCGGGGCTCCTGGCCGGTGCCCGGGGAGGCTCGTTGATCGCCTTCGGCGCCGGCTTGATGTGGGACGTCTACCTGCCGACCCCGCTCGGGCTGGCTGCGGTGACCTTCGCTCTGGTCGCCTACGGGTTGGGCAGCCTCACTGAGGACCTCTTCCACGACACCCGCATCCAGACGGGACTGCTCGCCTTCGTCGGCACGGCCGCGTCGGTGGCCGCCTATGCGGTGCTGGGGGAGGTGGTCGGCCAGCGCGGCCTGGTCGACGACGCCCTGCTGAGGATCGTGCTCGTCTCGTCGGCGCTCAACGCGGTGCTGTCGCTGGCTGTGGCCCCGGCGATGCGTTGGGCTGTCTGGGGCGGCCGGTCCCGCCGGCCCTCCGTCGATCCTCCCCGGATCACGGCCAGGAACCGGCGCTGATGGCGGACAACGGCTCCGAGGTCTATGAGCGCCAGAGCTTCCGGCTGCACATCGTCGGCATCGTGGCCGTCTGCCTGGTGGCCGCCCTCGTGGCTCGGCTGTGGTACCTGCAGGTGCTCGAGCACGAGGAACTGCAGGACGCCGCCTCCGCCAACATCTTGAGGGTCGTGTACACCGAGGCGCCCCGCGGCCGGATCCTCGATGCCCACGGAAGGATCCTCGTGGACAACCGGGTGGTCCAGGTGGTGACCGTCGACCGTCTCTCGTTCAGGGCCGCCCTCGACGAGTCCGAGCAGCGCGACGTGCTGCGGGAGCTGGCCGAGATCGTCAGCCGCTCCGGCCGCCTCACGAAGGTCCTCCACATCGAGGAGCGCCTTGCCAGCCGCGAGTACGGGCCGTTCGACCGGGTCCCGGTCGCGGTCGACATCGACCCCGAGCTGCTGCTGTACCTGGGCGAGCGCCCGGACCTGTTCCCCGGGGTGTCGGTGGAGGAGCGCACGGTTCGGAGCTATCCCTACGGCGAGCTGGCCGCGCACCTGCTCGGCTACGTGGGGCCGCTGACCGAGTCCGAGTACCGGACCGTGAGCGTGCAGCACGACCCGTCGGATCCCGACGCGAAGACGTACCAGCCCGGAGACGAGATCGGCAAGTCCGGGGTGGAGCGCATCTTCGAGAGCGAGCTGCGGGGAGTCCCCGGTGTGCGGGTCTTCGAGGTGAACCGGCTCGATGAGATAGTCAAGGTCCACCACGACAAGGCCCGCCGGCCGCAGCCGGGCAATGACGTGCACCTGACTGTGGACCTCGACGTCCAGAGCCTCGTCGAGCGCCAGCTCCGTCGGGGACTCGACGAGGCCCGCGCCCAGCCGCGGCCCGAGGATCCCGATGCCCCCCGCTTCGTGGCCTCCGCCGGAGCGGCGGTGGCCCTCGACCCCCGGGACGGCTCGATCCTGGCCATGGCGTCGTTCCCCACCTACGACCCGCGGGAGTTCGTGGACGGGATCTCGCAGCGGGTGTTCGACGATCTGACCGCGCAGGAGAACTACTCGCCGATCCTCAACCGGGCCATCCAGGGCCTGTACGCGCCCGGCTCCACCTTCAAGGTGGTGACCGCCTACGCGGCTCTCACCCAGGGAGTGATAGCTGACGGCGGCACTGCGCTGACCGGCGTGGACGAGTTCTACCGCGACACCGGCACCTACCGCTACCCGTTCTGCCTGGAGGAGTCCGACACGTGCGTGTTCGAGAGTCCCTACTGCTGCGAGCGCGGCGTCGACCTGCGCGACGCCATCACCGTTTCGAGCGACACCTACTTCTACCGGATAGGCGGTGAGGGCTTCTTCCAGCGGCGCTCGCCTCTCGACGAGGGCATTCAGGAGACGGCCGAGGCCTTCGGCCTCGGTGCCCAGACGGGGGTTCCGCTGCCCCACGAGAGGTCCGGGGTGGTGCCCGACCGCGAGTACTACGACTACCAGTTCGAGCAGGGCGTGTTCCTGCGCGGCGGCGATCAGTGGTTCGCGGGCGACACCATCAACCTGGCCATCGGCCAGGGCAACCTCCTGGCCACGCCGCTGCAGATGGCCAACCTCTACGCGGTGCTGGCCAGCGGGGGGAAGCTCCACCAGCCCAACATCGCTGCCCGGATCACCGACCGCAGCGGCGACGTGCTGGAGGAGTTCGGCCCGAGGCTCGTGCGGGAGCTCGATTGGAATGCGGCGCTGTCCGGACCGCTCCTCGACGGGCTCAACGGAGTGACCGCGCTCAACCTCCCGAGCGCGACGAGCGGCCAGGCCCTGTTGCGGGGAACGGCCTACGAGGCCTTCAACCTTCCCGGCGAGGGAGGCGTCGACTTCCCGCTGAGTGCCTGGCCGGTAGCCGGCAAGACCGGAACGGCGGAGAAGCAGGGGAGGGCCGACTTCGCCTGGTTCGCGGCGTTCGGACCGGCGCCGTGGCCCGAGCGGGGCTTCGACTACAAGCCCGAGGTGGTCGTGGCGATGGTGCTGGAGGAGGCCGGCTTCGGGGGTGATGTGGCCGCGCCCGCCGTGGCCCGGATCCTGCTCCCGATCGCCACCGGCACGGTGGAGAGGGCCCGCACGGCCAAGGAGGTGGACGCCTGCTACGGGGAGGTCCAGCTGCTGGTGGCGTTCCTCGAGGGCATCCGCACCGGGGCGATCAAGGTCGATTCCGACGGCGTGCCGATCTCCGAGGAGCGGCCCGTGCTCTCGCAGGAGTGCGCCGAGCTGGTGGGCGGCGAGGTCGCGGTGGAGCAGCGAGGACTGGACGCCCTGCTGTGACTGTCCTGGCGTCGGTGCCCGAGACCGAGAACCTCGAGCGCGAGAAGGATCCCTGGTGGCTGCTGGTCGATCCGTTCCTGATCCTCTCGGCCCTGGCCATCGCGGCGATGGGGTCGGTTCTCGTGTATTCGGCCACCAGGGGCGTGGTGGACGACTTCACCGAGCCCGACACGTCCTTCCTCGAGCGGCAGCTCCTGTTCATCGCCGTGGGGGTCGCGGTGGCCGCCGTCGCGGCCTTCGTCGCTCCCAGGCACATGAGGAGGCTCTACCCGCTCGCCTTCACGGCGATGATGGCCGCGCTGTGGCTGGTGCTGCAAGTGGGCGTGGAAGTGAGCGGCACCCGGGGCTGGTTCTCCTTCGGGACCTTCAGGATGCAGCCGTCGGAGCCCGGGAAGCTGGTGGTGATCGCGGGGCTGGCGCTTCTGCTGTCGCCTCGCGCCGGCGGGGCCGGCCTGGTGCGGCTGGGGCTCGCCCTGGTGCTCGCCGCCGCGCCGATCGGTCTGCTGATGCTCCAGCCCGACCTCGGGACCATGCTGGTGTACCTCGTCGTCGCGCTCGTGACCGTGGTCGCCAGCGGCATCAAGCTCCGCTGGATCGCGCTGCTGGGGATCGTGGCCGCGGTGGGGATCGTGGGCGTGCTGCGTTCCGACGCGCTGGCCGACTACCAGGAGGCCCGCCTGCGCGTGTACCTGTTCGCGCCGTCGGAGGCGAACGACGATGCGGCCACCTACGCCTTCAATGTCGAGCAGGCCCAGATCGCCATCGGCAACGGCGGGCTGCAGGGGCAGGGGCTGTTCGAGGGAACCCAGACCCGGTCCGACCTGGTGCCCGAGCAGCAGACCGACTTCATATTCACGGTGGCAGGCGAGGAGCTCGGTCTGCGGGGCGCGGCGCTGCTGCTCGGCCTGTACGCGGTGTTGCTGTTCCGCATCTGGAGGACGGCCCAGATCGCCGCGACGCCGTTCGAGCGGCTCCTGTGCACCGGAGTCTTCGCCATGTTCCTGTTCCAGATGTTCCAGTCGGTCGGCATGACCATGGGGATGATGCCGGTCACCGGCATCCCGCTGCCGCTGGTGAGTTACGGCGGATCGTCGATGCTCACGTCGATGGCCGCGCTGGGGCTGGTGGCCGGCGTCTACCGCCGCCGCCTCGACATCGAAGGGATGCTCAACCAGCAGATGTAGGCTGGCACAGTGACGAACCTGTGGCATCGCCTGGAGCCTCTGCTGCCACAGGTGTCCAAGCCCGCCCGCTACATCGGCGGCGAGCACGGGATGCAGGCCCCGGTCCACGGCCCCGGCGTCGTGTCGTGGCTGCTCACCTATCCCGACACCTACGAGATCGGCCTGCCCAACCAGGGTCTGCAGATCCTCTACGAGATCCTCAACGAGCGTCCCGACGCGGCCGCCGAGCGGGCCTACGCGCCCTGGGTGGACCTCGAGGCGCACATGAGGGCCGAGGGGCTGCCGCTGTTCTCGGTCGACACCCACCGCCCGGCTGCGCTGTTCGACGTCATCGCGTTCAACCTCTCCGCCGAGCTCACCTACACGAACGTGCTGAACTGCATCGACCTCGCGGGCGTGCCCGTCCACAGCGAGCTGCGGCACGAAGCGGATCCGCTGATCGGCGCCGGGGGCCACTGCACCTACAACCCCGAGCCGCTCGCGGACTTCGTCGACTTCGTCGTGCTCGGCGACGGCGAGGAGGCGGTGGGCGACATCACCGGCGTGCTGCGCGACTGGAAGACCTCGGGCCGTCCCGGGGGCCGTCCGGGGATCCTGAGGGCTCTGGCCCGGGTGCCCGGTGTGTACGTGCCGTCGCAGTACCGGCCCGTGTACGAGCGCGGGAGGCTCGCGGCCGTCGAGCCGCGCCACCCCGACGTGCCCGCCGTCGTCGAGAAGCGCACCGTGGCCGACCTGGCCGACTGGCCCTATCCCAAGCGCCAGCTGGTCCCGCTCACCGAGGTGGTCCACGACCGCCTCAACGTCGAGGTCTTCAGGGGCTGCACCCGGGGCTGCCGCTTCTGCCAGGCCGGGATGATCACCCGGCCGGTGCGCGAGCGCCCGGCCGAGCAGGTGCGCACCATGGTGAGCGAGGGCCTGCGCCGCACCGGCTACGACGAGGTGGCCCTCACCTCGCTGAGCACCGCCGACTTCAGCGGCATCGAGCAGGTCGTGGCCTCCACGGTCGACGACTCCGGCTGCGGCCAGGTCTCGGTGTCGCTGCCCAGCCTGCGCGTCGACGCCTTCACGGTGGGCATCGCGGCTCAGATCCAGCGGGCCCGCCGCACCGGGCTCACGTTCGCCCCCGAGGCGGGCAGCTGGCGGATGCGCCAGGTGATCAACAAGCTCATCACCACCGACGACCTCTACACGGCGGTGGAGTCGGCCTACTCGCAGGGGTGGCGCCGGATGAAGCTCTACTTCCTCACCGGCCTGCCCACCGAGACCGACGAGGACACGCTCGGCATCGCCGAGTTGGCCCGCAACTGCGTGGCTCTGGGCCGGACCCATGTGCGGTCGCCGTCGGTGACGGTGTCCGTCGGCGGCTTCGTGCCCAAGCCGTTCACCCCGTTCCAGTGGTTCGGGCAGAACACCACCGCAGAGCTGAGGCGCAAGATCGGATTGCTGCGCGACGACCTGCGCCGGGCCCGGGGCGTGCAGCTCAAGTGGCACGACGCTGCGGCCACCCTCGCCGAAGGCCTGACCAGCAGGGGCGACCGCCGGCTAGGCCCGGTCATCGAGCACGTGTGGCGGCACGGAGGCACCTTCCAGGAGTGGTCCGAGCACTTCGACCTGCAGCGGTGGCAGGCCGCTGCGGACGCCTGCGGGATCGACATCGACGCCGGGGTGCACCGCCACCGCACGTTCGACGAGGTGCTGCCCTGGGATCACCTGTCGGCCGGGCTCCACAAGGACTTCCTGTGGCAGGACTGGCGCGACGCTCTCGACGAGGTCGGCCTCGAGGACTGCCGGTGGACGCCCTGCTACGACTGCGGAGCGTGCACCGGCTACGGCATCGAGCACGTGGTGGCGTCCGCGGTTCCTCCGGCGGGAGGCAGCCAGGGCACCGGCATGGACACCTCGCGGGGCGCGGCCGTCCCGGTGCGCCTGATCGAGCGGGGACTCGTGGGGGCGGAGCGGGTGGGAAGCGCGGCGTGAGCATGTCGAGGGTGCGGATCCGCTTCTCGAAGCACGGCAAGGTCCGATTCACGTCCCACCGCGACGTGGCCCGGATCTGGGAGCGGGCGCTCAGGCGCGCCCGCGTCGCTGTGGCCTACTCGGCCGGGTTCAACCCCCGGCCCAAGATCGCGTTCGGGTTGGCCCTGTCCACCGGATTCTCCTCCGACGCCGAGTACCTCGACGTCGAGCTGGATCCGGACCAGGTGGCCGGCATCGACACCGAGAACCTCGTCGCAGCGCTGACCGCGTCGCTGCCGGCGGGAATGACAGCGCTGGCCGCGGCCGGTCTCGCCCCCCGCGAGCCGTCGCTCCAGCACGCGGTAACGAGCTGTACTTGGAGGATCGACGCGGCCGGCGCCGACGCTGTCGAGGCGTCGGACTCGCTGGCGCGGGCCATGGCCCGCAGCGAGTTGCTCGTGCAACGCGAGCGCAAGGGGAGGCTGGACACTGATGACATCCGGCCCTCCGTACTGGCCGCCGAAGTGCAGGGGAACATCACCGACGGTGTGAGGCTCATCGCCGAGCTGGGCACGAAGCCGCGGGCAGTGCGCCCGCCGGAGCTGCTCGCGAGCCTCGACCCGCCGCTCAGCCTTTTGCGGGCCCACCGTCTTCACCAATGGATCGCAACCGACGGGCTCCAGCGCCACGAACCGCTGGCAGTCGCCGAGCTGTCGGTCGCAGGAGCAGGAGTCGCACCATGACGACCCTGCTCCCGTACTCGAAGGAACACAATGAGAGACGAACAACATTCGGCGGGCGCGCCCAGCGCCGCCGAGAAGGAAGCACAGGCACCTAGATCGGAGTCGAGGAAGAAGTCTGGGAGGGAGCCGCAGGCCGGCAGGTCGGCGCCGAGGAGGCAGTCCGACAAGCAGGCACAGGCACCTGGACAGGAGTCGAGAAGGCAGTCCGACAAGCAGGCGCAGGCACCTGGACAGGAGTCGAGGAGGCAGTCTGGGAAGGAGCCGCAGGCCGGCAGGTCGGCGCCGAGGAGGCAGTCCGACAAGCAGGCGCAGGCACCTGGACAGGAGTCGAAGGGGAAGTCTGGGAAGGAGCCGCAGGCCGGCAGGTCGGCGCCGAGGAGGCAGTCCGACAAGCAGGCGCAGGCGCCTGGACAGGAGTCGAAGGGGCAGCCCGAATCCGGCGGGGCGTCCGCCGGCCGGCCTCCCAAGCCGAGGCGTCCGGAGCAGCAGGCTCCCAAACCCAAGATCGGTGACACCCGTCCCGCCCCGCCACTGCCGGCCGACGGCGCCGACAGCGGTGCGTCCGACGGCGGTTCCGCTGGAGGCGGCCGGCGCAGGAGGCGCCGGCGCGGCGGCGGGAACCGATCCGGTCAGAAGTCCCGCCAGCCCGCGGTGGTGGAGGCCGTCACCTTCGACGAGCCGGTAGAGCTCGACGAGAAGAGCCTCAAGGGGCGCCGGGGCCGCACCCGCAAGGGACAGGCCCTCGGCCGGTACCTGATGTGCGTCCACGTCAGTGAGCAGGCCACCCAGATCGCGGTGCTCGAGGGCAGGCGCCTCATCGAGTTCAGGGTCTCCCGGCCGGCCGACGAGATCGGCCAGATCCACGGCAACATCTATCTCGGGCGGGTGCAGAACGTGCTGCCGGGCATGGAGACCGCCTTCGTCGACATCGGCACGCCCAAGAACGCGGTGCTGTACCGGGGAGACGTCCAGTACGACCCCGACGAGATCGAGGGCGGCCGCACCGACGGTGATCAGGTCAAGCCCCGCATCGAGGAGCTGCTCCGGCCCAAGCAGTCGATCCTGTGCCAGGTCACCAAGAACCCGATCGGGGAGAAGGGCGCCCGCCTCACCCAGGACGTGTCCCTCGCCGGCCGGTTCGTGGTCCTGGTGCCCAACTCGACGGGGTTCGGGATCTCCAAGCGCCTCCCCGACGGCGAGCGCAAGCGCCTGCGGTCGATCCTCGAGAAGGTCAAGCCCGACGGTCATGGCCTGATCATGCGGACCGCGGCCGAGAAGGTCACCGCGGCCGAGATCGAGCGGGACGTCGAGCGACTGCTGCGCCAGTGGAAGGACATCGAGAAGCTGGCCAAGTCGTCGGCGGCCCCGGCGCTGCTGTACCGGGAGCCCGAGGCTCCCCTGCGCCTCATCCGTGAGGAGCTCAACACCGACTACCGGGGCGTGATCATCGACGATCAGGACCTCTACTCGAAGGTGTCCGGCTACATCTCGTCGATCATCCGGCCGCTGGCGGACCGGGTCGAGTACTACGACGCCGGCAAGCAGGATCTGCCGCTGTTCGAGCGCTACTACGTCACCGAGCAGCTCAAGAAGGCGCTCGAGCCCAAGGTGTGGCTGCCTTCGGGCGGCTCGCTCATCATCGAGCGCACCGAGGCGCTCACCGTGGTCGACGTCAACACCGGCAAGAACGTCGGCAAGTCCAGCCTCGAGGAGACGGTGCTGGCCAACAACCTGGAGGCTGCCGACGAGCTGGCCCGCCAGCTGCGGCTGCGCGACATCGGCGGCATCATCGTCGTGGACTTCGTGGACATGGAGGTGGCCGCCAACCGGGCCAAGGTGGCCAAGCGCTTCCGCGAGGCCCTGGCCCGGGACAAGACCCGCACGCAGGTGCTCGACATCAGCGGTCTCGGGCTGATGGAGATGACCCGCAAGCGCAGCGGCGAGGGACTGCTCGAGTCGCTGTCGGACATCTGCAGCGACTGCTCAGGCCGAGGCTTCCGGCTACTGGCCGACCTCGTCGACTGACCAGCGCAGGTTGGGATCGGCGCGCGGGGGTGACTGGCGCGGGTTGGGGTCGGTGTGCGGGTGACTGGCGTGGCGGGTGAGCGGCGTGCCGTTGGGGTCGGTGTGCGTGGTGATCGGCGTGGCGGGCGGCGCGGGTTGGGGTCGGTGTGCGGGGTGATCGGCGCGCGGGGGTGACCGGCGCGGGTTGGGGTCGGTGTGCGGGTGACTGGCGTGGCGGGCGAGCGGCGCGCCGGTACGATTCGATGGCTATGTACGCAGTCGTAGTGACCGGCGGTAAGCAGTACCGCGTCGAGCAGGGCTCCACCATCGAGGTGGAGCGGGTCGGCGCGCCCGGCTCGGAGGTCACGCTGCGCCCGGTGCTGCTCGTCGACGGCGACTCGGTGCTGGCGACGCCCGACGACCTGGCCGGCAGCACCGTCACCGCGGTGGTAGTCGACGAGCACCGGGGCCCCAAGATCCGGGGCTTCACCTACAAGTCCAAGAGCAACCAGCGTCGCCGGTGGGGTCACCGCCAGACGCTGGCAACCCTCGAGATCACCGACATCACAAGGGGCTGATTCGACATGTCCAAGACCAAGGGCGGGGGATCGACCCGCAACGGCCGCGATTCGAACGCGCAGCGCCTCGGGGTGAAGGTCTACGACGGTGGCCGGGTGCTGGCCGGAGCCATAATCGTCCGCCAGCGCGGCACGAGGATCCATCCCGGCACCAATGTCGGGCGGGGCGGCGACGACACGCTCTTCGCGACCGCCGACGGCGTGGTGCGCTTCGGGTCTCGCCGGGGCCGCAAGCTGGTCGAGGTCGTTCCGGCCGAAGTCTGATCGCCGCCGGCTCGCCCGGCCGGCTCCCGAACAGGAATTGGCAGTGTTTTGCACGGTATGCGTGCATTGTGCTGCCAGTTCTGGGGTTGGTTCGGCCGCCCTAGCCTGATCGGGTGTCCGGGTTCGTCGACGAGTGCAATCTCCACGTTGCTGCCGGTGACGGCGGCGCCGGGTGCGTCGCCTTCCGCAGGGAGGCCCGGGTGGCCCGGGGCGGTCCGGCCGGCGGTGACGGCGGCCGCGGCGGTGAGGTCTGGCTGGTCGCCGATCGCAATGTCGCCTCGCTGCTGGCCTTCCGGGACCATCCCCATCGCCGGGCCTCCAACGGCAAGCACGGCTCCGGGAGCAACCGCCACGGAGCCCGCGGCGACGATCTCGATGTGAGGGTTCCCGTGGGCACGGTGGTGCTCGACCACAAGGACCGGTCGCAGCTCGCCGACCTTTCGGCCCACGGCGAGCGCTGGCTGGCGGCCTGCGCCGGCGAGGGCGGTCGGGGCAACGCCCGGTTCCTCTCCAACCGGCGACGGGCCCCGGCATTCGCCGAGCAGGGCGAGTTCGGCGAGCAGCGCTGGCTGCGCCTGGAGCTGAAGCTGCTGGCCGACGTGGCCATCGTCGGCTTTCCCAACGTGGGCAAGTCCACGTTCATCAGCCGCGTGTCCGCGGCCAAGCCGAAGATCGCCGACTATCCCTTCACCACCCTCGAGCCCAACCTCGGAGTGGTCCGTCTCGACGACACCTTCGAGATGGTCCTGGCGGACATACCCGGCCTGATCGAGGGCGCCAGCGAGGGCCGCGGCCTGGGCCACCGGTTCCTGCGTCATGTCGAGCGGGCCCGCGTGCTGCTGGTGCTGATCGACCTGTGCGAGTTGGCGGACTGCCGTCCCGACGAGCAGCTGTCGGTGCTGCTGGGCGAGTTGGGCCGGTACCGTCCCGAGCTGGCCGAGCGGCCGCGGCTGGTGGTGGGCAGCCGGGCCGACACCGCGCCCACCGAGAGCTTCGGCTTCGGGGGCGGGAGGCTGTCGTCGGTGACTGGCGAGGGCGTGCCCGAGGTGCTCGGCGAGCTCAGCCGGTTGGTGGCCGGGGCCCGGGTCAGCGAGCCGGTCCTCGAGGCCCCGGTCGTGCACCGGCCCCTGCCGCACGCCCAGGAGGTGACCGTCGCCCGCGGCGATGACGGAGCCTGGACGGTGCAGGGGCGGGCCGCGGCGCGGTCGGTGGCCCTCAGCGACCTGACCGACCCCGGCGCGCAGGCTTATGTCCAGGACCGGCTGCGCAGCCTCGGGGTAGAGCGGGCGCTGGCCCGGGCCGGCGCGGTCAGCGGCGACGAGGTGCGCATCGGGGACTTCAGCTTCACGTACTACGACGACGCCGAGGCCGCCGTCGCGGGGAGCGACCGGTGAGTTCGGAGCCGGCGACCCGGAACATCGTGGCCAAGATCGGCACCTCGTCGATCACCGACGATGCCGGTGCGATCGATCGCGTCCCCATCGAGAAGTTCTGCAACGAGGTGGTCGCATTGCGGTCGCAGGGCTGCCGGGTGGTGGTGGTCACCAGTGGCGCCATCGCGGCCGGGCTTCCCGAGCTCGGCATGGGCGGCGATCGGCGGCCGTCGAGCATGGAGACGCTCCAGGCGGTGGCCACGGTCGGTCAGAGCGCTCTCATGGGCATGTACCGCGAGGTCTTCTCCGGCCTGGGAGTGGTGGCCGGCCAGGTGCTGCTGGTGCCCCTCGACTTCGTGATCCGCACCCAGTACGTGCACGCCGGGAGCACCCTGCGCAAGCTCCTGGACTTGGGCGTGGTGCCCGTCGTCAACGAGAACGACGCCGTGGCCGACGACGAGATCCGCTGGGGCGACAACGACCGGCTGGCCGCGCTGGTGGCCAACCTGGTGCAGGCCGACCTGCTCGTGCTGCTGACCGACACCGCGGGAGTCCTGACCGAGGATCCCCGCCGGAACTCCGAGGCCTCGCTGATCGAGGAGATCGTCGAGTTCGACCACCGTCTCCAGAGCCGGGTCGGGGGCGCCGGAACGAATCGGGGCAGCGGCGGCATGGCGTCCAAGCTCACCGCGGCCCGGGTTGCCTCGCTGTCGGGAGTGCCCACCGTGATCGCCGACGCCAAGCGACCCGACGTGCTCGCCGACGCCGCGGCCGGGGTGGCCGGGGTCGGGACCCTGGTGCGGGCCTCCGCTCAGCGGCTGCCGGCCCGCAAGCTGTGGATCGGCTTCGCGGTGGGCTCCCACGGCGAGGTCGCGGTCGACTCGGGGGCCAGGGCCGCGCTCGAGCGGGGCAAGTCGCTGCTGGCGATCGGTGTGCGGTCGGTGTCGGGAACCTTCGACGCGGGCGCGCCGGTGGAGGTGCGCGAGGCGGGTGGAGAGGTGTTCGCCAAGGGCCTCGCCCGCCACAGCAGCGACGACCTGCGCACCGCAGCCGGCCGGCGCCGGGAGGACCTGCCCCCCGGTGCCCCGCACGTGGTGGTGCACGCCAACGACCTGGTAGTCCTCCCCGGCCCCTGAGCACACAGCCGCTGGCTACGATGCTCAGTGAACAGCCCCGGCATGGATGAGGCCAATGTCCGACAACACCGGTGACGGTTCCCTGCACATGCCCTCCTTGCGGATCGAGGGCTTCCGCGGCATCGACAGCCTCACCATCAACCGCCTGGGCCGAGTGACGCTGCTGGCGGGCCGGAACGGCGCTGGCAAGACCACTGTGCTGGACGCAGTCCGCATCTTCGCCGACCGCGGCCGGTTGTCGTCTCTGACCGCGGTCCTAGACCGTAGTGAAGAGTATGCAGGACGTGTCGACGGGGAGACGGACGTCACGGCGATCCCTGACTTTGAGGCGTTGTTCCATGGCAGGCAGGCAAGAACAGGCACTTCGTTCAAGATCGGCATCGCCCGTGACTCCCAAGCACAGCTGGTTGTTGAGGTCTCTTCGACAGATGACATGCCAGAAGAATGGATGTCAAGACTGGGCAAGCCAACGATCAGCTCTCAGGTACTCAGAGTTGCGTTCAGTCAATTTGAAGAGTTCTTGCCCGTGCTAGATGGAGACTTGGATGCCAGGCGATGGAGGTGGTCGCGTCGCCTCAACCCAGATGGTGACGGGTGGCCTAAGGCTCTGAGGGCCGAAGTCCTAGGTCCTGGATTGCTCAACAACTTGGACCTGGACCAGCGGTGGGGGGAGATTGCACTGACGGAGCACGAGCCGGTCGCGCTTCGCGCTCTGAATCTAGCGGTGAATCACCGCATCGGCGGTGTTGCGGTGGTCTCAGGTGATTCCCGTTCCCGTAACCGCCGAGTCTTGGTCAAGCTAGAGGACGGCGAGAGGGTTCCCTTGCGGAGCCTTGGAGACGGTGCAGTGCGGTTGTTCGGCGTTGCGGTTGCGTTGGCGGGAGCGGCCGGAGGCCTGCTGCTCATCGACGAGGCCGAGAACGGCATTCACCATTCGCTGCAGCACGAGTATTGGCGTCTCGTGCTGCGGGCCGCGGCAGACAACAACGTCCAGGTCATCGCGACGACTCACGGTTGGGACTGCATTCGGGGATTTGCATCCGCCTCTGGCGAGAACAGCGATGTGGAGGGTGTCGCGGTTCGCTTGGAGCGCGACGGTGGCAGTCTCCGCGCGGTCGAGTATTCCGAAGAGGAGCTTCAGACAGCCACGGGCCAGGGCATAGAGGTCAGGTGACGGCCCGGTGGCTCTGCCTGGCGAAACCTCTGACCGTGTGCTGCTCGTGGAAGGGCCGGATGACGAGCACGTCGTCAGGCATCTGTGCGATCGTTCGGGTCTGGCGCGCAACTTTGACATTGTCCGGAGGGATGGATTCTCTCAGCTCTCCAAGAGCATCCCCGTCGAGTTGGCCGCGCCGGGCCGGTCGGCCCTCGGAGT
>Ga0209543_1001009_pt1 | contig 29460 bp, 29 predicted proteins | sample MesohylFT_FD_187296 | JGI IMG/M metagenome (GOLD analysis project Ga0209543, IMG submission 187296) | Host-associated microbial community of the marine sponge Aplysina aerophoba from Gulf of Piran - sponge mesohyl, lysed by freeze-thaw... | ecosystem: Host-associated > Porifera > Sponge >...
ACGATCCTGCCCGCCTCCGCAACCGCCAGAAACTTCTCGACCTCTCCACGTCGCCTGAACATGGCGCTGCCCTTGCCACGTTCCGGCCGGCGGATCGAATTGGGAATTACATGGAAGAGCCCCGCAGCCATAACCTCCGGCCGTGCGGGCACCGTCCGATGTCGCCGTACCGGCGGCCTGCCGATTGAATTGTCCTGAGATATGGCCACGCGTGTTAGGACAGTCCATCACCCTTTTGTTTGGCGCTCAGATTGGAAGCCGATCGACCGGGAAATTGCGAGTGCGATCCCGTTCGTTGAGCACAACCTGACGCCGGCCGGATTTGGCATCGTCCACTCTGCACGGGAGCGATAGGCCTTCTATCGTCCTGGAAGCTTGCAAACTGCCGAACATCGCTCGGCGACCAGGGAAAAATGATCCGAAATATCCGTCTCGCGACGCCAGCCGACGTCGGCTCGCTCGAAGACCTGATCGAACGGTCGACGCGCGTGCTTCAGGTCTTCTTCCTCTCGCCCGAACAGCTCGCGGCGAGTTTCGAAGTCATGACGCTGGACATGCAGCTGATCGACGATGGAACCTATTTCGTCGCCGAAGAAGATGGGATCGTCGTCGGTTGCGGCGGCTGGGCCTGCCGCCGAGGCTTCGTCACGGGCCAGCGCCTGACGCACCCGGACGGCGAGTTGCTGGTCCCCCAGCGCGACCCGGCGCGCGTCCGGGCCATGTACTCCCATCCGGACCACGCAAGAAAGGGTATTGGGCGTCTTGTCCTGAACGCCTGCGAAAACGCAGCACGCGAGGCCGGCTTTACGAGGGGAGAACTCCTGGCGACGCTCGCCGGCGAACCGCTCTACCTCGCCGGCGGATGGCGGGCAACCGCCCGCACCGTCGTTGCCACTCCCTCCGGCGTCGACGTGCCAGCGGTGCGGATGACCAAGCAGCTTCTGTCTGACCGATATTCGACCCCTCATCCTCCTTCGTAGACCGGCCGGGTCCTGGTTATGCTTGTTGCGTAGGGTAATGTGTCGTCATGATCCGAGGTTCAATGCGCTGTCGTTCAATTTCAGAGTGTATAGACTGTTGAAATCGTTGAATATTTTGATCGAGCGGACTGCCGGCCCTAATCCCGCCGCCGCCTGACCCTTGTACGCCTAGTCCGGAACGGATTGAGCGAACCGGGAAAGGGTCGTATCCATGTCCGGGAAATTAAACGAACTGCCCGGATAGCTGCTTCGTGTTGCCGCGCAAAGCTCGTCGATGAAAACTTTCATCGCTGGGGACACGAATCGTCTGGGATCCCACAGCACCGACATGTTGAAACCGAGCAGGCGGTCGCCGTGGCAGATCGGGACCGCCCTGTCCTCTAGCGGACCGAGCAGAACCGTCGAAGGAACTACGGCGATCCCCTGTCCAGATCTGACCAGGGCGAGCAGGCAATGAGGGCTGTCGCTCTCTATGAGAATATGCGGGTTGACGTTTGCGACCTGACAGACGCCGTCGAATATTCGCCGCGTCATGAATTGGGGCTTCAACAACAACATGGTCTCCGTCGCCAAGCCCCCGATATCTACTCTGGAGTGACCTTCGAACCGGCTGCCGGCCGGAACCACCGCCAACAGACCTAAGGGCAACAAGGCCCTACCCTCGAGCGCGGAGTTCGACGGCAATCCGGCGATCGCCAGTTCCAGATCGCCGCTCTCAAGGCGTTGGCTCAGCCGCGCGGAGCCGTCCTCCACGAGCTTGATTTCGATGTCGGGAGACCGTTGACGGAAAGTCGCCAGAAACCGGGCGACCACGCTTTCCATCGTCTGCGGCGTCGCTCCGATACGGAGCACGCCTCGGGATCCTTTGGCGAGCGCCTTCGCGCGCAGACTCAAGGCGTCGACATCGTTGAGGATGGCCTTGCTCCAGCCGAGCAGGTCCCGCCCTGCTGCCGTCAGTTCGATGCGCCGCCCGATACGATCGAACAGGCGCACCCCGAGATCTTCTTCCATGAGGTGGACCTGCCGGGACAGGGCAGATTGGCTGATGCGCAGTCTTTCTCCGGCGCGGGAGAAACTCATCTCCTCTGCGACGGCAGCAAAATAGCGAAAGTGGCTGAGCTTCATGCAACAATCTATATCGAAATTAGCTAGGTTTTGGAACTAAATTGCATTGGACAAATAGATGTGCAGGTACTCATAATCTACCTCCTGCCATTACGGCATCGATTCGAACAGGTTGGGCTGCAGGGACATGGCTCCGGAACTTCACGAACAATGGAAGCCGCTCGACTTCCCCAGCCTGCTGACTTCCAACGTCGCTTTCCTGAATACAGATTCCCAGAACAGCATATTGAATCCTGAAGGCTGTCTGAACCACGAACGGATCTGGGTCGACGCCAACGAGCAGGGCGGCCCGCTGTACAACACATTGCGACTGGCCGAAGCCGCCCGCAGGGTCGGGATGCCATTCCTGTGGCTGCGATACGACCGTTTCATAGGCGAGATCGAGCCTGTCAATGAAATGGACCGCGTGCAGTACCGCTTCTGGAACAAAGACTATGTGGGCGACCGCGCGAAAAAGGACTGGGAAGCCGATCTCGTCCCCGAGGTAAAGGCGATCATGGAGCCCGACGACATCACCCTGGTCTATCCCGGGTGGAGCGTCTTCACGGGGACTCCTGTGATCCGGTGGCTCAATCAATGGCACACGCGGACGTTGCTAATCTCGGGTTACCACACCGACTGGTGCATCGAGATGGCCACCCGGCATGCCCGCGAACTGGGTTACATGCCAGTCGTCGTCGGCGATGCGTGCGGCAGCACCCAGCCGCTGCACGACCAGACCCTGGAGCAGATCAACAATTGTTATGCACCGGTGATCGCGACCGAAGCGGCGCTCGATTTCATCGCCGATGGATTGTCTCCGTACGGCCGCAAGGCGGCAGAATAGCATGCAATTCGAAGACACCCCGGAAGGCGGGCGATGGCCGCATGGGTGCTGGGACCCCTAGGCTCGCATCGGGCAAGCTCATTCGGGGAGATATGGCCATTTCGGTCGCCAACGCAGCGCTGCAAATTCTTGGCGCTAAAGGGTATTCCGACGAATTGCCGCTCGAACGAATGGCACGCGACGCCCGGATGTTCACCATCGGCGGCGGCACAGTCGAGATGCAGCGCGATCTCAACGGGCGCGAGGTCATCGAAAGAGCGGCTTCGCCGCCGCGCCTCTCTGTCGAAGACCGGCGAGGCCGGGCAGCATGAGCGTGGATGAGGAAGCAGACGGAGATGCTGAACGGCTGCTCGACGACTCTCCGGCGGAGGATGCCGTCGCCAGCGGACTCCGGGACACCGTCCCGGCCGACCGCCGGTCCGAGTTGCCGATATTGCGGACCGAAGACATCTCTCTGTCGTTCGGCGGCGTCCGGGCCCTCATCGATGTGGGGTTCGACGTGCTGAAAGGCGAGATACTGTCCATCATCGGCCCCAACGGCGCCGGAAAGACGTCCATGGCCAATGTGATCAGCGGCCTGTACCGGCCGACGTCCGGGCGCATTTTCTTCAAAGGTCAGGATCGAACCGACTTCACGCCGCAGGCGGTCGCGGCGCTGGGCACCGCACGCACATTTCAGAACCTCGCGCTTTTTCGCGGCCTGACGGTGATCGAGAACATCCTCGTCGGCCGTCATCTGCACATGCGCTCGGGCGTATTCGCTGGCGGCATCCACTGGGGCGCGGCCCGGCGCGAAGAACTCGAGAATCGCCGCAGGGTCGAGGAGATCATCGAGTTTCTGAACCTCACGGAAGTTCGCAGCCAGCCCGCCGATACGCTCCCCTACGGCCTGCGGAAACGGGTCGAACTGGGACGGTCGCTCGCCGCAGAACCCGGGTTGCTGATCCTGGACGAACCCATGGCCGGCATGAACCGGCGAGAGAAGGAGGACATGGTGCGCGTCGTCGTCGACGCCAATGTCGACCTGGAGACCACCATCATCCTGATCGAGCACGACATGAGCGTGGTGATGGACATCTCGGATCATGTGGTTGTGCTCGATCACGGGGAAAAGATCGCCGAGGGCGATGCAGAAACGGTGCGGCAGGACGAGACCGTCATCCGGGCGTATCTCGGACAGGAAGCCTGATGAACAACCTCGTCTACGGCATCGAGCTTGCGGTCACCGGTCTGCTCATCGGCTCCATGTACTCCATGGTGGCGCTCGGATTCGTCCTCATTTTCAAGGCGTCCTCCGTGTTCAACTTTGCACAGGGAGCGATGACGCTGTTTGCCGCGCTGACCCTTGTCGGCCTCATACCCCTGGTCGGTTTCTGGGTCGCTCTGCTGCTCACCGTCGCCGTGATGGGCGGGGTCGCGGTATTCGCCGAACGGGCGATCTTCCGTCCCCTGGTCGGCGCCGAACCGCTGGTCATCTTCGTGGCAACGCTGGGCCTCGCCTTCATCCTCGAGGGATCGGCCCAGATCTTCTGGGGCACGCAGCCCCACGGACTGAAGCTCGGCCTGCCCGTCGAACCGCTGATGATCGGCGGCGTTTTCGTTTCGATGCCGGATTTCATTTCCGCCCTGGCCGCCGCCTTCTTCGTGGTGCTGCTGGTCCTGTTCTTCCACAAGACCCGGATCGGGCTCGGGCTGCGGGCCATCGCCGACGATCATGTGGCGGCCCAGTCAATGGGGATCCAGCTGCGCAAGGTCTGGACGATCGTCTGGGTGCTGGCCGGCATCGTGGCGCTGGCCGCCGGAATGCTCTGGGGGGCACGGATCGGCGTCCACTTCGCGATGTCGCTGATCGCGCTGAAGGCGCTCCCCGTGCTCATCATCGGAGGCATCGAGAGCATTCCCGGCGCCATCGTCGCCGGGCTCATCGTCGGCGTTGCCGAAGCGCTGGGGGAGGGATTCATCGGGCCCCTCGTCGGCGGCGGGGTCCAGGACATCATGGCCTATCTCGTCGCGCTCTTGTTCCTGATGTTCCGGCCTTACGGCCTTTTCGGCGAAGAGATGATCGAGAGGGTGTGAATGGCCCATCCGGACACTCGAACGCTGTTGCCGCAGGCCCTCAAGAGGGACTTGCGCTACCTGCCCGGATCCCTGGACCGGCTCGCCCTGTTCCTGCTCGTCGTCTTTTTTGTAATCGTGCCGCCGTTTCTCGGCGATTACTGGCTCAAGGGAATCCTCGTTCCCATGCTGATCCTCTCGATCGCGGCCCTGGGTCTGAACGTCCTGACGGGCTATGCCGGGCTCATTTCTCTTGGTCAGGCGGCGTTCATGGCCGTCGGCGCGTTCGCCGGCGTCATCGCCTACGGAAGATACGGAATTCCCATCCCCCTCACACTGCTCATCGCCGGCGGGACGGCAGCCCTCGTTGGCGCCGTCGTCGGGACGCCGTCCCTGCGCATCAAGGGCCTGTACCTGCTGGTCGCCACGCTTGCCGCCCAGTTCATCATCGTCTGGACGATCCAGCGCGTCCCCTGGATCGGGGCGGCGTCGATGGTGACCATCAACACGCCGCCGGTCTTCATCGGTGCCTGGGAAATCGATACCGCTCTGGAGCAGTATTACTTCTCGCTCGCCGTCGCCGCAGTGCTGACGCTCTTCGCCTGGAACCTGACCCGCAGCCGCATCGGGAGAGCCTGGATGGCGATCCGCGATCACGACGTGGCGGCGCGGGTCATGGGCATTTCCATGCTGCGCTACAAGCTGCTCGCTTTCATGGTGTCGGCATTCTACGGCGGGATCGCCGGCGCCCTTGTCGTCTTCGCCTGGGTCGGGGCGGCGAACGTCCAGGAGTACGAGCTCGAGCTCTCGATCCAACTCCTGGGAATGATCATCATCGGCGGCCTCGGAAGCATTCTCGGATCCTACCTCGGCGCTGCATTCATCGCGCTGTTGCCCATCGCGATCAGCATCGGAATGCACAACCTGTACGGAATTGTCGGCGGCGAGATCGTATCCGCCGCCGTGCTCGCGAACGCCGAGCATGTCTTATTCGGCGTTTTGATCGTCCTCTTCCTGATCTTCGAACCCCTGGGACTGGCCCACATCTGGCGCCGGTTATCGGCGCGTTTCGAAATTCGGTTCGGGTCGGCGGTGCGCACATGAACCGGCGTGGCGTTCGCGGGCAAGCTGAAGGATCGGCCGACTGGCCGGTTCGACTTCGTACGTAATGAAACGGCATGTAAACAGGAGGTAGACATGTTGATGAAATGCGCATCCATACGCCTTTCCGCGGCACTCGCACCCGGAGTTCTGGCCGCGGGCGTGCTCGCGACGGTATCGGCGACAGTACCGACGCAGACCAGCTTCGCCGCAGAGGGCGAAATCTATCACCCGATGCTGGTGACCCGGACCGGACCTTTCGCGTCGGCCGCGAGCGGTGTGAGCTCGGGCCAGCAGGACTATTTCGCGCTGGTGAACGCCAACGGCGGCATCGACGGCGTCAAGATCAAATGGGAGGAATGCGAGTTCGGCTACAAGACGCCGCGCGCTCTGGAATGCTACGAGCGGTTCCGGGGCAAATGGAAGATCGTCTACCCGAACAGCACCCCGGTGATATTCGCACTGTCCAAGCGGCTTACGGAAGACAAGGTGCTCGGCATCAACCTTGCCGGCGGGCGATCGGAATCGACGGACGGAAAGACGTTTCCCTATCTCTCCCCGGTCATCCTGAATTTCTGGTCTCAGGCCGCATCGACCATTCGCTACATCGCTCAGAAGGAGGGTGGCGAGGCCAAGCTCAAGGGCAAGAAGATCGCCTTCGTGCATCTGGACAACGCCTACGGCCGCCAGCCCTTCCCGATCTTCGATGCACTGGCCAAGAAATACGGCTTCGAATGGAAGTCCTGGCCCCTTGCCTGGCCGGCACTGGAGCAGAGCGCCGCCTGGGTCGACATCGCACGCCGGTTCCGGGCCGACTGGGCGATTCAATGGAACTACGGCCAGTCCTGCAACGTCCCGATGACCGAGATGAAGAAGGTCGGCTTCCCCATCGAGAAATTCGTCGGCACGCTCTGGTGCGGTTCCGAGGAAGATGTCTCGCCAGCAGGGGATCTTGCCAAGGGCTACGTCTCGGCCAACTATCATGGAGTCGGCCGCGATTTCCCCGTGATCCAGGAAATCATCAAGAAGGTTCACGGCAAAGGCAAAGGCAACATCAAAATGGAGCGCGTCGGCACGGTTGCCTATAACCGCGGGGTGCTGACCGGGATCATCATCGTCGAAGCCTTCCGCAACGCCATCAAGAGCGCCGGCATGCCGCTAGACGGCAAGAAGGTGCGCGACGGCTTCCGCATGATCAAGCTGGACAAGGCGAGGCTCAAGGAACTCGGCGCGGAAGGATTGCTGCCCGAGCTCGTGTTCTCCGCGGCCTATCACGGCGGTATAGAGCCGCAGCTCTTCCAGCGGTGGGACGGCAAGAAATGGACCACGATTTCCGGGTGGGTTCCGCCCTATGAGGACGTGGTCCGGGCCGAGATCGAGCGGGCCGCCGCAGAGTACAAGAAACAGACCAAGCAGTGATGCCGTGACGCACGTACTGAGGATCGAGGATGTCGAGGTCTACTATGATGGCGTCATCCATGTCCTCAAGGGCGTCTCGCTCACCGTCCCCGAGAAGGGCATCGTTGCCCTTCTCGGGGCCAACGGCGCGGGGAAGTCGACAACGTTGAAGGCGGTGTCGAACCTGTTGCGGGCGGAACGCGGTGAGGTCTCCCACGGCGCGATCGAGTTTCTCGGACGCTCCACCCTGAAGCTCGATCCTGCCGACATCGTGCGGCTTGGAATCGTCCAGGTCCTGGAGGGCCGGCGGCTCTTCGAACATTTGACGGTCGAGGAGAACCTTCGTGCCGGAGCCTATGCGCAGACCTGGGGCGAGAGGGTTCGGAACGATCTCGAACGGGTCTACGAGTATTTCCCGAGTCTCGCGGAGCGCCGCGAACTCAAGGCCGGCTACCTGTCCGGCGGAGAACAGCAGATGACGGCGATCGGCCGGGCCTTGATGGGACGTCCGAAGCTCATCCTCCTGGACGAACCCTCCATGGGGCTGGCGCCGCTGCTGGTGAAGGAGATTTTTCAGATCGTCCACCGCCTCAACCGCGAGGAAGACGTCGCCATCCTTCTGGCCGAGCAGAATGCCCACATGGCGCTTTCCATCGTTCAATACGCCTATGTGATGGAGGGCGGCCGGATCGTCTCCGAAGGTCCCGCCGGGGAGTTGGCCCGCGACGACGGTGTTCGGCGGTTCTATCTCGGGATGGCCGATCACGAAGAACACCAGAGCTACCGAAAAATTCTCGAGGAAAAACGCGCCGCCGCCGGTGTGCGCAATCTCAAAGAACGTCGATCCAGAGGAGGAAGCGATGATTCCTGAGCAGAAGACAAGTTGGAGATCGAAAATTCCCGAACTTCATCCGCAATGGACAGGTGTCGACTTTGCGGAAATCTTTGCCATGCCTACTGCGTATCTGGCGATCGGATATTCCAACAGCATATTGAGCAGTTTCGGTGCGCAGGCCCACGAACGGCTGTGGGAGCGAACCCGGCTGCCCGGCGGCGCCCTCGGCAACACCGTCAAGCTGATTCACGCCGGCCGCGACGCCGGGATGCACCTGTTCTTCACCCGCTACGAAATCTTTCGGCAAGGCTTCCCGCAATCGCCGATGGACAAGTCGCAGTACGGCTACTGGGCCTCCGGAAAGGAGGACTGGACCGACGAACAGAAGGCGAGGGACTGCGACACGGTCGCGGAAATCAAGGAACTGATGCGGCCGCACGACGAAATTATCCACTACACGTCGCTCGGCAACGTGTTCCTCGGCACCATGCTCTCGAGCTATCTGAACATGCGGGGCGTCCGAACCGTCCTGTTGTCCGGCTTCCACCTCGACTGGTGCATCGAGCAGGCGGCCCGGAGCTGCCGCGATATGGGATATATGCCCATCGTCATCGGCGACGCCTGCGGCTGCGGCCGGGAACAGGACGAAGCGCCGACCCTCGAGCGTCTCGACATGTTCTTCGCCCCGGTGATTTCGACGGACACGGCAATCGAGTTCATCCGCCAGGCCAGGGAACGGCAGGGGAAGGCCTAATCAGAACTCCTGGGGATATCAGGATGCAGACAGGGGCAGGAAACCGGAAGACTGTTCTCCGGAACGTGCGATCGAGTACCGATGACCGCTGAACTCGAGATGGCAGCGAACGATCGATGACCAAGCCGCCTCTTTCCGGTCTCAAGGTTCTCGAGCTGGGAGAACTCGTCGCCGGCCCCTTCATCGGCACGCTGCTCGGCGAGTTCGGCGCCGAGGTTATCAAGGTCGAAAGACCCGGTCGCGGCGATATCCTCCGCCAGTTCGGGCCGATGGTCGACGGTGAGAGCCTGTATTGGAGGATCAATGGCCGCAACAAGAAGTCCGTCGTGCTCGACCTCGACAAGGCCTCGGCCCGAACCGTGCTCGGCGAGCTGATTGCCCGTTGCGATGTGCTCATCAACAGTCTTCGACCCGGTACCATGGAAAAATGGGGATTCACCGAGGAGAGCCTGAAGGCTTCCCTTCCCGGCCTGGTAGTCGTCTACGTCAGCGCTTTCGGTCGTACCGGTCCCAAGGCGTCGGAAGGCGGCTACGATCCCATTGCCCAGGGGTTCAGCGGCCTGAGCGACCTGACCGGTGAAGCCGACGGACCGCCCATGCGGGCAGGCGGCTCCATTCCCGTCTGCGATTTCATGACCGGCGTCGCCGGTGCGCTCGGCACCGTTCTTTCGCTCTACGGTCGGGACAGGGTTCCCGGTGCGCGCGGCCAGTCCGTGGATATCGCGCTCTACGACGTTGCATTCAGAATGACCGCGCCACTCCTGAGCTATTTCGACCTCTCGCAGGAGGTCTGGAGCCGGAGCGGGAATCATAGCCTGGGAGGCGCGCCGACCGGCCACTTCCTGACCGGCGACGACCGGTGGGTCTGCGTTTCGGTACAGAACGACGAACAGTTTCGGCGCCTGGCGCGGCTTGTAAATCGTTCCGACTGGCTCACCGATGATCGTTATTCCGACAGTGCATCGCGAACGAAACACCGGGAGCTGATCTGCCGTGAGTTCGCCGACTGGGCACGGTCGCAAACCCGCGAGAACCTCATTCAAAGCTTCGAAAACCAAGGTCTTGTCGCCGGTCCCATCAACAATGTTGCCGACCTGGCGACAGACCCCCATCTCGCCGCCCGCGGTTACGGCTGGGTGCAGGATGACGAACTCGGAGAGTACCGCATGCCCGATGTCGTGCCGCGCCTTTCCGATTCGCCTGGTTCCGTACGGCATCGAGCCCCCGCACTTGGCGCCGATACCCTCGATGTCCTGAAGCGGGAGCTGTCTTATTCCGATGCCACCTGCACGCGATTGCTGGGCGAAGGCGCGCTCGGAGTGGCGGGCCGTGACATGCAACGGGACGACGGGACAGAGGACCTCCGCGATCACTGATACAATTCTCACTCAGCCTGTTGTTAGGTGCCAATCCAGCATTCCTCGGACTTGACCGACTTCAGCAATTCCTTGACCCTCTCGATCAGTTTCGGAGCAGACCATATGAGCACTCGGGGCATTCAAAAGGCCTTGGAATGTCGACGGCGGAGCACGATTGCACCAGGCGTCGGCAGCAAGGCACCAGCATGCGCGTCATGATCAACTGCTACGGCAAGCTCTCCCGACCATGTGCAGCGAATGATCGTGCACCGAGCGGCAACGACACGGGAGGCGCCAATATTGATCCGGCCAGCTTGCATCCATGATCCCGATGCCTCAACGCACACGGGCGGAATCTAATCTTTGGGCGGGGAGGAAACCGGAGGGGAAAATGGCAACCGTATTGGTCAAGAATGCGCACGTTGTCACCGCTGTCGACAACTACACTGCTGACATCCTGATCGAGAATGGCCGCGTGCACACCATCGGCACGGACATCCCCGTCGGCGACGATGTCGAAATTCACGATGCGAGCGGTCTCCTGACTCTGCCCGGCGGCGTCGATGTCCATACACACCTGGACTGGGATTTCGGCGTTGCGAGAACCGTCGACACCTTTGGCACGGGCACGAAGGCGGCTGCCTTCGGCGGTACGACCACAGTGGTGGACTTCTGCAATCAACCCCCCGGAGAAAGTCCGCTCGTTGGCCTGGAAGATTGGCACAGACGGCGGGAAAGCGCCTGCGTCGATGTCGGTGCACACGTGATTCTGAACCAGGTCAATGACCAGACTCTCGTCGACATGAAGACGCTGATCGCCGGCGAGGGTGTCACCAGTTTCAAGCTGTTCATGGCCTATCCCGGCGTCATGATGATCGAGGACGGCGCGCTGTTCAAAGCCATGCGCGTCGCCGGCGGGCAGGGCGCCATGACGTGCGTGCACGCGGAAAACGGCCCGGTCATTCAGGTGTTGATCGAGGAGGCATTAGCGCAGGGCCGGACCTCGCCGAAGCAGCATATGCTCACGCGGCCATCGCTGATGGAGGGGGAGGCGGTCCACCGTGCCATCCAGATTTCGGAGCTGGCAGAGGCGCCGCTCTATATCGTTCATCTTTCGGCCGGCGAGGCGCTCGCCGCGGTGAGGGCGGCGCGCGATATCGATATCCGGGTTCATGCCGAGACATGCCCGCATTACCTTTTCCTGACCGACGAAGAGTATGACCGCCCCGAGTTCGACGGAGCGAAGTATGTAGCGACTCCGCCGCTGCGCGGACATGAGCACCAGGCGGCGTTGTGGCGCGGACTCAAGACCAACGACCTGGAAGTCGTCTCGACCGATCATTGCCCGTTCTGCTTCAACGAGCAGCCGTATGGGATGAAGTACTCGAAACAGCAGGGAGTGGACGACTTCAGCCGTATCCCCAACGGGGCGCCGGGCATCGAGACCCGGCTGCCGCTGCTGTACGACGGCGGCGTCCGCAAGCAGGGGATGTCCATCAACCGGTTCGTCGAACTGACCGCGACCACGCCGGCGAAGCTGTTCGGCCTGTTCCCGCGCAAGGGAACGATCGCGGTGGGTTCCGATGCCGACATAGTCCTGTTCGATCCTGACGAGGAATGGACGATACGGGCGTCGGAGCATCACAGCCGGGTCGATTACTCGCTCTTCGAGGGCCGCCCGGTCACCGGGCGGGTCAGGAAGGTCCTGATGCGCGGCCAACTGATCGTCGACGGCGCCGAATGGCTGGGCCGCGAGGGCGCGGGCGAATTCCTCAGCCGCGGCGAATGTGGAATTCTCTGAGCCCGTGCCCGGGGCTTCGCACTAATGCCCGCGGGAATTCTCATGGCGGATGACGCCGCTTCCGTGGCCGCCGTTGTCGAGGCGGTCCGGGAGGACCGGCTGTGGCAGCGTCACATGGACATCGCCGCGATCGGCGCGACGGGACGCGGCGGCGTTAACCGCCAGGCGCTGACGCCGGAGGACGGGCAGGCCCGGCTCCTGATGCTCGAGTGGGCTTCGGAACACGGCTTCACTGCCAGCACTGACGCCATCGGCAACCTGTTCATCCGCCGCGCCGGCGCACGGCCGACGGCGGATCCGGTTGTCGCCGGATCGCACCTCGATTCTCAGCCCACCGGCGGCAATTTCGACGGGGTATTCGGCGTTCTCGCAGCGCTGGAAGTCCTGGAAGCCGCGAATGACGCCGGCGTTGTTACCGGGCGTCCTTTGGAACTGGTGGTATGGACCAACGAGGAAGGCGCGCGATTCCAGCCCGCCACCATGGGCTCGGCGGTCTACGCCGGCGCCCTGCAGCTGGAAACCGTGCTGGCCACCAGGGACAGCGCCGGCGTTACGGTGGAACAGGCGCTGGCCGAAACGCTCAAGGCCGCTCCGGTTTCCGAACGACGCGACTTTCGTTCCCCTATGGCCGCCTACGTGGAGGCTCACATCGAACAGGGTCCGGTCCTGGAATCGACTGGAAATACCATCGGCGTCGTGACGGGCATTCAGGGCCTACGGTGGTTCCAGGTCGAGGTCGGTGGAGAAGAGGCGCATGCCGGGACCACCCCGCGCCGGAACCGCCGGGACGCCCTGGCCGCCGCCGTCGCCATGGTCAGCAGATTGAAGGAGCTGATGTTCGACGAGGCCGACATGGTGCGCTTTACCGTCGGCCGCTTCGAGGTGGCGCCGAACTCGCCCAACACGATACCGGGGCGGGTTATCTTTACGATCGATTTCCGGCACCCCGACCGGGATGTCCTGGCCCGGCTTGGCGACCAGGTCGAACCGGTGTGCCGGGCCGAGGCACAGGACTGCGACGTCAAGGTCGTCGAAACCATGAACGCGCCGCCGATCGAATTCGACTCTACGGTTCGCGATCTCATTCGCAGCGCCGCCCGGAGCCAGGCGCTCCCGCAAATGGACATGACGTCGGGCGCCACCCACGACGCCAAATTCATGGCGGGACTCTGCCCGAGCGGCATGATTTTCGTGCCCTGCGAAAGTGGTATCAGTCACAACGAGGCCGAGAATGCGTCGCCGGCCGACCTCGCAGCCGGCACCAGAATTTTGGCGGAGGTGGCGATACGGCTGGCGAACCGGTGAAAGGCTGAATTGCGGGAGCGAAATCGGGTTCGCTCAAAAACCTGAAGGTCGTAGGTTCACTTCCTGCCCCCGCTGTTGATCGGCATGTAGGTTGGGCGCCGATCAGCACCCTAACTCGTTGATTTGCCGTGACCGTCTCGGGTCAAACTTGGGCGCCGATCAACACCCATATCGGACAACCGAAACACAGGCCTCATGATATATGATACAGCTTTGCGTCCCGTACCCTGGCGCTCAGCGAGACGCTGCCGGTGATCGGCAAGCTGCTCGGCCACAGTGATATCGAAACCACGGCGCGCTACGCCCACTTGGCGGAGGAATCGCTCCATGAATCGGCGGAGCGGATCGCCGGGAGCATTGCGGCTGATATTCTTTAGGCCTGCCAGTTCCGGAAAACCCAGGGATATTCTCTAAGGACTCAAGGTTCCTCGCAGATCGCTCAGATAGGTGTTCGCGTCCCTGCTACAAGCAAAAGCGTCGGGATCGATGTCCGCAAAGATCACAGTGTCCTCATTGGAGCAAGCTGCGGCGAGGGTGGCGCCATCCGGGCCTACAATGCATGACCGTCCGGCATAGCTGAAGGAATCGTCCCGACCGACATGATTCGCGTAGGCGATGAAGATCTGGTTCTCGAAGGCCCGCACTGGAACGACCGAAGTGGCGATGAAGTTCGCAAATGGGCTTTCGGGCAGGGCCGTCGGCACCAGCACGGCATCGACATCGGCCAAGGCGAGAGCGCGCACCAACTCCGGAAATTCCACGTCGTAGCAGATCAGCAGACCGACCGTGAAACCGTCCACAGTGCGGAGCGTGCTCACAAGCGGGCCCGGGGAAAACAGGGCCCGTTCGTAGGCACCGTAGAGCTGTCTCTTGCGGTAGATCGCAGGCTCTGAGTCGCCGTCAGCAAAGGCAACGCTGTTAAAGATTTTTACGCCTTCGCGCTCGGCAAATCCGGCGACGACGGCCAGGCCATGTTTCTGGGAAATTGCGGCCAATCGCTTGACCTGCCGTCCGTCGCGGGGTTCGGCCAGATCGGAGATAACTGGGCCCGCGCCGTAGCCGGTCGTTGCCAGTTCAGGCGCGACCAGGATCCGGGCGCCGCGCGCCGCCGCCTGAACGGCAGCTGTTTCGATACGCGCAAGATTGGCGGCGACATCGCCGGCGACCGCCTTCATCTGAAGAACGGCGATTCGCATCAGCGTTCCTCGCCGGTCCAGGCGCCCATCAGCTTCGGCAGATCGCCGTATCGCGCAACCAGCCCTACCGCCAGAACGGCGATCGCAACAAAGAAGATCGAAACCGAGGCCATGGTCGGTGTGTAGCCGTAACGCAGGGCATTGAAGATCTTGACCGGCAGGGTTTCCATCGTAAAGCCGACGGTCATATAGGCGACGATGTACTCGTTCAGCGAGAGTACGAAAGCGAAGGCGAAGCCGGAAACCATATAGGGTGCGATCAGCGGCGCCACCACGGTGCGGAACACCGTCCGGTCGTCGGCACCCATGGTGGCCGCCGCTTCGACCAGCGACCGGTCGATAGAAGAAAAGCCCAGCGAGATGGTTACCAGCGGCAGGGTCACGAAGAAAATCGCGTGGCTGATAACAGCCGTCCAGGGCGCGCCGTAGAATCCGCCGGTTGCCCAGAAGGAAAGAAAGCCGAGGGCGGTGATCACCGGCGGCAGCATGAAAGGGGCGACGCCCAAGACCTGGAAGACGCGCGCCCAGGGCGCGACGCGGCGCCAGAAAAACCAGCTGAGCGGCAGAGCGACGATCACCGCCAGAGCGGCCGAGAGGGCGGCCAGTCCGAGCGAAGCGATCAGCGCGCCGCGCCATTCCGGCTCGGTGAAGATGGCGGTGTACCACTCCAGCGAAAATCCCCGGGGCGGGAACAGCAGCGTTTTCTTCTCGTTCACCGAGACACCGGCAACGACCGCGAGAGGCGCTGCCAGGAAGAACGCGACCAGAGCCATGTAGCACCGGCGCAGCCAGGTTACCGTCATGCCCCGCAGTCCTTCATCACGCGGCCTCCCGCCGGCCGCCGACCAGCAGGACCAGGCCCACAAGGGCCAACGAAATCAGCACCAGGAAGACCGCCATGGCCGCGGCGAACGGCATGTTGGACTGGTAGATCGCCTGATCCGTGATCAGAACGGACAGGGTCCAGTGCTGCGGGCGGCCGAGGATCTGCGGCAGCAGATACGATCCCAGAGCGAAAACGAACACCATGATCAGGGTGGCGGCAATCGTGTGTCGCAGCGCCGGAACGACGACCGAGACGAAGCCGCGCAGCGGGGAGGCGCCGAGCGTGCGCGCCGCCTCCAGCAACGACGGGTCGAGGCGCATCAGCGAGGGGTAGAGCAACAGAATCGTAAAGGGCAGGGCCTGATAGATCATGCCGGTCAGCACGGCGCCGAATCCCGGCAACAGTGCCTTCGGAGCTTCCATCAGGCCGAGAGCGGCCAGCAGGTTGCCGATGCCGGCGGTGCGCGAGAACAGGGTCGACCAGGCGAAGCCGATGATCACCTCCGACAGGGAGAGAATGGCCAGAATGCCGACCAGCCACACGACCTGCACCCGACGGCTGCAGCCGGAGAGAAAGCTCGTGAAGGGTAAGGCAACGACCACGCAGCAGACGGCCACGGCCATGGCCAGGAACAATGAGAAGCCGAGCACGCTGCCGAAGAAGGGCGTCAAGAAGCGCTCGTAGTTGGCGACCACGAAGTCGACGGTATAGAAGCCCCCCTGCTGCCGGCGAAAGAAGCTGACGGCGACCATGATTCCGAAGGGAATGACGAAAAAGACGACCAGTACGGCCGCCGGGAACAGCAGTGGCAGAAGGTCGGAAAAGGTTCGGGCCGGCTCCCGCCTCATCGCGTCAGGACCACGCACGCTTCGGCAGGAAGCCGGATGCCGATCTGTTCTCCGGCCGCGACCTGCGTTTGCTCGCGGCGCGTCGAGACGGCGACGATCGTGGTATCGGCCGCCTCGACGAATGTCTCGACGGTGCCGCCGAGATCGCGCAGGAAGGTCACGCGCCCTGTCAGTGTGGCATTCGCCGGGTCTGTCAGCCGCACGTCCTCCGGCCTTATGGACAAACGTGCCCGCTGAACGCCGGCTGGCAGGATGACGCCAGGAAGGGGGACGCCGTCGAACAGGGCCTGGCTGCTGCCGCTGGCGGCGATGTCGAGCAGATTGGTCGAGCCGATGAAGTCGGCGACGAAGGCATCGGCCGGCTTGCGGTAGATTTCCACCGGCGCAGCCGCCTGATGGATGCGTCCGTCGCCCATCACCACCACAAGATCGGCCATGGTCATGGCTTCGCGCTGGTCGTGGGTAACGACGATCGTCGTTATACCCAGTTTCTGCTGCAGCTGGCGAAGCTCGACCTGCATGGCTTCACGCAGCTTGGCGTCGAGGGCTGACAGTGGTTCGTCGAGCAGGAACAGCCGTGGCGAGACGGCGAGCGCCCGGGCAATGGCGACCCGCTGCCTTTGCCCGCCGGAGAGCCTGCTCACCGGCCGCTCGCCATGGTCCTGCAGGTGAACGAGGTCGAGCAGTTCCCCGACCCGCGACTCCCATTCGGCCTTCGCAGCGCCGCGAATGCGCAACGGATAGGCGATGTTGTCCCGCACGCTCAAATGCGGAAACAGGGCCAGCGACTGGAACACCATGCCGAAGTCGCGCTTGTGGGTCGGCAGGCCGGTAACCTCGGCCCCGGCCAGCAGGATGCGCCCCGCGCTGGGCGCCTCCAGCCCCGCGATCAGGCGCAACAGGGTTGTCTTGCCGCAGCCGGAGGGACCCAGCAGACAGACGAAGGTCCCCTTGAGGACGGTCAGCGAAACATCGTCGACCGCGACGAGCGAGCCGAAGCGCTTCGTTACGCCCTCAAGGGTGAGTGCCGACATGGCAGCCCCGTGGTTGCCCGGCGCTCCTTGCCGACGCGCCTTCCAGGGGTCATCGGTTTTCTCGCGAGCAGCGGCTCAGCCGACGATCAACTCGGTCCACTTCTGATTTAGCCAGTCGGACCTGGCCTGGTAAAGGTCGTAGCGCGGGACGATGGGGTCGATCTCCGAGGAGACGGAGGCGAACTCGTCGTCCGACAGATCGAGCAGGTTGCGCTTCACCGTCGGCGCCGTCCCGACCTTGCGGGACATGGTGGCCTGAATCGACGGCTGGCTCATGTAGTCGATGAAGACGTGCGCTTCGTCGACCTTCTTCGAGGCGCGCGAAAGCGCCCAGCAGCCGCTGTCCAGGATGCCGCCCTCCTTGGGGAAAGTCGAGCGCACAGGATGCCCGTCGGCTGCCGCCAGGCCCGTGACGTCGTGATAGTACTGCCCCATGGGAATTTCTCCCGACTTGAGCGCCTGCTCGAACTGCGCTTCGTCTCGGTACCAGAGGCGTACGTTCGGCTTCACTTCCGCCAGCTTGCCAAAAGCCTTGAGCTGCCCTTCTTCGCTGTTCAGGGCCTCGGTGCCGCCCATGAAGGTCTTGGCCGTAACCTCGAGCAGGAAAGAGTTGGAGACCAGGGCGAGCAGGCCCAGTCGGTTCCGATTCGCGGGGTCCCAGAGTGCGGCCCACGAGGTCGGCGCCTTCGGATATACCTTGGTGTTCGACACCAGTGTAATGTACCAGGCGACCGCGCCGATGCCGGCAACCCGACCGTCGGGATAGCTGTTGATGAACTTGCCGATCAGGTTGTCGCTGTTGGGTATGCGCGCCCGATCGAGGCCCGTCCAGAGGTTGATCGCCTGGCCCTTGAGCATGGCGACCTGGGACATCATCGATACGTCGGCGGGTGCGCGGCCGGCCTTGGCGGCCTGCGCCAACTGGACCAGCCAGACCTCTCCGGTCGGCTCCGCCACCGACTCGACGGCGATACCGGTGGCCTTGGTGAATTCGGGAAAGATGTGCTTGTCGAAGGATTCCTTGAAGTAGCCGCCATAGACGCCGACTTTCAGCGAGCGGCCCTGGGCCTTCAAGACATTGGGCATGGCAAGGATCCCGGCTCCTGCAAGCCCTGTTGCCATAAAGCTACGGCGGCCGATGCCGCTTCCGGCGATGCGCTTGTTCATTTTTCCGCTACCTCCATTGCTCCTGTTGTGGCCATCCGGCGTGACCCGATCGATTGGACTTCTTCATCGCCACTTCGGTGGAGCGTTCCATTGCCGGCCTTCACGCAAGTGACGGGCTGAACACCATCAGACTGAGAATCTCGAACAGCATCTGCGCGCCGACCTGCGCCGTGTTGGTCGTGGAGTCGTATTGCGGCGCCACCTCGACGACGTCGCCACCAATCGCGTCGATGCCTTTCAGCCCGTGCAGGATCGCCTGCACTTCCCGTGTCGTCAGACCGCCAACCTCCGGCGTGCCGGTGCCGGGCGCAAAGGCGGGGTCGATGCCGTCGATGTCGAAGGAAACGTAGGTCGGACCGTCGCCGACCACCTCCAGCGCTTTCTCCACGACAGCGGAGATGCCCAGTGTCGGCACCTCTTCGGCGTGGATCACCGTCATGCCGCTATCGAGGGAGAACTCCCAGAGATACTCGGCCGAACCGCGGATGCCGATCTGTATCGTTCGGGTGGGATCGAGCACGCCGTCCAGCACCGCGTTCCTGAAAGGCCCGCCATGGTGGAACTTCGAGTGGTCGAAGGACCCGCCGGTGTCGCAATGGGCATCGATATGCACCATGCCGACCGGCCGGTCGCGCCCGATCGCCTTCATGATGGGGTGCGTTATCGAGTGGTCTCCGCCGACGGAGAGCGGTATCACGCCGGCGGCGTGGACCTTGTCGAAGTAGCGTTCGATGTCTTCGAGGCTGCCCTCCAGGCGGTAGCGGCTGGCGAAGGGGACATCGCCGACATCGGCGACCCGCAGATCATGAACCGGGGCACAGGCGAGGACATGGTTGTAGGGTCCGATGCGCTCGATCGTGCGAAGCGCCCGCGGGCCGTAGCGTGCGCCAGGCCGATTGGTCACCCCCAAGTCCATGGGAACGCCGATCAAGGCGACCTGAAGGTCGCCGAAATCGGGCTCCTTCGGATCGATTTCTCGCAGTGGCGCATCGAGTAGCGCCGGTAGGCCCGCATAGGGCGCCGTGCGGGTGCCACTGGCATCGAAGATCCGGTCGGCGACCCGGCGATAGGCCGGATCGAAAATATCGCCCCCATGGCCGTGCGAATACTTCTTTCGCAACGCCGCCAGTTTGTCCTCGTCCCAGTCCATAAGCGTTGCCGGTCTCCTCCTGCCGCAATGCCTTGTCCTTGTTGATGGATATCTTAGCGTTCCCAAAATTCGAGAACAATTGACATTAATTTAGCTTTTCTTATGAAAATTTCTCACATAGCTTGGAATGCATGTCGATCCGCCTTCCGCCCCTTAACCCACTGCGCGCCTTCGAGGCGGCAGCGCGGCACGGTTCTGTCTCCCGTGCTGCCAGGGAACTGAATGTCACCCACGGCGCCGTGAGCCATCAGATCCGTGCCCTGGAGACGGCGTTGCAGATACCCCTGCTGGAGCGTGGCGCCCGGCGGTTCCGGTTGACGCCGCATGCGGCCGCTCTGCTGCCGACTGTCTCCACGGCATTCGAGGAAATTGCGGCGGCTACGGCGCGCATGACCCGCCCCTTCACCGCCGGCAGCCTGGCAATCAGCTGTGTGCCTGCTCTGCTTTCGCTCTGGCTGATCCCGCGGCTCAGCCGCTTCACCGAACAGTACCCGGGGGTACGGTTGCGGGTCGTCAGCTCGAACGATCCGGCAGCCGTCTACGATCCCGAGATCGACATTTGCATCCGCTACGGCCAGGGAAGCTGGGGCGACTGCTGGGTGCGACAGTGGTCGGAACTTGAACTCTTTCCGGTGGCCAGTCCTACATTACTGAGCGGTCGTCCCTTGCGCGCGGCAAAGGACCTTGTCGACCATGTGCTGCTCCACGCCGATGACGGACGGGAATGGCAGACATGGCTGACCGCCGCCAATGCGCTCGAACTCGGCCGCGGGGACCACCATTTCATGACCGATGCCCGCCTCGCCATCGAAGCGGCCATTCACGCCAACGGCGTGGTGCTCGGCGACACCCGCACTGTGAGCAATCTGATGGCCAGCGGCAGCCTGGTCGCTCCTTTCGACCAGACGGTTCCTGCGATCGACAACTACTATGTGGTCTGCCGCAATGAGGTGAAGGCGGCTCCTATTGCCAACGTATTCATCGAGTGGCTGTTCGCTGCACGCGACGAAGAGGATGCCAAGGCGGAAGTCCAGGCCGCGAGGCGGCGAGCGCTGCGAGGACGGCGCAGGCGCTGATAACCGGGGTTTCGACCTGACCAAATCTTGCCGGCACATAATCTCACCGCCTTTCGCATGCACCGTGCGATTTCCGCGTTTTGCGGGGTAATTACGTAATCCAAGGCGGTTCGATCCGGCGAGGACCCGCTCAACTCTGTGGAATTCCTCGATTCTTCGCTACATCCGAAGAAGTGGGCGCGGCCCCCCGTCATCGCGCCGTAATCGGTCGAATTCAAACTCCCGACTGCTGTTGGCTTTCCATGACTTCGTCATCGGATTGTTGAGGTTCCCCTGCGACCTACCTGTCGCGGAGGCAGGACCGCCGCAACGCGCGACTCACGGTTTTCGGCACAGATACGCCAGCGGAGGCCTGCTCGTCGGCGAGGGGCTGCCGATGATCGGCAAGCTGCTCGGCCACACCAACGTGCACATGACCGCCCGTTGCGCCCATCTCGCCAACGACCCGCTCAAGTCCGCCGCCAACCGCATCGCGAACAGGATCGCGCAGGTATCCGGGTAGTCGGCACGCGGCCACCGTATGTTGTTCGGCATCCAGGCCTGATCCTATGGGATTGCGCAAAATCAATGAGCTAGCGTGCCGATCAGCGTTCAACCTACACGCCGAACAACATACGTACAGTAGAGTTGTCGTTATTTCGTATACTGGAAAACTCGCCCAGGCGGTTTCCGCCGAGTCGTGGCCCCCGTCTTCGCTGTCCCGCAGGCAATTTAATCATAAGGTATTGATAATACATGATAAATGGCGAACTTCGGCAATCCGGCGATCAAGCGCGATGGGGACTGCATCAGCCAGCGCCACGCCCATCACGATATCAGATGGCGAGACGGCCACGTCGCGATCCGAATCCATCACGTAATTCTTGCCGGCGGCTCTTACTCCCCGGCTCTTACTCCAGTGTTAGCCGGCGTCGGATTTCGGCCGCACGCTGCTCTTCTAAATCGGTACTCCAGCACGCAAGTCGGCGTCGAAGCTGCATTCCGAACAGCAGGCGAATGCGGTTTTGATGCGAACCGTTCAGTCTTCCATTATCGCGACGGCCCGGGTCCAGCCGGCGGAGGCGCCGCGAATCTTGACCGGAAAGCAGCACACCGTGAAGCCGTCACCCGGCAGCGCTTCCAGATTGTGCAGCTTCTCCAGGTGGCAATAGCCAATGTCACGCCCGGCCTTGTGCCCTTCCCAGATGATCGAGGCGTCGCCGCTCTCGGCATAGAGCTCTGCCGTATAGGTGAAGGGCGCGTCCCAGCTCCAGGCGTCGGTGCCGGTCAGACGCACGCCGCGTTCCAGCAGATACATCGTGGCGTCGTAGCCCATGCCGCAGCCGGCATCGACATAGTCATCCTCGCCGTAGGCCGAACCGGCGCGGGTGTTGACCACGACGATATCGAGCGGCCGGATTTCGTGGCCGATCCGCTCCAGTTCTGCGGCGACATCGTCCGCGGTCACGACATAGCCGTCGTCGAAATGGCGGAAGTCCAGCTTGACGCCGGGCTGCATGCACCAGTCGAGCGGCACCTCGTCGATGGTGATGGCACGCTCGCCCTTGTTCATGGTCGAGGCGAAGTGATAGGGCGCGTCGAGATGCGTCCCGTTATGGGTGATGAGCTGCACCATCTCCACGGCCCAGGCCTCGCCGTCCGGCAGGTCCTCCTTCTTCAGGCCGGGAAAGAAGGGCGCCATCTGCTCATAGGACTGATGGTGGTCGAAATAGGTGATCTTCGGGCTGTAGGGCTGGGGGTCGGAGATCACGTCGTTCTCCAGCGGCATGGAGATGTCGACAATCTTGCGTGTCATCGGGCAGTTCCTCCGGAACGGCGGGCGGGATCAGAGTAGCGCAAGGCTGAGCCACGGGAAAAAGATAACCAGCAGCAGAACGGCCAGCATGATCGCGGCGAACGGCGCGGCGCCGGCGAAAATATCGCCCAGGCGGATTGCCGGATCGTTCAGCGTCGATTTGATCACGTAGACGGCGATGCCCAGCGGCGGGGTCAGCAGGCCGATCTCCACCGCCAGGACCGTGACGATGCCGAACCAGACCAAGTCCGCGCCGAATGCCTGTGCGATCGGCAGGACCAGCGGCAGCACTACCAGCATGATCGAGGTCGAATCCAGCACCGTACCCATCACCAGGATCAGCAGCACGTAAATCGCCAGGAAGGCGGCGAAGCCGAGATCCGCCGTTTCGATCAGGCCGACCAGAAACTGCGGTATGCCGGCCAGGCCGAGCATGCGCGTATAGATGCTCGCCGCGATCAGCAGGAAGCAGATCGAGACCGTGACGTGCCCGGTTTCGATCAGGACGCGCCAATATTCCGGCAGGCCGATCGGCGCCTTTTTCCTCTGGCGGCCGAGGGCCAGCAGCAGGGCGCCCAGCGCGCCGACCGCGCCGGCCTCCGTCGGCGTGAAGAAACCGCCGTAGATGCCGCCGAGCACCAGCACGATCAGGCCGACGACCGGCGCCATCGAAAGAATGCCGACCGGCGGCCCGCCATCGGTGGCGACTCCGCCGGCAACATTCTTCGGCGCGCCGACGAACGCCGGAAATCGCTTGGCCAGCACGACGATCAGCAGCGCGAAAGCCAGGCTGAGCAGCAGCCCTGGGATTATGCCCGCGATAAACAAGGACCCGATCGAGGTTTCCGCCAGGAAACCGTATACGATCAGCAGGAGGCTGGGCGGGATCAGCATGCCGAGCACGCTGGAGCCTGCGACGACGCCGGTGGCGAAGCGCGCCGTGTAGCCGAGCTTCAGCATCTCGGGAATGGCGACCTTGGTGAACACCGCAGCCGAGGCGATGGAAATGCCGGTGATCGCCGCGAACACCGCGTTTGCCGCCACGGTCGCGACCCCCAGACCGCCGCGGACACGGCCGAGCAGCTGGTTCGCGACCTGGAACATGTCGCGTCCGATATCCGACATGCTGATGAGCAGGCCCATCAGGACGAATAGCGGCACGACGCCGAAGATATGGTTGGCGATGGCGTCGTAGGCCGAAAGGGCGAGGAACTTGGCCGCCAGTACGAAGTTGTCCCGCATCAGCCAGACGCCGACGACCGACAGCAGGGAGAGCGCAACGCCGACATGCATGCCCAGCCAGATCAGCAGCAGCATGGCGGCCAGCATGATCCAGCCGATATCCAGCGCCGTCACGGCAGGCTCCGCCTCATGGCGCGCCGCGCGCCGCGAACCGCGAGCGCAAGGAAGGTGACGCTGGTTGCGCCGCTGCCGATCAGGATGATCAGCCGGATCGGCCAGGTCGGCGCGGTAAAGTCGCCGAGGGCGCCGACATATTCGCCCTCCTCGAGGGCGCGGCTGAAATAGGGCAGGCTGGCCCAGCACAGGACCGCCATCACGGCGGCGCCGGCCAGATGGAACAGGGCGTCCAGCCCGTGCCCGGCAGCCGGCCGCGCGCGCGTCAGCCGGTCGAGCAGCGAATCGGATCGGGTGATCCGCCCCGACCAGAGTGTGTGCGCGATTTGAAGGAAGACGATGCCGACGATCGACATGGCAACCAGCTCGGAAATGCCGCGGATTGGCGCCGTCAACGCCTCGCGCGCAAACACGTCGGCGTTGATCAGAAGCATCAGGGCGGCGATCCACACGCCGCCCAATGCGTTCATCGCCGCGATTGCGCGTAAAAATGTGCGCGCAACCCGGTTCCCGGAACCGTCGCCAATCGCTTCCGGCGTCGTAGGGCCCTCCCGGGCCATTGCTCTGTCGATCGCCTCCGGCTACTCGGCGGACCAGTCGCGCGGGATGTCGGCGCCCGACGCCTTGAGTTTGCCCATGAAGCCCTTCAGCACGGCCTTGCCGGGCAGGCCTTTCTTCTCAAGGCCGTTGGCCCAGAACTTGGCCACGTTCGGGATGGTGTGCGCCCATTCCTTGCGCAGGGCGGTATCGATCGCGACCCGCTTGGCACCGCCCTCGACCATTTTGCCCTCCAGCGCTGCCGCGGCGCCGCCCTTCGCTGCCGCGAACCGTTTGCCGTATTCGGCGCTCACCGCCGTGAGGACCGAGCGGACCTCCGCCGGCATGCCGTTCCAGCTGTCGCGATTGACCGACAGCCCGCCGGCGAACTGGGAGCCGAAATTGCACTTGTTGATGTAGGGCGCGACCTCGAACACCTTGGACCCCCAGGCCCCGGTGGTGAACACCACGACGCCGTCCGCCACGCCGGTCTTGATGTCATTGTAGTAGGTCCGCAGGTTGCCGGCGACCGCGACCGCGCCGGTGCCCTTGATCCAGTTCGCTGCCGGCCCCGGCGCGAGGATTTTCTTGCCCTTCAGGTCGTCCAGGCTGCGCACCGGGAACTTGGCCCACAGATGGTAGGTGTCGAGCGCCGCGCCGGCCAGGTAGCGCTGGCCGCGCGCCTCCCAGGCCTTGCCCATCGCCGGAATTTCCTGCTGCAGGGCGCCGATCGCGCCGGTCACTGCGCCGATATCGGCCGAGCCGAACGGGCTGACATAGCTGACATTCTGCAGGGGCATCTTGGCGGCTTCGAAGATGGTGCCGACGAAGCCCATTTCGACCAGACCTTCCTCGATCGCTTCGAGCACGCCGCCGATCTTGGCGATGGTGCCGCCGTAGCCCTGATTCCACGAAATGCTGTGCTTGCCGCCGGCTTTCAGGCGTCTGTCCACCTCCGGGATGAAATATTCCTTCAGCAGCTTGACCCACAGGAAGTGCGGCGGATGGCCGGCCGCGACCGTGATCTTGAAGGAGGCGCCCCACGAAGGCATCGCCGTGACCGCGACAGCACCGGCCGCGCCGGATGCCGCCAGCATTTTTCGTCTTGAAATGCGTTCCATGGCTTTGTCTTCCTCCAGGTTGCCCGATCCGGCCGAGCGGGGCCCGGCGACCGGCTTCGCTGCACTGCAATCGGCTGAAACGATCATCGCCGACCGCCAGCGTAGGGACCGCCATAAAATATGTAAAGCAATATAATAGTGTACAAAATTAAAAAAATCGATAATCTGTCCTGAGGAATTTCCATTCTGCAGGATCGAATGGACGGACATCCGGGAACGACGCTGGCGGACAGGGCGGCGCAGGTGGTCGGAGACGACATCCTCTCCGGCCGGCTTCAGGCCGGTTCGCGCCTTCACATACGCCACCTGGCCGAGCGGACTGGCATCGGGCCGACGCCCTTGCGCGAAGGCCTGTCGCGGCTGCTCGCGCGGGGCTTGGTCGTCGCCGTGGAACAGCGCGGTTTCCGCGTGGCTGCGATGAGTCGGGCCGACCTGGAGGATATCCTTGCAACGCGGGCCGCGCTCGAGACCGAAGCGCTTCGACTGTCGATCGCGAACGGCGACGACCGCTGGGAGGCAGGAATCGTCGGCGCCCTTCACCGCCTCGTCCGTTTCCTTGAGCGGGCGCCGCGGGACGCGCGCGCCGTGGCCCAGGAACTGGACGAGGTTCACAAAAATTTTCACACCTCCCTGATCGCCGCCTGCGGATCGGTCCGCATACTCAATCTTCACAGCGTCCTGCACGATCAGGGCTATCGATACCGCCACAAACTGGTGGCGTCCTTCGATCCGCTGGCGATCGCCGAAGAGCATCGCACACTGGCGGGCATCGTTCTGGAACGCGACGCCGATGCGGCTGTCGAGGCCTATCGCGACCATCTTCAAATCCTTGTCGACGGGGCCTTTCCCGACGCGGACCGGCACGTCACGGACACCTGAACAACAGGGGCGTATCCGGCCTGTGAAACTTGCGACATACCGTTCGGGAGGTGCGTTGCGCGTCGGCGCCGTCATCGACAGCGAAACCCGGGTTCTCGATCTTGCGGGGGCTGCCCGCGCGGATGGCGGCGATGGCGAACCGTTCCGTACGATGCTGGATCTGATCGACGCCGGACCCGCCGGGCTCGAATCGGCGGCGCGCCTGACCGAACGTTACGGGGACGAGGCCGCATTCACTGTCCCGGTCAATGAAGCCGCGCTCAAAGCGCCGCTGCCGCTGCCGCGCCAGATTCGCGACTTTTCCGTATTCCCCGGTCACATCAGGCAGGCGCCGGCCGGCATGCAAAAGCTCAAGGCCCGGTTGGCGGGCGAGCCGGTTCCGGATCTGCAGCCGTCGAACGACATCCCGGCGGTCTACCGGTCCCAGCCGGTCTACTATCTGTCGAACCGGTTCAGCGTTGCAGGGCCAGGCGCGACCGTGACATGGCCGGGCTACAGCCGTTTCATGGATTTCGAACTCGAACTGGCCGCCGTGATCGGGCGCACCGGCAAGGACATCGGCGCAGCGGCGGCCGCCGGCCACATATTCGGCTACACGATCTACAACGATTTCTCGGCGAGGGACGCCCAGCTGATCGAGATGCAGGGCTTCCTCGGCCCGGCGAAAGGCAAGAGCTTCGACGGCGGCAACGCGTTCGGTCCGTGGATCGTCACCTCCGACGAGATCGCCGGTCCCGACAGCCTCGAGATGCGCGCGCAGGTGAACGGCGCGCTCTGGTCCGAGGGCAGCACCGCCGACATGCTGCACAGCTTCGAGGACATGATCGCCTTCGTCTCACGCGGCGAGACCATCCACGCCGGCGAGATATTCGGCTCCGGCACCATCGGCAACGGGTGCGGGCTGGAGCAGGACCGCTATCTGGAAGATGGCGACATCGTCGAGCTCGAAATAGAGAAAATCGGCGTGCTGAGGAACAGGGTGGTCCGCGACGAAAGATAAAGAGCGGCCTCTGGAGTGGGCCCCTGGGGCCGGACAGTTTCAAGCGGCGGTTTTGACCGGGGTGCGGGGTTGTTTCTCCTCGTAGCGGTTGGGGCTCGGGTATTCGAGCGCCGAGTGTAGGCGCCTTTCGTTGTAGCTGTCGATGAAGCGCGGCAGGTGTTCCGCGACGTCCTCGGCGCTCTCGAAGGCCATTCCCGTCCGGCCCACCAGACGCTCCGCCAAGTCCGACTTGTTCATCCAAGCGCCCCTGTCTTGCCAAGCTCATCCGCTGTCCGAATTGAGTAGCACGTCCCGCCGACAGGCGCGACAACCTGCAAACTCCATGCGCGAGGGTTGTGTCACGGCAGCTGCCGCCACGCGCTGACTCCCTCGATCTCCAAGAAGCGTACCGCAGCGACAGTCGCACCCCGTGGTTCCCGAGCCTCGCACGGTCGGCGCGAGATCGAGCGGTCGCGGCTCCCGTCGAGCCGGACCACGCGGCCGGAGCCCTGCAGCCTGTCACCGCCCGATGGTCCGATGCCGAACCTGCATGGATTCGGTTGCAAACGGCATTTTCTTTTTCAGAAACGGAATGCTAGCGGAATCAGGTCGGAGAGTGATCGAGGCGGATCCGACAGGAAAATGCCCGGTCAAGGTACGGGCAGCGTCGGCGCATCGACATTCTTAACCCGCGATGCCGATCACCGGTGCCGAAGACGCCCGGACCGCCGGCCACGAGAATCAATACGATGGGACGAAAGGATGCCGTCAAGCTGACTGGACCCACAGTCGACGCACTCAGTATCGAACGCGGCAACAGGGTATTCTGGGACCGCGACATGCCCGGGTTCGGCGTGCGGGTCCACGCCTCTGGGCGCAAGGTCTATGTCGCCCAGGCGCGCATACCTCGCGGCCTGCCCAAGCGGATTGTGATCGGCCCGCACGGCGAGGTAGCCACCGAGGACGCACGCCGCGAGGCGGCCAGGATCATCGACGGGATCCGGCAGGGCGAAGTGCCCGCCTCGTCGCCTGCACGCGTGCCGACGGTAGCCGATCTGGCGCGCCGTTTCATGAATTCCCATGTCGAGGCGAACAACCGGCCCGCCACGATCGAGGTCTACGGCCTCCTGCTCGACCGCTACATCCTGCCCGAACTGGGCAAGCTCCCGCTGTCTTCGGTGAAGCGGTCCCACGCCGCGAAGCTGCACCACAAGTATCGGAACACGCCCAGCCAGGCCAACCATATCGTTGGCATCCTGGGGCAGATGTTCGGGCTCGCGATCACCTGGGGCATGACCCCGACGCGCCCCAACCCGTGTCGTTCGGTGCGCCGTTACAAGGTGAGCGGTCGTGAGCGGTTCCTGACCGAGGACGAATACGCCCGGCTCGGCCGCGTGCTGTTCGACGCGGAAACTGAGGGACCGCATTTGGCCTCGGCTGTCGCGGCGCTCCGGCTCCTGCTGCTGACGGGATGCCGAAAGATGGAAATCGTCACGCTCCGGTGGGATGACGTCGACCGTACCGCAAGCGAGCTGCGGCTGGACGCGTCAAAAACAGGAGCATTTTTCCTCCCGGTGCCAACCAGTTCCGCCCAGTGCCACGCGGTTCCTAACTGACCGTATTACTTAGCGTTTTTTCTCCCTCCGGCGTTCCCGCCCCCTTGATTTGGGGCCACACGGTCCCTAAGCTATCCCCACGGGTTGATGCCGCGCGTTTGCGGTTTGATGACATGATTCCGGGCCGTATCGGGACGGGTTCCGAAATCGCCGCGAATCCCGACGATCGCATCACCCGTTGAACGAACGGATTCGGAGCGCCGCCGGGGACCGCCATGCCGAAGAGAAGCACTCTCCGCCTCACCACCCGCAGCGTCGCCGCCCTGCCGGCCACCGGCAGCGACGCCGTCCACTGGGACCGCGACCTCGCCGGCTTCGGCGTGCGCGTCCAGCGCAACGGCC
>Ga0209543_1001014_pt1 | contig 29289 bp, 20 predicted proteins | sample MesohylFT_FD_187296 | JGI IMG/M metagenome (GOLD analysis project Ga0209543, IMG submission 187296) | Host-associated microbial community of the marine sponge Aplysina aerophoba from Gulf of Piran - sponge mesohyl, lysed by freeze-thaw... | ecosystem: Host-associated > Porifera > Sponge >...
GCCTGCGCAAGCGTCCACGGCTGCACTTCCTCGATACGGGTCTGATCTGCTACCTGCTTGGGATTCGGGACGGCGTGACGCTCGAGAGCCATCCGCTGCGCGGCCCGATCTTCGAGTCCTTCGTCGTGGCGGAGCTCGTCAAGGCCTTCTCGGCGACGCGCCGCGATTCGCCGCTGTTCTTCTGGCGAGATGCCGCCGGGCATGAGATCGATGTGCTTGTCGATGCCGGCGATCGCCTGATTCCGATCGAGGTCAAGTCGGGCCGCACCGTGGCCGCGGACGCCGTCGCGGCCCTCGAATGGTGGACCTCGATTCCCGCGAATCCCAACCGGGGCGGCGTTCTGGTTCACGGCGGCGCCGGCAGCTTCGACCTGAAGGGCTTCAGGGTTCTGCCGTGGTTTCTGACCCGTGAACCTTGAGCAAGCTCCGGTTGGGCGCGATCGATGCCGCCTAGCGCGTGATGGAGGAGCGGCCGAACGGTTGACAGCCGCGGCGAGAGCCCAGTCAGTTGTACGCGTAGATGTGCTCGCCGTGCGGAGCGCTCGCCTCAAGCAGGGTACTTGTCGATGTTGATCGGGCTCCGGGCGGCTCGATCAGGTGCTTCTCGGCAAGCAGTTCGGCATACGGCTACTTCGGGACGGCTTCGGCGAGGGCAGCGTCGACGTACGGGTAAGGGCGTTCCAGAACGTCCAGGAGTGTCTTCTTGACTTGCGTCGTGAGCCGGCGCAGCCCGAGTTCAGCGAGCACCGCGCGAAGGTGCTCTTCTGAACCGAAGTCGAGTTCGTCTTCGCGTTGGCGACGCACAAGATGGGCGACGACCTGCAGTTCGCTTGGAGGTAGTTCGGCGAACTCGCGGGGCCCCCGTTCCCGGGCAACGACGGGCTCACCGTCCACTGGTCTGACGATAGAACGAACGAGTTTGCATTCACCCCATTCGTCTTCCGTCACTACTTGGCCGCGCTTCTGGGCACGCCACAGTGCCTGGTTCAGCTTGCTCTTCAACACACGGCCTAGCTTGCTCATGCCGCAGCCATGCAGATACACGCGATAGGCACGCTCGACCAGAATCGGTCCTTCGGTCTGGATGATCCTGCACAGGCCGTCGGCAACTTGTTCAGCTTGGGCGTGTCTCGGATCCGGTCCGGCTTGGCCGTGAAACTCTGTGTACGGGGCGATGTGATTTCGTCCAGGCTGCTGAAGCTCCTGCGGTTCGTCCCGCTGGACGGCAGCGGGATCTGCTGCCACGAGCATCGCCGGCCTCGGCCGCAATGTGTGCCCGTCCGCTGCGGGATCCGTGGGCGTTGATGGTCTAGCCAGCAGCCCGTCGGCAGTGTTCGACTCCGTGGAGTCGGCGTCATCCGACTCCACGCCAGGCTGGTCGCTATCGTCCAGAGGGCTCTCCTCCAGGACTTTGCGGAGTGCTCCGTCGAGCCTTGCAAGCGATCCGGCCTTGTCGGTCCACCAGTCGGTCGACCAGATGCGTAGGATTCTCCAGCCTAGGTTCTCGAGCACCTCCTGACGGATCTTGTCCCTTTCGCGCGCGAAGACCGAGCTGTGGTAGGTGGCGCCGTCGCACTCGATGCCGGCTAGGTAGCGTCCGGGAGCCTGGGGATGGATGACGCCAAGGTCGATGCGGTAGGCGGAAGCGCCCACCTGGGCATGGACTGTCCAGCCCCGTGATTGGAGTGCGCGCGCGACTGCCTTCTCGAACGGCGAATCGAAGTCGCCCCGATACCCCTGGGATGGTGCGCTGAGCTTTCCGTTCTCTGCGTAGGCCAGGAAGTCGCGCAGGTCGGCGACCGCCCGCGCCCGAGTACGGGACAGATCGATCGCGTCCGGGTGCAATGTCGAGAACACGATCAACTCATGTCGTGCTCGCGTTAGGGCAACGTTGAGACGTCGCTCGCCTCCCTCCCGATTCAGCGGACCGAAATTCATCGTCACATGCCCGGTGCGGTCCGGACCGTAGGTGACGCTGAAGAGGATGACGTCGCGTTCGTCGCCCTGAACGGTCTCAAGGTTCTTCACGAATACCGGTTCTGATCTTTCGGCCGAGAACGCAGCCTCCATTTCGGGGTGTTGCCCGCGTGCGCGGTCAAGGAGGTTCTCGATCAACGTCTGTTGCTCTGAGTTGAATGTCACGACGCCGATCGACCTGTCCGGGAGCCGTGAGTCGAGATCCGTTGTCCGGCGGACGATCTCGTCGACGATCGCTCGCGCTTCTCCCTGGTTAGTGCGTGCGCCGCCTCGGGCATAGAACGCGGATTCGTTGCGTGGGCGCTCGAGGCGAACGGCACGGTCATTCACTTGTGGGGATGGGAACGTGACGAGCTCGTTGTCGTAGTAGCGGTCATTGGAGAAAGTGATCAGGCTTTCGTGGCGCGATCTGTAGTGAAGACGCAGCGTTCTGTAGGGGATGCTCGCGGCCAGCATCTGCTCAAGGATGCTCTCGAGATCGCCTTCCATCTCGATGTCACCGTCGGGATCGTCGTCAGCACGGTTGAAGAAGTTGCTTGGCGGCATCTGCTTTGGGTCCCCGACGACGATCACCTGCTTGCCTCGCGCGATCGAGCCCACGGCATCCCAGACTGTGATCTGGGAGGCTTCGTCGAAGATGACGACATCGAAGAGCGCCTGATCGACGGGCAGGTACTGGGCCACCGAAAGGGGTGACATCATGAAACAGGGGGTCAACCGCGTCATCACGTCGGGCGCTGCTTTGACCAACCTTCTCACTGGCAGGTGCCGCTTCTGCTTCCTGAGTTCACGCCGCACGACGCCCCATTGCTGGTCGCTGGCGACGTCGTCGTACTCGTTCGATCTCCCGCGCGTCTTCGCGACGATGTAGCGGGAGGTGAGTTGCCGGTACTCGTCGTCGAGTCGACGGAAGCTGCTGATTGCGGCTTCATGTTCGGGCCTTGAGAACCTGCGCAGGACAGCGTCCTCTTCAAGGAGGGCCCTCGACCACCAGGCGCAATAGGACGCCCAGAAGGTGTCCTGTATCTCGTTTGGTGGAACGCGTCCTTTCTCGACTGCTTCGACCAGCGGCCGAAGGTCGGCGTCGATCGCCTCGCCGCGGCGTCTCCGCCATTGGCACCAGTCGCGGAGTTCCGGATGACGAGCCTCGATCTGTTCGGCCGTGTTCCGAATTTCCTCAGGGGCATGGGCCACATCGGCGAATCGCTCACGCACGGCCGCCCCCGCTACCCCCTCGAACCTGCCTATCGCGTCCTTGAGCCCGTCGAGGGCCAGGAGATAGTCGGTTGCGACACGGCCAACGCTTTCGTCCGGGGCCAGCAAATCGTTGCCGTCGTGGAGCAGGCGACGTACTTTGCCGCGCAGTTCGACCAGTTCCTGCGGGGCATCGTTCAGTTTCGCAGCCGCAGCCCTGACTCGCTGGCCGAGCTTGCGAAGCGATGCCGCCGTTGCCGCGGGCGTCGCATGCGCGGACCAGTCCTTGATCCCGGAGAGCTGTCGGTCCAACCGGTCGATTGCCTCACCCTCTCGGCGCATCTCGGTCAGGAGCGGTGCATCGGTCGGTGGGTCCGGAGTAGCCTGTGCGCCCGTGGTGCGCAGTTCCTTTACGATCTGCCGTTTCGCGAGCGTGCTCATGGGCCAGTGCTTCCGGCCTGCCTCCGCCCAGCGCCGTCCGATCGCTTCTCCGTCGATTTCCCTCCAGGCGAAGGGCTCGTAGGGGCTGCTGAGCGCTGTCTCGGCCCTCTGATAGGCCGTCAACCTGCGCTCCGCCTCTTCGAACGCGTCGATGCGCTCTACGCCGTCCGGTTCGAGAGCGTAGGAAGTCGGCTTGCGGAACGAGTCGAGCAGTACGGACGCGAGCTCGCCCAGTGCTTCGAGCCGCGGGAGTGAGTGGTCGGGTAGATCCACTCCGACCGACCGGACCAGGGAGGCGCAGAGGTCCTCGACAGATCGCGCGGCGACGGCTAGATCCGCACATCGCGCGACGACTCCTTCCTGCCAGCTCGGTGTCCACTCGTCCGCTTCGATGGGATGGAAGGGGCTCTGTGAGATGTCCCCAAGGGCACTGGCCTGAATCGACAGCTTCTCGACAACCCTGAGCACGGCACGCAGATCGTCTTCGTCGTGATAGTCTGCGGAGGGCCATGACAGCGCGACCCTATGCGAGAGCTCCTCGTCCCTGACCTTGACGCCCATCGCTTGGAATGCCGTCAGACCGTTCCTTCGCTTTCGATGAAGGTGATCGACGAGGCGGTTCAGGTCGTGACGCAGCGACGACAGATCTTCGGTCTTTCGGGTCCACTCCTCCGGCTCGAGCTCGGCAGCTTGTAGCGCCGTTTCCAGCGGCTTCAGGACGTCGACCTTGCGCGCCTTGTTGGAGTGCAGCTCAAGGCAGAAACGGCCGAGCCCGACTTCGTCGAGGCGCCGGTAGACGACGTCCAACGCAGCCGTCTTTTCGGACAAGAAGAGCACGGTCTTTCCTTTGCCCAGGAGATGGCCGATGAGGTTTGAGATCGTCTGGCTCTTTCCGGTTCCCGGCGGGCCGATAATCACAAAGTCCTTGCCCCGGTCGGCAGCCGCTATCGCGGCCATCTGTGATGAGTCCGCCGGTAGCGCCGTCAGCAGATCGGAAGGTCGGTAGTCGTGGTCGAGTCGCTGTGGCTCTACGAAGTCCACGCTCGAGCCGTAGGGAGCACTCGGCGAGTCCATCAGGTGGCGGACGACACCGTTGTTTCGCAGCGCTTCTGTCCGGTCCACGAGGTCCTTCCACATGAGGTACTTCACAAAGGAGAAATGGCCGAGTTCCACGTCCTCGACGACCTCGAAGCCAGGCACGTCCTTCACGGCCTGACGGACACGGTTCCAGATGAGTCCGACATCTATGCCGCTCTCGTCCTGGGGCAGATCTCCATCTAGGCCGCGCATCTCGGCTCCGAAGTCCTTGCGGAGCATCTCTAATAGCGTTGTGTTGAAGCGCGGCTCGTCGTCGTGCTGCGTCATCGTGATTCCGCTGCGCACGGACTTGCGTTGCAGTGTGACGGGAAGGAGTATCAGCGGGGCCCGGAATCTGCGATCGTCGTTGCCGTCGCGCTTCCACCGGAGGAAGCCGATCGCCAAGTAAAGCGTATTGGCGCCGCCTTCTTCTAGTGCCGTTCGTGCCTTTCGGAAGATCCTGACGGCCCGATCGTCCAGCTCCTTGCGTGGAAGATCGACGAGCAGGCGACCGCGGTCGAGTTCGTCTCGGGCATACTCGTGGGTGATGAGCTGCCCGGTCCGCTGACTGTGAATCTCCTCGTCCTGTGACTGAGCGGAGGACCGTGGTACGGGCTGGATGCGGAGCCGGGCGCCCGCGGCGAGCCTGTCTTCGAGTCGGGCCGGGTCCGGGCAGATGATCCTCAGGCTGGTCTTCGTTGAACGGTGATTCAACAGTGGATTGCGGAGCGTCAGATCCAGCAGTTTCCGCTGCCAGCGCTCCAGGGGACTCTCATGGGTGCCATCCCGGGGGCGCCCGTCTACGTCACCGGCGTCGGCATCGTCGAACTTGGGTAGTGGGGGCGCATGCTCCAGGGGCAGTTCGGCGGTCACGCCGCCGCTTCCAACCTCTGCCCCGGTCTTGCCGGACGTCAGCGCGAGCGGCGTGATCTGGTGAGCGCGTGCTCGTCGGATGTCGACGGCAGCACAGAAGGTGTCGTCTTGGTCCGCTTCAACCGTGCGGCGAGCCGCCTCCAAGGCTCGGGAGAAGCTCGGAGCCGGGTGCGTTGTCACGCAGGTCGTTTCGATGAGGAGCAACTCCTGGAGATCGACCCGCTTTCGGAGTGTCTCGGCGTCGTCGATCGCGACTGTCGACAGACTCTCCGGCTGCAGCCAGACACCGACTAGCGCGTGTTCCTTAGGGAGTGCGACAATCGGATTGAGCCCTGCCTGCTCGAAGGCGGCCGCAAAGAACAGTGCCGTATCCAGGCAGGTGGCTACCCGTGTGTCGAGAATGCGGTGGGGCCCGCGGACCTTCTGGCCGTTGCGCTCGAAACTTGAGGGAGGCAGGACATAAGTCAGGCCGAGGTTGGCGATCGCCGAGTAGATGGCACTGACGACTTCCCATACGCGTTGGCGGCGCCCCGACTTGTACCCATCGATCTGATCTGGTTTGCCCGCCCTGCGCAGCACTTCGCTGGCTTGATGGAGTATCGCGTCCACGGCCGGATCGTTGGGCGTGCAGAACGCAGCCAGGAGCTCCGGCATGAAATCGGCTCCACCCCACTCGTTGTGCGCGAGCAGTTCGACCGGTCTCCGGAGTTCAGCCAGCGGGACTCGATCCTTTTCCAAGCGGAACGCAAGCGTGCCCGTCATCTTCTCGCTGCGTTCCAGCAGGAATGCGCCATCGAGGTCGAGGTCGCGGTTCCTGATGCGAATCCGGCCTGCGGGATCGATCCGAGCGAGCGGCCACTTCTTCGTCCTGAGGAACGCCGGATCGGACTCGAGTGTCAGCACGAGATCCTCGAGCGTGTCGGCGTCAGGATTGTCGACCTGGAGGCTGCGGAGCACGGGAAAGGCGCACTGGTGGGCCGCGAAGTTCAGCTTGGCGGCGATGTCGGCATGGATCTTCAGTCCATGTTCCTGCCCTGACTCCTGGCTCTCGGCTGTCTCTTCCATGTCAGTCAATCTGCTCCATCGCCCGGTTCCGTGCTCTCGTACAGCTCGCAGAGCCAGGTTGCACCTCGGAACTCCCTGTAGCTGAGGGGTCGCCGATCCTCACAGACGAAGCTCTCCGCCGCAAGGCTCTGTAGTGGCTCAGGAGGCATGAGACTTGAAGGTCTTTGGGCTGCGCTGTTTGAGGATGCTGATGTGGTCCCGAGGCTGGCCGAGCGGTTTAGGTTGATCGAATTGATGGCGTCCACCTCCGAAAGGCACAGGTGCACCGGGGGAGCACCTTGCGCCTAGACTCTCTGTCATGCGCACTCAACTCGGCCTTCTAGCCGCAGCCCTTGCCTTGGGCACCCTGTCCTGCTCGGAGCCCGCGGAGCAGGACGATCGTCCCCGCGTGGAGGCCGACGGCACGGTCCACGTCCCGGCGTTCGACCTGCCCGAGACCTCGTACTTCAGCGAGGAGTCGCGGGCGGCGATGAAGTACTTCCGCGATGTCTACGGACCGGAGTTCGGCACCTTCTCCGAGGGCTGCGCGAACCTGAACGACGTTGCCGGCGATCCGGAGGCGATTCGCGCCGCGCGCCAGTGCGTCGCTGACGGCTACTACGAGACCGCCATCTACCGGGACACCCTCGCCAGGCACCCGGTGGAGATCACCGCGGAGACGATCGCGGGCGTTTACACCGAGGTGTTCGTCCCCGAGCGGGGCGTCGCCGAAGAGAACGAAGACCGGCTCCTGATCAGCATTCACGGCGGCGGCTTCCGGGTCGGCGCCCGCTACTTCAGCCATACGGAAGCGATGCAGGTCGCCGACATCGGCGGCTTCAAGGTGATCAGCCCGGACTACCGGATGGCCCCGGAGGCCACCCATCCGGCCGGCGTCGAAGACGTCATCGCGGTCTACCGGGCGATGCTCGAAGACTACGAGGCCTCCAGCATCGGCATCTACGGCTGCTCGGCCGGTGCGATGCTCACGGCGCAGACGGTCGCGTACATCCTTGAGCACGACCTGCCCCTGCCGGGCGCGATCGGCCTCTTCTGTGCCGGGATACCGACGACCGACGGCGACACGCCCGGCGTCTTCAGGATGGGCCGGAGCGAGAGCGCCTTCCTGGCGTCCGCGTTAGGCGGCTTCCCGCGCCCGGTCGAGCCGGCGGAGCCGCCCCAGCCGAGCGGCTACTTCCGCGGCGTGGAAGCCGGCGACCCCGTCGTCGCGCCCGGCGACCACGACGACCTGCTGGCCCGCTTCCCGCCTGCGCTCCTGATCAGCGGCACCCGCGACTTCGCCCTGGGCGGCGTGTTGGCGAGCCACAACAAGCTGGTCAGCCTGGGCGTCGAGGCCGACCTGCACGTCTGGGAAGGCCTCGGGCACGCGACCTTCGCGTTCAACCCCCGCCTGCCCGAGTCGGACGAAGTGCACGAGGTGATCGTGCGGTTCTTCGACCGGCACCTTTCGCGGTAGCAGCTTGCGCCGCGGTCAGCCTCGGAGGCTCACCGGGGACGCGCCGAGAAACGACCGAGGCCGTAGAATCAACGCTCACGGAGATAACGGGGCTGCGTGCGGGTATCTCCCGCAGCCGCCGCATCGGAGGGAGCATGAACACGACGTTGACCGCAGTTATCGAACGAGAAGATGACCTCTATGTCGCCCTCTGCCCAGAGTTCGACGTAGTCAGCCAGGGAGCCACCGTGCGTGAAGCGCGCGAGAACCTGCAGGAAGCGCTGGAGCTGTTCTTTGAGCAAGCGCCTCCCGAAGAGCAGGGGCGGCGGTACCGACGGGAGGTCTATGTCACGAACCTGAACATCGCGGTTGGCTAGGCTACGGCGGCTTTCAGGCGCAGAAGTCCGGCGCATTCTGGAACACAGCGGGTTCCAGCAGGTGCGGAGGAAGGGCAGTCACGTCGTGATGCAGAAGCGGAGCGACGGCGAGACCGTCACCGTTCCGGTCCCGGACCATCGTGAACTCGCGGCTGGAACGCTACGTGCGATCATTCGTCAGTCCGGCCTTCCGCGGGAGGACTTCGAAGTGGAGTCGCCGCGGCGAGTGTGACAGTTCGCCTGTGACTGAAGGACCGCTCTCGTAGTCTCTAGAGAGACCCCTCGGTCGGTATGGACCTCGGCTGCGGCCGGTAGGAGTTGCCTGACAGCTTGGCGGCGCGCGTCGCTTCGGACTCGCCTACCTCGGAGCTCCTCCGCCCCAAGACATCTTGCGAGATCTATAATGATCCTTGTACCCTCGACGGATGCACAGAGTCCTCGTCTCATGGATCGGCACCACGGACCTCCGCGCACCTGAGGAGGGCGCGGAGGTCGGCTCTGGGCCAGTTGCACAGGCCCTCGAAGAGCTGCGGTTCGACGAGGCTCGCCTGCTGACGAACCATGAGCCGAGCACGGTCGAGCCGTATCGTGCGTGGCTCCAGGCCCGGGCTCCAGACGTCCCAGTCCACATAGTCCAGGAGACTCTAGGCAGCCCCACGGACTTCGGAGAGATCTACGCTGCCGCGGTTCGCGCCTGTGGGGCCGTAGTCGAGGGGGCGCCCGACGCGAGCTCGCTCACGTTTCACCTGAGCCCCGGCACACCGGCGATGGCGGCGATCTGGGTCATTCTGGCGAAGACGCGCTTCCCCGCGGAACTCATTGAATCCTCCCGCCAGCACGGGGTCCGCGTCGCGTCCGTGCCGTTCGACATCAGTGCGGACTTCCTCCCCGATCTTCTTCGCCAGCCCGACCGGGAACTCGAGCGTCTATCCGCCGGCCTGGCACCGGAAGCTCCGGAGTTCGACGAGATCCTGCACCGGAGTGCGGCAATGCAACGCATCATCCTGCGCGCTCGACGGGTCGCCCCCCGCTCCGTACCCGTCGTGATCGAGGGAGAGACCGGTACAGGCAAGGAACTTCTGGCAAGAGCGATTCACCGCGCCAGCCCCCGCCGCGACCGGCCCTTCGTGGCCGTAAACTGCGGCGCCCTTTCGCCCGAACTCGTTGAGTCCGAGCTCTTCGGCCACGAGAAGGGCGCCTTCACCGGTGCCTCGATGCGTCGCGAGGGCCACTTCGTCGCCGCACATGGCGGCACGCTCTTTCTCGACGAGATCGGCGAGCTTCCGTTGTCCGCTCAGGTGAAGCTCCTTCGCGCCTTGCAGGAGGGGGAGATTCTGCCCGTTGGAAGCTCCCGACCGCGTAGCGTGAACGTGAGGCCGATTGCCGCGACCAATCGTTCGCTGCCCTCGGAAGTAGAGGCAGGTCGCTTTCGCGAAGATCTCTTCTACCGCTTGGCCGTGGCAGTCCTTCGACTGCCGCCGCTCCGAGAGCGAGCCAACGACTTGGCATTGCTGATCGACCGGCTCCTGGAACGGGTCAATCGAGAAGGCGAACGGCAACCAGGCCACAAGCACAAGAAACTGTCTGCTGGCGCAAGAAACCTCCTGCTCTCGCACCCGTGGCCCGGCAACGTCCGTGAGCTCCAGAACACTCTGCGCCGAGCGGCCTTGTGGTCCTCGGACGAAGCTCTGACCACGGACGATGTGCACGAGGCGCTGCTTCCCGTTGCGGCGAGCGACCGGGGCGAGACTGTCCTGAATCGCCCTCTGGGCGACCGCCTCGACCTTCGAGTGCTTCTGGCGAACGTGGCCCGCCACTACCTTGAGCGAGCCTTGGAGCAGAGCGGCGGCAACAAGACCGAGGCGGCCCGGCTCGTGGGCCTTCCCAGCTACCAGACGCTCACCAACTGGATGAAGCGTTATGGTCTGACCCAGTGATGGCACGCCGCTTGCTCTCCAGTCTCCTCGCATGTTCGAGGAAGGCCCGATGACTCCGCACGAAACCGAGGCTGACGCCCGGATCGTGATCGACGACCTGTTGAAGCAGGCGGGATGGGATCCGAGCGACAAGTCGATGGTTGCCACGGAAGCACCGGCGGTCATGCCGGAACGGCCCAGCCCTCTGGTTGACCGCCTCGGCGCCCGACCGTTCGAGACGCACGCCCCTGCCTACGACCTCGTTGCAGCCGCCGGCGACTTCGGCCCGGACCGGCTCGTGGGCAAAGAGGGCGACGAAATCGGCTGGGCGCCGGTACCAAGTTCGGTACGCCTCACACGCGATCACTTCGTAGCTCGCGTCGAAGGGCACTCCATGGAACCGGCGATTCCGGACGGGTCCTGGTGTCTGTTCCGGGCCGACCGGGGAGGAAGTCGCGAAGGCAAGCGGGTTCTCGTCTGGCATCGTGGCTGCACCGACCCGGCACTCGGTGGAGAGTTCTCGGTCAAGCGCTACACGAGCAAGAAGGCCGGCGACGGCGGCGGGGCGTGGAGACACCGCGAGATCCGCCTGGAACCGCTCAATCCGGATCCGGAGTTCCAGCCCCTCGTTTTCTCCCGGGAAGCCGAGGGCGATCTGCGCGTGGTGGGTGAGCTCGTCGACGTTCTCGACCTGGAGGAAGCCGGCGAACGTGCCGCGGCGGGTGGCGGAAGGGCCGACTACGTCCTCTACGACGGGCGCGGGCGGCCGCTGGCCGTGATCGAGGCCAAGCGGAACGCGATCCACCCATACGTGGCCAAGCAGCAGGCCCTCCCATACGCGAAGGCACTGGACGCGCCCTTCATCTTCCTCGCCAATGGCGAACAGACCTACTTCTGGGACTGGAAGAACGACGATGCCCGTGAGGTCGCCAGCTTCTTCTCGCAGCGCGATCTGGAACGGCTGGTCGAAGCCCAGGAGAACCGGAAGCCACTCGCCACCATCGAGATTCCCGAGCACTACGTTCGCCAGGGCGAGACGCGCACTCTCCGCCCGTACCAGACCGATGCGATGCGGGCGCTCGACCACGCATTGGAGTTGGGCAAGCGGCGCTTCCTCATCGAGCTGCCGACCGGTACCGGCAAGACGGATCTCACCTGTCTTTACCTGAAGCGGCTCTTCAAGGCAGGCTGGGTCGAACGCGTGCTCGTCCTGGTGGACCGGGAGCAGCTCGCCAAGCAGTTCCTCGAGGCGGTGCAGGACCTGCTTCCGCAGCACCCCAGCTACTGGATGCGGTCGGGCATGGCGCGTCAGGAGCAGCAGATCACGGTCGCCCTGCTTCAGACGATGATCGGCCGGGTCGAGGAGTACACGGCCGGCTACTACGACGTCGTCGTCACGGACGAATGCCACCGCTCGATCTACGACGGTTGGAAGCCGGCGCTCACCCGCTTCGAGGCGGTGCACATCGGTCTGACGGCCACGCCGGCCAACTACATCGAGCGCAACACCTACGACTTCTACCACTGCAAGACCGGTAAGCCCGACTTCAGCTACCCGATCCAGGAGGCCTTCCGTGAGGGCTACCTGGCGCCGTACTGCTTCGCGTCCGGCATCACCGAACTGGTGGCCGAGGGCGCTGAAGTGGACGACGAGCACTACGACCCCGCCGCCTTCGAGAAGAAGTGGACGAACGAAGACAGCAACCGCCTGATGATGAGGGAGTTCGACGAACTCGCCTGGGCCGCGTACGAGGAGCTGGCCCCGAAGCAGAACCCAGGCCCGGGCAAGTCGATCGTCTTTGCGATCACCAAGCGTCACGCTGCGCGTCTGGCCGAGCACCTCAACAAGCTCCACCCGGAACACAAGGGACGCTACGCAGAGGTCATCACGTCCGACGCAGCGGACCCCGATGCACTGATCCGGCGGTTCAAGTCCGAGCCCTACCCGCAAGTTGCCGTGAGCGTCGGCATGCTCGACACCGGATTCGACTGCCGCGAAGTGCTCCACCTGGTGCTCTGCCGCCGCGTGCGCAGCCCTATCCTGTACCAGCAGATGCGCGGTCGCGGCACCCGCCTGGCGCCCCACATCGACAAGCGGAAGTTCGTGATCTACGACTTCTTCCGCAACCACCAGTACTTCAATGACAGCGACACCGACGCGTTTACGGGCGCTGGCGGTGGACATGCTCCCGCGCCGCCTGACGCTGCTTCCACTTGCCGCGGCGACCTCGTGGAACTCGGCCTTGAAGACGAGTGGCTCGAAGCGGTCGGGTACGTTGAGGTCGGTCCCGAAGGCGAGCGGGTCGACAAGGAGAAGTACAAGAGCGATTGGCAGGAGACGGTCCAGACCCGAGTGGCCGACGACCCGCTGCTCCGCAAGGTGCGGGACGAAGAAGCGCTTGAGCCCGGCGAAGAAGAGAAACTGGCGCGGCGCCTGAACCAGCCGGAGCGCTACTTCAACGAGGACAACCTCCGCCGCGCCTACCGCGACCCGAGTGGAACTCTCGTGGACTTCATCCGGGCCGCTCTCGGCACGCTGCGCATCAAGAGCCGCGAGGAGAAGCTCGAAGAGGCGTTCCGCGCCTGGCTCGTCTCGCGTTCCTTCACGCCGCGGCAAGCCGAGTACCTGAGCCTGCTCAAGAACCGGGGTATCGCCACCGGAAGAGTGCGCGTAGAGGATCTGTTTGAGCCGCCGCTCTCGATTCTCAACGTCGCCGGCAAGGGAGTGGCACTCTTCGGCGAGCAGGGTTTGCGGGATGTCGTGGACGACCTGAACGAGGGCGTCTTCCTGCCTGCGAAGCGGGCGAGCTGAGAAGGGGGACGCGAGAACCATGGACCACAGCCTGCGGCGCAAGCTCGACCGGATCACCGACATCCTTTGGGCAGGGGGTGTCACGAACCCCGTCACCTACATCGAGCAGATCTCCTACCTCATCTACCTCAAGCTGCTTGACGAAGAGGAAGCCAACCGCGAGTTGCGAGCACGCCTTTCGACCGGTAACGGCGCGCGCCTCTTCCCCCTCCAGGCGGAGCGATACCGCTGGAGCAAGTGGCGGTTCAAGAGCGGGAACGACCTGCGCGACTTCGTGCGGGACGAGGTCTTCCCCTACATGGCCTCGCTCGTGAAGGACGAGCCGCAAGTGGCTGGTTACTTCCGCGACGCGGTGTTGGAGATCACCGATCCCAACGTGCTCAAGCAGGTGATCGACGAACTCGACGGCCTCGAGTTCCAGAAGCTCGGGCCGGACGTCAAGGGCGACGTCTTCGAGTACCTGCTGACCCACCTGGGCCAGTCGGCCCTGAACGGCCAGTTCCGCACGCCGCGCCAGATCCGGGCTTTCATGGTCCGGATGACGGACCCGGACCTCGGCGACACGATCTACGACCCGGCCTGCGGCACGGCGGGCTTCCTGATCGACGCCGTCGATCACATCTTGGCGCGCTACAGCGAGAATCCCGAGGAGGTCCCCATCTACGGTGAGGACTGGCTGGAGAAACGCGGCCAGACGTTGGAAGAGGCCAAGGCCGAGATCCCCAATCTCCAGACCTATCGCAAGGGGGCCGGCGACCTGCTGCCCGACTGGAAGCGGCTCGAAGCATCTATCCACGGCACCGACGTGTCTCGCCAGATGATGCGCATCGCCGTGATGAACCTGGTGCTGCATGGCATCCGCGGCGCTCGCGTCAAGCGCGCCAACGTGCTCTCCGAGATGAGCGGCCTCACCGAGGACGATTTGCATCGCCAGTATCAGGTGATTCTCTCGAATCCGCCGTTTGCAGGCCAGATCCCCAGCGAGTCGGTTCGCGCGGACCTCCCGACCAAGTCGAAGAAGAGCGAACTCCTCTTCCTGTCCTTGATGATGCGCTCTCTCGCTCCCGGCGGCCGCTGTGCCGTGGTTGTCCCGGAGGGCCTGCTCTTCGGCTCCACCAAGGCCCACAGGGAGTTGCGCGAGAAGCTGTTGCGGGAGTTCGAAGTGCTGGCGGTCGTGTCGCTGCCGGCGGGCGTGTTCAAGCCCTACGCGGGCGTCAAGACCTCGGTGCTCGTCTTCCGGCGGCCGAAGACGCCACCCGAGGACGGCGCAAGCGCGACCAACCACATCTGGTTCTACGAGATTCGCAACGACGGCTACGACCCGGAACGGATACAGAGTGGCGGGCGCCCGGAAACTCCCGAGAAGAACGACATCTCCGGTCTGCTTGCGGCTTGGGCTGACTACGAAGCCTCTCGCTTCCGAACCTCGCCCGGCGTCGAGACCGGCTGCGTTCTCGATCCGGGCTGCGAAGCGGCCCGGTGCTGGTGGGCGCCTTTCGAAACGATCAAGGACGGCGACTTCAACCTGGCTGCGTCCCGCTACGAACCCATCGTCGCCGACGAGAATCCACGGGAGGATCCGGCCGAGTTGATCCGGGAGGTTCTGGTCATAGAGAAGGGAATCGCGTCGGGGCTTGAGGAGCTTCTGGCCGAGGTTGAAGCCCGATGACGAAGTGGACGATGGTTCCGCTCGCTGAGGCTGCGGAGATCCGCGGCGGCGCAACTCCACTCCGAGGGAATGCCGAGTACTGGAACGGGGACATTCCGTGGCTCACTCCGACGGATCTTCCGCCGGTCGGCGCCGGGATCACCAATGTCCAAGAGACTGCGGACTCCATTACGCAAGAGGGTCTCGGCTCGTGCTCGGCCAGCCTGCTTCCCCGAGGGGCCGTGCTCTTCTCCTCCCGCGCCAGCATCGGCAAGGTGGGCATCGCCGACGTTCCACTCGCCACGAACCAGGGCTTTGCCAACTTCATTCCCCGTGACGGAGTCGGGTCTCGCTACCTCGCCTGGTGCCTTTCGCACCATGCCCGCCAGATCACCCGTCTGGCCGGCTCAACGACTTTCAAGGAGGTGACCAAGCGGTCGCTGAGGCGGTTTCTGATTCCTATGCCTCCTCCGCCCGAGCAGCGCCGCATCGTCGAGATCCTCGACCAAGTCGACCGCCTTCGCCAACTCCGTACCGAGGCCGACGAGAAAGCGGAACGAGTTCTTCCGGTCCTCTTGACGCGCATCTTGGGCAGACCTGAGACGTGGCTAGGTGACGCGGGCTGCGAACCTCTCGGCTCGCTGGCGTCGTTCATCAGTGGAGCAACTCCGTCCAAGTCGGTCCAGGGCTTCTGGCAGGGCGACGTGCCCTGGGTTTCCCCCAAGGACATGAAGGTGGACTTCCTCTCGGACAGCCAGGACCACGTCTCGGACGCCGCGGTCAAGGAGACCAACTTGAGGCTGATCGAACGAGGCAACACGCTTGTCGTCGTCCGGGGGATGATCCTCGCCCGCACTATTCCACTGGCGATCAACTTGAATCCCGTGACAATCAACCAGGACATGAAGGCGCTCCTACCGAGCAGGGAACCGATTACCGGCACCTACCTCTGGGCAGCCCTCACGGTGGCAAGGCAACGGTTGAGAGGTCTCGTCCGGACCGCGGCACACGGCACACGGAAGCTCGACACTCCGGACCTCATGCAGTTCCGGATTCCTCTTCCGACTCCTGATCAGATCCAACAGGTGAGTTCCGCTGTTGAAACTCATCGCCACCTCGTCGAGAGCCGGCAGAAGGGCGCGCTTCTGACGGATCGCCTTTTCCGCCTGCTCGTGAGCAAGGCTTTCAGCGGTTCTTTGACGTCGGTCTGGCGCCAAAACCAAGCAGCGGAGGTACTCGAGGAGAGTTCGCGGGGCCACTCTTGCTCCGGCCACATGGAGGGTGTGGCGTGAGCCTCGACGCCCTTCGGCTCGCCAACTTCAAGGCCTTCGGGCCGTCTCAGCGGGTCCCGCTACGGCCGATCACGCTCGTGTTCGGCGCCAACAGTTCCGGAAAATCCTCGATACTGCATGCGATAGCACTCGCGCACCATGCGGTTGAGACAGGCGACCTCGATACACAACGGACGCGTGTGGGCGGCGAGTCCATCGACTTGGGCGGTTTCCGACAGTACGTGCATCGGGGACAGCTCGATAGTCAGGTGGAGATGGCGTTCGAGCTGGATCCAGGCAAGCTCTCGGGGAAACTGGCGAGCATGCTGGGAGCGTCCCGTTTGCCGGTCGTTGACCTTGCCATCGGTGGCGGGATCGCCTACAAGTACGAGACGATCTCTGGGCGACGCGATCTCGAGGCCGAAAGGGTCTTTGGTGGCCCTGGTCTTGAGCGCTTCACGCTGGAAGTTGACGGCGCTCTGATGCTCTCGATGAGCATGCGTGCCGGCGGTGACCTCAGGCTCGATCGGCTGGACCATGCGCACCCGGCGTTCCGCGAGATCCTCCGCGGGATTCTGGCCCTGACCACGACCACGCAAACGTTGCGCGAGGAGGACTTCGACCGGCTCGCGCCCGTGCTGGATCGGCTGGCCCCAGACACGACAGCTCGCCGGGAAGGCCTGTTCCCTCAAATCGAGAGCCCGAACGCGGAAGAGACTGGAACAAGCAATCGTCTCCTGCCTGTCAGCAGCGGCCGCCGCCAGGAAGATCTGGCTCGAGCGGCGGAGCTCCTCCTTCCTACCGCCCTGCACGATCTGGTGAGCGGCCTCTCGACTGCGCTCGAGGACGAGATCCGCCGGCTTCGCTATTTGGGACCACTGAGGTCCTATCCGCCGCGACACCTGGCCTTCTCCCAGCATCATGACGCGAACTGGTTCGCGGGAGGTGGCTACGCCTGGGATGTTGTGCGCACCCGCAAGGACATCAGGGATCGCGTGAACCAGTGGCTTGGCGACGCCGACCGTATGAAGACGCCATATGAACTCCAGGTTCGCGACCTGCTGCCGGCAGACACGCTTTCCCCACACCTTGCAGCTGGCCTCACCGACTCGCTGGAGGACCTGACACGAAGGCTGCTGGTGAAGATGGAGGGCGAGGATCGGTCTGAGGCACTCTCGCTGGCGCTGGAGTCGGCCCGCTATGAGCTTGAGTTCGGGACGGCCGACATCGGCGATCTGAGTGACATCGCTGTCGCAGAACTGGTCGGATCGCTGGTCGACGCGGAGCCGACGAGCGAAGAGTGGGTCCGGAGAATCGTCAAAGCCCGCCGCGAGATCATCCAGGACCTGGTACTGATCGACAAGCGCTCCACCACTCCCGTGAGCCACCGCGACGTGGGGATCGGCGTGAGCCAGGTGCTGCCCGTGCTGGTGTCGGCCTACGCTTCAACCGGCAAGCTGATCGCCATCGAGCAGCCCGAAATACACCTGCATCCCAAACTGCAGGCGGAGCTTGGCGACGTCTTCCTGGAGTCTGCGCTGGGTGAGGCAGGGAACCGATTCCTGATCGAGACGCACAGCGAGCACCTGATACTCAGGATTCTCCGCCGCATTCGGGAAACGACGGAAGGCGACGAGGGCGCCTACCCGGTCAAGCCGGAGGATGTGGCGGTGCTTTACGTGCAGCCCGGTTCCGAGGGGGCGGAGGTCGTCCACATTCCCATCACTCCCGATGGTGACTTCGAGCAGCGATGGCCTGATGGCTTCTTCGCCGAACGTGCAGAGGAGTTGTTCTGATCGTGGTTCACGAATACGCGTTGGAGCCTGAGCTGGTAGCGACCTGGAGCGACCTCCGTGATTGCCGGTACTTCCGCGAGAACTTCGGCATCGGGCAGGGGAGACTAGTGTCCAGATTCCCGAAGAACTGGCGCAAAAGGGTCTACGAAGCCATCCGGGAGCGGGACGATGTCACCGAGATGGGGTCTGCGCGGCTTCAAGCCTTGGTGGATCAACTGTGCGAAGACATGGTGAAGCGATCCCTAGGTCATTTCGATCACACGAGAGGCGGGTGGCTTGGTAACGCGCTACGAGAACACGAACAACGCCCCTTTCATGCAATTCTCGCCCGATCCAACCCAGCGGGTCACGAAGACGTAGTTAGCGGGGACGACCTTGCGGGCCATGCGGACCGTCCTCTATGGAGCACCAGACGCACTCGCGCCGCTTCCCGACGGGCGCAGGACCTGGCCCAGGTCGTGGCGCCACTGCTGCGAATCAGTTCAACCATAATCTTTGTCGACCCCTATTTCACGCCGAGCAGGCGTGAGTACCGCGAAACACTCGCCGCGTTCCTTTGCCAAGCCACAACAGGTCGGCCAGTTCCACTACCGGCGCGAGTGGAAGTGCTTGTGAAGGAAGACGAGAGAAAGGGCACCTCCGACTTCTTCCGAAATGAGTGCGTTGAGCGACTAGGCCCGCTCATCTCTCGCGATCTTCGATTGGAGGTTCGGCAACTTGCGGAGAAGTGGGACGGCCAGGAGCTGCATAACCGTTACATCCTGACGGACCTCGGAGGCATATTGTTCGGCCACGGACTCGATGAGGCCAAGAACAAGAAGGGCAAGGGGCACGACGACCTCGTCTTGCTGACCGACGACGTGTATCAGCATCGCTGGTCGCAGTACTCCGAACGACCGCTCACGGCGTTTGACGAGCGGGAACAACCGATCGCCGTAGTGGGTGGTGCCTGAGCTTGTCTCGTCAGTGACCAGGAGGGACCGACGGAAAACTCGAAGGCTACACTGGTGAGTCGAACCGCGGGTAACCCCCGAACTCCTCCACCGCATGGTCCGCGCCAATCGTCGACGAGGTCGACCCGGAGCAGGTCATCCTGTTCGGCTCCCGTGCACCGGGGGTTGTGTCGTCGCGTCAGCTCAGGGGCAGGGGAAGGGGATTGAGCGTTTGACTTGACTGGCTCACTTCACTCAGTTCTCTAAGATGCCGCCGGTCGGAGCCATCTCTACTGCGTGGCGAAGCATCTCGGCAACACGGGTCGCCTGTTCGGGAGTGAGAGGCGGGACAGGCCGAAGATCTACAAGCGGTGGAGCTGGTATTCGGAGAAGAACCGGTAGCCCGATCCTTGCCGCTTCGTCAATCTCCAGAGCTTTCTCGATCGCTTCATCCAGATTCAGTGTCCACGAATAGGGTTCGTGGCTTTCGTAGTCAAGAAGAACATCACCGGGAAGTTCCAGGGACAGTTCCCGGAAGTCTGGCGACACCGATACGCGAGGATTCTTGACTGTCACGTCGAGCGCCATCATGTCCTTACCTCACGCCACTGGCGGGCACTTCTCATAGTGCTGAAGGGTCGAGGAAGCGAGGCACAGGCGGGTCTTCCAACGCCCATGCTGCGGGTCGTCGGGATCGAGCCCGAGCTTCTCTAGGAACTCCCTTGCCCTGACGATCCGGCCCTCTGTCTTCAGACTGCGGCCGTCTTCTCCGAAGGCCAGCGCTTCAAGCATCCTGCCCAGATTCACCAGCGTTGCCATTTCGTGGATCAACCGGCGGCAAGGCTGTGCCCAGACGACGTCCCTCGCGGTTGCAGTGCCTCGTACTTCGTCGAGCACCGCCAGCACCGCGTTGAGGGACCGCTCAGCATGTTCTGAGAACTCCTCGCCAAACGGACGGCGAACCTCACCGTCGCCGTCGAGATGCGCGACGACCTTGTTCCGGTACTGCCTCAGATCCGTCGTCGCCTCGGTAGCTGCATCGACCAACGCACGTAGTCGGTGCAACTGCGGATAGTGGTCGGGCAATCTACAAACCGTCAGATTTCGGTGCCGTCCAGTCCTCGCCAGATCCGCAAGCTGCGTGATGCGGAGGATCAGTGCTTCTTCGCTAACTCGACGAAGCCACCACTCGAATTCGGAGTGTGCCTCAAAGAACCACTCGTTGTCCTCGGCTCGAAAGAGGTCCTGATGTTCCTGGAGGAACATTCTGGCGAAGACGTAGTGCTGCATTAGCGCGTCCACCATTTCGTCGCGGGTCATCGTGGCTACCTCACCTGATGAGCGGTCTCTGTTGAGGCTGCGGCGTCGGACTGACGGAGTCGGTCGCGGGCGCTTCGGCCGAGTCGGCCGTGAACCCCTGCTTCTCCTTCTGCGCCACAGTCGCAAGTATGCCGTTCTGTCGGCAGCGGCGGGCAACGAGGCAGCCGTAGTCTGGCCTCAGCCGCGATCAGTTGTACCAGTAGATGTGCTCGTCGTCCGGAGCGTCCGGCTCGAGCAGCGTCTTGTCGATGTTGATCGGGCTCCGGGTGGCCCACGGCCAGATAGGCGTCGCCTGCTCCTTGTTGTGCTCGGCGAGGAGCTTCTTCAGGGCCGCGACCCGCTCCGGCTCCTTGTCGGCGACGTTGTGCTGCTCGGTGGGATCCTTCGGCAGGTTGAAGAGCCATACCTTCCCGGGGGGGTCGCTGATCTGGAGTTTCCAGCCGTCGGCAAGGACGACCTGGTAGCCGCCGGTGCGCCAGAAGAGACGATCGTGCGGCGCGCCCTCGACCTCGCCCAGGACGTGCGGAACGAGGTCGACGCCGTCGATCGTCCGGTCGCCGGGCAGATCGACTCCCGCCGCGGCCGCCGCGGTGGAGAAGATGTCGAAGCCGTGCACCGGGGCTTCGTAGACCTGGCCGCCGCTTAGACGAGCCGGCCACTTCAGGAGGAACGGCACGTGGATGCCTCCCTCGAAGAAGCTGATCTTCCAGCCGCGGAACGGTTCGTTGACGCGCGGCAGGCCGATGTAGGCCGGCGCCCCGTTGTCCGACGTGAAGAACACGAGCGTGTTCTCTTCGAGACCGTTCTCGCGCAGCGCTTCGAGCACCCGGCCGACGCTGCGGTCGAGTGAGCGCACCATCGCGGCGTAGACGCGCAGGCGGTGCTCCTCGATGTGGGACAGCGCCTCGTAGTCGGCGCGGAGCGCCTGCAGCGGCGTGTGCACCGCCCAGTGCGCCAGGTAGAGAAGGAAGGGCCGATCCTTGTTGGCCTCGATCACCTGGACCGCCTGGTCCGTGTAGTAGTCGGTCAGGTAGCCGCCGGGCTCGAAGTTGGGACTGCCGTTGAACGAGGCCGCGTAGCGCAAGAAGCGCCACAGGAAGCGGTCGATCCCGTCGAACTCCTGCTTCGAGTTGACGACGTTCGGGTCGTCCTCGGGCAGGTACAGGCCGCTCGCCATGAGCAGGCTCTCGTCGAAGCCCTGCTCGTGGGCCCGCATGCCTGCGCCTGTGCCGAGGTGCCACTTGCCGATGTGCACGGTGTGGTAGCCGGCCGGCTTGAGCAGCTCGGCGAGCGTGATCTCGGACGGCGGCACCCCCTTGTCGGCGAGGGGAACCGAAGCCCCTTCCTCGTTGCCGCTCGTCTGCCGGAGCTTGCCTTCCGGGTTCGAGAGCTGGGGCACCATCGTGGCGAATCCCGGCGGCGTCGGGGTGAACTCGAAACCGAAACGGGTGCCGTAGCGGCCGGTCATCAGGGCAGCCCGCGACGGCGCGCAGGTGCCGTTGGCCGAGTAGCCGTTGGCGAAGTGAACGCCGTCACGCGCCAGGGAGTCGATGTTCGGGGTCGGCACCGTGCCGTCCGCGACGCCGCCGCCGAGCCAGCTCAGGTCGTTCCAGCCCAGGTCGTCGGCGAGGATGACGACGATGTTGGGCGGCCTTTCCGCGGCGGGCCGTCCTTGCGGGTCGGCACCGGACTGCCAGTCGATCGTTTGGGTCGGACCGGCGGCTGCAGGCTGCTGCTGGGCCGGCTGGACCGTGCCCTGCCGGTAGGCAACCGCGCCCGCGGCGCCTGCGGCGAAGGCCGCGGCGAGGCCCAGGGCCACCAGGCCGCGTCGAGTCGTGCCGGGGCGTCGTCTCATGATTCGATCCCTTCTGGTCGTTCGAAGCGCCAGCCTAGCGCCTGATCGAGAGCGCAGGTGCCCGTTGATGCTCAGGAGGTTGGCTGGTACGGTCAACAGCCGCGGATCCCCGTACTTGAAGAACACGTTGAGAGGGAGCGTTCGACCATGAAGAGAGGCCGACTTGCCTTGCTCGCCCTTGTCCCAATGTTCCTGGCCGTTCCGGCGTTCGCCGAGGACAACGCCGAGGAGGGAGAGAAGAAGGTGAAAGCAGCGCACGAGAATCTGGCGCCCGAAGCGCGCACGGACGATCTCGGCATCACGGTGCCGGTGCCTGCGAGCCACCCGGGTCGCCGCTACCCGGCGGAACATGAGTTTCCGACGGGTCCCGCCATCGGCGAGCGCCTGCCCGAGTTCGAGCTGCCGAACCAGAACGGCGAAGCCGTCGACTTCCATGCCCATCGGGGCGACTCGAAGGCGATCGTCGTCTTCTATCGCTCCGCCGTCTGGTGACCGTACTGCCGCACGCAGCTGGTCGAGCTGCAAGAGAACATTTCGCTCTTCGACGCCGAGGGCATCAAGGTTTACGGCGTCAGCTACGACTCACAGGAGCACCTGAAGGCCTTCGCCGAGCAGCAGGACATCGCGTATGACCTGCTCTCCGACTACGACTCCGCGGTCATCAAGCGCTTCGGCATCCTGAACACGACGATCGACCCCGACGCGGATGTGTTCAACCGCGCCACCGAGCGGGGTTTCTACGGCATTCCCTTCCCGGGCGTCTACGTCGTCGACGGGGACGGCCGGGTGACGGAGAAGTTCTTCCACCGCCACTACGCGACGCGCACGTCGGCCGGGACGATTCGCGACAGCGCGATCGGCCGCATCCTCGCCAAGCACGAGGTGCCGGCCGCCGAACTGGGCGACGAGCACGTCGAAGTCTCCGTCTTCCTCGCCGACGAGGCGCTCAAGTTCGAGTACACGAGCACCCTCCACGTGCGCTTCGAGGTCGCCGACGGCTACCACATCTACGCCGACCCGCTTCCCGATGGCTTCATCGCATCGACGGCGGCGGTCGCGCCGACCAAGGGCGTGAGGACGGGCGAGCCGGCCTACCCGCCGACCGCGGAGCGGGAGTTCCCCGAGCTCGGTGTGACCCTCAACGTCTACGAGGGCGTGACCGACGTCGCGATTCCGATCGCCCTCGGCTCCGAGATTCTCAACTGGCCGATCAGCGACAAGCCGACCGAGATCGAGATTCCGGTCAACGTGGTCTACCAGGCCTGCAGCGAGACGGTCTGCTACGTCCCGAAGGAAGAGACGGTCGTGCTCAAGGCCCCGATCGAACCGCTGGTGATGCCGGGTCGGTAAGCGCCGCGAAACCACTCCGCCACGACTCGATGTTGGGCAGCACGGAGCCAACCATGAAGTTTCCTCTTGCCGTTGTCTCCTGCCTGCTCGGCATCCTGTCGTTAGGGGCTGGCGAGGCTCGCTCACAGCCCGGGACGGAAGCCGGCGACGACGTTCGCGTCTACCCGAACCGTGAGGCGTTCTTCGGCGACCTGCACGTGCACACGAGTTGGTCGACCGACGCCTACGCCGGCGGCAACCGCGTCGGTCCGCGTGAGGCGTACCGGTTCGCGCGCGGCGAAGCGGTCGAGCTGCCCAGCGGGCTCGTAACGCAACTGCAGACGCCCCTGGACTTCGTCGCGCTGACCGACCACGCGGAAGGTTTCGACACCGTCGGCGCCTGCTTCTCCAGTCCCGACCATGGCCTTTACGACTCGGCGGCGTGCCGGGCCCTACGCGGAGCCACGTCGGGACAGGCCGCGCAGGGAAACTTCCTGCGGGCCGCGTTCGAGCGCGGTGCGGCCCGTCCCGCGCCGCGGAATCCAGCCCTATGCGGCGATGTCGAAGCCTGTCTCGACGCGGCACGGTCGACCTGGCAGCGAGTCCAGGAAGTCGCCAACGAGTTCGATCAGCCGGGCCGCTTCACGGCCCTGATCGGATACGAGTTCTCGGCCCTGCTGCGCGACTTCGGGATGCTTCACCGAAACGTGATCTTTCGCGGCGAAGACGTCATTCCGCACGCCATCTCCTCGCTCGACGTCAAGTCGCAGGCGGACTTCTTCTCGCAGCTCGACGACGCCTGCGAGGCGCCTTGCCAGGTGCTGACGATTCCGCACAACACGAACTACTCCTGGGGTCTGACCTTCTCGCGCACCGACGAGGACGGCTCCTCCTACACGGCGGCCGACCTCGAGCGGAAGGCGCGCATCGAGCGGCTGGTCGAGGTGACCCAGTTGAAGGGAACCTCCGAGTGCCAGGTCGGAGTGGGTGCGGCCGACGAGGACTGCAACTTCGGGATCCTGTTCCCGCCCTGCGAGGAGGACCAGTTCGGTCGCTGCGCCCGGCCGGCATCGTTCGTGCGCAACGCCCTGCTCGACGGCCTCGCCCTGGAATCGGAGGGGCAGGGCAATCCGTTCAAGCTGGGCATGATCGGGTCGACCGACACCCACCAGTCGGATCCCGGCTACTTCGACCCCGAAGGGCGAAGCGACCAGAGGCCGGCAATCGGCAACGCCGAGGCGACCGCACGCCTTCTCGAACGGAGCCACGTCGTCGTCGGTCCCATCCGGAAGACGAACGTCGGCGGGCTCGCCGGTGTGTGGGCGGAGTCGAACACCCGCGAACATCTGTTCGACGCGATGCGCCGGCGCGAGACCTTCGCCACCACGGGGTCGCGTCTGCGCGTCCGCTTCTTCGCCGGCGCCCTGCCGGCGGACATCGGTTCGAGCCAGGACGACGTAGCGCGCGCCTACGCGTCCGGCGTGCCGATGGGCAGCGACCTGGTGGACGTGGCGAACCCGCGCTTCTGGGTGTGGGCGGTCCAGGATCCGGTCGGTCCCGCTCTCGATCGCATCCAGGTCATCAAGGGGTGGATCGAGGAGGGAGAACAGCGCCACGAGGTGCGCGATGTCGTCTGCTCCGGCGGCCGCGAACCGGACGAGTCCGGTCGCTGCGCGCCCACGGCTGCGACCGTCGACCTCAGCACCTGCGAGCGGAGCGACGAGACCGGAGCCGCGGAGCTGCAGACAACGTTCTCGGATCCGGGCTTTGACGCCGACCAGGCAGCCTTCTACTACGTTCGGGTCCTGGAGAACCCACAGTGCCGCTGGACCACGCACCTGGCGAATGCCGCGGGGTTGACGCCACCGCCGGATGTGCCGGCGACCGCCCAACAGCGGGGCTGGTCGTCGCCGATCTGGGTCAGCGGCGCCGAGGAGACCAATCCAAGATGAGCCTCATCCTCTACGGAGCCCCCCTTTCTCCCTTCGTTCGAAAGGCGGATGCCCTGCTGCGCGAGAAGGGGGCGCCCTTCGAGCTCGAGAGCGTGAACATCATGCCGATGCCCGACTGGTTCAAGGAGATCAGTCCGGCGCGTCGCATTCCGGTGTTGCGCGATACGGATGTCGGCGAGGAGGGCCCGCCCGGCACGATCCCCGATTCGTCCGCGATCTGTGCCTACGTCGAGCAGAAGTTCCCGGAGCCCGCCTTCTATCCGGCGGACCCCTACGAACGCGGCCGTGCGGTCTGGCTGGAGGAGTATTGCGACACCGAGCTGGCGGTTGTGCTCGGCCTCGGGATCTTCCGCCCGATCCAGTTCAACCGCTTCATGGGCAAGGAGCCCGATGTAGATACGGCCAGGAAGTCGTATGCCGAGCGGCTTCCACGGCGGCTCGACTATCTCGAGGGCGAAATCGGCGACGGGCCGTTCCTGGTTGGGGACGCGCTGACGATCGCGGATATCTCGCTCGCGTGTCAGCTCGCTCAGCTCGAGTTCGTCGCCGGGCCGCTCGACCCGTCGAGGTGGCCCGGAGTGGCCGGCCTCGTCGAGCGCCTGACGGGGCGGGACAGCTTTCAGCCTTGCCTCACGATCTGCCGGAAGATCGTGAAGCAGGAGCCGATCGATCTGAGGACTTAGCCTTGCTGCCTCTCCGGAGGAGTCTCGTTCGGAAGAAGACGCACGAAAGAAGGGCTCGATGAGGAAGACGAACCCCTGGTTCCTGCTCGTGGCCATCCTCCTGCTCGGCTGTGCGCCGGGCCAGGAGGGCGACGAGGTCGAGGAACCGCAGGCGCAACGGCCGCCCAACGTGGTGCTTATCGTTGCCGACGACCTCGGCTGGCGCGATGTCAGCTTCAACGGCGGCGACATCGCCACTCCCAACATCGACCGCATCGCCGCGGAGGGCGTCAAGCTCGATCGGTTCTACGTGGCCCCGATCTGCTCGCCGACTCGCGCGGGCCTGATGACCGGCAGGCATCCGATCCGGTACGGGATGATGCGCGGGGTCGTCATGGGGTACCACGACTACGGTCTCGATCCCGAGGCGACTCTCATCCCGCAAGTGCTCGCTGAAGCCGGTTACGAGGACCGCGGCCTCGTCGGCAAGTGGCATCTGGGTCTGTCGCGCAGGGAGTACCACCCTCTGGAGCGCGGTTTCACGCGCTTTGTCGGCCACCTCGGCTGGGGCTTCGACTACTTCACGCACGAGCGCTACGGCGAGGTCGACTGGTTCCACGACGACGAGTCGGTCGACGAGCCCGGCTACAGCACCGATCTGATCTCGGAGCATGCCGTCCGCTTCGTCCGCGAGCACGCCGGCGGGGACGCGCCCTTCTTCCTGATGGTGCCGTACAACGCGCCGCACTCACCCTTCCAGGCGAAGGAAGAGGATCTGCCGCTCTATGCGGACCTCGAGCCGGTGCCGATCGAAGCGGTCGTCGGCGAGGGCGTGCCGCCGGAGAAGTACGAGTGGTTCGGCGGCCACGCGATGGGCCGGGCGCGCCTGGAAGACGTGGAAGGCCGGCTCGCCAATCGCAGGATCACGGGCGCGATGGTCCACTCGATGGATGTCGGCATCGGCCGCATCCTCGATGCCCTCGACGAGGCCGGCGTGGCGGAGGACACCCTGGTGTGGTTCTTCTCGGACAACGGCGGCGACACCGGCATCGGCGAGAACCGCCCGTTCCGCGGCTCCAAGGGCAACGTCTTCGAAGGCGGCATCCGGGTCGCGGCGGCGGCTCGCTGGCCCGCCGGCGGGGTAAGTGGTGGCGGCTCGATCGAGGCGCCGCTCAACTATCTCGACGTGTTGCCGACGCTGATGGAGGCTGCGGCCGTTTCCGACCGCCCGGATCTCGAGCTGGATGGCCGCGATGCCCTGCCGGCACTCCGTGGTGGCGAAGTCGTCGGCGACCGCGACTTCTACTCCTACTGCGCGCAATTGAGCAACGAGCGCGAGCAGCTCATGGCGATGGAAGGCGACTGGAAGCTGATCGTCATCGGCCCCGAGCCGCTCGATCGCGCGGCGCTGGCCGAGTCCCAGACCATGCTGTTTCACCTGGGGGACGACCCCGGCGAGCAGAACGACGTGGTCGCCGAGCACCCGGGGATCGCGGAACGCCTGATCGAGAAGGCGCTGGCTTTCCGTGCGCTGCAGCCCGAGGAGCATGTGCCGATCTTCCGGGAAGGCCGGGATGGTTTCGTGGCGCCGAAGAGATGGGAGTCTGGGGAGTAACTTAGGAGTCGAAAATGGATCACCGATCTTTGTTGACGGCAGCGATGGCTGCAGCGGTGCTCGCTTCGGCAGCCGCCGTTGGCGGTGCCGCGGCGCAGGAGGCACCCCGGACCGAGCTGGGCGCGCGTCTGGTCGAGCATCACGGCGACGAGGCCTTCCTCCGCCTGGAGGACGTGAAGCTGCGAGAGAGCGTCGCCTACCCGGAGGGGGCAGCGTTAGGCGCTCTGAAGACTCCGGCAGGCGCCTACCAGGCCTATCTCTCCACGCTCGCCACGGTCGAAGAGGAGGCCGGTGTCAAGACCCTGCTCGTGAACAGCGTCTTGAGAGGAGGCAACCGAAAACGCCCCGACGTTCACTGGCCCCCCTGCGACTGGGACATCGTCGTGGTGAAGCACTATCCGAGTTGGCGTGCGTGGGAGAAGGTCGAGGGCAGCGGGTTGCGGGCGGCTGCGTACGTCCATCGTGAGGCGGCAGTGGCGAAGGATCACGTTGTGGTGGCCGTGCCCCTGCAAGTCCAAGCGACGCGGCAGTCACGCCCGGACGACCCCAACGACACGATGATCTACATCATGAACCACCTCGAGATTCGCGAGCATGCGCAATACGGTGACGGCTCGTATCCCGGATCGACCGGCCTCGAGGCCTACCGGCGCTACCGGGGCGGTGGCCCGCTGGCGGACTTGCCCCGTGAGCTCATCATCACCGCCGAAGTGCCCGCCGCCCTCAACTCTGCCGACGCTCACTGGACGCGCCTCAACATCGTGCGCTACCCCAGCTTGCGCGAAATCGCAAAGCTCCTCCGGCCGAGCGATCATCCCGAAAGCTGGTGGATGTTGCACAGGCACAAGGTGGCGGCGGCAGCCCGGCACTGCGGTCCGATGACCGTGCCGACTCTGCCCGAGTCGAGCGTAGGTGCCGCGTCGAGAGAGCCGTGAAACTGCGTATGAAGGGGCTTTCTACGCTGTCGAATCAAGCCTTACGAAAAAGGAGCCGGGCCTTCGGCCCGCGCGTTTCTTGGCCGCCTGCGGCGGCAGCCGGCCAGAAGGCCGGCGCACCCAGTGGGATTCGGTCGCCTCATTGGCGCTTTGCGCCAATGAGGCGCCGCAATCCCGTACGGGCTGCAAACGCGCCTGACGGCGCGTTGGTAGCCCGTACGGGATTCGAACCCGTGTTACTGGCGTGAGAGGCCAGCGTCCTAGACCCCTAGACGAACGGGCCACGCGTGCGCAGGGCCGCGAAAGATAGCACAGTGAGCCGGGTGCCGGCGCTTCCCGATCGCTCGGAATCACGGCCTCGGGCCGTGGTGTTAGGTTGCCGTAGTGCCTCTTCGACACGGCCTTTCTTCGTGCGCCTGCGGGCTGCTGGCAGCAGGGGCGGCGCTCGTGCCGCTCGCAACGGCCTGGGCGCAGGCCGATGACGAGCCCGAGACGCAGATTCTCTCGCGGGGCGAGGGGACGATCGCAGTAGGCCGGCAGCGCGCGCCGCTGCCCTGGGCGGAATCCTCGTTCGGCCCCCTGGTCGCCCTGACGCCGGTGGTGGAAGTGCTTGGAGGCGAGCTGGAGGTCGGCCCACTGGGCCAGGCGCACACGCTGCGGGTCGCGGGTCGCGAGGTGGTGCTCGGGCCGTTGGGCCGGATCGTCCTGGTGGACGGCGAAAGGCGCAGGCTGTCGATCAGGCCCTGGCTCGAGCCCGAGCCGGAGCTTCCCGAGCATCTGCGCCCGAAGGACGATTCGGACGACGAG
>Ga0209543_1001017_pt1 | contig 29186 bp, 24 predicted proteins | sample MesohylFT_FD_187296 | JGI IMG/M metagenome (GOLD analysis project Ga0209543, IMG submission 187296) | Host-associated microbial community of the marine sponge Aplysina aerophoba from Gulf of Piran - sponge mesohyl, lysed by freeze-thaw... | ecosystem: Host-associated > Porifera > Sponge >...
CCTCGAGTCGGACCGAGTCCGCCTCGACCGCCTCGACCTTGGCGCCGAACATCGTCTCGATGCCGCGACTGCGGGCCGCGGCCGCGATCCGTCGCGCCAGGGATGGGTGATAGCCGGGCAGGATGCCGTCGCCCGCCTCGACGATCGCCGTCTTGGGTTCGAGACCCCGGCCTCGAAGGCGCGCGTCGACGCAGAAGGCGAGTTCGATTCCGCCGGCGCCGCTACCGACGACGACGATCCGCGGCTCCGTGTTCGTCAGGGCATTCAGGCGACCGTCAACCGCCGCGGCCAGACGGTTGATGGGCCGCGTGGGAACCGCGTGCTCGCGAACCCCGGGCAGGTCGAGTGCCGCCACGGTCGAGCCGACGTCGAACGAGGCCAGGTCGAAGGGCAGGGGTTCACGACCATCGACGAGGAGCCGCCGGGCCACTGCCTCGACTCCGGTGCACGGAGACATCACGACGCGCACTCCCGCCCTGCGCGCCAGCGGCACGGCGTCGATCTCCAGTTCGTGACGTGCGTACTGGCCGGCTACCAGGCCGGGCGCCATCCCGGAGTAGACGGCGATCGGCGTGTCGACGACGAGAGTCGCATCGACGGCGGGGTTAGGTCGCATGATCCAGTGCCGCAGCACCTGGATGTGAGTGTGTCCGGCGCCGACCAGGACGACTCGCTTGGCTGCCTCCGGCGGCGAACCTGACCTACCGGGACCCCGGCCCCGGCTGTGCGATGGCGTACTCACGTCATACCGGATGAGGGGCGGTCGCAGGCTACGAACCGCGGCTGGGGTCGTTCTCGGGTCCGCGGACGGCGCCTGACGTCCGCAGCGCGGCGATCCGTTTCGTGTCGTAGCCCAGTTCGTCGAGTACCTCTTCCGTGTGCTCGCCCAGGGCCGGGGCGGGTCGCCGAATCGACGCGGGCGAGCGGGAGAAGCGCCATGGCACACCCGCCATGCGCAGGCCGCCGATCGTCGAGTGCTGGACGATCTGGCTCATCGCCATCGCTTCGACCTGGGGGTCGTCGAAGAACTCGTCGGCCGAGCGGACCGCGGCGCAGGGAACGCCAACCTCGACGAGGGCGGCTTCCAGTTCGCGGGCGGGTCGTGAGGCGACGATCGGGTCGATCTCCGCGCTGAGTTCCTTCGCCTGGCCGACGCGCTGGGGGTTCGTCGCGTAGCGGGGATCGCCGGCCAGATCGTCGCGGCCGATCGCCTCGCAGAACAGTCTCCAGAACTTGTCCGTGCCGGCGGCGATGAAGATCGGCCCGTCGGCGGCGGCGAACATGCGGTAGGGGAAGATGCCCGGCGGACCGGTGATCTCCGCGTCGACCGGCACCAGGTAGGACTGGGCTTGCGCGCTCATGATCGCCTGGAGCAGGGACGTCTCGATGCACTGGCCCTCTCCGGTGCGCTCGCGGTGGAGGAGCGCGGCGTTGATCGAGCAGACGAGCAGCACCGCCGCCATGTAGTCCGAGACCGCCACGGGGCAGATGGCGGCGACGCCGTTCATCTGCTGCTGCAGGTGCGCGGCGCCGGCCATCGACTGCAGCACCGGGTCGTACCCTGGACGCTGCGCGTACGGTCCGCTGCCGCCGAAGGCGCTGGACGAGGCGTAGACGATCGCCGGGTTGTGCCGGCTGAGGGTGTCGTAGTCGATGCCCAGCCTGGACGCCACGCCGGGGCGGAAGTTCTCCATCGCCACGTCGGCGTCCCGGGCCAGGTCGTAGACGACCTGCCGTCCGTGGTCCGTCTTCAGATCGACGGCGATGCCACGCTTGTTCCGGTTCCAGGCCTGGAACAACCGGCTCTCGCCCTCGATGAAGGGACCCCAGTGGCGTGCATTGTCGCCGCCCGGCGATTCGATCTTCAGGACATCGGCGCCCAGGTCGCCGAGCAGCATCGCGCCGTAGGAACCGGCGATGAAGCTCGTGAAGTCGAGGACCCGGATGCCCTTGAGCGGGCCGTGGGCGTGTGAGTCCGGCATGGGCCCGTCAGGCATGGGGCGATCTTAGCTACTCGACCAGTTCGACGTTGTCGATCTCGAGCGAGAAGGCGCCGGGATCGGTTCCCTTGCCGATGAAGAACGCCCACGCGTCCGAGGGGTCGAGACCGGCGAACGAGGACAGCGGGATCTCGATCCGGCTCCAGTCCTCTCCGGCGTCGAAAGAGGCGGCCGCCGGCCTCATGCCGAGGCTTTCGGCGAACGCCATCGCCTGGTAGGTCGCGCCCTCGCCGCGGGCATCGAAGGCCAGGGCGCGGATGCCGCCGGCGTCGACGGGGTCGCCCAACTGGGAGCTCAGCAGGACCATCACCCCGGACCACGGGAAGGCGAAGCCCTCCCTGATCTCGCCCTCGATCCGCAGCGCCTTGCCGCCGCCGTTCCGCGGCGCGGCAGTGGTTGTGACCGTCGATTTGCCGCCGGCGAACGCATCGGTCGAGTGCGACCACTTGGGGGGCAGGGTCGTGCCGTCAACGTCTTCGAAGTCGGACAGGAGGGTGGGCTCGAGGCGCGGTCGGCCGGTCGCGGGTGCGGCGGTCCGGCGCTCGAAGCGCACGCCGTCCTTCCAGATCCCGGCCATGTCGCGGGTTGCAAGCACGTCGGCGGTCGCGTCGCCCCGCACCAGCAGGAGGTCGGCCTTGAGACCGGGCGCGATCCGGCCGCGGTCGCCCAGGCCGAACGCGTCGACGGGCGCTGTGGTCGCCGCCCGCAGGGCCTCGACCGGAGTCAGACCGGCGCGGACGAGCAGTTCGAGCTCCCGGTGAACGCTCGCTCCGTGGGTCGTTCCGGGATTCGGTGCGTCCGAGCCGGCCAGGATCGGCACGCCGGCAGCGTGGAGCGCGCCGACGTCGGCCAGGATGCTCGCCATCCCCTCCGGATCCGGTTCCCGGCCGAAGTCCTGACCCAGACCGCCGCGCTGCTCGGGAGTCAGGAAGGGAGAGATCAGTGGATCCGCGGCCAGCTCCGGGCCGCCCCCTGTGCCGGTGATCGTCTCGAGCACCGCGAGAGTCGGGGCGACGAATATCCCCGCCCTGCGGGCCGCTTCGATGAGATCCGGGCCGCCCGCGCCGTCGAAGTACATGTGGACCAGGGCGTCGGCACCCGCGGCGATGGCCTCCCCGGCCTCTTTCGCCGTGCTGATGTGGAAGACGGCCAGCAGATCGTGACTGTGCGCGGCGGCCGCGATCCGCGCCAGCGTCGAGGCTGCGAACGTGGGAAGCGGGCGCCCGGCGGATCCGGGTTCGTAGAGCACCTTGATGAAGTCGGCGCCCGCGGCCACGCGGTCGGCGATGAAGGCTTCGGTCTGCTCCGGGTCGTCCAGGGTAGGCAGCGCGATGCCGAACTGCGTGCCATGCCCACCGGCGACAGTGACGGGACCGCCGGCGAAGACGTCGGCCCGGTCCGGGACCGCTCCCGCTTGCTGCTGCCGTCGCCACTGCGCCGCCATGGCCTCCGGGGTGAGCATGTCCAGAACGGTCGTGACGCCGAAGTTCAGCGCCTGCTCGAGCGCCGGCCCGAAGTTGTGCGTGTGGCTGTCGATCAGCCCCGGCAGCAGGGTCATGCCCGCGCCGTCGACGATCGTTGCGTCGGCGCCGGCGGCTGCCGGAATGTCGTCGCCTGATGTGACGGACTCGATCGTGCGGCCGCGAACTACGACTGTGGCGCTGTCGAGCACCTCGTCTCCGGTGAACACGCGGGCGCCCTGGATCACCGTTGCCGGAGACTGGGCGTTGACGCCGCCAATGGCGAGTTGGCAGGCGATCAGCAAGGCAGCGCAGGCGAAGCCAGGCGCCGGCAGTACTGGGTGCGCCGGCCCTCTGGCCGGCATTCGCCGCGCCGAGCCTTTCGGGCTGAAGGTGGGATTCTCGCTCATGCTCGGTCCCCTCTCGGTATCCGATTCGCCGGTCGCGAACTTCACGGCCGGTCGTATGCTAGCGATCGCCTGCCGCAGGCAGGCGCCTCACTTCCCAGGACCGGCCGTGGCCGGCCCGTTTGGCCGGAACAGCACGGACGAAGGAGAAACGCTTGAAGATCAAACTCGACATCGACTGCACGCCCGAGGAGGCGCGCGCCTTTCTCGGCCTTCCCGACTTGGCGGGGATCCAGAACGAGATGCTGGAGAAGTTCCGCGATCGCATGGCCGCCAACCTGAAGTACGCCGACCCGCAGGAGATGTTCAAGCTGTGGTTCGGCGGTCTGGGAACCGGCTTGCGGCCTCCCGCCAAAGCGAATCGCGACGCCGACTGACCCGCGTCCGGCGCCGTTACCCGACGCTACACTGTCGCCGTGATTCGGCGAATCCAGGCACTCCGCTACCGCTGTCTGCGGTACGTCGATCTCGACCTGGACCGTTTCCATGTCCTGATCGGCCCGAACGCAAGCGGCAAGAGCACATTGTTCGATGCCGTGGCCTTTCTGGGCGACCTGGTGCGGGACGGTCTGGAGAGCGCGATCGAGAGCCGTACGCGGAACCTTCAGGACATGGTGTGGAATCGCCCCGAGAGCGGGCCGAGCTTTGAACTGGCTGTCGAGTTCGACATTCCCGAGCGGCTCCAGGAACGTCTGCCCGAGGACGGAGGCTATCGGCGGTTCCGCTACGAAATCGCCGTTGGCGAGGCGGGAGGCGACGTTCGGCTTGAGGCCGAACGCGGTCTCCTGACGCCAGGGGCGGGGCCGGAGTCGCCTCCGTCCAGACAGCGGTCGCTCTTTCCCGATCCGTTGGCGGCGCCGGAGACGTTGCTCGAGGGCGGCGGTCGGCCTGGTCGGCGAACGGTCCTGAGCAAGTCGGCGACGGGTTCGGCCAGCTTCAACCTGGAGACGGCGCCTCGGCCAGGGAAGGGATGGGTAACGTCCATAGCGCTTGGCCACCAACGCTCGGCTCTAGCCAACCTTCCGGAGTCGCCAGACACGTTTCCGGTAGCGACGCTGGTGAAGCGCTCGCTCGGAGAGTCGATCAAGCCGCTCTTCCTGGAGAGCAAGCGCATGCGTGAGGCGAGCCCTCCTTCACGTCGCGGGAACGGCTTCGCGCCCGACGGGTCGAGTTTGCCGTGGACGGTGAATCGGCTCAGGGAGGAGCGCCCGGATCGGTACGGAGATTGGATGGACCATGTCCGAACGGCGCTACCGGATCTGAAGGAGGTAGGGGTCGAGGTGCGCGATGACGACCGCCATTCGTACCTGAAGCTGAAGTACGACACCGGCCTCGAAGCGCCGTCCTGGATGGTCTCGGACGGCACGCTTCGCCTGCTGGCCATGACGCTGCTCGCCTATCTGCCGGAGTCAGGGAACATCTACCTGCTGGAAGAGCCCGAAAACGGCGTGCATCCCCTGTCGCTCGACGCGATCCACGACTCGCTGTCGTCGGTCTACGGTGCGCAGGTGCTTGCCGCGACTCACTCGCCCGACTTCCTGAACCGGTCGAATCCTGAACAGGTGTTGTGCCTGGCCAAGAACGCCGCGGGCGCCACCGACGTTGTGAGGGGCACGGACCACCCGTACTTCTTGTTGGATTGCGGTAGCCGCGGGCGACGCGCCCTCGAGATCCTCTTCTCCTCCGGCCTGGCCGGATGAGTGCGGTCGCGCCGCGTCGCGATCTTGTTCTGCTGGTCGCGGACAAGAGCATCGCCCAGGCGATCACTGGACTGTTGCAACGCCCTCAGGCCTTGGGCATGCGCCGGATCGACTACGAGACGCGCGTGCACCAGCAGCGCGACCCGGGTTGTCGCGTTGACGCTGCAGCGTTCCTTCGTCCCTTTGCGAGTCGGTTCGAGCACGCGCTGGTCGTCTTTGACCGCGACGGTTGTGGATCCGACGCTCCGCGCCGGGAGATCGAGGAGGGGGTCGAGTCCGAACTGCGTCGCAACGGTTGGGGTTGTCGAGCTCGGGTCGTTGTCATCGATCCCGAGCTTGAGGTGTGGGTCTGGACGGCTTCCCGCAGTCTGGCGAACGAGCTGGGCTGGGGGTCACGCTTCGCGGCCCTGCGCGATTGGTTGAGCGAGACCGGGCACTGGCCGACGGAGACCGCGAAGCCGCCCGATCCGAAGCGAGCGATGGAGGCAGCGATGCAGGCTCGTCGCCGTCCAAAGTCCGCCTCGACGTTTCGTCGGTTGGCGGAGGTTCTGCGTTTCCGGGATTGCTCGGACGATGCGTTCCAGAAACTCCACGAGGTCCTGGTCGAGTGGTTTGGGGACCCGTCGCCGAGCGAACCGGAACTACCGGGAACTGGCGCGGCGAACGAATCGTGAACCGGATGGAGCGAATCGTCGCGCTGCACCGTGTGCTGGACGGCCGGCGCCACCCCGTGTCGGCCGGCGAGTTGACGGCGGAACTCGAATGCTCCCGCTCGACCTTGTTCCGGACCATCGCCATGCTGCGCGACCATCTCGGCGCGCCGATCGAGAACGAGCCCGGCCGGGGCTACTTCTACGACCGGGAAGCCGGCAGCTTCGAACTGCCGGGACTGTGGTTCCGCAGGGACGAGTTGGAAGCGCTGTTGGCGATGGACGAACTCCTGAGCCGCGTCCAGCCGGGTCTGCTCAAAGACCTCATCGCCCCGCTCCGCGGCCGTTTCCGGGCGATCCTCGATCGCGGCCGACGCGGCGGCGGGCGCTTCCCCGCGCACCGGTTCCGCATACTGCGGGCGCACGGACGAGAGATTGCGCCGCGCGAGTTCGAGATTGCGGCATCGGCAGTGGTCGAACGACGCCAGCTCGCCTTCACCTACGAAGCGCGCTCGACCGGCCAGACCGCGAAGCGTACGACCTCGCCCCAGCGGTTCGTCTACTACCGTGATCAGCGGTACCTCGATTGCTGGGACGAGGAGCGGCAAGGCTTGCGGACCTTCGCGCTGGACCGGGTTTCGTCCATCGAGATTCTCCCCGCCGTTGCCCGCGAGGTCCCGGCCGAGGATCTGGTCAAAGTCTTCGGTGCCGGCTACGGGCTGTTCAGCGGTCCGGTCCAGGGAGAGGCGCGCCTTCGCTTCGAGCCGGAACGAGCCCGCTGGGTCGGGGACGAACGCTGGCACGGAAGGCAGACGAGTCGGCGCCTGCCGGACGGCCGCCTCGAACTGACCGTGCCCTACTCGGAAGTCGACGAACTCTTCGGCGAGATTCTTCGTTACGGGCCGGACGTCGAGGTGGTGGAACCGCCGGAGCTCGTCGAGATGGTGCGGGAGCGGTTGGAGCGGGCGGTGGGGCAGTATCGCTGATCGCTTTTCTGGCGACCCTCGTTGCTGGTGTCAGGTTCTGAGACTGGGGGGCGCTAGCGTCTTCAGGTATCCGACGGAGAAGAGAGAACTGGCTCCAGTTCTTGCTCGTCGTCGACACCGAAGACGTACTCTGGAAACTCAGACGGAGCTTGGCTGATGGACGCATGGGCATTCTGGATCTTGTTCGTCGGCGCGTTGCTCGTGGGCGTCGTTCTCGGCGTCAACGACCAGCGGCGCGGCCGCCAGCGGCGGCCTGAGCGGCCGGCTCGCTCGGACTGTTGCGGCGGCCTCGCCGACGGCTGTCCGGTCTGCCTGGCCATGGCCTTGGTAGGCGCGGCCTTTCTCGGGTCGTGGTTGGACGGCGATTGAGGGCCGGCGGCCGATTCGTGCGGGGGCCGGAGGGATTGAACCCGATGAGCGCCCGCCTTGCGACGGCGCAGGCGAGCTTCGAGGTTGGTTCCAATGCAGGTAAAGTCCGCCAACTCAGGTCGTAGGGTCGTGGAAGAAAGCAACTACAGCGGTAGTCCGGCTGACACTGCCTCGGCAGAGGCTTTCAGGATGCTCACGGCCGAGAATGGCGTTGACTATCCGCCGTTTCGTTGGCAGACGAGGCTTCTCGACAGACTACTTCGGGCCGACCTCCCGGACGCCGTAGACGTTCCGACCGGCCTGGGCAAGACGGCCACGATGGCCCTGTGGTTGATCGCTCTGGCGAAGGGAGCAGCGTTGCCGAGGAGGCTGATCTACGTGGTGGATCGTCGCGCAGTCGTTGACCAAGCGACGCGCTATGCGGAGCGGCTACGAGAGAACCTGCCTGCCGATCTTGCTCAGGCTCTGGGAGTCGCTCGTAGCGAGAACGGCCTTCCGATTTCGACTTTGCGCGGAGGGTTCGCGGACAACCGCGCATGGCTGGAGGATCCGTCCAAGCCCGCGATCGTCGTCGGGACCATCGACATGATCGGATCCCGGCTGCTGTTCGAGGGTTACGGTGTTAGGAGCGGCATGCGGCCGTATCACGCCGGCCTTCTGGGTGCCGATGCGTTGGTCTTGTTGGACGAGGCGCATCTCTGTCCGCCGTTCGAGGCGCTACTTCAACGGATTGTCGAGCATCGCGATGACAGGCTCGGCCCGTTGGGAGATTCCAAACCGGCCACGCCGCCATTTCGTCTCGTGTCTCTTTCGGCCACCGGAAGAGACTTGGCCGGATCGTCGCAGCGACGCGTCTTCAGGCTCGAAGCGGGCGATTGCCAGGAGCCGCTCGTTAGTGCACGTCTCAATGCGAGGAAGAGGCTGCGGATACATGAGATTGATGATGCTCGGTCCCTCGTAGAACGGCTCTCTGACCGAGCGGTGGAGCTCGCCACGGCCGGTGAGGCCGATGCGGCTCGCGTGCTTGTCTACTGCCACAGTCGAAGGGTAGCCGTGGATGTGAAGGGCCGCATCGACGAGGAGTGCCGGCGGCGAGCAAGAGCTGGCGAGTTGTCGCCCGACTGGACGTCGGAGTTGCTCGTCGGCGAACGCAGAGTCCATGAGCGAGTAGAGCTGGAATCCTGGCTCGAAGAACACGGGTTCCTGGGCGCCGCCACTTTGGCGCAACGCGCGCCGGTCTTCCTGATTGCGACATCGGCGGGAGAGGTCGGCATCGACCTTGATGCGGATCACATGGTGTGTGACCTGGTGGCGTGGGAGCGGATGGTGCAACGGTTGGGGAGGGTGAATCGCCGTGGGGGAGATGACAGGGCCGCTGACGTCTTTGTGTTCGCCGTTCGTTCGCCAGAACCGAAGGCAACTGGCGGCCACTCGGCGAAAGAGGAAGCGGAGGCGTACCGGCGACACTTGACCGCATTGGAGGGGTTGCCTAGCGGCGGGCGCGAGTGGCGTAACGCCAGTCCTGCCGCCACGGTGGAGCTGAGAACCGAAGCCCCGGATGTCGTCGATGAGGCGACGACTCCGGCGCCGCTCTATCCCGAACTCACGCGGCCGTTGCTCGACGCGTGGGCGATGACTTCACTCGATCAACACGAAGGACGGCCTGAAGTAGCTCCGTGGCTACGCGGCTGGGCGGAGAATGAAGAACCTCACACCGAGGTTGTCTGGCGGAAGCACCTGCCGCGAATTCGGGCTGGGGGTGCCGTCTCGGCTCCACCTGGTTTGGTCGCGGAGTACTTCCGTGCCGCACCTGTCCATGCGACGGAGAAGCTGGAAGCAGGTTCGAGACGGGTGCTCGACTGGTTGCTCAAACGTGCAGTCCAGATGGCCAAGCGCACCGAAAATGACCGCCTGTTCGTGCCTGATGACGAGGTGGTGGCCGTCTTGTTGGATCGGGGATGCCGGCACGCGGGGAACGCCGACTTGGCCGAACTCAAGCACCTGGCTGCACCGGCCAAGAGTCTGAACCCCCGAGAGCGGCGGGAGCGTGACCGCCAGAAGAAGGAATGGCAAGAGACTCTGCTCCCAGGCGCTGTTCTCGTCTTGGACGCGAGGATGGGCGGTTTGCGCGACGGCATGCTGAGCGAACGGGAGAAGGAGGAGGCGATTGCGGCGGATTCGGATGCATGTTGGCAGGAGCAGATTGGGTTCCGCGTTGAGGAGGTCGTCGCGAGGGACGATCGGGAAGGTCTGGAGGCAATTGGCCCGGCCGTGAAGTGGTGCCCCACTCAGACCTTTGAGACGGAGCTCGATGCCGGAGGTAAGCCGCTGCGTGGATTGGCCGTATTCAAGTGGGCGGACGAGGTAGTGAATGAAGATGGACGGTCGGTAGCGACCCAATCACAGGTGCTGTCTGAACACACGGAGCGGGTTGTGTCTTGCGTACATGAGATCGCAGGCCGACTGGACCTACCCGGCGATGAAGTCGAGGCGCTTGCGACGGCGGCCCGACTGCATGATGTAGGCAAGGCAGCCTCCCGCTGGCAGAGAGCGATGAACGCTCCAACCGATGGTCAGGTCTATGCGAAGACGGGCGGCGGCGGCAACTGGCGGCTCCTGGAAGGGTATCGCCACGAATTCGGTTCGTTGGTCGAAGCGGAGGCGAGGGACCTGCCGAAGGAGATGCGCGATCTGATCCTGCATCTGATCGCATCGCATCATGGTCGTGCGCGGCCGATCCTCCGTCCGAACGGATGCGACGACGGCCCGCCTTCCCAGCTCGAAATCAAAGCCGGAGACGCCGCGCTTCGCTTCGCGAGGCTGCAGAAACGCTATGGCCCGTGGGGCCTCGCATGGCGTGAAGCGATCCTTCGCGCCGCTGACCAGCGTGCGTCGCGTTCAGCCGCGAGTGGAGGCGGGAGCGCTGAGAGTGGCTGAGTCCTCAATACCCGTGGATCTGCTGAACCCTGGCCAGGTGTTTGCGTGTTTGGGGATTCTGGAAGCCACGGAGGTGCTTCTGGGTAACGCGAGGGGAGCCTTTGATTGGAGTGGTAACCGTGAAACGACGTTTTCGGTGGTGGCAAGCGGGGAGGAGCCGCCAGTCGGCCGCGTGTTGCGGTTGCTGGAAGACGCAGAAGTCGTTGCTCGCGCGCCGCACGGCTCCCAGAGCCTCGAGAAGTGGAAGCCGAAGTGGGGCGCGAGTGAGTTCGACCGCTCTGGCGATCCGTTCCCCTTTCCAGATCCGGGAAAGCACGATGTTCTACCGGCCGTGCTTCGCGGACAGGCCGGAGAGGCTATTGCCGTCGAGTATTGGGGTGATGCAACCCGCCGTGACAACGTCAAGCTGTGGGGCGGAATGGGCGGCAAGCCCGGTGCTGCTCTTCTAGGGGAAGCCTTAGCGCTGGCCCGTGGCAGAGTACAAAATGTGATCCTCGACCCGTTTTCCTTGGATGCGCCTCAGAGCAGCAGCTTTCGATTTGATTGGCGTCGCGACAACATCCCGGTACAGGATGGCTTCTCTGTCAACAAGCACGACTCTATTCGGATGGTGGGCTTCCCAGTCGTCGAGATTCTGGCAGCGGTAGGACTGACGCACGCCCGACCGATGCGAAGTCCGACATCCAAGTTCGAGTATCGATACGGCGTGCTCGGTCGGAACGAGGAGGGACAGGTCTTGGATCCTGTTTTCCATAGGGCAGCTTTGGGCCTCGGCCGGACTCCGATACCGAGTCTGCCGTTTCGTCGCTTTGTCATGCGTTTGGAACTACCCGCCCAAGGTGGGCACGACCGGAGCATTACTCAGGTACTTGAGGAGGACACAGAGAATACATGAAAGAGATACTCAACCACTCGCTGATCGACACTTTCGCGGACGACAGAGACGGTGCGGTGGCACTGTACTTTCGACAACGGCTAGTTCCCGTTGAGGGAGCCGGTTCGCCGTTCTTTCCGCCGACGTTTGCGGACAGTTCGCAGAACAGACGCGACTTTGGCTACAACGTCGACGTTCTCGGCGACGGCACCAAGGTGGCGCTGGTCGACAGCGTCGGGTCTCAAGCGAATCGGATGGAGCCGGTGTTCCTTCAGGCGAAAGATGGCGAGCCGGAGAATCCCCGGTCGTGCCTCGTTCCGCAGATCGAGATCATGTACGGGGATGGGAAGTCCGTGTCAATCCTCAAGACGGGTCACCGTTTGGGTGACGCCATCATCCGATCGAGCGAGCTGAACGTCAAGGCGAGTGCGGCGTTCAACGCGTTCCTGGACCAGGGCGACGCTGCGCCTATCGCCAAGCTCGCTCCTACGTCTCTCGTCTTTGGTGTCTGGGACTCCCGGGGTACACAGGCGAAGCTGCCGCGCATCGTTCAGTCGACGATTCGAGCGGAAGACGTGGATACACTGACGCGTTCCGCCCAGTACGAGCCACCTCTCGACTACGCTGCGCTGGACGTGTTCACGCCGGAGCGGCAAGCTAAAGAGGAGGGCAAGGAAGGAAGCCAACTCGCGAAGCGCGGATTCGTCCATGTTCCAGCGGTAAAGACCCACGGGGGGATCATTGCGCGTGGCGCGATTCGGCGCGATGTGACGGTCAACTTGGTCGCGCTTCGCCGGTTGGACGGGGAGAACGCACGGGCGCTGCGCCGCTATGTGTTGGGGCTGGCGCTTGTCGCCGCCACCGCGCCCATGGATGGTTTCCTTCGTGCCGGATGCCTCCTGACTCCCGACCCCGACGAGGAGGGCGAGTGGTTGCGGGTGGGACGCGGTGGCGCCCGTACTCCGGTTGAGCTGAATGAAGCCTTGGCGCTCAAGTACGCTCAACGCGCCGCTGCTGCCTTTGGAGTAGGCGAGGGTTGTCGCGTCGAGTTCGGCAAGATGCTCGCCGTCGCGGACACGAAGGTCAAGACCAAGGGTCAGTAGTTGGCCCGTTCGCTCATGGTCGCCGCGCGGCTCCATCAGGACCGCTATCACGGCGAGGATGACCGATTCGAGGGTGCCGGCGGTTGGCCGCCTTCACCGGGTCGTCTGTTTCAAGCACTTGTCGCTGGCGCGGCCAAGGGAGCGAACCTGTTGCCGGAGGACATGCGGGCGCTCAAGTGGCTTGAGGAGCTTGAGCCGCCGCTAGTCGCCGCCGTGCCCGGACGGCGAGGAAGGGCACTGCAACTCTTCGTGCCGAACAACGACCTGGATGCGAAAGGTGGCGATCCGGCAAGGGTGGCCGAGATCCGTGTTGCGAAGAACTGGCGCCCTGTCTTCTTCGACTCGAACGAGCCGGTTCTCTACGTCTGGGATCTGGAACGCGAGTCGCCGGAAGCGGAGCGAATCTGCGAGATCGCGTCCTGCCTCTACCAACTCGGACGGGGAATCGACATGGCGTGGGCGGTCGGTGAAGTCACGGAACGAAGCGAAGCGGTTTCGCGGCTCATGTCTCACCCAGGTGTCGTACAGACTCCTGGGACCTCGGGCGAAACTGCCGTGCCGCGATCAGGGACTCTGGACAGCCTCGTCGGTCGGTACGTTGGCAAACGCAGGCGGCTCCGCGCCGAAGGACGAGGGCGCAAGGCCCGGCTGCTTTTCGTCCAGCCTCCGAAGGCCGTGTTCGACCGAAGGGCCTACGATGCTCCTCCGCGCCAGCTCCACTTTGAGTTGCGCTTACCGGATGGGCGGTTTGCGCCATGCCCTCTTGCGTCGGCAGCGCCGCTGAGCTCGGGTCTCCTGGCGGCTGCGACCGGTCGATTGCAAGAGTCGCTGCCCGGAAGGTCGGAGGAATTCGAGAGGTTGATCAGAGGCCGAGGCGCCGGACCTTCCGATCTTGTGCAGAGGGTAAGGCTGCTCCCGATTCCGTCCATAGGCTCGCCCCATGCGGACCCTTCGATTCGCCGCGTTCTCGTCGAGATTCCCTCAAGCTGTCCGATTCGAGTCGACGACTTGGCGTGGGCGTTTGCTGGAGTCGGGGCCTACGACTCCAGGACCGGGGAACCCTGGTCGGGGCGGTTGGCTTCAACCAGCGATGGTCGCATGGCGGAGCGGTTCATGGCGGCGGCACACTCGTTCCGAAGCTTGACGGCTGTGGCGCTTCCGCGAGCTTCCCGCCGGCGCATCGGAAGTGACGGCCGCAAGCCAGCCGCAGAACGTAGTCGCGAAGAGCTGGGAGCCGTGTCGAGTGTGTTTCAGGCGCTTCGCCACGCCAGGATTCAGGGCCGGCCTTCTGGTGTTCGCGTTCAGAAGGAGCCGTTCATTCGTAGGGGCGCACGAGCGGAGGACTTCGCGGCGGGCGTGCGGTTCTCGAAACACGCTTTGTGGCATGTCGAGCTAGAGTTCTCCGAGCCCGTGGCGGGACCGTTGGTGATAGGTGACGGGCGCTTCGGCGGTTTGGGCCTGATGGAGCCGGTCGATCGGCAGGCGGACGTCATTGCCTTCGACTTGGGCCGCGAGTTCCATCTGGACTCGGCAGGCCGAGTCGCGTTGGTTGGGTATCTGCGCCGGGCGCTGATGGCCCTCGCCCGCGAACGAGATGGTGGCGTTGGTCCACTCTTCTCTGGGCATGAGCTGGACGGACGGCCGCTTGGAGCAGGTCATCACATGCATGTGTTCTTGGCTGCCGACTGCGGTTCTTCCCCGGACGAAGCCATCCGGAGACTCGTCGTTGCGGCACCGTGGGCAGCAGACCGGCGCGCGCGTCGGCGGTGGAACGACGTCGTCAGGTTCAATGCCGTTACGCGGAGACTCAGGGTGCTACGAGCGGGTGCCGTGGGCCGATTCGAGTGTCTTGCGGCCGAGCTCGTGACGGACGGCGATCCTCTTGTGGGCCCTTCCTGTAGCTGGATTGGTCAGACGCCGTATGTCGCAACTCGGAATCTCAGGCGGGGACAGGACGCCACTGCGCTGCTCAGGGGGGACGTGGCCAAGGAGTGCGTCAGGCGAGGCCTGCCCGTGCCGAGCGAAGTGGAAGTCGCGCATCTCCGGTCGGGCCCTCGCGGCGGCCGGCCGGCCGCGCGAGTCAATCTTCGCTTTGCCACGGCGATTCGCGGCCCAGTGCTTCTGGGTCGTGAGAGCCATACCGGTGGTGGGTTGTTCCACGCTGTACGGTGAAGGCGAGCGGACGGGACGCCTGGAATGGAGCGGTTTCCGGTGCCGTTACGAAGGCAACCTGCCTATACGCCCACGGCTGCTCGCTCAGGTTCGGCGGCCCTCACGCGACGTGCCTGCGCCAAGTCGTAGCTAGCCTGCATCCGCATCCAATGAACGGCGGTCCCCCAGCCGATGTCTTCGAGGGCCAGGGCCATCTTCGCGGAGACGCCCGCCCTGCCGCTCAGCAACCGCGAGAGAGTACCGCGTTCGCAACCCAGACGGGCCGCAGTCTCGGTCACGTTCCATCCGACCTCGTCCGTGCTTTCGCGGATGAGCTCGCCCAGGTGTGGCGGGTTCATCATGAGGCCGACGCGATCAGTCTCTCGGTTGCTCACGGTGGGTGGTCTCCTCGCACGTTTGGTGGTAGTCAGTCAAGTCCGCTACCACGCCCCCGTCAGGGTTCCTGCAGGGGGTGAGTGAGATGTCTCGCGAGTCCCAACTCTTCCTGAATCTACCGCCGCCGGTGCCTGGTCGCGGCGAGGAACTCGTGCCGGTTCGCATGGTCAACGAGTGGGCCTACTGCCCGCGGCTCGCGTACCTGGAGTGGGTGGAGGGGGAGTGGGCCGAGAGCGGTGATACTGCCGAGGGGCGGAGGTCGCATCGGCGCGTCGATGAGGGAAGCGGCCGGCTGCCGGCACCGGAAGACGCGGATGACGTCGTGCGGCGTGCGCGGGGAGTCACGATGTCGTCGCAACGCTTGGGGATCATCGCCAAGATGGACGTGGTGGACCTTGAGGACGGCGTCGCCATGCCGGTCGACTTCAAGAAGGGCAAGAGGCCGCACGTGGCGGCAGGGGCCTACGAGCCGGAGCGGGTTCAGGTCTGTGCGCAGGCAATGATTCTGGAGGACAACGGATACAGGGTGGAGCAGGGCGCCCTCTGGTACGTCGCTTCTCGCGAGAGAGTTCCGGTGATCCTCGACGACCAGCTTCGTGCGCGGACGAACGACGCCATCTCGGGACTGCGGTCGGCCGCCATGGCGGGCCGCAGGCCGCCGCCCCTGCAGGACAGCCCCAAGTGTCCTCGCTGCTCCCTCGCGGGAATCTGCTTGCCGGACGAGACGAACCTGTTCAAGCTTGGCGGGCCGCCCAGGCCGTTGAATCCATCGGACGATGCCGCTCGGCCGCTCCATGTGCAGACTCCGCGAGCGAGACTGCGCAAGAGTGGCGAACGGTTGGTGGTGGATGTCGAGGGCAAGAAGACGGAGGTTCCGCTCGTCGAAGTGTCCGACGTGGCCATCTACGGCCCGGCGTCGGTCACGACGCCGGCGTTGCATTCACTGATGCGAGAGGAGATTCCCGTGTCCTGGTTCACCAGCGGCGGTTGGTTCGTGGGCCACACGGTGGGAACCGGTCATCGCAACGTGACCGTCCGGGAGGCTCAGTACCGGGCGGCATTCGAGGAACGCCGATGTCTCGATGTGGCGCGAGGACTGGTCAGGGCGAAGGTGCGGAACTCGCGGACGTTCCTGCGCCGCAACTGGAGGGCCGCAAAGGGCGAAGGAACCGAGAAGGACCGCGCCCTGGGTCGCCTGAAGCGAATCGCGACTGAGGCGGAAACGGCAGCGAACGTGCAACAGTTGCTTGGGGTCGAGGGCGAGGGTGCGGCCATCTACTTCCGTTTCTTCGACCGCATGCTCGCACCGACGACCGGCACCGAAGTGGAGCAGTTTTCCTTCGCCACGCGGAATCGGAGGCCGCCGACGGATCCGGTGAACGCGATGCTGTCCCTTGCCTACGCGCTTCTCACGCGAGTCTTCACCAATGTGGCCTCTTCGGTTGGTCTGGATCCGTACCTGGGCTTCTACCATCGGCCCCGCCATGGCAGGCCGGCGTTGGCTCTCGACTTGATGGAGCCCTTCCGTCCGATCGTGGCGGACTCCAGCGTCGTGCAGGTGATCAACAACGGCGAAGTCCGCCCTCCTCACTTCGTCTGGAACGGCAATGCGTGCGCTCTCAAGCCCGCGGGGCGGCGAGCGTTCATCGGGGCTTTCGAGCGCCGCCTGGAGCAGGAGACGACCCACCCCGTGTTCGGCTACAGGGTCACGATGCGCCGGTTGATCGAGGTTCAGGCGAGGCTGTTGACGAGGTTCCTGCAGGGCGAGATTCGGGACTACCCTCACTATCTTCCGCGGTAAGGGACTCATGGCCAAGGAGCGGTTGTACGTCGTGACCTACGACATTGCGGACCCGAAGCGGTGGCGCCGGGTCTTCAAGGCAATGAAGGGCTACGGCCGATGGCTGCAGCTTTCCGTATTCCAGTGCCGCTTGACGGCAAGACGCCGGGCCGAGATGACGGACCGGATCGATCGCCTCATCCAGCCGACCGAGGACCACGTTCTGGTGCTCGATCTGGGGCCTGCCGAGCAGGTCGATCTCCGCGTCGAGAGTCTCGGCAAGTCGTACGAGAAGCCGGAGAGGGCTGCTACCATCGTCTGAACGGTCGATGATGGCGGTACGAGTCTGCACTGCCACAGGCGCGCGAGCGCTCCGACACGCAGAAGAGCCCGTGCACCGCTCGAATCCACTCAGATCCTTGACAACGCAAGACTTGAGGGGATCCTCCCCAAGCGGCTTGCCACAACGGCAGCGATTTGTCACGAAGCGTGCGGCAGCGCTCGCGAAAGCCGGATGCAGCGTAGGCCACTCAGGCGTTTACAGCGACCCCCTTTCCGGGGCGATCATGCCCCGGCCTCATTGAAGCAAATCGTAGAACCGGGCCTTGGTCAGCAGGAACATCTTTCCGGGGCGATCATGCCCCGGCCTCATTGAAGCAAACGCGCGATCGTCGCCGGCGACCAGGCGGGCGACCCTTTCCGGGGCGATCATGCCCCGGCCTCATTGAAGCTGCTAGATTCGGCGACACCACACACCAGGTACCACTGGCCTTTCCGGGGCGATCATGCCCCGGCCTCATTGAAGCATCTCGTCGATGTCCACGTCGCCGCCGACCGGCTTCTCTTTCCGGGGCGATCATGCCCCGGCCTCATTGAAGCGTTGAACAGGGCGCGTCGCGCGACTCCTACGGCGCCTTTCCGGGGCGATCATGCCCCGGCCTCATTGAAGCCGGAGTTCGGTGTTCGCGTCGGCCGCCCGAACCGTCGCCTTTCCGGGGCGATCATGCCCCGGCCTCATTGAAGCGAGCGCCGGCATGATCGGCAGTGACGGGTTGGCCCGGAGCTTTCCGGGGCGATCATGCCCCGGCCTCATTGAAGCCGCAGGTTCGTGACACGGCCGCCGTCGCCGGAGTCGGCTTTCCGGGGCGATCATGCCCCGGCCTCATTGAAGCAACCGGGCGATCGCGTGGGAGAAGAAGACCAGCGGCCCTTTCCGGGGCGATCATGCCCCGGCCTCATTGAAGCAGCTTCAACGCCTCCTGCCAGTCGATCGTGCCTTCGTCTTTCCGGGGCGATCATGCCCCGGCCTCATTGAAGCTGGACGAAGACCAGCTCCTCGACACAGCCCGGAGCCTGCTTTCCGGGGCGATCATGCCCCGGCCTCATTGAAGCGACTTCTGCTATGCCAGCGTCGTCTCCGGCGGCCACTTTCCGGGGCGATCATGCCCCGGCCTCATTGAAGCCGGGAGAGCCGCCCTGCGGTCCGTCTGGCCGACCAGCTTTCCGGGGCGATCATGCCCCGGCCTCATTGAAGCGAGGAAAGGACGAGCGAAGGCGGACAGGACATCTCCACTTTCCGGGGCGATCATGCCCCGGCCTCATTGAAGCGATGGGTGCCAGGACCTCGACATGCCAGGGCTGCGGACTTTCCGGGGCGATCATGCCCCGGCCTCATTGAAGCATGGGCAGGTTCCAAGCGGCGCTGGCGGTACGGCACTTTCCGGGGCGATCATGCCCCGGCCTCATTGAAGCCACGACAGCCGGGCGACGTTCGAGGAAGTGATCTACTTTCCGGGGCGATCATGCCCCGGCCTCATTGAAGCGCGCATTGGTCTGCGCCAGCCGTACCGTCGAATCCGCCTTTCCGGGGCGATCATGCCCCGGCCTCATTGAAGCCTCGGCGGCATCGACGAGATCGCGCTGTCGGACGTCAACTTTCCGGGGCGATCATGCCCCGGCCTCATTGAAGCGATGAGTTGGAGGTGGACGTCGGGGCGCTCCAGGCTGCTTTCCGGGGCGATCATGCCCCGGCCTCATTGAAGCGACGGCGCCGGCGACGACACCCTCGAATTCGCCGACTGGCTTTCCGGGGCGATCGTGCCCGGCCTCATTGTTCGCCGTCAGCCAAACACCCGCGGTTCGAAGCCTGGCGGGTTCACGATGCTGGCGCTGCTTCCCGTCGCCCGGATCACGAACAGCCCCTGCCGTTCCGCGTGCCTGATCACCGACGTGTCGCTTCGGAGGTACGCGACGGCGCCGTAGATCGGCAGGTTCCGGTACATCGAGAGCCACTCCGTGACCCAGGACATCCTGTCCAGGAAGTCGGTCACGTGTTCCGGCCTGAGTGTGGTCTTGACCTCGACGACGACCGCTTCCGCGCTGTTCCCGGCAACGATGTCGAACTCGTAGTGCTCGCCGTTTCGCCTGCCCGTGAGCCGCTGGAAGGTCTCGGTCACGGCGATGCCGCGTTCCCGGAGGAGTGGCACGAGGTCGCCTTCGACCAGACTCTCCATCAGCTTGCCCCACTGGGAGGTGAAGAAGCCCTCCGCCTTCTTCAGTCGACGGTCCGTCTCCTGCATCTGGCGGTCCGTCTCCTGCATCTGGCGGTCCGTCTCCTTTGTTCGGCGTGCATTCTCCTGGATCAGCCGGTCCGTTTCCCGTGACTGCTCCCTGAGTTCCGCCATCTCTCGCATGAATCGGCTGTGGTGCGCCTCCATTGCGGCGGCGTTGGCCCGGTGCTGTTCGCCGGCCTCGCGCAGGATCTGCCGAATTTCGGCGAAAGAGGGGGCCTCGTTCGCTTCCGCGACGCTCTCGTTCGTGCTCATGCTGGTTTCGTTCTCCTCCTGGCGGCCATGCCGCCCGACACGGAGGTTCCACGGCCGGGGAGGGGCAGTCTCCCGACACGAGCAGGTAGCCGGCGAAGCCGGCAAGGGACCGAGAGCTTACCCGAGCGATGAACGAGACTGGTCCGAGCCCGGCTCGTCGACGTACCTCTACGCCCCCGCGCCGGCCTCGAGTCCGGTCACGTCGTACGACATGAGGATCAGGTCGTGGGTGGCGTCGTTGGGGTCGATCACCCAGTCCGCGAGCAGGGCTTCGATCGAGAAGCCCAGCTTGTGGAACATCTGGCGGGCGCCGCGCTGCTCGCGGGCCATCTGGGCGACGATCTTGGTCAGCCCGATCTGCTGGGCTAGCTGAAAGACGTCGTGCGCCAGGTGGCCGCCGAGACCAGCCTGACGGACCTCCGGCAGCACCATGATCCGGATCTCGCCAAGGTGCCGCATCCAGGAGGATTCGCGGCGGTTCAGGCTGCCATAGCCCACGAGCCGGCCGTCGAGGTGGGCGACGACGGCGATACGCAGCCCTGCGTTGATGCCCTCGAGCCAATCGTCGACGACCTTCGGATCGGTCAGGTCGACGCGCAGGAAGCGGAGATCCTCTTCCGGCAGGGCGCGCGCGAAGGCCAGCATCTCGTCGCGGTCGTCCTGGCCAAGGAGCCGGAACTCGAAGGGCTTGCCCTTCAGATGGACCGTGCGCGGGTACTCGTTCGCCATGTCGTTCACTCGGCCGCCTCCGTTTCGCCGCTCGGTTCCTCGGCCGGCGCGCTCTCCGCGAGCCGGTCCAGGTAGGTGGTGACGGCGGAGAAAGAGCCGTCGACCGTGTTCTTGAACTGCCGCTGGCCCTCTTCGGCGGCGTCGCGCCAGGTTTGCATCAGGGCGCGGGCCTCATCGGGGAGGTTTGGAACCTGGCCGATCATCCGATCGGCGAGTTCGAGCTGCCGGTCCTGCAGCGCGACGATCGCGTTGTAGCCGTTCTCGAACGCGGCTTTCTGAAACTCGAGCACCTGTTTCTGGTAGTCGAGTACCTGTTTGGGGATGGCGGGACGGTTCATCTTAGGTCTCCAGAGTCTGATCTGCGTGCGCTGACGGTGCCGGTGGTGCGTCCCGAACCGGTTGACGGGCGGGGCTGCCGGCTGCTTCGCGGAGTTCGCCCAGCGACTCGGCGAGCAGGTCGGGAAGCACGTTGCCGTCCGGGCAGGCCCGTTCGTCCACCGTAAGGCCGACGTGCAGCAGTTGATTGTAGGCGAAGAACGCGCAGGAGAGGCCCTGGCCGAAGCCGACCGGCCAGGACGGGGTGTAGCCGATGACCGGTCGGCCGGCCAGGAACTGGGGAATCTGTGGACCGGTTGCGTTCGCCACAGTGAGGTGGAAGGGGGCTCTGATGGAAGCAGCGACCGCCGTGGTTGCGGCGGCCAGAGGCCCCGCCGCCCGTTGTACTCCGGCGAGACGGGACAAGGCGTCGGCGACATGAGCCGCGCGCAGCAGACGGGTGAGTTGCAGAACGGCACGCAATCGATGGGAAGCACCTACGGCCAACGGAACTTCGACCGGCAGCAGGCTCCGCCGGTTGCCGCCTCGGTCGGCGACGTCGGTCGCAAGGGCGATCTTCAGACTGCGTCCGGCGGTCGGTACACCGCGCCGCGACAGATACCGCTCGAGGCCGCCGGCGACCGTGGCCAGGACCACGTCGGACAGGGCTCCTCCGAAGCGGGCCCGGATCCTGCGAACGTCGGCGTAGGAGAGCTCGCATCGAATCAGGCGCCGGCGCCCTCGCACCGGACCGTTGAAGGGCAGGGGCAGAGGCGGCAGCGCGGCGTCCGGCATCACCTCGTTCAGGGCCAGGAAGGCGGTGCGTACCTCTTCGCTCGAGAACTCCATCGCAGTGTCAAGCAGATCCTGTCCGGTCAGCGTCCAGTTCTCGATCCACTCGGACATTCGCTTGCAGGTGCCGAGACCGGGCGGGAACATGTTGCCGTTGCCGTTGCTCTTGCCGTTGACGGCCGACCTCTCAGGAGGAACATCTGCGATCTTCGGGCTGCTGTTGAACAGGACCTCGAAGAGATCGCTGGTGCCCAGTCCGTCCGCCGTGGCGAGGTGCGTCTTGATGAGCAGGGCGTCTCCGTCGGCGTGGAAGCCGGGCAGGAGGTGAACTTCCCAGGGCGGTCGCCTCGGATCGAGCGGCTGGCTGAGAGCGGTGTCGAGTGCTGACCCCGGGTTCTCGGGGCCAGCTATCTGGATGTGCGATTCGGGCTCGAAGCGCACCGGGCGCCAGCGGGGTCCGCCGATTGGCGACGTGTCCACACGGAGCCTGAAGCGGGGAAGATCGCCGAGGCGGTTGACCTGCTGGAGGAGTTCCCGCGGCTCGATCTGCCCTTCGATTCGTGCCAGGCCGCCGACGTGAAGTCCCGGGCTGTGACGTTCCAGGTTCCAGAGGAATGCGCGGTCCGCCGCCAGCGGTGCGTTCGCCGTCGTCATGGCGTGGACTCTCCGGCCGCGGGATGGCGGCTGAGGAAGCGCGCGAGCCGCCGGTACGCCAGCGGGTTGGCGGCGAGGCCGCTGTGAGTGCCCGGAACTTCCGCGTTTTGAGCGGGATCGTGGAGCCGGGTGTAACGCCAGGCCACCACGCCGTCGCGCCGCGTGTAGATCGCCAGTTGAGGGATCCCCGCGGGGAAGACACCCTGAACCGCGCGTACGATGTCGCAGCGGCAGTCTCCCGAGAAGCAGTTGGGGTTGTTCCCGTCGCCCCGTTCAACCGCGCGCCGCCGCACGACGTCGGCCAAACGCATGACCATCGGGTGGGAGCGGACGCCTCGGATGGGCGTCCCCATCGTGGTCACCGAGGCGACGAGTTCGGGTCGTAGAGAGGCGACGCCCCGGGACAGCACGCCGCCCAGACTGTGGCCCACGAGGTGTACGCGGCGGCCAGTGTCCGCGGCGGCGGCCTCGAGCGTGTCCGTCAGTCGGTAGCCCAACTGCTCGAGGCAGTTCGCGTTGTGCCCGACTTCCGATGAGTAGGGCCGGTAGCCGATGCGGCCGAGCCAGCCGCGCATCATCGCCAGGTAGCCGTCCGTCCCCATGAAACCAGGCACGACGACAACCGCGGCGCCATCGCCACGGGGCACGCCGACGCCGTGGAAGACGGGCGTGAACGGGAGAAGGGAAAACTCCGCCATCGCGAAGCCCTCTCGCCACAGCGGCAGGGCGGCGGGAACCGTGTCCCGCAGGAGGCGCGGGTTGACGCTCCAGATCGGGTGGGTCGGTCGGCGTGGAGCCGTTGTCACCGGACGACCTCCCGCGCAGTCTGCCGCACGGTGCTCCGCACTATGCGACTCCCTGCAGGGGGCCGTCCTGATCGGCCGCGGCGTGAGCGGCTTCAACGGTGGTCGCCTCGGCGGCGGCGTCGGTGCCGGGCACCATTGCCGGCTCCGGGAGGGGCGGTTCGGCAAGGGTCGGGTCCGCACCGGCGAAGCAGCGCGCTCCGGTCGCCTCGTCGTCCTCGATACCGGCGGCCTCCCGCAGTTCGGCGTAGGACTCTTCCAGGCACTGGGTGAGGAACCACGGATCGGGAATCAGCCTGGCGTCCACGGTAATGCCGAGTGTGATGCGCTGGTTGTAGGTCAGGATGGCGACGAACAACCCGATGTTGTTCGACACGATGCCGAGCGGAAGCCAGTCGACGAGCTTATGCGGTCCGAAGTAGAGGGGGATCATCGGGCCGGGGACGTTGGTCGAGACCGTGTTGAACAGGGTCTGCTGGAAGGGCATGACCGCGCCCATGGCCGCCATCAGTGGCGGCACGCGGACGCCGAACTGGCTCATCTCGTAGAAGGCCTTCGCCTGGCCGGCTTCCTTCAGCCGGTTCATCCCGTCGCGCTCCTTGCCCAGACGTTCGACCGGATCGTCGACACCCACGTACAGCGGGGCGATCATGTTCGAGACCAGGTTGCCGAGCTGGCCGCGCTCGTCCGCCTCACGCATGCTGACGGGGCACATGGCGCGGAGCTCCAGCCCCTTCGTGTCCTGGCCGCGGGCGCGCAGGTAGCGGCCGAGACCGCCGGCCAGCACGGTGAGCACGACGTCGTTCACCGTGCCGCCCAGGGCCGACTTGACCGCTCGCATCGTCGGGAAGGAGAACTGGGCCCAGGCGAAACCGCGGTCGCCGCCGACCGGCCGGTTGAAGACCGTACGGGGCGCGGGCGTCGCGCCGACCGGCAGGGTCGCCGAACTCGCCGACATCATCTCGCGCGTGCGGTCCGCGATGACGTCCGGGCGCAGGGCGTCGAAGGCGGCTTCGGTCCAGGTTCGGTTGAGTTCGCCCAGACGATGCTGTGTCGCTTCCTGGAGGAGGCTCAAGGGCTCGGGCAGCGGCTGCGGCGCCCAGGCCTCGGCAGGGGGCTCCGGCAGCTTGTCGGTCGGTGAAACGTCGCTCAGCACCATGGTCAGATCGACGCCGGAGACGCCGTCGACCATCGCGTGGTGGATCTTCCAGACCACGGCGGTGTGTCCCGGGATGCCGCGCAGCACGATTCCCTTCCAGAGCGGACGATTGCGGTCGAGCATGCCGCTGTAGGCCTCGGCGGCCACACGACCGAGCACCTGCTCGTTGCTGTCGGCGGGCAGCCAGACTTCGTCGATGTGATTCTCGATGTCGAAGTTCGGGTCGTCGACCCACAGCGGGTGGGAGATGAGGAACGGCGGGAACATGACGCGCTGGCGGTACCGGGGCAGCAGGTGCATGCGGGCGCCGACCTGCTTGATCATGTGCTCTCGGGAAAATTCGCCCTCGTAGACCATGCAACCACCGATGTGCATGGTCTCGTTGGGTCGCTCCACGTAGAGGAAGGCGGCGTCGAGAGGGCTGAGGAATCGGTTCAGTTCCGGGGCCATCGGAATCTCCAGAAGACGGCGGATCTGGGGGAGGGCGGGGCGGATTGCTGCACTGCTTGCTGCAATGCAGCAGAGGCATCGTTGCACAGAACCGGCCGAACGGCAAGGGGGTAGGTGCGGCTGGCTGGCGTGGGGCGGATCAGTCGTGTCGGCGCCAGCGGAAGACCGTAGCGTCGATGACCTCGCGGGCAGGTTCGACGATCACGCGAACTGGCTCCTTCGGCTCGAAGAAACGGGGAGTCAGGCAGCGTCGGCGTTGCCGGCCCTTCTGCGTCAACCGGCAGGGGAAGCGGAGGCCGCCGGCGTCGATCGCCACGTCGACCGCGTCCCGTGACGGAGTCCGGATCGCGATCTCCAGCGACAAGAGCGACGGCTCGGCACTCCCGGCGCTGCCGCCGGCCGCCCTGGAGTCGATGTCGTAGCGGCCTTCGGCGGTGGCCGCGAAGGGCGCCTGCGAGGGCGGACCGATCGGATCGAACCGCCGCCGGACCAGGATCACGGGCTCGCCGCGAAGTCGGAACGAGCCCGGTTCAAACCGCTGCGCCGTGGCGCCGGCCCCCGCCGCCAGTTCCCTGTACGCCGGATCCTGATCCGGTCCGAGTCGCGAGCCGGCGAAGAGCAGCACGTCGGCGGTTTCGGCCTCGGCACCGAGTTCCGCCGCGATGTCTTCGGTCCGGATCACGGTGGGAACGAAGGCGCTGTCCCAGGTTCTGGGGTCGAAGGCCTGGGCGCCGAGCGGCAGTTCGCTCACGAAGGTCCGTCCCCGAAGCGGCTTTCGCGCCCCGGCGACCCGCGCCGCCTCGTCTACCGTCAGGGGAACGTTCTCGTCGTAGACGGTGCGATGAACGGCCTGGACCTTGACGGAGACAGCCGTTGCGACGAGCAGGACAAGCACCGGCGCTGCCGCCCGGCGCCACCCGGCCGGTCCGCCGGTCCGTCGAGCGGCCCTCACCAGGAAGACGATCAGCCAGGCGCCGGCGAGGGCGGCGACGGGGGCGACGATCAGCCAGTTGGGGGGTTTCGGGTAGCGGGTGGCCAACCAGAGGGCGGCTACGTAGCCGCCGAAGAAGGTCAGGATGATCCAGGCGTCGCTGGTCGTCAGGGTGCCGCCCGTGCTGGGGAGCGAAGCGGCCACGCGACGGTGGCGCAGAACGAGAAGGAGCAGTCCGGCCAGGCCGACGAGAGCGCCAGCGCCGAGCACCGGGCCGAAGTAGATGCTCCCGACCAGGCTCGTGACCAGGTTGACCGGCTGGTCGAACCACCCCGAGTCGGCGTTTACCAGCCGCTCCTGGTACTGGTTGACCGTGGAGCCCAGGTGGCGGCGGTAGAGGTCCGGGTCGAGCACCAGCCACGGATTCAGCAGCAGCAGGACGCTGGCCGCAGCCGTTCCCGCGGCCAGCGTTCGGCGCGCGAGGAGGCCGATGCTCCTGCTCTCGATCCCGCCCAGGGCGATCGTTGCGAGGAGGGGAATGAGGAGGGCGCCTCCGTTCCACTTCGAGGCGGCGGTCGCGCCGACCATGGCGCCCGCTACGGCGTAGCTGCGAAGAGTGCCGCGCCGGCTGGCCGCCAGCATCGCGTAGAGCGCGACGATGGCCGTCAGCACGAGCATGATGTCGGGCTTGAAAGCGACCGACTGACGCAGGTGCCATGGGACTACCGAGAGGAGTAGTGCCCCGAGCAGCCCGGCTGGCGATCCGAACAGGCGCCGGCCGATCAGGAACAGAACCCAGAGGGAGGCGGTACCCACCAGAGCCTGGATTGCGCGGCAGGTGTGGACGCCAAGGGGCGTCAGGAAGGGCCTGCCGTTGGGCGCAATCGCGAAGGAGGCCGGCGCCTCGCGCAGCCCGGGGAGGGCGCGAGCGGTCTCCCAGCCCTTGAGGACGAGCGCGTGGGGAAGATACGAGAGGGTCGGATAGTGGGCGCGGACCGGGCGCCACTGACCCTCGGCCAGGATCGCCGCGACGTTGCCGGCGTTGTAGCGCTCGTCCCAGATGCGGTTCATCGTCGGGTCGGGCCAACTGAAGACCAGGCGTACCGCGAACGCCCACAGCAGGAGCAGCCCGAGCAGCCACGCCTGGAGCCGGGAGGTCGCGGAAGGGGCGCCTTCCGGGCCCAGGGGAAGCGCCGGGTTCGCGTGAACCGCGGTCACGACGTCAGGCCAGAATCTGGTAGCCGGAACGGGCGGTCAGCGCCCGAAACAATTCCTGCAACTGGCCGAGCACTGGCCGTTCGCCACTGCCGATCGGCCGGCCGTCGACCTCGGACACCGCGACCAGTTCGCCCATCGTTCCGGTACAGAACGCCTCGTCGGCCCGGTAGAGCTCGGCCTGGGAATAGTCCGTGACCTGGTGGGGAATGCCGTTCTTCCGGCAGAGTTCGAGCACCGTCGAGCGGGTCACGCCCTCGGGGCAGGCGTGGCAATGGCTGGTCACCACGACGCCGCCGCGCACCAGGAAGACGTGGGTCGCGTTCGTCTCCGCGACGAAGCCCTGGCGGTCCAGCATCAGGGCGTCGTCGGCGCCGGCCGCGTTCGCCTCGAGCTTGGCCAGGATGGACTGGATCAGGTTGTTGTGGTGGATCTTCGGATCCATGCAGTCGGGCGGGAAGCGTCGGATCGAGGCGGTGATCAGCCGGACCGGCGTTGAGCCGTAGACCGGCGCCTTGTGCTCGGCGAGAACGATCAGCGTGGGGCCGGCGACGTTCAACCGGGGGTCCATGCCGGAGGTGATCTTGACCCCGCGGGTGAGGGTCAGGCGGATGTGTACGTTGTCCCGCATTCCGTTCGCCTCGAGCGTGCGCCGAATCTCACGGGTGATCGCGTCCTGGTCCGGGATCTCCGTGAAGGCGAGGGCCAGCGCCGAGTCGCGCAGCCGTTCCAGGTGTCGCTCGAGCTTGAAAATGCGACCGTCGTAGAGGCGCAGCCCCTCCCAGACGGCGTCGCCACCCTGCACGGCGGAGTCGAAGGGACTGATTCCGGCGCGGTCGCGGTGGATCAGCTCGCCATTGATGTTGACCAGCAGGTCGGCGTTCTTGGGATCGGCCTTTTGCAGCATGGAAGTCGGCGCCTCGGTCCGTCAGAAGGTGAGTCGGTGGGCGGCGAGATGATCGTAATGCCGCTGGCACTCGTCGAGGACGTCGTTCAGGAAGCCGGGGACGGGTTCGTTCTTGGGCCGGTAGGGAGCGAAGCCGGTGCTCTTCTCGACGGCGCCGTACCAGTGTGGCGCCCAGATCCCGTCCGTGTCGCGACGCCCTGGAGGCCAACTGAGCATCGCCTCGTCGAAGTCGGCGCCGACCGCCCGGCAAAGACCGTTCATGCCTGCGCGCGGGTTTCGTAGCACATCGGCCGAGTCGAGCACGGCCGGGGGAGCACCGAGCCGCTCGCATTCCAGGTCGAACAGCTCCCGCTGTTGCGGCAGGCCGGTGTCGGCCAGGGTCGGCCGCGGAAGGATGCGGATCAGCGAGGTCAGCATCTCGGCGGGGTCGCGGATCAGGAACACGTTGGTGAGCCGGCTGACCCATGACCGGTCCCCCGGCAACAGGTGATGAGCCATGTGCTTCTGGTAGAAGATCGGCCGCCCCCGGGGCGCGTCCTCCGTCAGCCACCTGGTGACCCGCTCCAGGTCGCTGTCGTGGTGGGCGAGGATGTCTTCCCGGCCGGGATGGTCGAGACCGTGCTCGAGGAGGTAGTTGGCGTAGAGGGGCTCGTCGCACACGAACGTGTCGTCGCGGTTGCCCCAGGCACGCAGCATCGCCGTCGAGATGTTCCGCGGCCCGGACCACATCGCGATTCGAAGCACCTCGGGCGTGGCGCCGGTGCCGTCGGGTCCCATGAAACCCATTCTAGGAGCTTGCGCCGCCCAGGCGGGCAACGGTGGTCAGATTCCCGCAAGGCCGGTGATAGCTTGCGCCGATGGGCCCACGGGCTGAGTTCGAGGCGGAGCACCCCGAGATTCACATCCTGTCGGCCGACCAGGCGGGCCGGGTGGACCTGGTGATGGGCGCGCTGGGCTGGTTGGGCGACGAGGAGCAGGTGACGACGTGCCGCGCCCTCAGCGGCGACTCGAGCACCGTGATGCGGGTCGAGCTGCAGGAGCTGCGGGGCGGTTGGCGCACGGCCGTATTGAAGCAGGCCCTGCCGTGGCTGCGGCGGGACGAGTCGGTCGCCATGCCAGTCGATCGGGGGAGTGCGGAACTGCGGTTCTATCGTCGCGTGACCGGCTTGCCGGCGGCCGCGGCAAGGATGCCGCGGCTGCTCGGAGGCGACGAGAAGAGGTCCGTGCTGTTGCTGGAGGACTTCCGGGGCGCTTCTGACCTCACGTCGCTCTACGGCGGCGGTTCGCTCGGCGAGGACGCCGCGAATGCCCTGGGCTCCTTCCTGCGAGCGCTTCATGATGGAACCCGTGGCGGACAGGATCCGGAGCCGGCCCACAACGGCATGAGGACGTTGAACCAGCGACTTGTGTTCGAGGCGGCGTTCGCTTCGCCAACGGCCGGCGCCGAGTGCTTCGGCCCCGACGGACCGGGGCTCGACGGGCCGGCACTGGAAGAGATCGAACCCGGCCTGGGTGCTGCCGCGGCCGCGTTGCGGGCGGATAGCGGCTTCCGCGAAGCGATCGCCGCGCTCGGCCGGCGCTTCATCGACGCTG
>Ga0209543_1001024_pt1 | contig 28976 bp, 23 predicted proteins | sample MesohylFT_FD_187296 | JGI IMG/M metagenome (GOLD analysis project Ga0209543, IMG submission 187296) | Host-associated microbial community of the marine sponge Aplysina aerophoba from Gulf of Piran - sponge mesohyl, lysed by freeze-thaw... | ecosystem: Host-associated > Porifera > Sponge >...
GTCGGGAGGCAACAGCAGCGACTGGTCCGGCACGTAGGGGCGGAATGTGGTCGACATCGAATCCTTCCGTCGTCGGCTCGCTCGCCTACAATTGTCGCATCTGTTTTTCTGCGGCGCAGACTCCTAGCGCACGGGCTCGACACGATCAACGGGCGACCTCGCCGCCGCACCGCCCGGCGGCCACGGATTGTCATCAGGCCGGCGAACAGATATCGGCGAAGGAACCATCCCAAGTAAACTGCACCGCATGTCACCGGAGCAGCTCTACCGGAAATCGGTTGGCGCCGAGAAGATCGTCCGCCTCGCTGCCGCGCTCGCGGTGTGCGTATTGCCACTGGCGACCACGACGCCGGCGGCCGCCGGGCCGCAGGAGGGCGCCGGCCCGGAGCGTGCCGCGGTGTCCGCCGGCGCCGCGGAGGCCGGGCCCGCGCCGCAGCCTCCGCGCCAGGTCACGCCCCCGCCGGCGGGATTCCAGCCTGCAGGCCCGTTGATCGACGGTCCGCCCGCCCCGGTGCCGCCGGCCACCATCAACCGCGACGCCAGCGGCGGGGCGACGGTGCGCGCCATCCGCCTGGACGAACCCCTGCAGGTCGACGGCGTGCTCGACGAGCCGATCTACGCCCGCGTCGAGCCGTTCGGCGGGTTCATCCAGCAGTCCCCCGACGAGGGGGCTCCGGCCACGGAGGGAACCGACAACTGGATCCTCTTCGACGACGAGTCGATCTATGTGGGGGCCCGCGTCCACGAGTCGGTGCCCGAGTCGGCGTGGGTCGCCAACGAGATGCAGCGCGACTCGTTCCGGATCATCAACAACGACGGCTACATCGTCGTGTTCGACACCTTCTACGACCGCCGCAACGGCTTCACCTTCCGCGTCAACCCCATCGGGGGCTTCCAGGATCAGCAGATCACCGACGAAGGCAACCCGAATCCCGACTGGAACCCGGTCTGGGACGTGCGCACGGGCCGCTTCGACGGCGGCTGGACGGTCGAGATGGAGATTCCCTTCCAGTCGCTCCGCTTCCGGCCCGGACCGAACCAGGTATGGGGCATCCAGTTGGGCCGGGACATCCGATCGAACTACGAAGAGGCGTACCTGACGGCGGTGCCGATCTCGGCCGGGCCGGGACAGTTCCGCCTGTCGGTCGCCGGCACCCTGGTGGGCCTGGAGGTGCCGGCGGACAGCCGCACGTTCGAGATCAAGCCCTACGCGATCGGCTCGCTCAACACCGACCGCACCGCCGTGCCCCCGATCTCGAACGACGGCGACGGAAGCGGCGGCGTCGACGTCAAGTACGGCCTCACCGAGAACCTGACGGCGGACTTCACCTACAACACCGACTTCGCGCAGGTCGAGGTGGACGAGCAGCAGATCAACCTGACGCGGTTCAGCCTGTTCTTCCCGGAGAAGCGCGAGTTCTTCCTGGAGAGCCAGGGCATCTTCGACTTCGGGCGGGTGGCCGGCTTCGGCGGCTTCGGCGGGTCCGCGCGGGCCATCCTCAACGCGCCGCCGGGAGTATTCCCGCCCGGCGACGCGCCGACCCTCTTCTTCAGCCGGCGCATCGGCCTGGACCAGGGTGGGCGGACCGTGCCCATCGTGGGCGGCGGACGCCTAACCGGCAAGGTAGGCGACTTCAGCGTCGGGGCCATCAACATCCAGACCAACGACGCGCGGACCAGCGACGCCCTCCCGACCAACTTCAGCGTGCTGCGCGTCAAGCGCGACATCCTGCGCCGGAGCCGCGTCGGCGCCATCTTCACCAACCGTTCGGTCTCGACGAGGGGCGACGGCGCGAACCAGGCCTACGGCCTCGACGGGTCGTTCTCGTTCTACGACAACGTCAACCTCTACGGCTACTACGCGCGCACGAACACGCCGGGCCTCGAGGGAAGAAACGAGAGCTACCAGGCGGCGTTCTCCTACGAGGGCGACCTCTACGGACTGCTCGTCGATCACCTGCAGGTCGGCCGGAACTTCAACCCGGAGATCGGCTTCATGCGCCGCGAGGACTTCCGGCGCAGCTACGTCTACGCGCAGTTCAGCCCGCGGCCGGAAGGCATCGAGGCGGTGCGCCAGTTCACCTGGGGCGGCAGCGTCGACTACATCGAGAACGGCGCCGGGCAACTCGAGACCCGCATCCTGTCGGGCCGCTTTCAGACCAGCCTCGAGAACAGCGACAGGCTGAGCGCGGACATCCAGCAGGACTACGAGTTCCTCCCGCGGCCCTTCGAGATCATCGACGGCGTGACCATCCCCGTCGGCGGGTTCGAGTTCACGGACTTCCAGGTGTCCTACAGCATGGGACCGCACCGCCGCGTGGCGGGGGGCGTCTCGTTCCAGCACGGCGAGTTCTTCGGCGGCGACATCACCGCGGTCGGCTATTCGCGGGGCCTCATCGAGGTCTCGCGGCAGTTCGCGGTCGAGCCCAGCATCTCGTGGAATCGGATCACGCTGCCGCAGGGGAACTTCACGGCCCGGGTGGCCACCACGCGGCTCACCTACGGGTTCACGCCCCGCATGTTCGCCAGCGCGCTGCTGCAGTACAACTCGACCAACAACCTGCTGAGCACGAACGTGCGCCTGCGCTGGGAGTACCAGCCGGGAAGCGAGCTGTTCATCGTCTACAACGACCAGCGAGACACCTTCATGAACCTCACGAACCGCGGCTTCCCGATGCTGGAGAACCGCGCGTTCGTGGTGAAGCTCACCCGGCAGTTCCGGTTCTAGAGCCGAGACGGCCAGGCATCGCTGCGACTGGATAGACTCCGCCACATGTCGCCGCCACAGCTCCAGGGGAAGGCCGCCGCCGGTCGCGCGGCGAGGCTCGCCACCACGCTCGCGTTCTGCGTCCTGCCACTGGCGGCGCCGGCGCAACCCCCGCCGGCGGGATTCCAACCCGCGGGCCCGTCGATCGACGGTCCGCCGGCACCAGTGCCGCCAGCCACCATCAACCGGGACGCCAGCGGCGGGGCGACGGTCCGCGCCGTCCGCCTCGAGGGACCCTGGCGGCTCGACGGCGTGCTCGACGAGCCGATCTACGACCGCGTGCAGCCGTTCGGCGACTTCATCCAGCAGGCCCCCGACGAGGGGGCTCCGGCCTCGGAACCGACCGACGCCTGGATCTTCTTCGACGATCAGTCGATCTACGTGGCGGCCCGCGTCCACGAGTCGGTTCCCGAGTCGCAGTGGATCGCCAACGAGATGCAGCGAGACTCGTTTCAGCTCATCAACAACGACGGATTCATCGTCGTGTTCGACACCTTCTACGACCGCCGGAACGGCTTCGCCTTCCGGGTCAATCCCATCGGGGGGTTCAGCGATCGGCAGATCACCGACGAAGGAGACCCGAATCGCGACTGGAATCCCGTCTGGGACGTGCGCACCGGTCGCTTCGACGGCGGCTGGACCGTCGAAATGGCGATTCCGTTCAAGTCGCTCCGCTTCCGGCCCGGGGCCGAGCAACTGTGGGGCATCCAGTTGGGCCGGGACATCCGGTCGAGCTTCGAGGAGGCGTACCTCACGGCGGTGCCGATTTCGGCCGGGGCGGGACAGTTCCGGGTGTCGGCGGCGGGCACCCTCACCGGCCTGCAGGTGCCGGAAGGCAACCGCACGTTCGAGATCAAGCCCTACGTGATCGGCTCACTGGCCACCGACCGGACCGTCGCGCCCCCGATCTCGAACGACGGCGCCGGGCAGGCGGGCGGCGACGTCAAGTACGGACTCACCGAGAATCTGACGGCGGACTTCACCTGGAACACCGATTTCGCCCAGGTCGAGGTGGACGAGCAGCAGATCAACCTGACGCGGTTCAGCCTGTTCTTCCCGGAGAAGCGCGAGTTCTTTCTGGAAAGTCAGGGCATCTTCGACTTCGGGCGGGTGGCCGGCGCCGGCGGCGGCGGGGCCGCGCGGCGCAGTGTCGGCGCGTCGGGCTTCTTCGGAGGCGGGGACGCCCCCACCATCTTCTTCAGCCGGCGGATCGGCCTGGACCAGGGGCGCACCGTGCCGATTCTGGGCGGCGGACGGCTGACCGGCAAGGTGGGCGATTTCAGCGTGGGGGCCATCAACATCCAAACCGACGACGGGCCGGGCGCCGGCACCGTCCCGACCAACTTCAGCGTGCTCCGCGTCAAGCGCGACATTCTCCGGCGGAGTCGGATCGGCGCGATCGTCACCAACCGGTCGGTCTCGCTGACGGGCGATGGCGCGAACCAGGCGTATGGAGTCGATGGGGCCTTCTCGTTCTACGACGACGTCAATCTGTACGGCTACTACGCGCGCACGAGCACGCCGGGCCTGGCGGGCGACGCGGAGAGCTATCAGGCGGCGTTCTCCTACGAGGACGACCTCTACGGCCTGCGCGTCGATCATCTGCTCGTCGGCAGGAACTTCAACCCGGAAGTGGGCTTCCTGCGTCGCAAGGACTTCCGGCGCACCTTCGTCTCCGGACAGTTCAGCCCGCGACCGGCGGGCCTTGCGGCTGTTCGGCAGTTCACCTGGGGCGGCAGCTTCGACTACATCCTGAACGGCTCGGGGCAGCTCGAGACCCGGATCCTGCAGGGACGCTTTCAGACCGCCTTCGAGAACAGCGACAGCCTGAGCGCGGACATCCAGCGGGACTACGAGTTTCTCGCCCGGCCCTTCGACATCACCGGCGACGTGACCATTCCCGTCGGCGGCTACGAGTTCCAGGACTTCCAGGTGTCCTATCGCATGGGACCGCAACGCCGGCTCGCGGGCAGCCTGTCGTTGCAGCACGGCGAGTTCTTCGACGGCGACATCACCGCGGTCGGCTACTCGCGCGGCCGCATCGAGGTCTCGCGGCAGTTCGCGGTGGAGCCGAGCATCTCCTTCAATCGGATCACGCTGCCGCAGGGGCGGTTCACGGCCCGGGTGGCCACGACGCGGCTCACCCACACCTTCACGCCCCGCATGTTCGCCAGCGCGCTGCTGCAGTACAACTCGACCAACAACGTGCTGAGCACGAACGTGCGCCTGCGCTGGGAGTATCAGCCGGGGAGCGAGCTGTTCGTCGTCTACAACGATCAGCGGGACACGTGGCTGAACCGGGGCTTTCCGCTGCTCGAGAACCGCGCCTTCGTGGTGAAGCTCACCCGGCAGTTCCGCTTTTGAGCGACGCTTGCGGGGCGACCTCCCGAGCCCGGCCCTCTCGCTTCAAGTAGCAACCGTGCCTGCACAGGTGTCGCAGGAGGCGGCCGCGCCGCACTCAAGCGAACTGCTCGCGCGGCCGTGACGGTGCCGGTAGGAGTGGATCACCACGTCGACGAAGTCCGGGTTGTCGAAGGCCGGTCCGAGCACTCGACACCGCTGGTGTCCTCGGCCGGAACAGCAGCCTCTGCCGGGCTGCGTTGGTCGCGATGTCCTTGCAGAAGCTTGCGTACCAACTCCTGGCCCCGCCGGTGCAGTTCTCGTTCGAGTTCGCTCTCGGTTATCTGTCGGGCTTCGCTGGACGAGAGGAAGGCTTTGGCATCCGCGAAGACAGCATCGGCCGCTGCGCACGGGGCTCGGCTCGGAAGATCGATGCAAGGGGCGCCGGTTCGCGGCACGTCGAATGTACGTCCCTGGAATCCTGTCGTCACAGCCATCGCAGGTCTGCCTCCCTTCCCACGGCACCGTACCAGAACGCCGCGCGAATGTTCAGAAGGGGGCGCGCTTGGGGTGCACGACAGGAAAATGAGGACCTGCGTGGGCCGCGCCTCGTCGCGCCTCGCCACGCGGGCGCCTCGCCGCTCTCTGTGCTGCGCGGGTCCTCACGACGGACTAGGCCGGCGTCGGCCCGCCGTCGGCCCAGTGCTCGACGTGATGGACATCGCAGCGACGCGCGTCTCGTCCTCGGTATCTGACCGGGGCCGGGTGCGGGGGCAGCGTGAACGGCCGCACCCGAAAACTCGTGCGCGTCTCCCGTGGACCCCCGCGGTCGCGCCTGGAAGGGAATAGCACTAGCAGGCGTCGCGGCAGCCGCTCGATGACGACGGCCGCGCTCGTCCGATGCGTTCCCAAGGAGAGCCTCGATGCGGAACCCCCGATGCCTGTCTTCCACGTTCTCGCGGCGCGTCCTCCTCGGCTGGCTCGCGGTCGCGCTGGTCACGTTTCCCGCCGCTCTCGCCGCGCAGGAAGAAGCGAGCGACGGAACGAACGACGCCGACGACGAGGGCCTGCCGCTGCCGGTCGACCGCTGGGTCCCGATCGACATGACCGAAGGAAGCTGGATCTCGCTGGACGTGAGTCCCGACGGCGAAACCATCGTCTTCGACTACCTCGGGGACCTGTTCACCATTCCGATCGCCGGCGGTGACGCGACGCAGCTCACCTCCGGCATGGCCTTCGACGCGCAGCCGCGGTTCTCCCCCGACGGCTCGCGCATCGTCTACACGTCGGACGCCGACGGCGGCCAGAACATCTGGATCCGCTCCCTCGACGGGTCGGAGACGAAACAGATCTCGAAGGGCGACTCGAACCGTGCGGAGTCGCCCGAGTGGATGCCGGACGGCGACTACGTCGTCGCCGCCATGGGCGACTTCCGGGGCCGCGGACTGCCGAAGCTCAAGCTGTTCCACGTCGACGGCGGCAGCGGCATCCAGCCGGTGTCCGAGCCCGACAACCTCAAGATGCTCGGCCCGGCGGTGTCGCCCGACGGCCGGTACATCTGGTATTCGCGGCGCACCGGCGACTGGACCTACAACGCGCAGTTCCCCCAGTACCAACTGGAGGCCTACGACACGGAGTCCGGCGAGCGCTACACGCGGTCGTCGCGCTACGGCTCGGCGATCCGGCCCACCCTGTCGCCCGACGGCCGCTGGCTCGTCTTCGGCACCCGCCACGACGACCACACGGGCCTGATGCTCCGCGACCTGGAGACGGGCGAGGAGCGCTGGCTCGCCTACCCGGTCCAGCACGACGACCAGGAATCGCGGGCGACGCTGGACGTGCTGCCGGGGATGTCGTTCACCCCCGACTCCGCCCACCTGGTCGCCTCCTACGGCGGGAAGATCTGGAAGCTGCCGATCGCGGGCGGCGGGGCCGAGGAGATCCCGTTCCGGGTGCGGTTCGACCTCGCGCTCGGGCCACGGGTGGACTTCGACTATCCCATCGAAGACGCGCCGACCTTCACGGTGCGCCAGATTCGCGACGCGGCGCCCTCCCCGGGCGGCGACCGCCTGGCGTTCACGGCGCTGGATCGCCTGTGGGTGTCCGGGGCGGACGGCTCGAGCCCCGAGCGGCTCACCGCGGCCGAGATGTCCGAGCACTTCGCGGCGTGGTCCCCGGACGGCGACTGGATCGCCTATTCGACCTGGGACGGCGACGCCGGCCACCTCTACAAGGCGCGCGCCGACGGCAGCCGCGACCCCGTGCGCCTGACCCGCGACGCCGCGGCGTACTTCGCGCCGGCGTGGGGGCCGAACGACCGCATCGTGGCCCTGCGGGGACCGGTCCGCGCCTACGAGACGCAGGGCGAGGGCGGCGCGCCGGGCACGGAGATCGTCTGGGTGGCGGCCGACCCGGAGGGCGACGCGGGTGGGCGGGCGACCCTTGTCGCTCCCACCGACGGCCGCTCGAACCCGCATTTCGTCGAGGGCGCCGATCGCATCCACCTGTTCCGGACGCCGGACAAGTTGATTTCGATTCGCTGGGACGGGACCGACGAGGAGGAGCACCTGGAGGTGCGCGGCCCCACCCTGAGCGGGTTCGACGAGGGGCTGACGCCGACCACCATCGAGATGGCGCCGCGGGGCGACCAGGCCCTGGTGGAGATCCAGCGCCAGATCTACACGGTGACCGTTCCGCGCATCGGGGTGACCCCGACCATCAACCTGTCCAATCCCGACAACGCCGCCTTCCCGTCCCGCCGGGTGACCACCATCGGGGGCGAGTTCCCCGCCTGGGGCGCCGGCGGCCGAACCGTGCACTGGTCGCTGGGCAACGCACACTTCGTCTACGACCTCGATGCGGCGCGGGCCTACGAGGAGCGCATGGCGGCCGATGAGGACGTGGAGGAATCGGCAGCCGAAGGGGACGACGGAGACGAATCGGAATCCGGCCAGGAGGACGAGGGCTACCAGGCGGTCGAGCAGCGGGTAGAGATCGAGGCGGTGCGGGATATCCCCACCGGTCTCGCCGTGCTGCGCGGCGGACGAGCCATCACCATGAACGGCGGCGAGGTCATCGAAAACGCCGACATCGTGATCCGCGACAACCGCATCGAGGCGGTCGGGCCGCAGGGATCGGTCGCGGTCCCGGACGGGGCGACGTTAATCGACATCGGCGGCCGCACCGTGGCGCCGGGCTACGTCGATACGCACGCCCACCTGCGGGCGCGGAACGGGTTGCACCGGACGGACGTCTGGCCCTACCTCGCCAACCTCGCCTACGGGGTGACAACCACGCGCGATCCGCAGACCGGCAACACCGAGGTGCTGTCCTACGCGGACATGGTGCGCACCGGCGCGGTGCTCGGGCCGCGGGTCTACTCCACCGGACCCGGCGTCTTCTGGCAGGACGGCATCGACACGGCCGAAGAAGCCCGGGACGCCATGCAGCGCTACGCCGACTACTTCGACACGAAGACGATCAAGATGTACGTGGCGGCGGCGCGCAAAGGGCGCCAGCACATCATCATGGCCGCCCGCGAGCTGGGCCTGATGCCGACCACCGAGGGCGCACTCAACATCCGCCAGAACCTCACCGAGACGGTGGACGGCTATCCGGGGCTGGAGCACTCGATCCCGATCTTCCCGGTCTACGGCGACTACGTGAAGCTGTTCGCGGAGACCGGCCGCGTCTACACGCCGACGCTGCTCGTCTCCTACGGCGGCCCGTGGGCCGAGAACTGGTTCTACAGCCGCGAGAACCCGCACGACGACGAGAAGCTGCGCCGCTTCGTCCCCCATGACGAGATCGACGCCCGCACGCTGCGGCGCGGCCAGTGGTTCCGGGCGGATCAGCACGTCTTTTCACGGCACGGGAAGTTCGTGAAGGACCTCGTCGAGGGCGGCGGGAAGGCCGGGGTCGGCAGCCACGGCCAGCTCCAGGGGCTGGGCTACCACTGGGAGCTGTGGGCGATGGCGTCGGCCGGCATGGACGCGCACGACGCGTTGCGCATGGCGACAATCATGGGCGCCGAGGCGATCGGCCTGGACCGGGACCTCGGCTCCATCGAGGCCGGCAAGCTGGCCGATCTGGTGATCCTGAGCGCCAATCCGCTCGACGACCTGCGGAACACGAACGCCATCGAGCAGGTGATGCTGAACGGCCGGCTCTACGACGGCGACACGCTGGACGAGGTCTACCCTCGGCAGCGCCCGCTGGCCCCGCTGTGGTGGTGGGACGACGAGCCGGAGGGCGTACCGGGGGTCGCCCCGTAGTCAACGCCGTTCGACCACGATTGTCCAACCGGGAGCGGAGCACTATGATGGTCGGGTCAACCCTTCCCCGTGTGGCCCGCGGTAGAGTTTCGCGGGCCGCGAGACGGCCGTTCGAGGAGGTCGGGACATGAAGCGACGACTGCTCGATTCACTCGGTGTCGCGACGGCGCTGGCCGCCGTCGTGGTGGTCTTCCAACTCGCCACGGTCCCGGTGGCGGCGCAGGCAACCGGCACGACCGCCTGGGGACGTCCGGATCTCCAGGGGATCTGGCTCGACGTCTACGACACCCCTCTCGAACGGGCGCCCGAGCTGGGCGATCGGGAGTTCGCGACCGCCGAAGAGCGCGCCGCCCGCGATCTGGCGCGCACGACGGACCCGGGCCGCAACATCCGGGGTCCACGCGGAAGCGCGCAGGACGTGTCCGGGGCCTACAACGCCGTCTTCAGCTCGGCGAAGCCGGCGGGTCCGCGGACGTCGCTCGTCGTCGATCCGCCGAACGGGCGCATCCCTGCCCTGACCCCGGAGGCGCAGCGGGAAGAGGACATCAAGCGCGACTGGCGGACGATGCTGATGCGGAACACGCCGACCTGCGAGCAACAGGCGCCCGGCTGCGAGGGCGGGGATTACGGGCCGGTGTCCCCGCGCCGGTTCGACATTCCGCCCTTCTACAACACGTTGCGGATGAACCGCCACGACGGCCCCGAAGACCAGAGCCTCGGCGATCGGTGCATGCTGGGCGCCACGCCGGACCTCAACGGGCACCGGCGCATCGTCCAGGGCGAGGACGCCGTCGCGATCGCCTACGACACGGGGCAGGGCCAGGGCTACCAGCGCATCGTCAATCTGGGCGGAAGCCACCCGGCGAGCCGGATCCGTCTTCGCCATGGCGACTCGCGGGGGCGCTGGGAGGGCGACACGCTGGTCATCGAGACCACGAATTTCTCCCCCAAGTTCCCGTTTCGCAGCTCGAGCGTGAACCGGCGGCTCGTCGAGCGGTACACCGTGGTCGACGCCGACACGCTCGCCTACGAGGTGACCATCGAGGATCCGACCGTCTGGACGGCGCCGTGGACCGTCCGGCAGGAGCTGAAGCGCCAGAGCGACCTGCAGAATCGGATCTACTACGAGCCGCGGTGCCATGAGGGGAACTACGGGTTGCCCGCGATGTTCATCGGCCACCGGATGATGGAGCAGGAGTTCGCCGAAGGGCGCGGCCCGGATCCGTTCTCGCTGGATACCACCACGGGCGGCGGCGGCGCCCGCTAGAGCGCGCGCCTACCGGCCGGCGGCGAGCCGCCAGCGAGCGGTGGCCCGCCGCGCGGCGGGGTCGATGAGAAACCCAATCCTCCCCGTCTCCCCCCACGACGAGATCGACGCCCGCACGCTGCGGCGCGGCCAGTAGTTTCGGGCCGACCAGCACATCTTCTCGCGCCACGGGGAGTTCGTGAAGGACCTCGTCGGACTGGACCGGGACCTCGCTTCATCGAACCCGGCAAGCTGGCCGACCTGGTGATCCTGACCGCCGACCCGCTCGACGAACTGCGAAACACGAACGCCATCGAGCAGGTGATGCTGAACGGCCGGCTCTACGACGCCGACACGCCGGACGAGGTCTACCCGCGGCAGCGTCCGCTGGCCCCGCTGTGGTGGTGGGGCGACAAGCCGGAGGGCGTGCCGGGGATCGCCCCTTGAAGTCGCCGCAGCGGGAAACGGCTTCACGGAACGCCGATGGCTAAGAATCCAAAATATGTCATAGTGTGTTATAAATCCTGGCACGGCATTCGCCCGCCACCAGAAGCACTCGGAGCGAACAGAGACGTATGACCATCACCTCGGGCGAGCTGGCCCGAAGACTGCACGTCGCTCGTCAGGCGAGCCTCATGACGCAGGACGACGCGTCTCGACGCCTCGGGGTCTCGCGTTCGACCCTCGCCCAGATCGAGACCGGTCGCCGTGCGGTTTCCAGCCTGGAGCTCGACCGTTTCGCCCAGTTGTACGGCCGGGACATTCGAGAGTTGGTGGCCGATTCCTGCCGCGATGAAGACGCGCTGGCTGCACTGTTCGATCGCCACCCGCAGGTGGCCTGGGATCAGGCAACGCGTGAAGGGTTGCGGAAGTGCCTGATCCCGGCGCGGGAGACCACCAACATCGAGAAGCTCCTCGGGATCGACCGACACCTCGCTTGTGTCGCCACCTGTCCGATGCCGGCTCCACAGTCCAGGATGGAGGCGGCCTGGCAGGGTGACGTAGCCGCCAGCAGAGAGCGCCAGCGCCTCGGCTTCGGCGAATCACCGCTTCCGGACACTACTGAACTCCTCGAGAGCCAGGGTGTCCGCACGGCGCACACCAGGTTGCCGGACGATATCTGCGGGCTGGCGCTGGACGACCCGCAGGCGGGAGTATTCGTCGCCGGCAACTCGCAACACGACGTGCTGCGCCGCCGCTTCTGGCACGTGCACGAGTATGCCCATGTCGTGCTCGATCGCGAGCAAGGAGGAACGGTTTGCTGCACGCGTGCGCGCAGCACGCTGATTGAAGTGAGGGCCAACGCTTTCGCAGCTTCCTTCCTCATGCCCGAAAACGGTTCGCGACAGTTCATCCACGCGTACGCGAAGGGACGACCCAGCCGGGACCGAATCGACGTGTACGACGAAACGGGCGTGGTGCATGCCGAAGGGCGTTCCGCGCCCGGAACCCAGGCCGTCCAGATATACGACGTCGTCCTCATGGCGCAGCATTTCGGCGTGAGCTGCTCCGCCGCGATTCACCGGTTGCACAATCTCCGGCTCATCAACGGACCCGGGCTCTCGACCCTGCAGGAGCAGGACCGACGCGGCGTCGGCGTTCGCCTTTCGGCTCTGCTCGGGGTGCCTGGACTGAATCACGAGCCAGCTTGCGACAAGCGCCGGGGGAGATTGGTGACCCTTGCCATGGAAGCCTGCCGGCGCGAGCGGATTACGCGCGCCAAGCTTCGGGAACTGGCCGCCCTGGTCGATATCGACGACATCTGTCTGGAACGAATTGTTAAAGAAATCGGAATCGGCGAACCGGAGCCGGCGGAGGTCGTTCTGCCGGAATTCCGGGCGTCCAGGAATTGATATGGGAACTACTGATATGGATTACGGCATGAATATTGCCGGCGGAAGGCACGAAAGATGGCTCCCAGAACCATTGGCGACGCGACAAGAACGGCCGCTCTCGACGCGAGCGTACAACAGATCCAGACCCTGAACGCGGCAATCCGCGGTGGGCAGTTGCGCAGCGAGAGGAGCACCACCCCCGACGAGCTCGCGAGCTACGCGTATTTCCGCCAGTTCATGGGCCCAGAACGACGCGCTACAACGGGCATTCGCCTCGCTCGTGTTCTACGGCCTCTACAAGGACATGTTCCGCCGGGGCATTCAGGAGCGGATCACACATGCGCTGATCTTCGATGAAGCCCACCGGGCAGCCGGGCTGAAATTGATCCCGACGATGGCGAAGGAGTGCCGGAAGTACGGCATCTCCCTCGTACTGGCGTCCCAGGAGGCAAGAGACTTCGATGCGTCGCTGTTCTCCGCCGTCGCCAACTACCTCGTGTTGCGCCTGACCGAGGCGGATGCGAAGGCGCTTGTCCGGAATGTCGCCACGGCGCGGCAGGAACGCACGCTGATCGACAAGATCAAGCAGATGGATCGGTTCAGGGCGCTGTACTTCTGTGAGGGAAGACAACGACCTTCATCCGTCAGCCTCCACTCGCTGGATTGAAGACGCGGCCGCCGTACACGGACGGCTTGGTGGGCTGCGATGCGCCGCAGATGCAGAGCAGGAGCGGGAGGCGCCCGGCGCGCCCGGGGGTCCTCACATGCCCCACACGTCGATGGCAACGCCGTGGCGTGACTTCATCCGGCGCTGGAACACCTTCTCGTCCCAGCGCTTCCCCGGCGCGCGGTCGATGACCACGAGATGGCCTGCCGCCGCCGCGCAGCGGTCCATGTACGCTGCCGTCTGCTCCAGACCCTCGGAGATGGTCCGCTCCAGACTCCCGTGCAGCACCTTGCACTCGATCACGATTTCATCGACCCGCGCAGCCTCTCCGCCGCCGACTCGGTGACCGCCGGCACGTGACCGGCCGGCGCCCGACTTCCCGCCACGCCGCGGCCAGACGATCAACAGGTCCGTACGTCCCCGCCCAGCCCGTACTCCCGCTCGATGCGCCCGCCGCTGTTCACGATCCGGTGCAGGAACGCCTGCAGCTGCAACTGCGGCCAGGCCTCCTGGTACTGGAATCGCTTCGACCAGTGCTCCGAGTGCTCCCGGAAGAACGTCTGGGACGCGGACAGCAGCTTCCGCACGTCCAGCCCGCCGTCAACGTCGACATACCACGCCGGATCCTCGGTCAGTCCCGCCTGGGCGGCGTAGGTCAGCTCGCGCGGGAGCAGGCCCAGCAGGACGATCAGGATCCGGACCATCGAACCGGCGCTAGTCGTCGATCAGCAGCACCAGCGGCGTCGCGTCGGTCTCGGCCCAGCGCGTCAACGTCTCCAGCAGCACGTCGTCCGGCGCGTATTGCGCCAGCAGCGTGCGATAGACGCCGTCCAGGAATGCGTCGCCCAGGGTCATCCGCGCCTGGGACGCCAAGCGGCCCAGTACCGTGCGCATGGCCCGTCCGACGTCTTCGCGGGCGGTTTGCGCCACCTCGACGTTGACGTACACGCATCTGTAACCGTCGGCGTTCAGCCGATCCCGCAACGCCAGCAAGGCCGAGGTCTTCCCCGTCTCTTCAGCCGGGAGGAGATTGCAGGGACGTACGAGCATCGGCCGCGATGCCGCGTATACTGCCGGCCGTCGATGCCATCGTCCCCCGGCACGCCCCGCTACCGGTTCTCCGGTCACATCCTGTCTCCCGCCCGCAGGACGCTCGTCCGCGAGGGTCGGGAGCTGCCGCTGATGCCGCGCTGCTTCGACCTGCTCGTCCTGCTCGTCGAGCGGCGAAACGAGGCGGTGTCGAGGGGTGAGATCCTCGACGCGGTCTGGAGCGACGTGGTGGTCACCGACGGTGCTCTGAGCCAGGCGGTCCGAATCCTCCGACGCACGTTGGGCGACGATCCGCGCGAGCCGACATTCATCCGCACGGTGCAACGGCACGGCTACCGCTTCGTCGGCGGCGACGTGGTCGAGGAGCCGGACGAGGGTCCGCCGGAGCCAGTACGGGCCGCCGCGGCGGCTCCCGTGCGGACCGCCACGGAACCCGATGCGAACGCCTCGCGCGACCAGGCTCTCCAGACGTTGCTCGAAGACGATGCCGACGACGCCGAAGCAGCAGACGTCCGCCGGCGACAGGCTGCCGAGGCCCTGCACCAACTGGGCACGGCGGAAGCGCTCGACCGGCTGGACCGCAGGGAAGGCCACGCCGTGGCCCGCGCCTACCTGCGCGACACGCGCTGGGACGTCCCGGGTGCGGGACCGGTTCCGCTGTTCGGACATCCGGGCTGGTTGACGGCCGCGTACGTCCTGTTCCTGCTTCGCATCCGACGCGGGGCGCGGCTGGCCGGGCGCCGGTGGACGGCCGCGGCCGCCGGTGGCGCGGCCGCCGGGGCGATCGCCGGCCTGCTCGGCGGGCTCGTCCTCCGCTTCGGACCCGGGTCGACGGCGGGCGACGGCGTGGTGGCGATGCTGCCGCTGCTCGGAACCGCGATCGGCGGTGTCGCGGCCGCGGGAGTCGGAGCCGGTCTGGCCGCCGCGGAAGCCGCCTTCCGCGCGCGGCGGCGGCTGGCGCTCGCCGTAGCCGGGGCGTCGAGCGGCCTGGTGATCGGCGCGACCGCTCATTTCGTGGGCCGCCTCGTGCTCGAAGGTCTGTTCGGCCGCGATCTCTCGCCGCTGACCGGCGCGGTGGAAGGCCTCGTCCTCGGCGGCGCGGTCGGGCTGGGCTACGGGCTCGCCACGCCGACCGCGGAGGGCGGCATGGCCACCCCGCAGGGATTCGCCCGGGTTCGCGTCGCGCTCCTGACGGGGCTCGCCTGCGCCCTGGCCGCCGGGATGCTCGGCTGGAGCGGCCGCTTCCTCGGTGCGATGAGCCTCGACTTCATGGCGCAGAGCTTCCCCGGCTCGCAGGTAGGCCTGGCGCCCCTCGCCCGCCTGCTCGGCGAGCAGGAGCCCGGGATCGTGACCCGGGTCGCGATCAGCGTCTTCGAGGGCCTGCTGTTCGGCTCGGGCCTGGCCGCCGGGCTGACCAGGAGGCCCGGCTGAGCCGGGGTCGCCTGCGGCTTCGCTGCCTCCCAGTCAGCCCTGATGGGACCTGTGCCGTGCTGCGGCGCAGACTCCCGGACCCGCCTCGGCCGCACTCAGCGGAACATCACCGAACCCTCACATCCCGCTCATGTCTCGGGGCCGGCCTTTCCCCGATACTGCCGCGAACGAATCGGATCGCGGCCCTGCCCGCCGACAAGGAGTGAGAACGATGCAACCAGCACTCAGCTCTCTGCAAAACCGGTTGATTCCCGCCGAGGAGATCTTCTTCGCCTGGCTGATGCGGGTATTCGCCGCCGCGACGCTCGTCGGGTCGGCATGGATCGACGACGCGCCCCCGCTCGAGCTCGGGGCCATGATCATCGCGCTGTACGTCGCGGTCCGCGTGGCCACGCAGTTCGGCAACTTCGCCGCGGCCGCCCCCTTCGAGAGCCGCCCCCTGCGGATGATCTTCGCCGTCGGCGCCCTCATTCTGCTGGGTCTGGCGTTCCTCGTCGTCGCCACCCTCGTCGAGCGACTGTCAATGTCGATCGCCGGCTGAGAACGACGCTGGACCCGCACACCGTGCGGACCTCTGGTGGCCCGCCGGCGGCAAGCGCCAGGCAGCGACCGTCAGACGAGAGGCGGCATGAGATGGATCGAGCGATGAAGGGCGGCCTGCACGTGGGCCTGATCATGGACGGCAACGGGCGCTGGGCCCACGCGCGGGGGCTTCCGCGCACGGAGGGTCACCGTCGCGGGGCCGCCGCCGTGCGACGCGCGGTGGAAGCGGCGCCCGAGCTCGGCATCTCGACGCTGACGCTCTACGCCTTCTCGGTCGACAACTGGCGACGGCCGGCCGCCGAGGTGTCCACACTGATGCGGCTGCTGGAGTCGTTTCTCGTACGCGAGCGCACGAAGTGCCGCCGGCACGGCGTGCGGCTCGCCTTGATCGGTCGGCGGGACCGCCTGTCGCCCACGCTGATACGCGCGATCGAGGAGACGGAACAGGCGACGCGCGACGGCGCCCGGCTCTACCTGCGGTTGGCCGTGGACTACTCGGCGCGCTCGGCGATCCTCGCCGCGGCCGGCACGGTGAGGCCGAGCGAACGCTGCGACGAGAACGCCTTCCTGCGGCGGGTCAACCGGGCATGCCACTCGGACCCGGAAACACCGCCGGTCGACCTCGTGATCCGCACGAGCGGCGAGCAGCGCCTGAGCGACTTCCTGTTGTTCGAGTCGGCCTACGCGGAGCTCCTGTTCCTCGACACGTTGTGGCCGGACTTCGACGGCGAGGACCTGCGCCGGGCGCTCGAGGCGTTTCGCCGCCGCGAGCGCCGCTACGGGGGCCTGACTCCGGAAAAGGCGATCTCGGCGTCTCAGAACGTGGCGATCGGATTGATCGGCGACCCGGTGCCGCGTCCGACCCGATCTCCGTTGCGGTTTCTCCGACTGGCTCCTAGAATGGGGATTCGACTCCGCCCGGAAACCGCGTTCGCACGCAGGAGGCCGCAGATGACGACGACACGCAACCGGCGGCGGACGTTCGCTTGGCAGGTGTTGCTCACCACGGCGGTCGCGGCGCTCGTCGCGCTGCCGTCCCCGGCGGCCGCGCAGGCCGCGGCCACCGACGAGGTCACTTTCACGCGCGACATCGCCCCCATCCTGCAGCGGAGCTGCCAGAAGTGCCATCGGCCCGACTCGCTGGCCCCGATGTCGCTGATCGACTACGAGGAGGTGCGGCCGTGGGCCCGCGCCATCAAGTACCGTACCGGGCTGCGCGACACGCCGGGCGTGATGCCGCCGTGGTACATCGAGAAGGACATCGGCATCCAGCGGTTCAAGGACGACCCGTCGCTGAGCGACGACGAGGTCGCCCTGATCGCCAGGTGGGCCGACAACGGCGCCCCGCGGGGCGATCCCGCCGACCTGCCCCCGCCGGTGCCGTTCATCGACGTCGACGAATGGGAGATCGGACAGCCCGACCTGATCGTCTCGTCGCCGAGCTTCGAGGTGGCGGGCGACGCGCCGGACTGGTGGGGATCCATCGGCGAAGTGCCGACCGGGCTGGCCGAGGACCGCTACGTCGCGGCGATGGAATACAAGGAAATCACCGAGTCCAGCGCGGGCGAGATCCGCGCCACGGTGGGCGGGCTGTTCGTGGTGCACCACGCCACGCTCGGCGTGACCGATCCGAATCCCGATCCGAACGAGGACGATCCGCTGGCCGCGCAGCGCCGCTGGCCGACCCACGAGGTCGGGCGCAACGCCGACGTCTTCGACCCCGAAGCGGGCAAGATCATGAAGGCGGGCTCGAAGCTGCAGTTCAACTCGATGCACCTGCACGCCAATGGCGCGGACACGCGGGCGCACCTGAACGTCGGCTTCAAGTTCCATCCCCGCGGCTACCAGCCGACCCGCAAGTGGGTGCGCATGTCCTTCGGCAACGGCGTCGATCTGGACATCGAGGCGATGGATCCCGACCAGCAGATGGAGTCCTACTTCACGCTGCCGGAGAACACGCTGATCACGATCTTCGAGCCCCACATGCACGCGCCCGGCGTGCGGATGTGCCTGGACGCCATCTGGGGGCACCACGTCCAGACGCTCAACTGCGCCGGCTACGACCATAGCTGGGTGCGGGTCTACAACTACGAGGACGACGCGGCGCCGCTGCTGCCCAAGGGCACCATCCTGCGGATGACGGGCTACTTCGACAACTCGCCCGCGAACCCCAACGTGCCCGATCCGCGCAACTGGTCGGGAGGCGGCCACCGCTCGGTCGACCAGATGTTCATCAACCTGATGCGCGGCGTCTACCTGACCGACGAGGAGTTCGCGGCCGAGATGGCCAAGCGTCGCGACGCCCTCGGCCTCGCCGACGGCGAGGTGACCATCGGCTGCCCGCTCTGCGGAACCGTGGAGGTGGAGCCGGCCGACAACGCCGGAGGCGGACAGTGAGAGCCACGGGGGCGCGGTTGCCCCGCGGGCGGCTCGCGCGACCTGACGGACGCGGAGCAACCTTGCCGTCGCGGAGTGGTTTCGCCGGCGCTAAACTCCCGGCGCTCGTTCTCCTAGCCGGGCTGCTGGTCGGCCTCGCCGCGCAGGACGCGACCGCGCAGCGCATGCGGCGTGCCTACGATGTCGGGCAGGAAGTGGTGCCCGCCTATGAAGGGTGGGAGCAGAACCCGGACGGCTCCTTCAACCTGGTGTTCGGGACGATGAACCGGAACTGGGAGGAGGAGCTCCACATCCCGATCGGCCCCGGCAACCAGATCGAGCCGGGTGGGCCCGACCAGGGTCAGCCCACCTGGTTCCTGCCGCGGCGGAACCGGTTCCTGTTCCGGATCAGGGTCCCGGCCGACTTCGGCGACAAGGAACTGGTGTGGACGCTGACCAGCCCCAACGGCGAGACGAAACGGGCCTACGGCACGCTCCTGCCCGACTACTACATGGACAACAACGTCCGGATGGCGAACAACGGGGCGGGCGTCTCCGGCGAGCTCTTCAAGAACGTGGGCCCGACGCTCGAGGTGCACGGCGAGCCGGCCAGGAAGGCCAGGGTCGGACAGCCGGTCACCCTGACCGCGGTGGCGCACGACGAGGACGGCCTGCCGACGCCGCGGGCGATGCGTCCCGTGGATCCGGCCCGACCGACCAGCCTGACCCCGATCGCGGCGAGGGGCCTGCGGCTCTCCTGGTTCGTCTACCGGGGGGGCGTGCCGGTGGCCTTCGACCCCGTGCAGACCAAGGTCTGGGAGGACACGCGCGCGAACTCCAACTCGCCCTGGGGCGCCGGCTGGGAGACGCCCGAGCCGCCGCCCGACAACAAGTGGGTGGTGCAGGCGACCTTCAGCGAGCCCGGCACCTACGTGCTGCGCTGCATCGCCCACGACGGGGGCCTGGGGACCTACGAGGACGTCACGTTCGTGGTAACGGAGTGAGCCAGAGAATCCTCCTCGCGCTGCTGGCCGCGGTCGCACTGCCTCCAACGGGACCCCGCAAACCAACGCAGGCCGAAGGAGCGGGTCGCCGACCGCGGCCGGGGTACACTGCTTCGACCCGGGAGCACCATCATGGGCCGGCTCGCAGTCGAAGCGACGATCGAGAACGGGACCGACGCGACCTTCCGCATCCGTTGCAATGCGCTGGTCGACACGGGCGCTGCCTACCTGACGCTCCCGAACGTCTGGCGGGACCGCCTGGGAACGCTCACCACCCTCGATACGGTCGCCGTCGAGACGGCGACTCAGGCGGTCGTCAGCGGCGACATCTGTGGACCGGTTCTCCTCCGGATGGAGCATTTCCGGCCGGTTCTGACCGAAGTGCTGTTCATCGAGATGGACCCGGCCGACGGTCAGTACGAGCCGCTGATAGGCTACATCCCGCTTGAGCAGGCGCAGGCCGTTGTCGACCTGGTGGGACATCGTCTGGTCAAGGTGAGCCGGGTCGATCTGAAGTGACCTCGGCCGGGCGCTCGCGAACGACCGGGCCCGGCGTCGAACAAGCCCCGGGTGACGCTATCGCGATCCCGCCTCGTACCACGCCGTCGACGCGCCCACCGGGGCGTTGCCGGCGATATGCTCCGCCATCCGCCGCATGAGCTCGGCGTTGGTGAACGGCGACCACCCGTGGCCCCTCATCGGGCGGCCGTGCACGACCTCGCCGCCGTAGTGCGGATCCGTCGTGCTTTCGAGGAACTCCTCCAGCAGATACACCGCGTAGGGCAGGTAGAACTGGTCCATCTCGGGGTTGTAGATCCGGATCTTGCCGACCAGATCGGGACCGATGCGGGACCAGTTCTCCTCCAGGTAGTGCCGCAGGTCGTAGCCGTTGCCGCGCATGTAGAGCGCCACCTCGCGGTCGATCACACCCGTCTCCAGATCCCACAGGCGGCGCGGGTAACCGTCCGCGTCGGTCGGGCCGTACGCCGCGTTCCAGGCGTCGATCTGGCCGCCGGATCGGCCGCGGGAACCCTGCGCCCGCTCGAGCCGGCTCAACTGCCGGACGCTGCCGACCGGTTGTCCCTCGATGGTCCGCTGGAACATCCGTTCGGGCGCGCCCGGCACGGCGTCCGGGACCAGGAACGCGTTCTCGTCCGCGTAGATGTCGATCAACTGGTAGCGGCGGAAGTCGACCGGGTCGGGGTAGAAGGTCCACGTGCCGCCGTAGAACGTCGGGTAGTGGATCTGCGAGGCCAGCGAGATCCACCCGCCGGTGGAGCCGCCGGTGATCACGCGCGCGTAGGGCTCGCCGATCATCCGGAAGTTCTGTTCGAGGTACGGGATCAGCTCCTGGTGGATGGCGTCGCCGTAGGGGCCGTTGTTCGCCGAGTTGAGGCCGTAGGAGTCGTCGAAGAAGGGCGTGGGGTGCTGAATCGTCACCGCGATCAGGCGCGGGAACTCATCGCTCGTCCACGCCCGCTGGAACTCGTACCCCGACTCGCGCATTCCGCCCGATTCGCGCATCATCTGCGCGAAGAGCGGCGGGCCTCCCGTCGGCGGCTCGGTGGTGAAGCCGAAGGCGGGCTCCAGCTTGAAGTGGTCGGCCTCGAAGACCACCGGGTAGCGCAGATCGGGATTCTCGTCGTAGCCGCGCGGCAGCAGCACCACGGCCCCGAGATACATGGGGTGTCCCCACCAGTCGCTCAGGATGCGGCTCCGGATCTTGATCCGCTTGACCCACTCGGTGTCCGGCGGCGTCTCGACGGGCGGGATTTCGTCGGTGAGCTCCAGGCGGATCGGCGTATCCGCTGCCGGATCGACCCGGACGCGCTGCGGAGCGCTGACGAGGTTGCCCGGCGAGAACGCCCAGCGCTGGCCTTCCCACTGGTCCTGCGGCGCCCAGACGACGTGGCCGTCCCGGCGGCGATACTCCGTGTAGACATGGAGCAATGCCTGCACCCAGTAGTCGCCCGGCGGCAGTTCCCCCAGGCGCGCGTAGGGATAACCGTCCGCCGCGGCGTCGATGACCATGGTCTCGCCCGGTTCGACATCGGCCACGTCCGTCGCGAAGAAGGGCACGCGGCCATCACGTTGCCGCGCCGAGTTGTAGGCCGCAATCCGGGCCTCCGGGTCCGCCGACGGGCTGAGGCCCAGGAACAGGCGTCCGGTGAGCGGGCCTTCATGAACTTCGGTGGCGTAGCCGACCTCGATGCGAAGCCGGGCAGGCCCTTGGTTCTCGGCAACCGTATCAAGCGCCGATTCGACGCAGCCGGTCAGTGTCAGGACCGTGACCAGGGTCAACCGGTACAGCCAGGTCAGCGATGTATCCATGAGACGTGCAGGCGCCACCTGCACGGTAACGTCGATGTCCTGTGTCGCACGCGGGGTGCCACGCACCGCAACAGCCTGCGCTCCGAAGACGAACCAGGAAAGCCCCTGCCCGTCGAGCACGCGGCGAAGGACGCGGAGGACGTCAGCGACGACCAACATGGGCGGCGCGATCGAGCAGCGCACGGACGCGCTGATGGTTGGTGAGGTCGGCCCGACGGACTTCAAGCAAAGCGTGCCTCCATCTCGCGCCGCGCCACGACGGCGTCGACGTTCGGATCGAGCTCCACATCGTCCCACCGCACGACCTCGCCCGCCGCAACACCCTGCTTCAGCACCACGCCGTGCGCGAGCCCGATCGGCAGCGCGCCGCGCTCGAGTGACGCGCGCGCCGGGAGCAGCTTGCCGTAGACGGTGAACCCGCCCTCGCCGTCGAGGGTCTCCCCCGCCGCCACATCGCGCTTTGCGGTGGCCGCCACGTCGCCCACAAAGTCGTGGGTCGCTCCGGTCGGCTTCCCGAGCAGTCCGGCGGCGAGGATTGATACGTTCAATTCCAGCCCGATGAGGTGAAACGGCTTGTACATGGCCGAGTACCGGCCCGTCGCGTCGGTGTTCATGCCGTACTGGCGGAAGCAGGCGGCGGTGTAGTCGTTGGGCGCCTCGATGACGACGTAGACGCCCCAGCGCAGGTCGTCCGGGACCGGCCGGCCGTCGCGTTCGAGCGACGACACCACCTCGACCTGCCTCTTGTGGTGAAGCTGCCCGCCGACCTCGGCGGGACGCAGCACGTGCGCGAGATCCTCCTTGCCGCACGGTGGAAACCGCAGGCCGTCGGGCGGGGGGGTGAGACCGGTCGCGTTGGCGATGGCGGCCATCTCGATGGCGGACTTCGTCCCGTCGAGGAACGAGTTGAACATCCGGCTGTTCATCCCGGCCGCCGCGGCCTCCTCTGCCGTGAGCCCGTAGTGCTCCCACACCGTGTCCGGCGTCGAGGCGTGGTACGCCGGCAGGTACCTGGTACCCTTCCCCGCCGCCACGACGTCGAAGCCGCACGAGCGCGCCCACTCCACGAGCTCGCAGGTGAGGGCCGGCTGATCGCCGTAGGCCATCGTGTAGACCACGCCCGCCTCGCGCGCTTCGGCGGCGAGCAGGGGTCCGGCCAGCACGTCGGCCTCGACGTTGACCATCACAATGTGCCGGCCCGCCGCGAAGGCGGCGCGGGCGTGGGTGATGCCCGCCGCGGGGTCTCCCGTCGCCTCGACCACGACGTCGATGGCATGGTCCGCGATGGCGTCCGGAGCGTCAGCCGTGAAGCGCGTCCCGGCGATGCGCTCGGCGCTCCAGCCCACGGCCCGGCAGGCGGCCCGGGCGCGGTCCGGATCGAGATCCGCGATCACGCGCACCTCGAGTCCGATCGACGACGGCGCCTGGCTCAGGAACATCGAGCCGAACTTGCCGGCGCCGATGAGCCCGACGCGCACCGGCCGGCCGGCGCCGGCGCGCTCGCGAAGCTGGTCGTGGAGGTACATGGCGTGTCGCTCGGGCCGCTCAGGCCGCCGTTCCGGCGCGCGCGAGCTCCGCAAGACAATCGTCCGCCAGCGGCTCGATCGGCGCGAAATCGCGGTGCGCGATCCACGCCGCCCGCTTGAACCGCCGGATGTGATTGTCGACGTGGCACAGCGACAGGTACACGATGCTGCGGCCGAACGGGCTGATGTTGGGCGGGCTCGCATGCACGAGAGTGGAAGCGAAGACGATGATGCTCCCGGGCGGCCCGGTCGGGGCCACGCAGCCGCCCCGCTCGGCGAGCCGCGCCACCGTGGCGCGGTCGAGCGTCCACAGCGGATAGCTCGTCGTCTCCAGGTCGTGTCCGGCCTCGAACACGCCCTGCTTGTGACTTCCCGGCAGGAACAGCAGCGGCCCGTTGGCGGCGGTCACCTCGTCGAGGAACACCGCGATGTTCATCGCGCGCGGCTCCGGCATCTGGTCATCGCGGTGCCAGGTGCCGAAGTCCTGGTGCCACTGCCAGACCTCGCCGTCGAACGCGGCCTTCGCGTTCACCTTGTACTGGTGCATGTAGACCGGGCCGTCGACGAGCTGCATCACCGGCTCGATCAGGCGCGGATGGCGCCCAAGGCGGCGGAAGGCCTCGTTGTAGGTGTGCGCGGCGAACGCCGTGCGGGCAACGCCGCTCGACTCGCGCCACACCTCCTCGCGGTCGAGGGCGTAGACCTCGTCCGCCGCGGCCCGCAGCACCGCCGCCTCATCGGCCGAGAAGCGTGACGGGAAGAAGAGGTAGCCCTGCTCGTCGAACCGCACCATCTCTTCGGCGGTCAGCTTCATGACGGTTCTCCTCGTCTACACTGGGCGCCATGCCCAACGCAGCCACCGTCACCAAGTTTACGTGGAACGACATGCCGAAGGAGCGGGTCACCAACCGCATCGACCGCCGCATCGTGGCCGGCGAGAGCACGATGGTGGCTCACGTCTATCTCGAGAAGGGCGCCATCGTACCGGAGCACGCGCACCACAACGAGCAGCTCACCTACGTCCTGAAGGGAAAGCTCTGGTTCTGGGTGGGCGACGACTTCTCGCAGGTCTTCGACGTCGGCGAGGGTGAAGTGCTGCGCCTGCCGTCGAACGTGCCGCACAAGGCCGAGGCGCTGGAGAAGACGCTCGACGTCGACATCTTCAGCCCGCCCCGGCAGGACTGGCTGGACCACACGGACGATTACTTCAAGGACCAGTAGGGACACGCAGATGCCCCGACTGAGCGACTACCGCGTCCTGACCTTCGACTGCTACGGCACCCTGATCGACTGGGAATGCGGGATATGGGATGCCCTGCAGCCGCTCATCATGCGCAACGGCCGGGACGGCGACAAGGTCACCCGCGAAGAAGGTCTCCGAGCGTTCGCGCAATGCGAGAGCCGCCAGGAGCAGGCCACGCCCGGGCTGCCCTATCCCGACCTGCTGACCCGCGTGCACCGGAGCATCGCGGAGAGCCTGGATCTCGAGAGCAGCGACGATCTCGACGCGGCCTTCGGCGCCTCCGTGCCGCACTGGCCGGCGTTCCCCGACACCGCCGACGCGCTGCGCGTCCTCAAGCGGCACTTCAAGCTCGTCATCCTGTCCAACGTGCACCGCGACGGCATCGCCGCGTCGAACCGCAAGCTCGGCGTGGAGTTCGACGCCATCTACACCGCCGAGGACATCGGCTCCTACAAGCCGTCGGACGCCAACTTCGAGTACATGCTGGCTCACCTGAAATCGGACCTGGGCCTGGAACGCTCCGTCGTCCTGCATACCGCGCAGAGCCTGCATCACGATCACGTGCCGGCGAAACGGTTCGGCCTCGCCAACGCCTGGATCGACCGGCAGCGGCTGTCCGAGGGCGGAAGCTGGGGGGCCACCGAGCGGGTGGAGGAGATGCCGTCGACCGACTTCGTGTTCTTCTCGATGGGCGAGATGGCGGAAGCCGTGTCCGCGGCACTCGGTTGACCGCACCGTCCATCACGGTTTCCCGTCACTTCGAACCCCTCGACGGCGATCCTGCTCCGCGCCGATCGACGTTGCGTCACAGCGGCGTGAAGGTGACCGTTGCGCGGGTGAAGTAGATTGCCGTCCGGCTCTCGAATCCCGAGTCGACCCCGAACAGCAGCCAGGCCCGGCCATCGGGTGCTATTGCGATCGGGTCCGGTACCGGTCGGCCCTGGAAGGACTTGCGTTCCCACTGAAGCGCCTGCTCGCAGCGTCTGGAGTTGGCGACGTTGCCGAGCACCACGGCCTGCGCGCCGCCGGCGGACTGGCTGCCGATGTCGATGTTCATCCGCAGGTAGGAGCCGGCTCGGACCGGGAGCGGTTCGACGGCGGTTGCGCCGGCCTTGATCCAGACGCTCTCGCCCGGCGCGCCGCCGACGCCGATGCACCCGGCCGGCGTGTTGGTGGCTATTTCCACGCGCACGGCGACGCTGTAGCGCGCGCCGGGCGACAGGCCGCCGACGGGTCCCTTGAAGAACATGAAGAGGTCGTCGCTCCGATTGATTCCGGAGATGAACAGGGCGGACTGCGGCTCCAACGGGGGCGGCAGGGCCCGGTGGCCGGCGGTCAACTCGTAGGTTGCGGCATGGGCGGGTGGATAGTCGGCGAAGCCGGCGATGAACCCCTGCCGTCCGCGACTGAAGTCGAAGGTGAACGTCAACGCCTCCGTCGGCTGGCTCGGATGGCCCGAGCAACCGCCGGTGAACGCGGCGGCCAGCAGCGCCGCAGCGGCGAAGCGGGCACGCGAGCCGTGCATTGCGAGAATGTCGCTCATCGGCTTCTCCTGGCCTGCGCGGTGATACTGGCCAGTTCGAGGTCGCTATTCCGCCCGCAGGACGGTCATCGGATCGAGCCGGGCCGCGCGGCGCGCCGGAACCACGGAAGCACCCAGGGCGACAAGGGCCACTACCCCGGTGACCGTCGCGAACGTGGCCGGATCGAACGGGCTGACGCCATAGAGCAGACCGGCGAGACTCCGGCCGGCAGCCGCGGCCAGCATCGCTCCCGCGACGAGGCCGGCGCCGGTGACGAGCAGGCTGCTCCCCACTACGAGCCGGGCGAGCCCTCCCGGCGATGCGCCGATCGCGGCGCGAATGGCCAGCTCCCTGCGCCGCTCGGCGACGGCCCGCGCCAGTGCGCCGAAAAGCCCGACCATGGCGACGGCCAGCGCGAGCCCCGCGAAACCGGCCGCCGGCACGACCCGCAGCCGCCGGTCGGCGATCGAGCCGGCGAGATGGTCCGCGAGCGTGCGCACGTCCGGAACCGGCAGCGACGGATTCGAGGCACGAATGAGATCGCGAACCGTGGGGACCAGCAGCGCCGGATCGCCGGCGGTCCGCACGACGAGGTGGGACACCCCGGTCGGCGCGCGCCGCCACGGGACGTACACCGCGCCTGCCCGCGGCGCGTCCAGCCCCCGGTGCTTCACGTCCCCGACGACCGCAACGACCGGCGAGTCTCCGCGTGCGATGCCGAGGACATCGAAGTCGTACGGCATCGGGCGCCCAACCGGATCCTGGTCCGGATAGACGAAACCGGCGGCGGTCTCGCTCAGCATCACCGGGGACACCTCCGCGAGATCGTCGGCGGCGTCGAACCGGCGCCCGCCTTCGAGTCGCGTGCCCAGGGCCTCGAAGTAGCCGGCGGTGACCGTGCCGAACGAGAGGGTGACGTACTCGGCGCGGGTCGCGCTCTCGTTGAGCATGCTGACCATCAGGGGCGCATCGTCGGGAGGCAGCAGGCTGCCCACCCCGGCCGCCTGCACCCCGGGCAACCCGCGCACGCTCTCCAGCAGCGTGTCCACGAATGCCGTTGCGGCGCCGCCGTCGACGAACATCCGGTCGGCAAGCATCAGTCGCGCGGTCAGCGCGCGGTCCGGTTCGAAACCGCTCTCTTCGTCGAGCAACCGGTCGACCGTTCGCGCGAGCAACCCGGCCCCGGTCAGCAACACGATCGACAACGCGATCTGGCCGGCGACCAATCCGGCGCGCAGGCGCCTGGTCGCCGGCGAACCAGTGACCGCCGCACCGCACCGCAGGTCGGCCGCATCACGCCTCGTCACAGTGAACGCGGAGGCGCCGCCGCAGACGACGCCGACGAGCAGGGTCAGGACCAGGCCGGCGAGGACGACCGGCAGGTCGATGGCGACGCCGTCGAGGCGCGGCACGACGCCGCCGGCGGCGGCCGTGAACAGCCTCAGACCGACCCAGGCCGCCGCGAGGCCAAGGAGCAGTCCAGCCACGGCCAGCGCCAGACCCTCGATGAGCGCCGCCCGCACCAGTCGCGCCGTACCGGAGCCGAGGGCGATTCGTACGGCGAACTCCCGGCTCCGGACCACCGAGCGCCCGATCAGGAGCGCGCCAACCGCGCGCTGATCACGGCCCGCGCGTCACCGTCCGGTAGCCGGAGGACAACGCCGCGCACGGCCGGCACCCCGAGCACGTCGAAGAAGTCCTCGCTGACCGTGGCTACCTCCATGACGCGACTCGGGCCCGCGCCCCGCACCACACGTTCGCGTGCGTCGTAGCCAGCCACACGGGCCGTCCGGAGTCGGCCGTTCCAGTCGTCGATCCGTCCGAATCCGACACGATGCTCCAGACCGTCCTCTTCGTACACCACGGCGACGGTGACCAGCCGGTCCGCGTCCGGGTACGGCAGCGGCCGCCAGAGCACGCCGTAGGAGACAGCGAACACCGCCGTGTTGATGCCCAGACCCAGCGCCAGAATCCCGACCGCCAGCGCGGTCACCCCCGATTGCCGGACCACCGAGCGGGCGGCGTATCGCACGTCGTGGAGAATCGCTTCGAGCATCGGGAGCTCAGTCGCACATCGCCCGCGCCAGCGCCGCGAAGTCCTCGACGATCAGATCGGGCTGGTGCGGCGAGTCGCCGAAAGGGCGCCGGCGGCGATCGATGAACGCGGTGCGCATGCCGTACGCTTTCGCGCCAATGCAGTCGAACGCGTGGTTGGCGACGAACAGCACGCTCGAACGGTCGACGCCGAGCCGTTCGCACGCCTTCGCGTAGGTCGCATGGTGCGGCTTGAAGCAGCCGGCCACCTGCACCGAGATCACCGCGTCGAAGTCGAAGCCGATGTGGGGCTTCGCCGCCTCCAGCATGTCGCGGTCGCCGTTGGAGAGGATCGCGAGCCGATACCGTTCGTGCAGCCGGCCGAGCGCCTCGAGCACGTCGGGAAAGGGCTTCAGCCGCTCGATGCACGAGACGAGCCAACGCACCTCGTCGTGGGTGTGATCGATGCCGGCGCGACGCATCGTCTGCGCCACCGCGCGGTGCCCGATCTGCCGGTAGGAGGTGTGGCCGCGGCCGCACAACGAGTCGATCATCGAGTCCTCGAAGTGCGTGCGCCGCCACCAGGTTACGAAGCGGTGCGGGTCGCCGCGCCAACCCTTGCCGGCCAGGAACGGCGCCGCCATCTCGGTCAGTCCGCCGGGTGCACGTCAGATTTGTGAGGTGCTGTCTCATGCAGCGGCGTTTCGTCGTTCCCAGAAGCCTTCGAAGCGGCCGCTGAGGATGCAGCAGCGCAGGGCGAGGATGGCATTGGCGCCGTTGACGGAC